>Ga0197142_1000135_pt1 | contig 63954 bp, 60 predicted proteins | sample GBS60_MetaG_FD_148614 | JGI IMG/M metagenome (GOLD analysis project Ga0197142, IMG submission 148614) | Sediment microbial communities from Great Boiling Springs, Gerlach, Nevada, United States - GBS 60_MetaG | ecosystem: Environmental > Aquatic > Thermal springs > Hot (42-90C) > Sediment... | reverse complement strand
CAAAAGCACCAAACAAAAACCAAAAAAAAGCTAATCCTAAAAGAATCATAAATAAGATATTATAAATAGACTGAAAACAAGTAGATAAATCAGAACAAGAAAGAGATAATAAATCTGAAGGAGAAGGTAAAATGTCAAAGTTATTCATTATTTTTATTGTTTTCTAAATTTAAAAGATATATTTTGTTGTCATTTCGGTTAACGAAAATTAATCCCTTTTTTGTTAAATGAGGTTTTAGAATATCAAATTTATCTGTTAAGGCTATTTCCTTGATTTCATCGTTTTCTGGATTATAGATAATTATTTTTTCGTCATAATTTGGTTTTAGCAATCTCCAATAATCTTTATCAAAATTTTCTAAATTAAAAGGTATAGCGCAAATAAGAAAGTCTTCAAAAGTACATTTTTCTTTTATTACTGGCCAGTAAAAGACATATTTAGATTTTTTATCTGAATCAATAATTTTACTTTGCCAGTTTCCATCTTTTAAAAAACTAATAGCTAATAAGTTTTTATTTTTATTGCTTATTAAATCATAATTTAATGGTTCCTCTAAAAACAAATTTAAAGAAGTTGGCTTTTTCAAATTTATACTAAAAATAGGACTGTTTTTTTCATAAAGTAGTAAATTATCTTTAAGAATTTCAAATTCAGGATTTAAAATAGCTAAATCAATTATTTTGGTTTCTTTGCCTTTGTCAAAAAAATAAAGAGAAGCGTTGTTGTTTTCATTGTTTTTAAAAAGAATTGCTCTATTTTTGTTATCAAAGTAAAAATTTTTAACTAAAGTTTTTGGTATTCTAGCAATTCTATCTGTTTGAATATCTACTAAGCCTATTTCTTGGCTTGTTTGAATAAAAACTTTATTTTTATCATTAGAAAAAAGGGCTCGTTCGTAATCTTCAATTTTAATTAAATCTTTATAAGCTTCTTCTTCTAAGTCTATATATTTAATAGTTCCTGATAGTGGATCATAAACATAAATTAATGGATATTTAAAATCTATATAAGAAAATTCTTCATTAATTAAAGGATTGAATTTAGAAGGTAAAAAAAAATCTCCTTTTAAATTTTGACCAGGACTTTGATTTTGAACTTGGCTTTGAGTTTGATTATTGTTTGTTTTAGATACGTTTATGGGCTCTTTTGGAGTTTCAGGATAACGTGGGTAAATTTCTGAAGTTTTTTGGTTTTGTTGCCTTCTTGAAACAAAATACCCAATAAAGGTTATTATAAATACAACTAAAACAATTAAGCTTAAAGAAATTAAAATTTTTTTGTTCATTTTCTTATTTAAATCTTATTATTAAGATTTTATCATAAAATTTTTATTGATTAAAAATATCTTGGTTAAACGATCTGTTTACTTTTTGCATGGTACTTTAGATACAATTGGTCTCATAATATGATCCCAATAATATCTTATATCGCTTTGAATTCGTGGGTCATGGTTCCTATAACTAGCATGGGCTAAGGCGATTGCAATTTTGCCATCCTTTGATTTTACAGGAACAATTGTTCCTACATGACCATGTTTCCTATTGGGGGGTTTTTCCTTTACAAGGATATCTCCTGGCTGAATAAAGATTCCAAGGTTATTCTTCCCAAATTCTGATAGCAATTTTTTAAAATTTATTTCTTGCCATCTAAGATACTCATTATTATTTAATTTAACACAATGATTTTTTAAGAGGTCATTCATCTCACTTGCTCCTCCCCATCGACAAACTTTTGGTAAAAGCCCAGCTGTCTGAAGCATCCTCCATACGTATAAATTACAAGCTGTTTCTTGTTCTCTGCGTGTTGTTGCGTTTTCAATTTGATCTATTCTAAAATCTCTAATATAAGCTTGGTTGTTTTGGGCATAATGTATTGATTTTTGAATAAAATCATATATTTGAGGATGTATTTTATGATGTAATTCATGTAAACCAGGAATAGCTACATTTTTTATAGCTTTATTTGAGTGATAGGGGATAACGTTTTCTTGGCGGATTATTTCAATCTCTCCTGTTAGAGCTTCAGGGTTATTCTCAAAAGTTTTGTAAATCTCTGGAGCCTTCACTTTAACTTCCGGAATCTTTAATTTAATTTTAAAAATCTCAGGATCTATCAAATATAGTATCGAAGGAATAATTAAAACAATAACAACTGCTAAAATAGCAGATATCATTCTACTTTTAGCTTTTTGAATAGAATAATAACCACTTGCTGAAAGTAAATATTCAAAAGCACCAAACAAAAACCAAAAAAAAGCTAATCCTAAAAGAATCATAAATAAGATATTATAAATAGACTGAAAACAAGTAGATAAATCAGAACAAGAAAGAGATAATAAATCTGAAGGAGAAGGCAAAATATCAAAGTTGTTCATTATTTTATAAATATCTAATAAATTTCAACTATCATTTCGTCTTTTGCACTTTCTTTGGTTAAAGGATTAGTTACTCTAACTGAAATAATCCCTTTTTGATTTTTTAAGCTATAAAGAAAAATTTCTTGGTTGTTGGATAAAAAAACTCCATTAAATGTCCACGTATAGGTTAATTTATTTGAAATAAAGTCTTTTGTTAGAACAGTTAAAGATTTGTTACTATCAACTCTTTCTGTTAAAGGCGATAAAATTTTGTTATTTTTTACAACCATTTTAACTTTAGGCTGTTCGAGGATAATTTTTAAATCTTTAAATGAATAATTTTTTTCAGAAAAAAGTTGAGATATATTGAGATTTATTGAAAATTCCGGTTTAAATTCTTTTATGAAGATAAGAAAATATTTGTTTGGTTTTGTTTGAGGTTTAATATTAATTTGTTCAGAAGAGATTTCATAGTTAAAACCTTTAAAATCCTTTGAAGATTTTGTTTTTGGGTCAAATATCTCAATTCCAATCATTAATTTGTTGTTTGGAATTTTTAAGACACTTAGGTAGGGATAGTAATTTTGAGCCAAGCTAAAATTAATTAAAACAAAATAAAGCAAAAGTATCTTTAATAAAAGTTTTTTTTTCATTTGCTTTTAAAAGATTCTTTAGCCATTTTTAAGGCTATTAATTGTTCAGGTCTTGTTCTTATAATTTGATCTTCTGCATAGGAAGCCAAGATAAAAATGGGTATTTTTTTGTTTTGAACAAAAAGCAATCCTTGGCCTCTTTGAGCTTGAGTTAAAAATTGTTTTTCTCCTTCTGACAAAACAAAAACTTGATCACATAATTCAATTGTTGCAGGAGATTGTCTCATTAAAAAAGTTAAAGCTGAATTGGTAATAATTGGTCTTCCAAAAGGAGAAGAAATAAAATCTTCAACATCTTGTGTGATAGTAGTTAAAGCTAAATTATATTTTCTTCCTCTTTTAACAGCATTAAGTAAGAATTCCGCAGCAAACTCTTGTTTCATTATCCACCAGGCTTCATCTATAACAACCAATCTTTTTTTCATTTCTCTTCTTACTCTGTTTAAAATGTAATTTAGGATAATAAACATTCCTATAGGTCTTATTATTTCTGGTAAATCTTTTAATCCAAAAATTATAAGTCTTCTTGAAAGCTCAACATTGGTTGGTTTGTTTAGAAGTCCAGAGAAATTTCCCTGGGTGAATGGGTAAAGCTTACTTGCTAGTTCTCCTCCTCCCACTAAGCCTCCTAGTATTCTTTCTAAATCATTTAAAGTTGGAAATCTTTCAATTTCTGTGAAATCTTTATCAGGGAAAATGTTAAAAGATAAATATGTTTGATTAATTGCCTGATCTAAAATAGACAATTGTTCAGATGATAATTTTTCTCCTATTATAAGTTGACAAAAAGATATTAAATCAGCTACATGTTCTTTGTAAACATCTAAAGGATCTTCGTTTTCTAAAACAGGAGGTAAGTCAAATGGGTTGAAGTTGTTTTCTGATTTTAAAGATAAGGGGATAAAAGCACCACTATAAATTTCAGAAATACCTTGATATTCATTTTCTGGATCTAATATTAAAACATCTGTTCCCATCATTAAATTTCTCATAACTTCTAATTTGGCAGTATAAGATTTTCCTGAACCTGATCTTGCCAAAATTACCATATGAGGGTTATCATATTTCCATCTATCTAAAATTACCATACTTGAATTTTCTAAATTAATACCCAAAAATATTCCATTTCTATCAACTAAATCTGAAGAAACAAAAGGAAATAAAGAAGAAGCACTACTTGAAGTTAAATGATAATTAGTTTTTAGATAGTCAGTAAAAATTGGTAGGGTTGTTAAAAAACCTTCTTTTTGTTGAAACATAATAGTTTTTACAACTATTAAACCGCTTTCTAAAATTTTAGAAATTTTAGCAGTCTTTATTTCTAACTCTTTTTTATCTTCGGCAAATATAGTAATGTATAATCCAACTTGTAACAGTTTTTCTTGAGCTTGAACCAATAAATCTCTTAAATCTTCAACGTTTTGATAAGCTATTTCTAATTCAGGTGACCTTGTTTGCCCTGCTTTTCTTCTTTCTTCTATTTGAGAAAAAATTCTTGGAACTTGTTTTTCAAGTTGTTTAAGAGCTTGAGCTGTTTCTACGGGGTAAAAGTATATTCCGATGTTTAAGGCTTCATCTAAATTTATTATTTTTTCAAGCCAACCCGCAAAAAGATAGGTAGGATAGTCTAAAATCAAAAGAGTTCTTCCGTACACGTTTCCTATTTGAAAATAATTGGTTGAAAATTCTGCTCCAGAAGGAGCGATAATTTCTTTTATCTGATCTATCTTTGGAATTTCTTTTTTGACAGGAATTTTAATTGTTTTTTTCTTATTTAAAAAATTTGGTAAAGGAAATTTTATCATAATTGTTCAGCTAGCTTTTGAATAACTTGACTTGGAAGTTGTTGCCATCTTAAATTTGGGTTATAAACCTCAAACATTAATTCTATTAATTCTAAATCAGTAAGACGATGGGATTGAAGTCCCATAGAAGAGACAGCTTCTTGTAGAAAATTTATTCTAATTGTTAATTGCTGCAATTTAGCTTCAAAAGATTGATCTATTAAAGATTGATTTTTTTTATCTTTTGAAAATAAAGAAAATTTTGCCTCTAAAACATCATAGGGAACTACAAGATAAAATATTTTTTTCATAATGTTGTGGTTATCTAAATAATCTTTTAAAAAAGAAATGTATTCTTCTAATTGAAATTTAATTAGCATATTTTCTTCTTGGTTTAATTTTAATTCTAAAGTTTTCAGATAATCAGCTATATTTTCTTGTCTTGAAAGCACTAAAATTTCAAGAGGAAAATCAAGTCCATCTATTAGATTTCTAAATTGAGAAATTAAAGTTGACTGTTCCTGTTCTGACAATAAAGAAAGATTTACTCCTGAAACTTCAATAACTGCCCTTAAACTTCCATTTTCTAATATAAAACAATCTCTTTGGATGTCTTTGATTTTAATTAAAGAAAAAGTTGGTAAGGTCATTTTTTATTTTAATTTTTTATAAAATTTAACATAGGGGAAGAATCTATAAGGATTTTTTGGATTAACTATATGGCGATGAAGCCTTTTGTTTATTTGATTGATTTGTGAAGAAATTGGTTGATTTAAAGATACAGCAATTTTTTCTTTTAAATTTGGATTTATTTCTGGATAATCTAATTCAATTATTGTATGCTCCTTCGGGATTGATTTGCTTCTTGGTTTAATTAATTGTTCTTTAATATTTTCTGTTTTTTCTTCAGGTATGGGTATACTTTTATATTCTATCGTCTTGATCCTTTGCCAAACAAATTTTCGGCTTCTAAATAAAAAATCTAAAATATTGGGCAAAATGTTGATTATTAATTTACCATTAATTTTAACAAAAATTAACAAGAAGACTATTATGAATAAAATTACTCCTATAATTATTCCTGCTATTTGATTTATTCTAAAAATTGCAAAGCTTATCAAAAAAACTCCTAAAAGAGAAAATAACTGCTTAAAAGTTAAAATACCAAGAAGTTTATCTTCTATAGTAATAAATTTGGGAACTGCAAATTTGTTTGACATTTTTGCTTATTAATTTAATAAATTTAATTATAAATTAGATAAATTATAAATTAGATAAATCTAAAACGTTTTCATCTTCTTCTGATGTTTTACTTTTTTTAAGAATAATAATAGAAGATTCTGGTTTTTGATAGAGGCTTTTATTATTTTTATCGATTTGTTCAAATTTGTTTTGATTTTTTTCTATTGTTTCTTCTTTTTCTTTTGGGGGTTTTTCTAAAGAAAGAATGGTTTGTTTTTCTTTTTTGGATTTTAGGTCTACTACTTTTTCATTGGTTTGGATTGGTGTTTGAAAAGTTTCTTCTTTTTTTAAGGTCTCTTTTTCTTCTTTAATTTTTTCTTTATCTGAAGCAATAACGACTATTTTTGAAGGTTCTGCTTCTTTTTTAGACTCTTCTTTTTTTAATGTAGAAATAGAAGGTTTTACAACAGAGGACATAATCTCTTCATATTTTTTAGCTTTTTCTTCAAAAGATTGGGGCTTTGATTGGCTGATTGGTTGAATATTTTTAAAGGAGATCGGTAAATTTTTGAAGAGTTTTATCTTTATTGGTTCTAAATTTTGGCTTATAAATTCTTTCAAAATATCTATCTCTTCTTCGGTTAAAATTTTTGGTTCTTGATTAAACAAATTAGCAAGTTCTTGGATAGAAAAATTATTTCTAAAATATTTATCAATCAGATAGGTTACTGACAAAGACTTTTCTTGATTTTCTATAAAGTCAATTTTTAAAATTTTTTCTATCTCATCTAAAATTTTATAAAATTCGTCGCTGGCTAAAAATTCATAAGGTGTTATTTCTTCGTTTTCCATTGTTTTAAAATTTAAATGAAATTTTTATGCTATTCTTCTTACAGTGATGGCCCTTATGGTGATTGTGATGGCCCTTCTGTTGGTGGTGTAATTATTCCAAGTTGAGTTAATTTCCTAATTATTGTTTTGTTATTAGGATCCAAAGGATCAATGCCTATATCATTTAAAAAGTTATTTATGTTTGGATATCTAGCTGCTAATATTTGTGCACTTTGAACTATAGGAGAGGCTGATGGATTCGGCAACCTTAATAATCCTTGGGATATATCATTAATATTTCTTTTAAAAGCTTCTATTAAAACATCTTCTATATTAACTCCAGCTTTATTAATTATATCATTTATTTGCTGATGAAACTTTTGCCAAGATCTTGCATCCAATCCAGAAATAGCTGCTCCTATTTGTTGAATACTTTTATTAATTAAAGCTTCTATTAAACCATTAACTTTGTTGTTTAAGGATCTCCTGATATTTATGAGACTTGGATCATCTATAATTTTTCTGAAAGAGCTATTTGAATCAACAATTTGGTCTTTTACTTTATCTAAAATAGACATTACTTCTTGTTCTTCAAGAGTTCTTACTTTGTCAAGAAAAACTTTATTTGATAAAGGTCCTGTCTTAATTAAGTCATAATAGCTTGACAAAAGAGTTTGATCTTGGAATATTTGTTCTATTGTTTCCTTATCTAATTTTTCTAAAAGATGAGAAGCAAGTTCGTCTTTATCCGGGGGGCTTAGTTTAGAAGAAGCAATTTGGCTAATTAAACTTTGATTTGTATGAATTTTTTCAACTATTTGGGGGTTAAGGCCATCTAAAAAAGATTTAAATATATCTGGGTTTTGAATATTTTCCTTTAAAAAATCAATAGTATTTTCAATTATTTTGGATTTTTTATTAGGATCTTTTTGGTATAAGTAATCTTCTGACAATAAACTTGCTCTTTGTTGGGCTAATCTTGTACGAAGTTCTCGTTCTTTTTGTGGACCTTTCTGCCATCTTTCCCCAACTCCGACCATTTTTTCGCCAAGCATACCTAATCTTTGAGGTATTCCCAAAAAGCCAACTTTTCCTCCAAATCTTTTTAAAAGTCCGCCTCCTATAACTGAAGCCCCTCTTCCAATGCCTCTTGTAATGGGAGAACCAGCTTTAGCAAACCTATTTAAAGCAAATCCTCCTACTTGTCTTAAACCTGAATAAGAAAAACTTGTTGTCATATCTCCAACCTTTCCTGAGAGATTAACCGCTACTCTTATAGAAATTAAATACCAGCCTATAAGAACCCCAAAAAAAACAAAAAGACCTATTGCATCATTTAAAGGATCTCCTGAATTTATTTTTTCTCCTTGTTGAAGGTTAGTTACTATATTTGTAAACAAAATATTACCTAAAATCAATAAAATTAACAAAATTGGGCCAACAATTAACCATTTGACTAATTCTTGAAACCAAGCATTAAATCCTTGAGAGAAAGATGAGAAAGCTTTTTCTAAAGGTCCTGAAAATTTAGGAAAAATTAATAATGTTAATACAATAGGAGATACTCCTACTAAAAAGATAATTACAATATACCGTACTAAATAAATAACCCCCAGAAGAGCTAAAATAACAATTAAAAGCATATCAAAAACCACTACAGAAGTTATAGCAATTATGTTTACTAAAATAGGAACTATCTCATTAAGAGCTTTTCTTATGTTCCCCTTAGCCTGCGCTTCTTCGTTATCAGTTACATTTTTACTGTTTACTGAAATGCTACTTAATCCTTGATATTTAACTATTCTATCCGTAAGTTCAACTAATATCTTTACTGGTTCAGGATTACCCTTATTATAAAAAGAAGCTGTTATAAAAGTTCCCGGTATTTTTACTTTTTTTTCTTGAGGATTACTTAAGTCAGTAAAACCTGCTATTCCTGTTTCTATTGCATCAACTACTAAAAAAGCCTCTTTAATTAAAACATATATAAAATTAATTATTAAAGCAACTAAAATGATGTTAAAAATTAATCTTTTAGCATTGTCATCTCTTCCAAAAAGCCATTCATAACCAACCATTAAAGCAGAAAAAACCATTATAATATATGCAAAATTTTTCAAAATATTAAAAATAGTAGTTACCGGAGTAGGAGTTATACTATCTTCAGAGTGAAATGGATTTAACATTGATAATTGATCAACGGTTGGAGCCATTATACTTAAAATTACAACTTCAGAGAGAAAAAAGTGAACTATGTTAGAAAATAAACTTACTACATGAGAAACTCCTATGAGAAGCCACTTTGCTGCTCCTAAAATTATTCTTGCCAGAAATCCCGTATCATCATCTTCATCTTCACTTATTGTTGGAGGGTCAGGGGAAGGTGCTGATGGCATTTGGGTATATACAGGATTCGTTGGTCCATTCTGAATTGGTGTCCCAATCCTACCTGGTGATTGATAAGTTTGTGCATTACTATAATCTTTTGGAATAATAAGATTAAAACTGAATATTAATATCATTATTATTATTAATAAAAAAAAGTTTTTGCTATTTTTCATTTGTCAAACTGATTTCTATTTTTTTAGGCTTAAATAGATTTTTAATATTAGCTAATAAATGTGTCTTTTGATATCTATCTTTGTTAGAAATAAAATTATTTTTCCATTTATTTTTATAAACTATTTCGTTTTTAGTTTTTTTTATATAAACAACTTTTTTGCTATTTAGAATTTGTATTTGAGTTGTTTCCGTTAAAGAGGAATCTATTTTTTGACAATTTCTAATTATTTCTTTATAATTATTAATTTTTTTAATTATTTCAATAGTTTCATTTACATCCTCTCTTTTTGCAAATTCAGTAATTCCTTGTTTTTGAAGAGATAATCTATAATTAAGTATTTTTTGATTAATACTTATTATTTTATCTATTTGTGATTCAAATGTAGTTATTATTTTTATAATTTCTTGTAATTTTTTGTTTTTTATTTGGTTTGTAATTTCTACCCACTTATTTTGACCCGTGATATTAAAATCTTTTATTTTTAAATTTATATTCAGGCCAAGATTATTTAGGATGTTTATTATATTATTTATATCTCTAATTGTCGAAGCAAAATTTGGAAAAATAGTTGATAAAATTTCCGCTGTAGTCTTTTGGCTAGATATTATCTCCAGTTCTTTTCTTATTGTTACTAAATCTTTTTTTATTTGAATAATTTTAGGATTTATATCTTGAATCCAATCGGTTAAAATATTGTTAAAAATATTATTGGCTAAATAAATTCTTTGATTTATTAACTCATTTTTCAAGGCGTTGATTTCTCTTTTAATTCCATCTAATCCTTTACATTGTTCAGCGTTTGAAGCTGTTGTTGAGGCCTCTCTTAGTGCTTCTTCTAATTTTTTGTCGTGTTCTTGACTAATTTTTATGGCTTGTTCAAATTGTTTTTTTAAAATATCTGCCATTTTTTGCATACCAGTGCTCATTGATTCAAGACACATTACATAAGCGGTTGAGGTTGATTCAGGGCTTGAAGGAGAAGTTTGGTTTCTGGAGATAGCAGGAGGATTATCTTCTTCTACGCCTTTAAATTTTTCACATGTTCTATCTATAATTTCTTTTGTTTCAGTAGCATCAGGAAAATTACCAGCCATATCAGAGGAAGTTGAAACAGAAGTAGCGGATAAATTAAATTTTGTTAACATATTTTGCATTTGAAGAAATTTTTGGAAAATGTTCATATTTTGGGCATTGAGGGTTAACAAAGAACCTTCCTTGTCTAAAAGATTTTCTCTAGCTTTTTTTAAATCTGAATATGTGATCCCTGTTTTCCAATTTAAGCAAATAAGTTTTTTATCATTTTCATCTTGACCATCTAAAGATATATATTTTTCGCAATTTTCTATAGGCCAACCATTTTTAATTTGTTTTTCTCTTTTATTAACTTCAAAATCAATACTTGTTTGAAAATAATCTTGAAAATTGTTTTTTAAAGCCTGATAGGCTGTATATCTTGAACCTCTTGTGTAATCTGGTTGTAGATAAAATTCAGGAATTATTTGATTTTGATTATTTTGATTTGCCGATGATTGTTGATTGATTTGGTTTTGATTTGTTGTTTGTTGGCCATTTGGATTTTGATTTGTTTGTGGTTGCCCGGCTGAATTTTGATTTGTTTGTGGTTCATTATCTTGAGTCTGATCTAGTTGATTATTTTGGTTATAAGGAGGTTGATTAAACAGATCTCTTCCTGGAAAGTCAAGCTGATCATAATTTGGATTATAGAAATTATCAAAATCTCCTGTTTGAGCTAATTGAGATAAACGAAAAGGAGAAGAGAGAGCAGACATAACTCTTGAGAAAAAATTTTGCCTTTTTTGATTTTTAGCAAGTTGGGCGTTTTTGAAATTTCTATAGGTTGTTATTCCATTTTCATTAATTTCTTCACAGGGCGGTATTTGAGAAAAAACTTTTTCAATTTCTGTTTCTGGAATAAAGTCTCCTTCAAGGTTGTTAAAAGCTACTAAAGAAGCTACGGATCTTAATTCAAAATTTAGTTCTGAAGGAAGACAGATAAACATATAAGGGATTTGGTTTAAAGCATTGTAAAAACCAGCCAGTCTAGCCTCTTCTAGGGCTTCTTGGACTTTTGTTTCATCACTACTTTTTTTTTCAGCTCTTTGAATTAAAGATTCTAAATTTATAAGCTTATAGAAAAAAAATTCTTCTTTTAAAGAGTCAGTTACAATCTCTTCGGTTTTTTTAGAAAATTGATTTTTTAGAACATTTTCTATATTTGTGTTTAATTTTTCAAGCTCTCTTGATAATGTTGCTAAAGTTGTTCCTAATACATCATTTGCTTGATTTAAAGCGTCTATAATTTGACCCAAAGAATTTATAGTTCCATAATCTGTAACAGGAACTGACGAGTCAAGTTGTCCAAAGGTTTTTTTAAGCTTAAATCCTAAAAGGACCAAGATAAATAATAATGTTAAGAGAATTATTTTTCTTTTCATTGAAGTTTATTTTTATTTAAAATATCATTAATATAATTATAAAGCAGAGTTTTCCTTAAAGGATCATTTGTTTTTTTTAATTCATCTATGCTTAAAGCTAAAAGATAATAATTTTTTATCAGCTCTGAGTGAAAAGAATATAAAACTTTAGGAACTTTGATGTTTGCCAGTGAATTCGTTAAATCAAATAAAAAATCTGATTCAAGATTTGTTCCAGTTTTTTGTAGGTTAAATCTTTTGATAGTTTCTTGAACTTCTTTGGTGTATTGATTTACAGTTTGATTTTCATCTACTTTTATCTTATTCAACATCTTAGGTAAGTTTTGATTTATTTTCTCTATAAAGTCTAAAGGTAAATCAAGATACGGATTAAAATATGGCAAAATAGGGTTTGTTAGTTTGTCGTTTGGGTCTTGTTTTAAAATAGGAGAGATTTCTTTATTTATTTTATTTACTTCTGTTATTTTAGAAGTTAATAAATTATTTAAATTTAAACCTAAGTTATTTAGATTTAAATTTTTAAAAACACTAAAAAAGCTAAAACCTAAAATAGCAAAAATTGATATCATAATAGTGAATTTTATTATCTGGTGAAACATTTTTATTTTAGCCGGGAGGGGGAATCGAACCCCCAACCTTCTTGTTACGAGCAAGACGTTCTACCATTGAACTATCCCGGCCAGATAATTTTTGGGCGAGAGAGGAATCGAACCTCTGACCTTCTCGGTGTAAACGAGACGCTCTGCCCCTGAGCTACTCGCCCTTAGATTTATTTTATAATAAGATATTTGTTTTTTTTTAAAAATTTTTGTTAAAATCTATAAATACGTAGGGCCTATAGTGCAAATGGCTAGCACGCAGCCGTCGCATGGCTGAAGTCGGGGTTCAAATCCCCGTAGGTCCAAAAAAATTAAAAATTAAAAATTTTAAACTATGGAAATAATTTTAATAATTTTGATTTTAATTTATTCAATTATTTTACATGAATTGGCACACGCTTATGCTGCTTATAAACTTGGAGATTCAACTGCTAAATATGAAGGAAGATTAACCTTAAATCCAATTCCACACATAGATCTTGTTGGAACTATAATCGTTCCTTTTTTAACCATCAGTTTTTTTAATTTTATTTTTGGTTGGGCAAAACCAGTTCCTTATAATCCTAGTTTATTAAAAGATCCTAAAAAAGATTCTGTTTTAATTGCTTTATCAGGACCTTTAACTAATATTGTTCTTGCTTTTTTATTTTCTTTTTTATATGCTCTATCTTTAAAGACTGTGGCACTGAATTCTTTGGTGGATGTTTTAAATTATGCTGTAAAGTTAAATTTGATTTTAGCTTTTTTTAATCTTTTACCAATTCCTCCTCTTGATGGTTCAAAGTTTTTAGTTTATATTTTTCCTATTGAAATGTATGCTTATTTAGAAACTTTGGGACTATTTTTAGTTCTTGTTTTTGTTATGTTTTATTTAAGTCCTTTTATGAATTTCATTGAAAATTTAAAAAATTCTATTTTAAATTTTTGGCAGTTTATTTAGATATTTAAACTTCCTTTAGGTTCACCCATTAATCTTTCAAATTGTTTTTTTTCAATAACTTCTTTTTTTATTAAAACTTTAGCAACTTTTTCTAGTTTATCTCTTTTAATTTCCAAAACTTTAAGAGCTTTTTGTAAAGCTTGGTTAGTTATATTTTTTATTTCTTCATCAATAAGTTCAGCAGTTTTTTCAGAATATTCTTTTTCTAAGTAAAATTCTCTTTGAGGTTTGGAGAATGAAATAGGTCCTAGTTTTTCAGACATTCCGAATTTTATAACCAGTTGTTTGACTAAATCAGTTGCAATTTCTAAATCGCTACTTGCGCCGGTGGTAATATCATTAAAGATTAATTTTTCAGCAGCATATCCTCCTAAAATTGAAGAAAGTTCATCTAAAAATTCTTTTCTAAAATAGAAATTTCTTTCCTCAATAGGTGTTTTAAGAGTATAGCCTCCTGCTCTTCCCCTGGAAATAATTGATATTTTTTGAACCGGGTTAGTATAAGGTAAATAGTGAGCAACTACGGCATGTCCTGCTTCATGATAAGCAGCAATTTCTTTTTCTTTTTTTGAGTAAGCTTTAGTTTTTCTTTCTGGTCCAAGTAAAACTTTTTCAATTGAAGCTAAAATATCCTCTTGTTCAATAAACGATTTATTTTTTCTAGCTGCTAAAATTGCAGATTCATTACATAAATTAGCCAAATCTGCTCCTGAGAAACCAGGTGTTCTTTCGGCAATTTGTCTTAAATTTATTTTCCCAACTTTTTTGTTTCTTAGATGAATTTTTAAAATTTCTTCTCTAGCTTTTATATCAGGTAGATCTAAAACAATTTTTCTGTCAAATCTTCCTGGTCTTAACAGAGCAGCATCTAAGACATCAGGTCGGTTAGTAGCGCCTAAAATTACAACTTTAGTTTCTTTTTCAAATCCATCCATTTCAACTAGTATCTGGTTTAAGGTTTGTTCTCTTTCTTCATGAGCTCCAGCTAATCCAGTCCCTCTTGCTTTACCAATAGCATCAAGTTCATCTATGAAAAGAATACAAGGTTGATTTTTTTTGGCAATACTGAAAGCATCCCTTACTCTAGCTGAACCTACTCCCACAAACATTTCAACAAATTCAGAGCCTGAGATATAAAAAAATGGAACATTGGCTTCAGTGCTAACAGCTCTAGCCAGTAATGTTTTTCCTGTTCCGGGTGGACCAACCAGCAAAACTCCTTTTGGGATTCTTGCTCCTATTTTTATAAATTTTTCAGGATTTTTTAAAAATTCTACAATTTCCATAAGTTCCTGTTTTGTTTCTTCCAATCCCGCTACATCCTTAAAGGTAACTTTATCTGGACTATTTGGGTTATAAACTTTTATTCCTGATTTTGAAAAAGTAAAAATTTGACTCGCGCCTTTTTGAGTTTGTTTGAAAATTTGCCAGAAAATCCAAAAAATCAAAATTAAAGGCAATAAATTAAAAATTATTTGTAAAATAATATCGCTTGAATTACCTGTTTTTTGGTTAAAATTAAGAGAGAAAATAGTTGAAGAAGAAATTCCATAATCTTTAAGTATTTTAGTTAAACTTTCATCAGGGTCTTTGGTTGTTTTAAAAATTTTTTTATCTGTGGTTTCCCCTATAACAGTTGATTTATTAATCAAAGTTATTTTTATAATTTCTTTATTTTCAATTTTACTTAAAAACTCTTGGAGATTAACAGTCGTTTCTTTTATTAAGCTATTATAGCTATATCCCCAGATTAATAGCAAACTAATTAATCCCAAAGAAGCTAGGATTAACAAATTTTTAGAACTATTTTTCATTGGCTATTTTTAGAATCAAACTTTTTTCTTTAGGTTTTAAATTTTCTATTATAAAATAATAGGATTCATTTATGTCTAAAGAAGACAAATTTTCAAAAACTAATCCTTGAACATTTTCAGTTTCAATGATCGCAAAAATTTCGTTTTTTTCCTTAACTACTCCTTTGATTTTATCGCCTATTTTGAAATTTTTGACAAAACTTACCCATGGATCAACGGAAACATCTTTTAGACTAAAACTTACTTTGTCTTGTTTAACTTGGATTAATTTAGCCTTTAAAACATCACCTACCTTAAAGTTTTGTTCAAGATTTGTTTTTTCTGGAGGTATTTCTGAAATATGAATTAATCCGTCCATTAATGGATTTTCATTAAATCTTACAAATATCCCAAATGGGCTTAAACCAACCACTTTAACTTCTAAAACATCTCCTACCATTAACTGATCTAAGATTTTTTGATATATTTCTTCTTTGGCAGATTTTTCTGAAAGTATTAATTTATTAGTTTTTGAATCAGCCGAAACTATTCGGCATTTAATTTTTTGTCCAATAAAGGTTTTTAAATGTTCATAAATTAAATTTTTGTTATTATTTTCTATTCTTGGATAATATTCTGGAGAAAGTTGAGAAACAGGGATGAATCCTTGGGTATTTTCAACTTCCACTAACCAGCCACCTCGATTTGCATCTTTTATTTCAAGTTCTAAAATTGTCCCCTTTTGATAGTAGTCTATTATTTTCTGCCACTTGTCTATGGCGCTTATTTCTTGTAAAATAATTTCATAGTTTCCGAAACCGTCATCAAGTCCTATTATTTTTACTCCTATGAGATCTCCTACGTTAAGTTTTTTAGCTAATTCTTTATCATGAAGATAAGAAGATCCATATAGCCTACCAACTCCATAAGGACTAAGATCAACATAAATTTCTCCTCTTTTTTTAGATATAACTTTTCCCTGCAAAATAGATCCTATTTCTAAAGATTTAACTTTCAGTCTTAAATTACTTTTTATTTTATTTTTTGTATTTTGCATTTTTAAATAAATTAAAGTTAGATAAAAATTATTATATAATAAATAAATCTAATAAATAAATCAAGGATATTATATAATTAAATTTCAAAAATTAAAAATTAAAAAATATATCAAAATGGAAGTTAAAAAAACAGAAAATTCTTTTGAATTGATTTTAGATAATAATCTTTTTATACTTGACCCTTTAAGAATACCCAAAAATGATAGCCCTATAATTTTAACAAATTTTGAAAGAAAAACCAACAAAAATAAAATTTTTAATTCGCCGGGAGAGTATAGTCTTTCGAGTATATATTTTTGGGGAATAAATAATAAAAATTCGATTGTTTATTTTTTTGAAAGTCAAGAAGGCGACGTTTTATATTCAACTTATTCTTTAACAGAGGAAACTTTTAAGAAAATTAGATTAATTAAAAAAGAATTTGATTGTCTTTTTACGGTTAATTTTTTTCAAGATGAGTTAATTAACATTTTTAAACCAAAAGTTATTTTTTCTGATAAATCTTTAAAACTCCCAAAATTTGAAAACCAAAAAGGAGATAAAATTAAAATTAATTTAAAAAAGGTCAGTAATTTAGTTTTTACTTTTACCTAAGTTTTTTAGAATTAAAATGAAAAAAATTCTTTTCTCTTTATCAATTATGATTGTTTTATATTTTATCTGGTGGTTTTCTGGAGGGACAATCTGGGGTGGTTATATAGTTAATTCTCCTTATCAGCAAACTGTTTCTTTTGTAAGAGAAAATTTTAACGTTGGTTTAGCTACTATCTTAAAAGCTTTTAACAATTCTATTGGTAATAATTTTTAGATCAATTAATTTTTAACAATTTTTAAATAAATCATCATAATGAAAGAAAAAATTTTAGCTCAAGAAATTTCAGAAGAGTTAAGACAATCTTATTTGGATTATGCTATGAGTGTTATTATTTCACGAGCTTTACCTGATGCAAGAGACGGTTTAAAACCCGTTCAAAGAAGAATTCTTTATGTTATGAAAGAACTTGGACTTTGGCCAAAAGAAAAATTTACTAAATGTGCTAATATAGTTGGAAATACTATTGCTAGATATCATCCTCATGGCGATCAAGCAGTTTATGAATCTTTAGTTAGAATGGCTCAGAATTTTTCAATGAGACTTCCTCTTATAATTGGTCAGGGAAATTTCGGGTCATTAGATGGGGATCCTCCAGCTGCTTATAGATACACAGAAGCTAAACTTTCTGAAGTTTCAGTTGATTTGCTTTATGATATTGATAAAGAGACTGTAGATTTTAGGCCAAATTATGATAATACTCGTAAAGAACCAGTTGTTTTGCCAGCTAAAATTCCCAACTTATTGGTCAATGGTTCTTTAGGAATAGCAGTTGGAATGGCGACTTCTATTCCTCCTCATAATATTGTCGAAGTTATGTCAGCTGTTAAATTTTTGGTTAGAAATCCAAAAGCTTCACTTTCAGAAATTCTTAAGATTATAAAAGGACCTGATTTTCCAACAGGCGGGACTATTTTTGTTGGTAAAAAACTAGAGGAAATTTATCGTCAAGGCAGAGGTGGTTTAACTTTAACTGGAGATATAAAAATTGAAGAAGGCAAAAAAGAAAAAATGGTTATTGTTTCTATACCCTGGCAAGTAAATAAATCTGAACTTGTTAAAGAAATTGCGAATTTAGTTTTATTAAAAACCATAAATGAAATAAAAGACGTTAGGGATGAATCAACTAGAGAAGGAGTAAGAATTGTAATTGAAGTTAAACCTAATACTAATTTTGAAGTGTTAAAAGAACGTCTTTATAATTTAACTTCGTTGTCTAAAACATTCTATTTAAATTTAATCGCTTTAGACAAGGGATCTCAACCTAAAATCTTTTCTTTAAGTGAACTTATTCTTTCTTGGATAGAACATAGGAAAGAAATTATAACCAGAAGGACAAAGTTTGATCTTGAAAAAAATAAAGAAAGAGCTCATTTACTTGAAGGATTTGATATTGCTTTAGAGAATTTGGATAAAATTATAAACATTATAAAAAAATCAAAAGATAAAAAAGAAGCTATTTCAAATTTAATGAAAAAATTTAAACTTTCTGAAAAACAATCAGATGCTATTTTAGAAATGCCTTTAAGAACTTTGACGCAACTTGAAAGACATAAAATTTTAGAAGAATTAAAACAGCGTAGGGCAACTATCAAAGAACTTGAAGAGATTTTAAAAAATCCTAAAAAAATAGATGATATTATAATTTCTGAAGCAGACGAGATAATTAAGAAATATCCTTTGGAAAGATTAACAAAAGTGGTTGAGCAAGAAAAAGATTTAAGAAAAAGAGAAATTGAAATTAAGGATGAAAAAGTTTGGCTTGTTATTGATAATAAAAACTTAGTTACTTTGATAAATTTAGATAAATTTGATTTGGCAAAAGTAGTTAAAAACAAGGATTTGCCTAAAATAATTTATCCAACTTCAACAAAAGATAAGATTTTAGCAATTAGTAAATTAGGTAGAGCTTATTGTCTTAATCTGATTAATTTCTATAACAACTCTAAATATTTAGAATCTCAAATAAACTTAGATAAACAAGATGAAATAGTTAAAATTTTACCTGTTGTTAATAAAAAATTCTTATTAGTGATTTTTAAAAATGGTTTCGGTAAGAAAATAAAACTTGAAGAAGTTTTAAACAACAGACGCTCTGGTGTTCAGATTTCTAAAAACGAGATTTTAGATTATTTTTTAATAGATGGAGGAGAAGAGATTGGAATTTTAAATTCTTTAGGCAATGTTTTGATTTTTAAAGAAAATTTACCGATTCAAGGGAAATCAGCAAAAGGCGTAAAAATAATGAAGGTTAAAGACTCTGAAATAACTTCTGCTTTTATTAAAAACAGTAATTTACTTATTTTAATTTTTAATAAAGGGTTTTATAAAAAAATTGATCTTAAAGAAATAAAAGTTCAAAATCGAGGGAGGGTTGGAATTAAGCTTTATGAACCTAAGTACGGCTCTCTTTTGTTTTGTCAAACAATTAAAGAAGAAAAGGAAATAATCTTAAGTGATGGTAGTTTAAAAAGACTTGAAATTGAAAAACTTTCATCAACAAAAAGAACTCAGTCTCCTAAAAAAATTAGTGGTTTAGAGGATATAAGAGGAGTCATTTTAGTCTAAGAAGCAAATTAAAATTAAAGATTAATTTGATTTTGAGACTTTAATTACTTATTGAAAGTTTTTATATTTTCTAACACTTAAATCAAAAATAAAAAATTAGTTTTTCTAAGTTTAAAATTTTAAGATATTTAATATTCTAATTTTGTACTAAATCTTTTACATATACTTTATAATTAAATTAATGTTTTTAAGGCCAACTGAAGTAATTCAACATTTAATTGATAGAAAAATTATTCTAAATGGAATGAAAGGTGCTGATTTTGGATGCGGAACAGGTTATTTTACAGCGTTACTTTCAAAAGCAGTTTCTCAAGAAGGAACAATTTACGCTATTGATATTGATAAGGAAACTTTACAGCAAGCAGAAGACTTTATTTCTCATTTTGGACTTTCTAATGTTAAATTTTTTTTAAGAGATTTAGAGATTTCTTCTGGTTTAAGTGAAAATTCATTAGATTTTGTTTTTATTTCTCAGGTTCTTTATCAACTTGAAGATCCAACTGCCATTTTAAAAGAATCTAACCGTGTTTTAAAAAAGAAAGGTTATTTGATTATTTTAGAAGCCCAGGAAAATAATTTTTTATTTTCAGGTCAAAAAATTTATAAACCCCAAGAAGTTTCTTCTTTTTTAGAAAAAACCAATTTTAAAATTATTGAAATTGATCAAAATATTAATTATTTTTTAATAATTAGTCAAAAATGAATGATTTTACAGAAAGATTAAAAACAGATAAAACTTTACAAATAATTTTATTTGTTTTTGTTTTAATTATTGTTTTAACTGTTTCCTATTTTATTTTTAGACCTAAAAAACCAAAGTTGCCTTGCTACAGGGCTGAAATTAAAATATGGGCGCCTTTTGAAAAGTATCAGTTTATACAATATCTTAAAGAATTTGAAAAATTCTGTGTTTCCTTTCAATTTGAAGATAAATCAATTGATGATATCAAGGCCGAGATTATTTCTTCTTTAGCGGAAAATACTAATCCTGATGTTGTTTTAGTAGATGATATTTTTATTTCTAAAAATCAAAAATTGTTTGCAACTTTTACTCCTTTATTTATTGATTCCTTGATTGCTTTTTATAATCAAGACATTATGAATTTTTTGAATCTTAAAAAACCTAAAACTCTAGATGAGTTAAAAATTTTTATAAAAGAAATTAAAGAATCCGGGCAGATAATTGAAGCTATGGGGATAGGAACGCAAAACATTAAAAATAGAAAAGAGATTATTCTAACTTTGCTAACTTTAGATTCTGATTATAAAGATGCTTCAGATTTTAGAGAAAATCTTATTAAAGCTTTAAATCTTTACTTTAATTTTTCAAATCCAATAAGCGAGTTATTTTCTTACAGTGAAAAATCAGAAAGCGATTTAGAAGCCTTTGCTCAGGAGAAAATAGTTTCATTTATAGGCTTTTACAAGGATAAACAGGAAATTTTAAAAATTAATCCTCGTATTAATTTATCATTTGGTCAACTTCCTTTAAACACTTTTCCTCCCAAAGCTAAAGTTTATAGCAAAGTTTATTATTTAGGGGTTTTAAGGTCTTCTAATAGAAAAGTTTTTTATGAGTTTTTAAGTTGGTTTAAAAAAAATCAAGCTTCTAAAATAGCCGAAGACTTTGACTGGATTTTTATAAATGATAATTTAGAAAATTTATCTTTTGAAAAAAAAATAGTTGTTGAATCTTTTAAAAATTTTGGAGAAAATTTTGAATTTCTTGATAAAAACTTATTGTTTAATAATTTAGATAGTTTATTAAAGGTTTACGGTAAAGACCAAAAAGAATTTAATCGTCTTTTAGATTTAATTTCAAAAAATTTATATAAAAAAGAATGAAAAAACTAAAAGTTATTATAATCATATTTTTTTTATTTTTGAGTTTTATTATTAGTAGTAATCAGGTCTTTGCTAAAATTGTAGAGTGTAAAAGTTCTCCTTGTAGCTGGCAAGATTTATCCGTTTCATTTGGCAATTTAATAAAGCAAATAGTTCAAATTTCTTATTGGTTGGCATTTTTAATTTGCACGATAGGAGCTTTTTTGATTATGTTTGCTGGTCCAAATCAAAATTTTTATCAAAGAGGCAAAGAAATGATAAAAATAGCTTTAATTGGTTATGCTTTAATTTTGACTTCAGGAATTATTTTTGAATTTGTAATAATTGAGATATTTTCTCCTAAGCTTAGAACATCTTCTTCTCAGATGCAATCATTCTATTCAAATTTTATATTATTAGTAAATGTTGTTTTTTCTCAATCTTATGAAGGTATTGAAAGTGGAATATTGAAAGCTCAGACTTTGAGTCCTGATTTCCCTAAATTATATTTAAATTTAATTAAACAAAAAATTGCTAGTCCTTTACAATGTGGTAGGTCGGCTAATACAACGGGAGAAAAACTCTTAAAGTGTATTTCAGAAATCAGCAATTCTTTGGCAAATTTAGCCCTTTTTGCTTTAACTTTTTCTATTATAGTTTCAGCAGGAGCTTTAATCTTAGCTCCAGTTTTAGGATCTGAAAAAATTAATAATGCTAAAACAATTCTCTTGTGGTCAATAATTGGCTTGATAATTATTTTAACAGCCAAATTAATAGTCAGTCAGGTAGACAGAATTTTTAAAGTAAATGTCAGTTAATTTTAAAATTTTTCTAATTTTCATTTTGATATTGGGTTTTAGTTTTCGGTCTTTGGCTAGTATTGAGCCAGGAGAAGTTAAGATAATATATGCTACTCAGTCTGTACAAGTTTGTCCACCTTCTATTTTGGGTTCTGGAGTTTGTCAGTATCCATCAATTCAAGATATAGTTTTAAAAATTTCAGAAATAATTATATATATAGCTCCCGTAGTATTAGTTTTGCTTATTATTTTAGGAGGTTTTTTTTATTTATTTTCAGCCTTTGGCAAGAAAAATATAGAACTCGGTCATCAGTATATTAAATGGGGGGTTATAGGTTATATAATTCTTTTGATTATCACATTAGTCTTAAGTTTTATTTCGGTTTTTTTGGGGGGTCCTTTAGAGTAATTTTGGTTTTTCCCAAATTTTATATTTGATTTTTTTATTTTTTTGTTTTAAAATTAAATTAATTATTTTAATTAAAGCCAAAATTAAATAGAAAATTATTTAATTTTAACCAGTGAGGTCGTAATTAAAAAATTTTTAATAATATAAGTCTTGGTTTAAAAACTTTAAAATGGAAAAAATAAAATTTTTAGTTTTAACAGTGTTAGTTTTAAGTTATATATTTCCTTTTTATTCTGTTTTTGCTCAAGAAGTACAAATACCAGAAGAGCCAAATATTACTACCAATTTTTTTGGTTGCAGGGAAGATATGACTTTAAGAGCTTGTATAGCATCGGCAGGTATTACTATATTAAGAGTACTTTTAGTTTTTGCTATAGTTGCGGCAGTAATTGCCTTTGCTTGGGGTGGTATTACTTTTATTGTTATGAGCGGTAAAGATGATGCAAGAACAAAGGCTAAGAACATATTAATATGGTCTGCTGTTGGTCTAGTTGTAGCTTTGCTTTCTTTTGCAGCAATAAATATTCTTCAAAGAATAATATCAGGCAGAGGTATTTAATTTTGAAAATTGAATTTTCATAGTAAAAATTTTTTAATTAATAAAACGGCTAATTTTAATAATTAATAATTTAAGAATATGAAAATATTTTCAGTTTTGTCGTTAGTTTTTATTTTTAGTTATTTTAATATTGCTTTTTCTCAATTGCCTTTTCCTATTGCCACCACTCCTCCAGAGATTGCTTGTACAGGTTTTGAACAATGCGCTCAGTTCTTGTTTGTAAAAATTTTAAAATTTTTGCTTGTTTTAGCTACTGCTTTAGCAGTTATTTTTGTGGCTTGGGCAGGTATTTTATATATTCTAAAAGGAAAAGATGATAAAACCATTGGATCTATTCATCAGATGATAATTTGGGCAATTGTGGGACTTGTTGTTGCTTTAATGTCTTATAGTCTTATAAGGATAATTGAAGCTGGTTTAAGAAAAGAATTACAAACAACTTATTTTTACCTACCTATTCTTTATGATTCTTCACTTTTTTCATTTTTTTTTTAACAACTGAAGCTCAAACTCAAAGAGACTCATTAAGATTACCAATAGTTCCGACAAATATTCCATGCGGTTTAAATTCTGTTTTTGTAAATACAAATCCCGGAACAAACGTTTGGCAAGAATGTCTTATGTTTTATATTCAAAAAATTTTTAGATTTTTATATTTTTTATCTTTGGCCCTAGGTATTATTTTTTTAATGCTGGCTGGGATTTCTTATATTACTAATCCAGCAAAAATACAAGAAACTCACAAGAAAGTTATATATGCTTTGTTTGGAATAGTATTGGCAATTTTATCTTTAAGTATTGTCTATTTAGTAGGTTTGTTTTTTGATTATTTTGCTAGCAGATAATAACTTTAATTTAATGAAATTTCTTATAATAGATCCAAGAGTTTTAGAGCAGCTTAATAGTACAGTGGATCCAGGAATTTTAGGTTTAATTATAAAGATTTTTAATTTGTTATTCTGGTTAAGTTCTATTTTTTTTCTTTTTGTTTTACTTTATTTGTCGATTTTATATATAATTGCTAAAGAAGAGTTTGTTAAAAAAGCTCGTGATCATCTAAAGCTTGTTTTAATAGGTTTATTTTTAGTTTTTTTGTCAATTTTTATTCCAAGGTTGGTAGTTTTATTTTTCGGAATTGACATTTTTAGATACAATTAATTTAGGCTGGGGTGCTGGAATTGGTAGACAGCCATGGCTTAGGACCATGGGTCCTTAAAAGGACGTGTGGGTTCGAGTCCCACCCCCAGCATTTTTCTTGCCCCTGTAGCTCAAATGGAAGAGCGTATGGCTTCGGACCATAAGGGTGGGGGTTCGACTCCCTCCAGGGGCATTTGTTAAAGCTTTTTTCTTTTAATTTTTTCATAGAAATAGGTTAAATAGTATTTCCATGAAAATTTATAGTCGACTGTTGGAAGAAGTTTTATTAACTTACCTCCAAGACTTTTTTTAAATTGAGTTAATCCAAGCCATGGATGATTTTTTGATTCTTTTATAGCTATTCCCCAGAGGTTGTAAAATTTGCATCCACGATTTTTAGCTTCTTTTATAATTTCCCATTGGAGTTTATAGTTTAAAGGTTCTTTAATCGGATAAGAAGCTGAGTGATGATAAAAGGCAATTTGATGAGAAAAAATAACTAAAGCAGCAGAATAATATTTTCCTTGAGCTTTCCCCAAAAAAAGCAAAGCCTTATTTTCTTTAGAGAAAATTTCAAATTCTTCTTTAATAAAATCCAAAGAATATGGAACAAATTTTTTTCTTTTGGCTAGATCTAAATAAATGTCCCAAAAAATATATATTTTTTTTAGGTCAGTAGTCTTTTCAATTTCTAAAAAATTTTTTTTAAGAGAGTCTTGCAGCATCTTCTTACAAGTTGAAGACATTTCTTTCATCATATTTTCTTCATCTTTTATCTCTTTTATCCAAAAATTTTCAGTTACTGCGTAAGTCGGAGCAATTTTAAATCCTAATTTTTTAAAAACAGCCAGATATGGATTTTTGTGCTTTTCTTCTTTATTATGATTATCATTATCATTCTTAAGATTTAGATATTTTTGATATTGATTTTTGTTTTTTTTAAGATTATTATTATCTTGTTGATAAATTTTTATAGGATTTATTCTTAAAAAATTATAATTTTTATCATAACGATTATTTTTTAGAAATTCTAAAATTTTTTTGATTCCTTTTTTAAAATATATGTTTTTAATAACCGGTCCATGATGAACAACTAGTCCTTTTCTTTTTCCAGGATAGCCGATAATTTGACATAAACCAACCAATTTTTTCTTATTTTTTAAATCAGAGTTTCCAAGTTCATTTTTTTGGGTTTCAATGAAAATTCCTAACCTTAAAACTTCTCTTGCTAAATTTTTCTCAACTTCACCGTACTCATAATCCTGAAGAAAACTTAAATATTTTATCTTATCTAAAAATCTATTCCAAATTTCTTTATTATTTAAAACTTTTACCTCCATTAAAATTTAATTATATCTCATTATTAAATCTTGATAAAAAATAAATTTTAGTGTATAATTTTATTAGTAAGCTAAAAACTAAAAAGGGAAGGAGGTGAATAAGATGGAAAAATTAAAAAAATGGTTGCGTAAGATTCACATGAGGAAACCGTAGTTCTTTATTTTTGTTAAAGTAGGAAAAATTGTTAATTTTAAAAGTCGGCCTTTCGGCCGACTTTTAAATTGCTATTTTCAAATTACTGAACTATTGACTTACTTTATAAATTATGTTAATATCTATGTCGGCATTCTAGAATTTTAGAAAAGGAGGTAAACAAATGGAAAAAATAGTGATTCTCTTTTTAATTTCATTAATTTTGGAAAGAGCTGTTTTTTGGGCTCTTTCCAAAGAAAAATGAATATGAATATCTTAAGAAATTTAAAAAAGGCAGCATTTTGCTGCCTTTTAATTTATATAAAAATTTTTTTAAAAATTTTTAAAAATCATTGAAATTTAATTTATTTAAAAATTTAAAAAAAGATGCTAAAATTAGATTAGCTGCCACATATAAACGTGATTCCCCTCCTTTTTCTATTTCACCAGGGACGGATGCTGCTCAAATGAGCCTATTCTGTCCCTGGCTTTTTATTTTAAAACTTAATTTCAGAGATAATTTCTATAATTCTTAAAGCTTCTGTCTCTTTAATTAAAGTTGGAAGATTTAAGGAAAACTTAGATATTTTTTCAGCAACCCTACATGATCCAATGTTATAATCAAATTTTTCTAAAAAGATATTTATATCTTCTTTTTTAACAAAATTAGGACAAGGAGCCAAAACACAGTTATACCAATCTCCTAAATAAATATTTTTAAATTTAAAATCTTGAATTATTTTGTTTCTTTCTTCAGATAAAACCGGATATCTTAAAAAAATGGGAGACGAATCTTGATTTATTTGAAAGTTGTGGTAGATGTTTTGTTTTTCAAGATTATTAAAAAAATCTTGATAAATATTTGAAATTTTTTTTCTTTGTTGTTTAAAGTCTTCTAATTTTTTAAGCTGATTTAATAAAAGAGGATATAAATTTTTGGGCATCTTGTAAATAGAGTCTTTTAAAAATATTCCCGATTTCTCTCTTTCTGAAATCATTTCTAAGGTAATTCTTGTTTTTCTTAAAATCTTTAAATAAACTTTAGTTAAGAAGTTGTATTTATTTTTTGCTTCATAAAGTATTTTGCCGGTTAGAAGGATTTTTTTAATTTCTTTTTGAGAAATATCTGGTAGCTGAGAATAATAATTTTTAATTTTCGTTGCTAGTTCTTTGTTGTTTATAACCAAGGCTCCTCCTGTTATGCTTGAAATAACCTTGTTTCTATTAAAACTCAATAAAGCAACTTCTCCGAAATTACCCAAATATTCATTTTTAAATAAAGCTCCAAGAGAATGAGTTAAATTTTCAATAACTAAAATGTAATTTTGATTTGCAATTTTAAGTATTTCTTCAATCTTAGCTGGAAGACCAAAAGTGTTTTGGATAATAATTGCTTTTGTTTTATAAGATATTTTATTTTTCAAATCTTCAGGACTTATATTATAAGATTCGTCAATATCTGTATAAATTGGTTTGTATCCTGCAAATTTAATTGAATTTGGAACAACCAAACAAGAAAAGGCTTGAGTAACAATTTCAGCTTCAGATTCATTTTGATTTTTACCTTGGCTGAGGTTTTTATTTAAAGCTTTAGATTTGTTGGAATAACTGTTTGGTTTATTTAAATCTATTTCTAATTTTTCGGAAATTGTTTTAAGTAAAAAAGCCAAAGCACTTCTGGCTGAGTTAAAAAAAAACAATTCTCCTTTTGGAAAATAATTTCTAAAAATCTCTAAAATTTTTTCTTCTATTTTTTCAAAATCGTTTTTTTTATATTTTTCTTTTAAGGAGTCTTTGATGATTTGATAATCGTCTTCTTGGAAATTTGGAACTAAGTCTATATGAATTAAATCTTTCATTGTGAAATTTGTTATGTTATTTAAGGATTGGTGTTTTAAAGCCAAACGATGGGAATTTATTAAATATCCAAACCCCGACTTTTTTAAATTTTAAATTTTTAAGAAAAACTTCTAATTCTGTGCTGTTTTGAATTAAAATGATTTTTTCATTTAGTATTTCTTTAAAAATTTGAAAAAAGTCATCTGAGGTTAAAATAATTTTATCAAAAGATAAAAACTTCTTTGCTATTTGTGAGTAAATAATTTCTGTTTCTTTCCCAAGTTCTAAAAGTCCGTTAAAAATAATAACTTTATAATTAAAATCTAAGTTTTTAAAGAATTCTAAACTGTCATAAACTCCTTTGGGATTAGCATTATAAGAATCTTCAAAAATATATAAAACAAGATTATTCTTATCGGCTATCAAATCTATTTTATTTTTTGAATATTTATCAGAGGTAGCTAAATAGATTTTTCTTAGTTTTAAGAAGTTTTCAGGAAGTTGAATATTTTTAATTTTTTCTTCAAAATCTTTTAAGTCTTCTATTAAAGATAGATAAGAGAGAACAGCAACTAAATTTTCAATTTGCATCGGGAAAATTAAATTTGTTTGAAAGGTTTGATTTTTAAATTCAAAAATAGCTATTTCTTTTTCGAGATTTATTTCTTTGATTTTATAATTTTTGCCATAAAAATAAGTTTTAAGTTCTTTTGGTTTGAATTTTTCATATTTTTCTTTAAAAATTTCGAAATATTCATGATTATTATTTATTAAAACAATTCCTTTTTTCATCCAAGTTAAAACTTCAAGCCCTTCTCCTTCTATAATTTTTTCAACGCTGCCAAATAAAAATAAGTGCTGCTTGGTTATCCCGGTAATATAGGCAATTTCCGGAGTTAAAAATTTGCTAATCCATTTGATATTTCCTAAATAATAAGAACCAAATTCTAAAATTAAATAGTCATAACTTTCAATTTTTGACCCAAGCAAAAATTTAATTAAAGCATATTCGTGATTAATTCTAGCTGGAGGAGATAAGACTTTATATTTTTGACTTAAAAGCTGAACCAGTATCTCTTTTGTTGATGATTTGCCATAGCTTCCACAAATACCGATGATTTTAAAATTAGGATTTGTTTGCTTAATTTTAAAAATTTTTCTTTTTGCTTGATTTCCTAAAAATTCTAAATAAGGTTTTATCATAAAGTTGAAAATTTTTATTGAAAGAGTATAAACAGAAAACTGAACAGGCCATAAACAAAGAAATAGAAAAATGGATAAGTTGTTGTTTAAAGAATATAAAATAAAGAAATTAAAAAAGAGTGATGAAAATAAAATAAAAACAGCCTTAGGAGTAAAGTGGATTTTTTTAAGCAAATCTGTTCTTAAGATAAAAAGAATAAAAACCAAAAATATTAAAAAATCAATCTTTAAAGTAAAAGTCTTTTCAACAAATAAAGACAAAAAGAAGAGAAAGTAGATAATATATTCTTTTTTATTTAAAAGGATTTTTTTTGAACTAGGGAAATAAAATTGAGCAATTACTCTTTTATAAAGGTAATCTTTAATTTGGTAAAGTCTTAAAACAGAAATTCCGTTGATTAAAAAAATTATTATTGTTAAAAAAAAACTTATCATTCTTGATTTATATTAAATTAATTTTAGTCTTATTAATATTTTTTAACAAACTTCAATTTTATAATTTTTCTACCAAAACGCGCGATCGCGCAATTTGGTAGAAGTCTATTTTTTATTAAATTATTTGATAATTAAGTTTGAAAATTAATATATTTTAAAAATTAATATATTTCAAATTAGGTTAAATTGTTTATTTAGATTATTTCTTAAATTAAAGTTTGATTTTATTTAAAAAATAATTTAAATAATATTTAAATTTTAAAATAATAATAATTTTAAGATTTTTTTATTTCAAAAGAGATGTTAGGATTTTGCAAAATTCTTGAGGATTTTCTTTATGAAAACTATGACCACCGTTGAAAACTACAAGAATTGAGTTTTTAATTATTTGATTTAATTTTTGTCCATGTTTTAAAGGAGTTATTTTATCTTTATTCCCCCATAGCATAATTGTTTTTACTTTTAGGTTCCTAGCTTCTTGTTGAAGATCTTTTCTAATATTTTTAAAAGTTTGTTTTAAGTTTTCATCCGATAAAAAATAGTCATAACTTCCTATAAAAAATTTATAATAAAACTTTACAATAAAATAGGAAAGTTTATCAGGTATTTTATTCTTTATTTTTTTAAAAATTTGAGATAAAAATTTTGAAATTTTAATTTTTAAATTTTCTTCTCTTATAATTGCTGGATTATAAAGAATTAGATTTTTAATTTTTTCAGGATGTTTTAAGCTGTAAAGAACAGATAAAGCTCCTCCAAAAGAGTGCCCCAACAGATAAAATTTATCTAATTTAATTTTTGATTCTAAAAATACAAGATAGTCTTCAAAAGAATAGGGTTTTTCTAATTTAAAATCAAAACCTGGCAGATCTATTAAAAATATATTAAAATTATTTTTTAGACATTTTAAAACTTCTTCCCAACTATTTTTCTTTCCCCAACCGTGAATGATAACCAAATTTTCTTTTTCTTTCATTAAATTTAATTTTAATCAAAGGCTTTTTAAAATTAAACTTATAAGTTTTCATTAAAATTAAAATTTAATATGCAAATAGAAGATTTAAAAATTGATTTAAAAGAAATTATAAGAGCTAGTCCAAAAACAATTTTAAAATTAAAAAAAAACAAAATTAAAACAGTTAGAGATCTTTTATTTTATTTTCCTTATAAATATCACGATTTAACCAAAATTACCAAAATTAAAGATTTAAAAATTAACCAAACATCAGTTATAATTGGTAAGCTTTCTAATATAAAATTTTTTTCTTCTTTTAGAAAGAGAATGTTTTTGATTTATGCTTTAGTTTCTGATGAAACAGGTTCTGTTAAAGTTGTTTGGTTTAATCAACCATTTTTGGTTAAACATTTAAAAAATAGCAGATTAGTAGCTTTAATCGGTAAATTAACTAAAAATAAATTTGGCTTAACTTTCCAAAGTTCTAAATTAGAGATTTTTGACTCACTGGATGGTTTTAAAAAAAGGATAATCCCGGTTTACAAGGAATTTAAAGGTTTAAAATCTAAAACTGTTGAAAAGTTAATCGGAAATCTTTTAGAAAAAATAAATTTGTGTGAGATTGAAGATCCTATGCCTTATAAAATTTTAAGAAATTTTCATTATCCATCTTTAGGTGAGGCTATTTTAAATCTCCATAGACCCAAAAATCTTGAAGAATTGTCTTTATCTCAAGAAAGACTTTCTTTGGAGGAATTAATTTATTGGCAATTAGCACTTTTTCAAGAAAGAAAAAGTTTAGAAAAAGTTAAGGCGCCAATTTTTAACCTTAATAAGAATTTAACTCAAAGATTTTTATCTCAGTTTAAATTTAAATTAACTGCTGGACAACTGAAAGTTTTAGCTGAAATTTTCAAAGATTTAAAAAGAGGGATTCCGATGAATAGACTTCTTCAAGGAGAAACAGGAGCTGGAAAAACCATAATTTCTGAAATCGTAGCTTTGAATATTTTAAAAGATGATTTTCAAGTAATTTTTATGGCACCAACTGAAATTTTGGCTCAACAGCATTTTCAAAGATTTCTAAAAGATTTTTCATTTTTAGATATTGGTTTGGCACTTTTAACTTCTGGCCAAATTTATTATGGTCAAAAAGGATTTAAAGCAATTAAAAAAATCGAAACAATTTTAAGATTTTTAAAATCTGGAGAGATAAAAATTTTAATTGGCACTCATTCTTTAATTGAAAACCCTTTAACTTTCAATCAAGTTGGTTTGGTTATAATTGATGAACAACAGAGATTTGGGATTTTACAAAGAAAAAAACTTTTAGAAAAGACTCACCAAGACTTTATTCCTCATTTTCTTTCAATGACTGCCACTCCTATCCCAAGAACTTTAGCTTTAGCATTTTACGGAGATTTGGATTTTTCTTATCTTGAAGATAAACCTTTTGGTCAAAAGCCAATTAAGACTTTTTTAATTTTTCCAAAAAAAGAAAATTTAATGTGGGAATTAGTAAAAAAAGAAATTAATGAAGGGCATCAGGTTTTTATAGTTTGTCCAAGGGTAGAAGAAAAAGAAGATGAAGTTAAATCAGTTAAACAAGAATATGAAAGAGTAAAAAATATTTTTGAAAACTTTAATAATCCTAAGGCTTCAAATAAAATTCTTTTAAATTCACATTCAAATATAAATATAGCTATTCTTCATGGAAAAATGAAAGCTGAAGAAAAAGAAAAAATTTTAAAAGCTATGCAAAAAAATGAGATTCAAATTTTAGTTAGCTCATCTGTAGTTGAAGTTGGAATTGATCTTCCGCTGGCAACTGTTATCATTATTCAATCTCCGGAAAGATTTGGATTAGCTCAACTTTATCAGTTAAGAGGTAGAGTTGGAAGAAGTATTCATCAAGGTTATTGTTTTTTAGTTGTTCAAAAATTATCTTTAAAGTCAAAATTAAGATTAAGTTATTTTCTTAAAGCTAAATCAGCTTTAGAACTTTCTGAATATGATTTGAAATTAAGAGGAGCTGGAGAACTTTTAGGAGAAAGACAATCTGGTATTCCTGATTTAGCCATGAAAGCTTTGTCAAATTTTAGATTAATTGAATCTGCAAAAAAAATTGCCATTGAAATCATAAAAGAGGATCAATCTTTAGAAAAATTTCCGCTCTTAAAGAAAGAAGTTAATAGAAGAAAGAAAATTTTTCTTGTTTGAAAATTTTTATCAATTTTTTTGATTTTAAATTTTGAGTTATAATATAAAAATAATTTTTCTAATAAGACATTATTTCAGTTAATAATTTTATTAGATAACACAAAAAATTTTAAATATTTGTTTTAGTTAAGAATTAAAAAATTAATTTGTTTTTATAAAGTACAGTATGTTTTTTTATGAGTTTTCCACATTTTTTTACTTGACTTTTTTAAAAATTTTGTTATATAATAATTATTATTGTAAGATTTATAAAAAAGGTCTTAATTAATCTAGAAAGGCGAAATTAATTAATTTCCGCTTCTAAAATTAATTAATTTAATTTTTAAAAGAAGCGGAAAAATGTAAAAATGGAAAAAACAAAAAAATCTTTTGTCGGTCTTATTTTTTTTACTCTTTTATCTTTAGTGGTCGTTCCTTATTTTAGTGTTTCAGCTCAAGAAGGATGCGATCCTGATGCTTTAAGATCGGTTTCTTATGGTCAAAGAGGACAAGCAGTTAAAAATGCTCAAGAATGTTTAATAGCAGCTGGTTATGATATTCCTGCAGGAGCTACTGGTTATTATGGGAATCAAACAGTTGCTGCTGTAAAAGCATTTTATGCTGATTGGTATGGTTCTTGGCATGGAAGAAGCCTTGGTCCAAGAGGAGTTGCTGAACTTAAAAGAATGTTCGTGGCTGATGCTACTGACACTCAACAACAACCAGATAATCAACAACAACCAGATAATCAACAACAGCAGCAACAACAAACAGGACAAACTGGAGTACCACAAGAAGTTTTAATCCAGGCTTTGACATTGATTTTGGCAGGAAAAACAAATGAAGCTATTGCTTTGCTTGCTCCTTATTTAGGAGAACAACTTCCAGTTTCAACTTCAACACCAACAGGAACTCAAACATCACAAACTCAACCTGTTGGAGAAGGATTTTTGACAGTTGAACAAGATCCTTCCGTAGTAGCTGTTACTTTAAGAGAAGGTGAAACAGGAAGAGTTTTTGGTTTAAGAATGAGAGCAGATAATGGAGATGTTAATGTTCAATCACTTTTCTTGAGATGGGCAACTAGTAGTAATGCAGCCCCTCACAGAACTATTTCTAAAATTGAGGTTGTTGATGAACAAAATAATGTTCTTTATAGTACGGATGTAAATGCTAATACTTTTTATCAAGACTCAAATCTAAATTATTATTTGCCTGTTACTGGACTGAACTTCTTAGTTCCAAAAGGAACTTATAAATCTTTATTTGTTAGAGTTACAGTAGCTGGTACTTTACCTACTGGAGTTAATACTGCCGGATTTTATGTTGACCAAAATGATGTAAGAGGCGTTGATGGAATAGGAGTTCAAAGATTTGCTCCGACAAGTCTAATTCCTCAAAACTTTACTCTTCAACCAGCAGTTGCAGGTCAGGCTGACTGGGTTGTTGCTAGAAACGTTAATACTCCAAAAGAAGGATATCTTTTTGCTTCACCTGCTGATGGTAAACTTTATAATCAGAAAGTCTTAACCGTTGATGTTACTGCAAAATATGATTCTTTAAGAATGACTCAAGTTAAAGGAGTAGTCTCCGGTAATGCTACTGTTACTGCCGTTTATCTTAGAAGTGGAAATAATACTTTAGCATCAGCTGTTGTTGATGATAATACTAATAACTTTACTTTAAATGTTACTCCAGCTAACTTTACTGTTAATAAAGATCAAACTGTAGTTTTAGATTTATACGCTGACTTTTCTAATGGTTCACAAACAGTGTCAACATCATCGATTGCTATAACAGAAATTAGTGGCTTAAATACTCTTGGAGATCCAAAGCAAAAATCAGTTGCTGTTTCTTCAGATGTAATGCATTACTTAACTGTTGGTCCTAGGTTTGCTTTCAAAGCTCCACAAACAACCTATTCGGCTCCATCTGAAAATGCGTCTTCAAGTTATCAAGTTATCTTTGAATTTGATGTTACTCCAGTTAATGGAAATATAACAATGGGTACCACTAGCAATATAGATACATATTTTGACGTAGATCTTGAAAAGTCAGGTACTACTACAACTGTGGATCCATCAAGTATTGTTGTTAACGTTTATCAAGGAACAACTGATGTTACAAATTCCTTGACAGTTGATTCTACAAGTACCTTATGGCTTCTTTCTGAAGGGCAAACTTATACTTTTAGAATTACTGCTGTTCAAAATGGCGCTCCTTCGCTTGGAACAGGACTTTATAGATACATTATGGATGCTATAACTTGGAGAATGCCGGGTTCTAGTTCTAATATAGTAGCCGGTTGGACAGAGAGAGAGCTTGTTACTGGTTATACAAACGTTCAATAATAAAATTGTTGTTTTTTAATCTAAAAGCCCTCCCATTATTTTGGGAGGGCTTTTAGATTACGTTTTAAATTTTAAATAAACCTTTTAAATTTTGATAAAATTTTTTATAATAAAAATTGATTAAATGAAGAGTTTTAATTTTTTAATAAATAAAAGTAAATGGTTGATGGCTTTTTTATTCTTTGGGGGATTGTTTTTTATTTTAAATTTTGTTTTTTCAAAAGAAGAGAAAATGAAAGGAAATATTTTTATTGATACTTTTGTTTTAAAAGGACCGGCTTTAATTATTGAAGACAATAATGTTACTTTTGAGATTCAAGGTGTTGATTATTCAAATAAATCTAAATATTTTTATTTTCAAATTCAGCTTTGGCCCATTGAAAAAGATTGGCAGGATTGGTCATCTTCTAAAAAAACTTATTATAATTTACCCAAAGGTCCTAATTTTTATATTTTTAAAGCCAGAGCCATAAACGATAAAGGCCAATATGATCTTTCTCCTGCTTCTTATTTTTTTTACACCAAAATATCTCCTTTTTATAAGGATATTTCAATTTATCCTTTTTACGATGGTTCAGGTTTCAGATTAACTAATTATTCAGATAAAGATATAAAAGTTTCCGGATGGAATCTTAGAAGTTCTTTAATTAATTTTAAAATTCCCAAAGCTATTAAAGATTATCATCCTAACGAAAAACTAAGAAAAGAAGAAGATATTATTTTAAAACCTTCGGATAGATTAGTTGTTTCAACTGTTTATGAATCAATAACTTCTACTCCAATTGGCTTAAAAGATCCTCCTTTTTCTCCTTTGGGTATTAATTTTTTAGGAAATAAATGTTTTATTTATCTAAATAAAAATTATGTTAATCTTAATTATCCCGCTTATTTTTGTGATAGTCTAAATCTTTCCTCGGAAGATCTTTTAAATTTAGTTTTAAGAGGACAAATTTCAAGATCTTGTGCTGTAAAAATTCAAAGAGTGGGTTGTGGAGGTTTAAGTTCTTATGATTATCAAAGGTTTCAGGACGATTTATATTGCTTAGCTATTGTTGAAGATTGGTTTAATTATAATTCTTGTTATCAAAGAAACAGAAACAATAAAGATTTTTTTGAAAAAGAATGGAGAGTTTATTTTGATCCAAGAAGCGATTTAGATAAACAAGAAAGAAGAACTTTAAGAAGAATTTTTCATCAACGATTTGAAAAAATATATCTTTATGATGAAAATGGTTTTTTAGTTAATTATTACGAGATTTTTTAATTTAAAAAAACTTATTTGTGATATAATAATTTTTAAGCGGCGGTAGTTCAGTTGGTAGAACGTCTCCCTTCCAAGGAGAAAGTCGCGGGTTCAAATCCCGTCCGCCGCTCAATTTTTTATTTTAATTAAACATGCTAACCCATAAACTTTTAACTTATTTAACAATAGTTTTGCTGTTAATTCCATTTACTTTGCTTATAGTAGACAATCAAGTTCTTTTTCCTTATATTACTACCAAAGCTTTAATTTTTAGGATTTTAACGACTATAGCTTTATTTTTAGTTGTTTGGATATATCTTTTAAATCCAGGGACCTTACCTTATAAAAATTATCTTGTTTTATCTTTGTTGGTTTTTTTGTTTTTTAATATCATCTCAAATATTTTAAGTGTTAATCCCTTTAGAAGTTTCTGGGGAAACGCTGAAAGGATGGAAGGTTTGTGGGCATTATTTTTTTATTTAATTTATTTTTTTTCTCTTTTTTCTCTTTTCTCTTTTAATCCTTCATCAAAAAAAATAATCTTTTATTCTTTTGTTATAGCTTCTTGTTTAATTTCTTTAATTCAAATAAATCAGGGATTAGTAGAGAAAATAGTAAGACCGTATGCTACCCTAGGTAATGCTACTTATATAGGATTTTTAAATATTTTAACTATTTTATTGGTTTTATTTTTTTTCTTTGAAACTAAGAAAATATTTGAAAAATTATCTTATATTTTAGTAATTATTTTAAATATTGTTTCTTTGTTAATTTCTCAAACAAGAGGTTCAATTTTGGCTTATTTAGCAGGTTTTTTTGCTTTTTTGTTTTTTTATCTTGTCTTTGGCCAAGTTGAGAAGAAAAAGAAAATTTTAATTTTAGGAGGTGCTTTTGTTTTGTTAATTGGTTTTTTCTTTTTTCTTAAATCAGATTTAGCTTTAAATATTCCTGGTATTTCAAGATTAGCTGAAACTTTAAAAAATCCAATTTCTGTTTTCCCAAGATTATTTGCTTGGCAAATATTTTTAGAGGCTTTTAAAGAAAGACCCATCTTTGGTTGGGGCCAGGAAACAATGCCAATTGCTTTTTTTAAACATTTTAATCCTGAAATCTTTAAATATGAACAAGCAATTTTTGATAGACCTCATAATAAATTTATCGAAGTTTTAACTAGTTTAGGCATATTTGGCTTTTTATCTTGGATTTTAATTTTTATTTCATTTTTTTATTATTTACTAAAAAGAAATTTTAACATTTTTCAAAAAGCTTCGTTATTTTCTTTTATCGTAGCTTATTTTGCTCAGAATTTTTCTTTATTTGATATGCAAGCTAGTTATTTAATTTTATTTTTTGGGCTTTCTTTAGTTGCCCCAAAAATAGAAATTAAAGAAAACCGAGAAAGATTCATTCGTCCTTATTTAATTTTAATTGGTGGAATATGTTTAATTTTTATTTTAATTCATTTTCAACATTATCATATAGTCAGAAGTATTATAACTTATCTAAGAGAAGAAAATATTAAAATTGCCGCCCAGGGTTTTGATAAAATTTCTAAAATTGCCGGACCGTTTCTAACAGAAGAAGCCAATATAGCAATGACTTATCTGTCAACCAATTTAGAAAAAGTTAGTGATTATGGAACTTTAGAAACTTTTTTTGATATTATAAAACGCTCTTATTATCAAGAACCTTTGGATTATAAGCTTGCCAATAATTATATTGCAACTAAATTCGTTTTAGTAGATCTTAAAAGATCAATTAATTTGGATTTTAATGAAGATTTAAAAGAAATAGATTTGCTTTATAAAAATCTTTTAAAAGAATATGCCAGGTTTCCAGAAATTTATCTAAATTATGCTAATTTTCTGATAAATGTTAATAAAAAAGAAAAGGCTTATGAAATTTTGGAAAAAGGGGAAGAAATATCCAAAAATTATCCTGTTTACTATTTATCAGCGGCTAATATTCTTAAATCAATTAACGAAAACAATAAAGCTTATGAAAAAATAAAAAAATTTTTAGAAAACAACGGAAAATTATCTCAAGATCATCAATTTAAATTAGTTTTAGAGATTCTTCTTTTAAACAAAGATGTTGAAAACTCCAAAAGAGTAATTAATCAGTGGTTAACTCTTGATAATTCAACATCTTTAAGGCAAAATATTAATGAAATTTTGAGAAAGAATAATATGTTAGATATTTTAAAACTTGACAAAAATTAAAATTTGATTAAATAATTATTTCACTAATTAGTTAAAAGTTTTCTTTTTTAAAATTTTAAATCTTATAAAAGTCGTAAGTTATTTTTTTAAATAAAATATGACAAAAAAAGTTTTTTATAATAAAACTCAAAGATTTTTAAATCCAAAGAACAATTCTAAAAACAATTTTTTTAAAATAAATCGTTTTTTTACAAAAGAAAATGTTCATCCTTTTGATGAGGTTAAATGGGTTAAAAGAGAAGCTGAAATTTTAGGTTCTAATTTTAAAATGAAGGAAGTCGAATTTCCTGATTTTTATAGTCAAAATGCAGTCAATATTGTTTCTTCTAAGTACTTTAAAGTTATAGAAGGTAAACAGGAAACATCCTTAAAGGAAATCATAAATAGGGTTGTTAAAACTTTCAAAAAATGGGGATTAGAACAAGGTTATTTTGACTATAAAGAAGCAGAAATTTATGAACAAGAACTAGCTTATTTGATATTAAATCAATATGCAACCTTTAATTCTCCCGTTTGGTTTAATGTTGGAGTTAAAGGAAGATCACAGCAATGCTCGGCTTGTTTCATTTTAGATGTTGAAGATAACATGGAGTCAATTTTGGATTGGATAAAAATTGAAGGAATGATTTTTAAAGGAGGTTCTGGCTCAGGAATTAATTTATCAAAACTTAGAGCTAAAGGGGAAAAACTTTCTGCTGGTGGTGTATCTTCAGGAGTAATTTCTTTTATGAGAGCAGCTGATGCAGTAGCTGGTAGTATAAAAAGTGGAGGAACTACTCGAAGAGCAGCAAAGATGATAATTTTAAACGCCGATCATCCCGAAATTATGGATTATATAAGAATTAAGGCAGAAGAAGAAAAGAAGGCAAGAGCTTTGATGGAAGCTGGATATGATATGACAGATATGAACAATCCCTTATGGCAAAATATTTTCTTTCAAAATGCAAACAATTCTGTTAGAATCCCAGACGCTTTAATGGAAAAAGCTTCTAAAGATGAGGATTGGAAAACTTACAATATCACAGATGGTAAGGTAAATCAAGTTTATAAAGCTAAAGATATTTTGTGGGAAATTGCTAAAGCTGCTTGGGAATGTGGTGATCCAGGAGTACAATTTGATGATACTATTCAAAAGTGGCATACTTGTAAAAATTCAGGAAGAATTGAAGCTACTAATCCTTGTAGCGAGTATTTGTTTTTAAACTGGACAAGTTGTAATTTAGCTTCAATTAATATTCTTAAGTTTCTAAAAGACGATGGGAATTTCAATATTCCAGCCTTTATTCAGACTATAAAAATAATTTTTCTTTCTCAAGATCTCTTAATTTCTAAAGCAGATTATCCTCATCCAAAAATTGCGCAAGAAACAAAAAAATATAGAACTATTGGTTTAGGTTATACTAATTTAGGATCTTTAATTATGACCTTAGGATTGCCATATGATAGTGAACCTGCTAGAGATTTAGCAGCAAGTATTACTGCTTTGATGACTGGTTATGCTTATAAAGTTTCAGCTGAAATAGCTGGAAAACTTGAACCATTTCCAGAGTATCAAAAAAACAAGGATTCGATGATGGAGGTTATAAGGATGCATCAGGATAGTCTTAAAAAAATAAAAGAAAATGAATTTAATAAAGAAATTTTAAAAAAAGCAAAAGAAGTATGGGATGAAACTGTGGAGCTTGGTCTAAAATATGGCTTTAGAAATGCTCAGGCTACAGTTTTAGCTCCAACAGGAACTATTTCTTTCATGATGGATGCAGATACCACTGGAATTGAACCAGACTTTTCTTTGGTTAAAATAAAACAATTGGTTGGTGGTGGTTATATTAAAATTGTAAACAATACTGTGCCTCTTGCTCTTAAAAAACTTGGATATAATAAACAACAAATAGAGGATATTTTAAAACATCTTAGTGAAACTCAAAATATTGAAACCGCTCCACATATCAAAGAGAAGGATCTTGATGTTTTTGATTGCGCTATTAAACCTCCAGGAGGTAAAAGATATATTCATTGGATGGGTCATGTAAAAATGGTAGCCGCTGTTCAGCCTTTTATTTCTGGTGGTATTTCTAAAACATTTAATATGCCAAATGAAACAACAATTCAGGAAATTTACGATGCTTATTTTACAGCTTGGAAGTTAAAAATCAAGTGTTTTGCTGTTTATCGGGATGGTTCAAAAGCTACCCAAGCTTTGTTAACTTCAGTTAGCAAAAAAGATTCTAAAATTACTAGAAAAAAATTAGCTAATGTTAGACAGTCAGAAACTCATAAGTTTTCAATAGCTGGACATGAAGGTTATTTAACATATGGAATGTTTGAAGATGGCAGTCTAGGAGAAATTTTTATTAAAATTTCAAAACAAGGAAGCACCTTGGCTGGTTTACTTGATGCTTTTGCAATTTCAGTATCAATAGCTTTGCAATACGGCGTTCCTCTTAAGGATTTAATAAATAAGTTTACTTATATGAGATTTGAACCAATGGGGATTACTAACAATGAAAAAATCCCCATTGCTAGCTCTATTGTTGATTATATTTTTAAATATTTAGCTTTTAGATTTTTATCTCCTGAAGAATTAAAAGAATTGGGTTTAGAAGTTAAAGATGTTGACATTTTAAAACAGCATCCTAGATTAATAGAGAAAGATTTTTTTGAAACTAAAAAATCTAACACCGATAATAATTTAGCTGGTCCTCCTTGTAAGTTTTGTGGAGGCATGACTACTCGAACAGGAAGTTGTTATACTTGTTTAGAGTGTGGAGAAAGTTCTGGAGGTTGTGGTTAGACTTTTCTTTTTTTGCCATGAAAAGTTTGATGAATTTGTTTAAGTTCTTTATTTGTTAAGTGAGTATAAACTTGAGTAGTTTGAAGATTTTTATGTCCTAATAAAAGCTGAATGGCTCTTATATCTGCTCCGGCTGATAAAAGATCTGTGGCAAATTGATGTCTTAAAGTGTGAGGAGTTATTTTCTTAAAAATACCAGCTTTTTTAGCATAAAATTTAATTATTTTTTCTACTCCTCTGGGGCTTAGTCTTTTAAAGGTTTTATTTTTGCTTAGGTTGATAAATAAAGCTGGATTATTATCCGTTCTTTTGTTTAAATAATCCTTTAAAACCTTTTTTGCTTTTTCAGAAAGAAAAACGATTCTGAATTTATTTCCTTTTCCTTTAACAACTATTTCTCCTTTTTCTAAATCTATATCTTTATTTAACGAACAAAGTTCAGAAACTCTTAAACCAGAACTAAAAAGAGTTTCTAAAATAGCTTTGTCTCTTAAACTTTTTAAATTATCTGAAGAAGGAGAATTTAATAATTTATTTAACTCTTCATCTGTTAAAATATTTATTTCTCTTTCAGCTATTTTGGGAAGTTCTATTTTAAAGGGATCATAAGTTTTAAGATCTCTTTTTTTTAGAAATTTAAAGAAACCTCTTAAAGCAATTAAGTAGTATGATTGAGTTTTAAGCGATAAATTTTTATTATTTAATGATACTCTAAAATTGTAAATAATATCATCGTCTATTTTGGTAACTTTATTTTTTTTTAGCCAATTTAAAAAAAAATTTATTTTTCTTATATATTCTTTAATTGTACCTTTTGCCCTTCCTTTTTCTAAGGAAAGATAATTTTTATATTTTTCAATATAAATATTTAAATTTTTATCATTAATTATCATTTTTTTATCCAGGAAAGGGTTGGTTTTTTTATTTTTTTATGATAAAATTATTATATCAAATGGCAAGAATAAAAGAAAAAATCAAAGAAATTATTGATAGATTTGGAAGACATAGTAAAGATACTGGAAGCCCAGAGGTTCAAATTGCTCTTTTAACAGATGAAATTTTAAATTTGCAAAAACATTTAACTAAAAACAAACAAGATAAAAGTTCAAAAAGAGGATTAATTTTAAAAATAGTTCAAAGAAGAAAAATTTTAACTTATTTAAAAAAAGAGTCATACTCAAGATATAAAAAGATAATTGAAGAGTTGAGACTATGAATGTTTTAGCTAGGGCCGGCCAAAGGGTTAATATTTTTATTGATACTCAAAATATTTATCACTCGGCAAAAAATCTATATGATGCTAAGGTTGATTTTGGAAGATTAATTCAAATTCTTAAAGGAGAAAGGATTTTAATTCAAGCTTTTGCCTATGTAATTAGCTCTGAATTTTTACATAAAGAGATTGATTTTTTTGAAGCTTTAGTTAAACAAGGTATTCGTTTGAGAATTAAAGAATTGCAAATTTATCCAGATGGTAGTAAAAAAGCAGATTGGGATGTGGGTATAGCAGTTGATGTAATTAACTTTTCTAAATTAATTGATACAGTTATTTTAGTTACAGGAGATGGAGATTTTTATCACTTAGTTGAATATTTACAAAATCAAGGCAAACAAGTTGAAATCGCTGGTTTTCCTCAAACCACTTCTTCAAGACTAAAAGAGACAGCTGATTTGTATTATGATTTAGATGAAATTAGAAATTTAATTTTGATTAAATGAATAAGAAATTTATATTTAAAACTGAAAATAATAACATAGAATTTGAAGTTAATGATTGGGCAGAAAGGTCATTAATTTCTTTGTTGGTTAAAAGCAAAGGAACTGTTGTTATGACAGTAGTTAATTTAGGAAATGAAATTGTTCAATCTGATTTTTTACCGTTGACAGTTGATTATGAAGAAAAATTTTACGCTGCTGGAAAAATTTTTGGTAGCAGATTTGTAAGAAGAGAATCAAAGCCAACCGTTACCTCTATTTTAAATTCGCGTTTAATTGATAGAAGCTTAAGACCAGCTTTTTTTCCTGAATTTAGATGGGAGACTAACATTTTAAATACGGTTTTGTCATATGATCCAGAAAGCGATCCGGCTGTTTTAGCTTTACTTGGCAGTTCTTTTGCTATAGAATACTTAAAAATTCCTTGGCAAGGGCCTGTTGCTGGTTTTAAGGTTGGTCTTTTAAAAGAAGGTTTTAAATTTAACTATAATGCTAATTTTAAAGATAGAAGTCTTTTAGCTGAGTTTTTTATTTCAGGAACTAAAAACAAAATAAATATGATAGAAGTTGAAGGACTAGAAATTAAAGAATTAGAAGTTGTTGAGGCTGCTAAGATTATCTTTCAGGAAATTTTAAAATTTATTAATTTTTTAAAAGATAACTTAAATCAAGAGTCAGAAGTAAAAATTTTTAAAGATTTTAGATTTAATAAAGATAATACTCAATCAGATGAATTTTTAGATAAATTTTTGAAAGAAAAAAATATAGACTTAAAGAAAGTTTTGTTTTCTTTTACCGAAGGAGATAATAAGCTATCAAATATTTTTGAAACTATTAAACATGAAAATTTGTTAAATGATAATCCTTATCTTTTAATTGCTTTAAATAAGAGATTAAAAAGAATTTTTCAGGACACGATAATAAAAGAAAAAATAAGACCTGACGGAAGAAAGCTTAATGAAATAAGAAAAATTTCAGCTGAAATAGATGTTTTACCAAGAACTCATGGATCGGCTTTATTTAAAAGAGGATTGACTCATATTCTTTCAACAGTAACTTTAGCTTCTCCTGGAGAAGAACTGATTTTAAGAGAAATAGAATATGAAGGTTCTAAACATTTTATTCATCAATATAATTTTCCTCCTTATTCAACCGGAGAAATTGGAGTTTCAAGGGGTCCTTCTCGTCGAGAAATTGGTCATGGAGAGTTAGCAGAAAAATCTCTTAGAAATTTAGTTCCAGCTCAAGATGTTTTTCCCTATACCATAAGATTGGTTTCAGAAGTTTTATCTTCAAATGGTTCAACTTCTATGGGATCAGTTTGTGCTTCTTCTTTGGGTTTAATGTCAGCTGGTGTTCCTTTAAAGGAACATGTAGCTGGAATAAGTATAGGAATAGCCTATCAGGATGATATGAATTTCGAGCTTTTAACAGATATTCAAGGTCCGGAAGATTTTTTTGGAGGAATGGATTTTAAAGTAGCTGGTACTAAAAATGGAATTACTGCTATTCAGCTAGATGTTAAAATAGAAGGTTTAAATTTTAGTCAAATTCAGATGGCTTTAGAAGAAGCCAAACGGGCAAGATTATTTATTTTAGAGTATTTAGAAAGTGTAATTAAAAAACCAAGATCTCAAGTTAGTGAATTTGCCCCTAAGGTTGACCTATTAAATATTGATCCTTTAAAAATAGGTCTTGTTATTGGAACTGGAGGGAAAACAATTAACGAAATTATCTCTACAACTAATGTTAAAATAGATATTCAACCTGAAGGTTTAATTTATATAACCGGAGATAATTATGAAAGTATTAATTTAGCAAAAAATTGGATTAAAATAATTACAGATTCTTTAAAAGACGGAGAGATAGTTAAAGGAAAAGTAGTTAAAATTCTTCCTTTTGGTGCTATTTTAGAGCTTGCTCCTAAAAAAACAGCCCTACTTCATATTTCTGAAATTTCTGATAAGAAAATTGAAGATATTGAAAAAGAAATAAAAATCGGAGATAAATTAGATGTGTATGTTAAACAAGTTGATCAAGATGGTAAAGTTTATTTATCTTTAAAAGATGTCAGAAGAGGAAAAAGATAAAAAAATAAATTTTAGAATTTTTACTGCTGAAGATTTGTTGTCAAATCAACCTTCTCAAGAAACTAAGCAGATAGCTCAAAAAGAAGATGAAATAAATATTGAGCTAATAGGTAAAATTGAACCTCAGGTTTCAGTCTCAGATGTTAAAAATTTGCCTCAAAAAGAAATAATTAAAAAAGTTGAACCAGTAAAAGAAACTTCTGTGGAATCAGGAGTAATTAATTTTTCTCAAGATTCTCCTGTTTCTTTTAATGAAACTTCTTATTCATCTTTTGAAAAAGAAAGCGGTTTAATTTCTTCTAATTTATTGTCTCCAGAAATTCAAGTTTCAACTTCTTCATTTGAAAAAGAAAGTGGTTTAGTTTCACCTGATATTCTTTCTCAACCTATACAAAACGAAACATCATTTTCTTCTTTAAAAAATGAACAACCAGAAGTTTATCAAGAAGCAGGAGTTTTATCGGTACCATTACCCTTAGAAAAGCAAGAAGAAATTCCTCTTGAAAGTGAATTAGAAACTAAAGAATCTCAAAAAGAAATTAAACCAGAAGATTCTTTAAAAGAAAAGAAAATAGAAGAAGTTGGTTCTTTTAAACCTTTGATAGAACCAAGTTTTGTTTTAAATAAAGAAATTAACCAGATTTCTTCTTCTGGTAGCCAAAAAATAAACTTAAATTTTTTTGCTCTTAAAAAACTCCTTTTGCCAATAAGTTTGTCTTTAATTGTTTTATTTGTTTTTATTTTTAAACCTTATCAAAAACTTAATTTTACTTTTGTTTTATTTAAAAAAGAAAGTTCCAAACTTGAAGCAAATTCGGAGTTTGAAAAACCAATTTTACCACCTTTAGTTGATAAATTTAAAAATAAAAATCCTGAATCAAAATTAACTTTAAATGTTTCAACTTTATCAGTTTCAACAGGAGCTTTAGCTGAAAATCAAAAGGATGAAGATAAAAATAATAAAACTTACGATCAAACTTTTAATCAAGACTCAACTTCTTCCTTGCCTTTGACTAATTTTTCAACTATAACTTATAAAACTTATACTACTTCAACTTCTACTATTGAAACTCCTACATTTTCAACTTCAACACTTCAGACTCAAAATCAAACACCATCTAAAAAAAATCCTTCTGCTACAAAAACAGAATCTGAAATTGCTACTAAAACCGAAATCTTAGTTTCCACAAAAACTGAAATTGATATTTCTACTAAAACTCAAGCTGCTACTTCTGTTTTTTCTACCTCAAGTCAACCAACTTCTTCTTTAATTGAAAACCTAACTTCTAAAACTACTTCTTTTGAAACCAAAACTTCTATGACTAAATATTTTTGGCCAGAACATAAATGGACTGCTTTAAGCAATCAATTTCAGTTGGAAACTATAAATTTAACTTCTTTAGATTTAAATTCTTTAAATACAGAACTTTTAAGATTTTTTAGAAAACAGTTTGAATCTGGCAATTTGATAGAGTTGGGGTTCTTTTTTAAAGATAAAAAAATTAATTTAGCTTTTATTTTTGATTATTTTATAAAGCCTACAGAAATTTCAAAAACAGAGATTGAGAACTTTAAAAAATCTCTTAGCGGAAGTTATAATTTTTTGGTTTATTATGGGTATGTTAGAAAATATCCAATTTTAGTTTTAGACATAGAAAATAAAGAAAAAGTTTTAAAATTTAACAACCTCTGGGAAAAAACTTCCATGGCCAAAGATTTAACAACTTTGTTTTTAGAAAAAAACCCTCAAATTCTTTATCCTACAAAGAAAAATTTTGAATCTAAAAAAATTAACGGTTTTTCTTATAGAATCTTGGATTTTGGAAACAATTATAAAATAATCTGGCTAATTATTGATAATTATCTTATTTATTCTACCACTGAAAATGGTTTATCTATTATAACTTCTATTTTTAAAGAAGATAGTTAATTTTTTTAAAAAAATGGATTTGGAAAAAATTAAGAAAAACTTAGAGAAAGAACAAATCGAGATTGAGAATTTGCTTGAAAGTTATAAACAAGAATCAGAGGAAATTTTAAAGGAAACTGTTTCTTCCTCAGATGAAATTGCTGATAGATATGAATTTAAGCAAGATGTTTATTTAAAAAGAGAGATTTTAGAGAAAAGATTAGAAAAGGTTAAAAAAGCTATAGATAAAATTAAAAATGGAAGTTATGGAATTTGTGAGAAATGTTTTAATCCGATTGAACCTGAAAGACTAAAAATTGATCCTGCTGTAACCACTTGTAAAAAGTGTTCTTCTTTAAGATGATCTTTGGTAAACTTCTAAATTTTTTGGCTCAACAGGTTGATGGCTATTTTTAAAAAGAAGATAACCAGCTAGGGAAATATTTACTCCGTTATCTGTAGCTAGTGTTCTTTCTGGGAAATAAATTTGAAAATCTGACAGAACTTTTTTAACCATTTTTTTTAAAGTTTCATTAGCCGATACGCCTCCTGAGACGATAATTGTTTTCGGTTTAAACTCAAAGGATGCTTTTTTTAGTTTGTAAATTAAAATTTCAAAAACAGTTTTTTGAAAAGAAAAAGATAAATCAGCCACTGTTTGTTCGTTAATTCTTTTATACTTTTTTATTTCATTAATTAACTCCAAAAAAGCTGTTTTTAAACCCGAAAAACTAAAGTTGTATCCTTTGCTTAAAATCGGTTTAGGAAGTATATAAGAGTGTTTAGCCAATTTACTCATTTTTTCTATTATTGGTCCGCCTGGATATCCTAATTTTAAAGCTCTGGCTGCTTTATCTAAAGATTCTCCAGCCGCATCATCCAAGGTTTGACCTAATTTTTTACTTTTTTTCCAGCTTTCAAACAGGTACAAATTTGTATGTCCGCCGGAAACAATTAAAACCAAGGCTGGAAAGTCTATTTCTTTTATTTTTTGCCAACCAATCTTGTTTTTAATTAAAACTGAATACCAATGTGCAGAAAGATGATCAACAGGAATTATTTTTTTGTTTAATTTTTTTGCCAACCAGGTTACAAATTCTTTTCCAGCAATCAAGGAAGGTAATAATCCCGGACCAACTGAAAAGGCTAAATAATCTATTCTTTCAAGATTAAAATCTTTTTCAATTTTTTTTAAAAGTAGGGGTAAATTCTTTTTATGCTCTCTTGAAGCTAAGATAGGAACCACTCCACCAAATTTGTTGTGGATTTTATATTGACTTGCAAGTTCATTTTTTAAAATTCTTACTCTGTCGTTTTCGGCTTCAATCAAAGATACACCTGTCTCATCGCAAGTTGTTTCTATTCCAAGAATTATCATTTTTGATTAAAAATTTTAAATTTTATGATATAATTTTAACATTAAACTGATTGATCCAAAGATTTTAAAAATTAATCCAGAAAAGGTAAGATTGATTGATAAGGATAACAAACAGATAGGTATTTTTTCTTTAAAAGAAGCTGAAAAACTTGCTCAGGAAAAAGAATTAGATTTAATTTTGGTTAACGAAAAGCAAGTTCCAATTGTTGTTAAATTAGGAAATTATGGTTTTTTTATTTATCAAAAACAAAAAAAAGAAAGAAAACTTCATAAAAGTAAAAAAGAGAATAAAGAAGTTAGAATTAGTTTTAGAGAAGCTGTTTATGATTTAAAAAGAAAGGCAGAAATGGTTAAAAATTTCTTATCTGAAGGTCATCAAGTTCAGATAAGGCTTATTTTAAAAGGTAGGGAAAGGAATTTTGATGATTTAGCAGAAGAGAAAATGAAAAATTTTTTATCAATGGTTGAAGAATTAACTTCTTTTAGAATAGTTCAAGATTTAAAAAAGGTTTCAAATTTTATTTTGGTTATTTTATCTCCTAGTCATTAGTTTTGTTAAGTTAAATATGAAATTTGGATTGAAAATGGCAAAAACAAGAAAATCTTTCTTAAAAAGGTTTAAAATTTCAAAAAATAAAAAAATTTTAAGAAGAATTTCTGGAATAAATCATTTTTTAAGCAAAAAATCTTCTAAGGTTAAAAAAAGGAAAAAAAGAATGAGTTTAATTGAAGATAGAGTTTTAGAATACAAAAACATTTAAAAAATGAATCAAGATTTCCCACAAATTAAAGTTGTAATTTCAGGAGCAGCTGTGACTACTCCTTGTAAAAAAGAAATCCATAAAATAGCTTATGAGATAGGAAAACAATTGGCAGCTAAAAACTGTATAGTTTTAACCGGAGCGACTACTGGCGTTCCTTTGTGGGTAGCTAAGGGTGCTTTTGAAAATAACGGTTTGGTAGTTGGTATTTCTCCTGCTAGAAGCTATAAAGAGCATGTTAATTTATATAAACTTCCGGTTGATTATCATAATGTAATTTTATACAGTGGAGAAGGCTACAGCGGAAGAAATTTACTTTTGATTAAAATGGGAGACGGAGTTTTATTTATTTGTGGAAGAATAGGGACTTTAAACGAGTTTACAGCCGCTTTTGAAGAAGAAAAGCCTATGGCAGTTTTAGTAAATTCAGGTGGAACAGAAGAGTACTTTAAAGAGATTGTAAAAAAAGCCAAAAGAGGTCCTGGAAAAATAATTTGGTCAGAAGATTATAATACTTTATTAGATGATTTTATAAGATTAATTAGTAGGGAAATTAAAAAATGAACTATCTTGAAATTGTAAATTGGGAGGTTGTTTATCGTTTGTTTTTAGCAACTTGCTTAGGAGCTTTTATAGGAGCTGAAAGAAGTTTTTTTAAAAAACAAGCAGGCATCAGAACTTTCGCCTTAGTTTCTTTAGGAGCTTGTTTATTTTCTTATTTAGGTTTAAGTTTAGATTCATCTTCTCCTTCAAGGGTTTTGTCTAATTTAGCAGTAGGAATAGGTTTTTTAGGAGCAGGAGTGATTTTTCTTCATGAAGAAAAAGTAATTGGATTAACTACAGCTGCTTCCTTGTGGGTAGCAACCGCCATTGGAGCCGCAGTTGGTTTAGGATATTATCCAGAAGCTTTTTTTACAACGATTTTTAGTCTTTTGATTTTGTCTTTGCTTAATTATCTTGAAAGGTTAATAAGAAAAGAACAATGACTCAAGCTGCTTGGAAATCTTATTTTATTTTAGTAAGCACAATTTTAGGTTTAGGAGTTTTTCTTTTGCCATATACTTTTTTTCAAAGCGGTTATTATTTTTTGTTTTGGTTAATTTTTTGGTTTATAGCTTTTTTGATTTTACATTTAATCTTTGGTGAAATTTTGCTTCAAACTCCTTCAAGGCATAATCTTCCTGGTCTTTCAGGAATTTATCTTCATAAACATGCTAAACATATAGTTTGGTTTTTTGATTATTTTGGGATGATGGGAATTTTTTTAATCTATTTCTATTTTATAAAAGATATTTGGCCAGCGTTTTTTGGAATAAATCCTTTATTGGCTAAAATGCTTTTTGCAATCTTTAATCTTTATTTTATTTTAAGAGATATTAAAATTTTTGCTAAAATGGAGACTTTTTTAACAATAAGTATTATCTCTTTATTTTTTGTAATAATTATTTTTCTTTTACCAAATGTTGATTTATCTAATATTGAAAAAGCTTTTAGTAATTCATCTAAACCTTTTTTGCCTTATGGGATAATTCTTTTTGCTTTCTCTGGAATTTCTGCTTTGCCGGTTATTGTTGATTTAATTGGGAAAAATAGGAAATCATATTTTATGGTTAATTTGTTTTCTCTTTTAACAATTGGCTTTCTTTATCTAATTTTTTCTTTAGTAGTTGTTGGATTTATAGGATCTAAAATTGGGGATAAAATTTCAAGTGGTTTTTTAGATCATCTTCCTAGATGGTTAATTTTCTTGTCTGTTTTTTTGATAACTTTAAACATTACTTTTGTTGATATGGCTTTTTATTTAAAAAGAGGGCTTATTTATGATTACCAGTTAGATAAAAAAATTGTAAATTGGATAATGGTTTTTTCAATTTTATTTTTAGTTTTTTTTGAGCCGTTTGAAAATTTGATTGATTTGGTTGATTTTGTAAGTAGTATTTTTTTGGGATTTAATTTAATAGTGATAAGCCTAATTTATTTAAAACTCAAAGAAAAAAAGTATTTTAAATTTTCAAATCTTTTGGTAATTAGTTTGCTTGTTATTTTTTACTTAGGTATTATTTATGAAATTTTACAAAGATAAAAAGGGCATAACTTTTATAGAAATTTTAATTGTTTTATCAGTTATTGTTATATTGTTATCCTTTTTTTTGTTTATTTGGAATAAATCTAACTTTGCTTCAAAAGCCAGAGATGCTAAAAGAATTAATGATTTACAGTTAATTGATTTGACATTAAAAACTATTCTTTCAACTGGTGAAGATATTTATTTAGGGGAAGAAAATATAATTTATACTTCTTTGCCTGATTCTAGTTTTACTTGTTCAAATTATAATTTAACTAAAATTTTCCCCCCTTTCTCTTATAGGTGTAAAAGAATAAACAGTTATTTAAATTTAAATGGTAGTGGTTGGATACCAGTTGATTTTTCTTTAAGTCAAACTATAAGTTTTAAATCTTTGCCAGTTGATCCATTAAACAATGAAGAATATTTTTATACTTATCAGGTAAAAAATGGAAAGTATAAACTAACAGCTAAATTAGAAGATCCTGGAAATTATTTAAAACTTTCAAATGATGGAGGATTTGAACCGAACTTATATGAAGTAGGAACTTATTTGGATTTTCCTTCTCCTCAGTCAGGTTTAGTTTTATATTTTTCCTTTGAGGAAGGAATAGGCACTACAACCAAAGATCTTTCAGGTTATAACAACAATGGTATTTTGCTTGATGCTTCAACTACGAATTCTGATGGAAATACTCCTCCTTTATGGACAACAGGCAAAATTGGCAGAGCTTTAATTTTTGACGGAACAGATGATTATGTCTATGTTACTCATTCTCCTTCTTTGCCAGTTTCTACTTTTACTATTGTTTCTTGGATAAATTTAACTTTAAACGGGAGAGATCAAAAAATTTTATCTAAATGCAGACAAAACTCTCCTACTCATGGTTATAAAACAGGAGTTTATACAGATAATAGAATTGAAACTGAGATTAGAACCGGTGGCTCACCTCTGTATGTAAATAACAGATATAGAGGACAAGTTAGATTTTCAACTGGCACATGGTATTATACAGTTTCATTTGCTGGAGAAGGTAAATTAGGAAACTATGTAAATTCAAATTTAGATAGTTTTATTTATACTGACAGGGTTGCTTTTTCTGGGACAAGTCCTTTGTTAGTTGCAAGAGAATGTCATGATGCCTCTAGTTGGCTTATCTTTTCAGGAATTATAGATGAACTACGAGTTTACAATCGACTTTTATCTGATATAGAAATTAAAGCTCTTTATGAAGCTTCTAAATAGTTTTAAAAATAGTTTAAAATTTTTGTTTTTAATTTTAGAAATATATTTTAAAGCTTTCTAGAAAATTTAACAAGATGGTTCAAAATATGATATAATTATTTTAAAATTAATTATTTTGAAATGAAAAAAGAAAATATTTTAAGTTTTATTGAGACTTTTTTGATTTTAATTTTAGTTATTTTGCCTGTAAGACTTTTTTTATTTGAGCCTTTTTTGGTTAAGGGTCAAAGTATGGAGCCTAATTTTTATAACTATGATTATTTGATCATAGATAAGTTATCTTATTTTTTTAGAAATCCTCAAAGAGGCGAAGTTGTTGTTTTTAAACCACCAATAGACAGAAAAGTTTACTATATTAAAAGAATAATTGGTCTTCCAGGAGAAAGGATTGAAATTAGAGATTCAAAAATTAAAGTTTTTAATAAAGAAAATCCTGAAGGATTTATTCTAAATGAACCATATTTGAATGATTATTATTATTTAGGAGATTTAGATGTTAATCTTAAAAATGGCGAATATTTTGTTTTGGGAGATAACAGAGAAGTAAGCTATGATTCAAGAAAATGGGGTCCAATTAAAAAAAACGACATTTCCGGAAGAGTTATTTTTCATTTTTCTTTAATTAAACTATCCCAAGCTTTATCAAAATGAAAACCAAAGTCCAAGTTCCAAGAGGTATGAAAGATGTAATTTATCCAGAATCTGATTATTTTTTAAGATTGAAAAATTTAATAACTGATTTTTCTTTAAAATACGGTTTTAAATATATAGAAACTCCAGTTATCGAAGATGAGAAAACTTTTACTTTAAGCTTAGGGCAGACTTCAGATGTGGTTGAAAAAGAAATGTTTTATTTAAAAGGCAAAGAAAATAAAAATTCTTATGTTTTAAGACCAGAGTCAACTTCTCAAATAGTAAGAGCGTATTTTGAAAATGGGATGGGTTCTTTACCTCAACCTATTAATTTATTTTATGTTCAGAAAATGTATAGAAAAGAAAGGCCTCAATATGGTAGATTAAGAGAACATACTCAATGGGGGCTTGAAATTTTAAACACTGAAGACGCTTTTGCTGATTTTTTTGTAATTTATTTATTTTCTAAGTTTTTAGTCAATTTAAAAATTAAAGATTATCTTGTAAAAATTAATTCTCTAGGTTGTCCAAAATGTAGAGATAAATTTAAAAAAGACTTAATTTCTTATTATCGGCCTTTAAAGAAAAAATTATGTCCTGATTGTCAAAGAAGATTTAAAATTAATCCTTTGAGAATGCTTGATTGTAAAAATGAAAAAGATCAAGAGTTTAAAGAGGAGGCTCCAAATATTTTGGATTATATTTGCAAATCCTGTGAAATTCATTTTCAAAAATTACTTGAGCTTTTGGATAACTTTAAAATTAATTATCTTCCTGATAAAACTTTAGTTAGGGGATTTGATTATTATCAAAAAACAGTTTTTGAGATATTTTCTTCAGATGACAAAGTAGCTTTAGCCAGCGGTGGTCGCTATGACTTAGGCGAAGTTATTTCATCGCAACCTTTGCCTTCTTTTGGAGGAGCTTTAGGAGTTGAAAGATTAAAAATTGCTCTTGATAAATTAAACCAAAAATGGTTTAAAATTAATAAACCAAAAATTTTTGTAGCTTTTGCCGGAGAAGAAATTAGAAATAAGGCTTTTAGTGTTTATCTTGATCTTCAAGAAGCTGGTTTTTATCCTTTAGCTAATTTTTTTAAGGTTAGTTTAACTTCTCAGCTTGATTATGCAAATAAAAACCAGGTTAAGTATTCTTTAATATTTGGTTTTCAAGAATTAGGAAAAGAAGAAGTTATTTTAAAAAATATGGAATACGGAAATCAAGAGATACTAAAGATTAAACATTTGGTCAAAGACTTAAAAAGAATTTTAAAAAGTAATGATTGATTGTATTTTTTGTAAAATTGCTCAAAAAGAGATTCAATCTTATTTAATAGAAGAATCTAAAAATTTTATTTCATTTTTAGATATTAAACCACATTCTCCTGGTCATTCTTTAGTAATCCCAAAAATTCATTTTTCTAATTTAAAAGAGCTAGAAGATAATCTATCTTTTGAGTTTATAAAAATAATCAAAGATACTATGACTAAACTTTCAAAAGCTTTAAAAACTGATAATTTTACCTTGGGTATAAATGAAGGTAAATTAGCTGGTCAAGCTATTTTTCATTTGCATTTTCATATAATTCCAAGGTTTGAAAATGATAAAGGTGGTTCAATTCATTCAGTCGTAGTTAATAAACCAGCTGAGTCAATCGAGGAAATTTATCAAAAAATAAAAAATGCGAGTTAAAGCAGAAAAAAAATCTAATGAATCTCCAGCTCAATTTTTAAGAAGATTTATTGAAAGATTTAATAAAAGTGGCGTTGTTTCTGAGGTTAAAAAAAAGATGTTTAGACAAAAACCGGCTAATGAAAGAGTCAAAAAAGAAAATAGGCTTTATCGCTTAAAACTTCAGTATTTTATTCAAAAGAAAATTAAGGAAGGTTGGTCATTTGATAAGGCTTATAAACTTGCAAAAAGATATATTAAACAAATTAAATATCCAGGAGAAAAATAAATGAGACAAAAGTTTTTTGCTTTGGATATTGGCAGTAAACTTTTTAAATTTTGTATTGGAGAAGAGGATGATCAAGGTTCATTGATTATTTTGACAAAACAAGCTAAAAACATTGAATCTTTCAATGATGGTGAAATAATTGACTATGATCTTTTTAAAGAAGAAGTTATTGAATCTGTGAAAAATATTTCTTATCAGGTTAGTGAAAGCCCAAATAATCTATTAATCTCCTTTTCAGCCTCGTATTTTATTTGTCAAAAATCAAAGGGTAGAATTTCTGTAAACGATAGATATATAAGCCAAGAAGATATAAAAAAAACTCATTTGTTAGCTAAAGCTTCTTTGGCTTCGACAAGTTATGAGATTTTATTTGAAGAGCCAATTTCTTATTCAATGGATAATTTAAATATTAAAGTTAGAGATCCATTAGGGATGGAAGCTAGAACTTTAGAAGTTGATTTTTTAATTGTTCAAGGTCTTAAGTCTATGATTAATAAAATAAAAGATATTTTTGAGACTAACAATTTAAAACCCTCTTTGATTTTACCTAATCCCTTGCCAGCTTCTTATGTTTTAATTCCTAAAAAAGAAAAAGAAACAGGAGTAATTTTAGTTGATTTTGGTTATAGAGTTTTTAATATAAGTCTTTTTCAAGAGGGAAAATTAGTTTTTTTTCATAATTTAAAATTTGGTTTAGGAGATATTTTAGAGGATTTGGCAATTAATTTTTCAGTTTCAGCTGAGGAAATTAATTTAATTTTTGAACAACTGAGTTCTTCAAATGAAAATAAAAAGAAATTAAAAATTAGAGTTGGAAGGCAAAGTCTTACTTATTTAAGTTTTATTAAACTTTTTGAAAGATATTTTTCCAATTATGCTAAAAAAAATAACTTAATCGAACTTTTTAGAAAAATAAAGGATGATTTTAAAATTCCAGCTGGTATTTACTTAATTGGAGCTGGTTCTTATGTTTCAGAAATAGACAATCTTTTAAGGAAATATTGCGGTTATCCAATAAAGATTGAAGTTGATCAGCAAAAGGTCCTTAATTTCAAGGAAAGAATTTTCCTAAACACCTTAGGATTGATGTTTTATTATCAAAGGATTTTTGAAAATAAAGGGTTTTTTGATAATTTATGGGAAAGTTTAAAAAGTTTCTTTAAATAGCTATTTAGTTATCTTTATATGTAATTTACCTTTTTAATTTAAATTTTAAAATGAATTTTAAGAATTTAACTATTTCAGATATTAAAAATCTTTTACAACAAGTTTCAATACAAGATTTTTATCATCATTATTTTGAATTTCTAAAGAAAGAAAATTCAAAAATTAGAGGATTTCTATTTTTTACCGAAGAATTAGCTCAAAGAACAATTGAAGAATTAAAAACTAAGCCAAAAGAGTTGCCTCTATGGGGAATACCTATTGCTATAAAGGATAATATTTTAGTTAAGGGTGAAAAATGTACTGCTGGTTCAAAAATACTTGAAAACTACATTTCTCCTTATGACGCTACTGTTATTAAAAAATTAAAAGAAAAAGGCGCTGTAATTGTTGGTAAAACTAATTTAGATGAGTTTGCTATGGGTTCTTCAACTGAAAATTCAGCTTTTTTTAAAACTTTAAATCCTTTTGATGAAAATAGAGTCCCTGGTGGATCTTCTGGTGGTTCAGCTGCAGTAGTTGGAGCAGGATTAGTTCCTGTTTCTTTAGGTTCTGATACGGGGGGGTCAATTAGACAACCAGCTTCTTTTTGTGGTATTTATGGCTTAAAGCCAACTTATTCATCTGTTTCTAGATATGGATTGATTGCTATGGCTTCTTCTTTAGATCAGATAGGACCAATGGCTAGAAATTTAGATGATTTAATTTTAATTTTTAGAGTAATTAGAGGAAAAGACAGACTTGATAGTACCTCTTGTGAATATTTTGAAAAAGATAAAGAAATTAAAGTTTTAGGAATACCAGAAGAAGTTTTTGGTTTAGGAATAGAAGATGAAGTTAAAGAAGCTTTCGACAAATTCATAGATAAAATTAAGAATAGTTTTGTTATTAAAAAAATATCTTTACCATCTTTAAATTATTCATTGGCCTGTTATTATTTACTTATGACAGCAGAGGTTAGTTCTAATTTAGCTCGTTATGATGGAATTCGTTATGGTTTATCATATAAAACAGATAATTTAATCGAGAAATATTTTGAATCAAGAAGAGAGGGTTTTGGACAAGAGGTTAAAAGAAGGATTTTACTTGGTACTTTTGTTTTATCACATGGTTATTATGAAGCTTATTATTTAAAAGCTTTAAAAATAAGAAGATATATTTTTGATGATTTTCAAAAGGCTTTTAAAGAGGTAGATTTAATTTTAATGCCAACTTCTCCAACTTTACCTTTCAAATTAGGAGAAAAAATCACTAATCCTTTATCTATGTATTTATCTGATATTTTTACAGTTTCAATTAATTTAGCTTATTTACCAGCTTTAAGTTTTAACATAGGTTTTAAAGATAACTTACCTATCGGCGCTCAAGTTATAGGCAATTTGTTTGAAGAAGAAGTTATTTTTAAATTTTTAAAAAATATTGAATATTAAAAATGGCATTTTTAGAGGTTATTTTTAATAAATTGATTTATTTGACAGAGACAGTATCTAATATTTTTCTTTTATCAACCTTTAATTTAATTAAATCTTTTGTTTTTATTGTCTCTTTAGGTATTACTTGTTTGTTGATTTATTTTTGGATAAAACTTGAAATTAAAAATAAAGATGAATATCGTTATTGGAATACAATTTTTAAATCGATTAAAGATTACAATTTTTTGAAAAAACAAAGAAAATTTTTCACTCAAATAAAAGAGATTTTTTATAAAGATAATATACAAGGAATTTTTGAAATTCATGATTTTTTAGATTTTGTTCTTACAACTTTTGGTTATCAGGGCTCTTTTGAGGATAAAATTCAAAGTGTCAGTGAAAAAATATTGTCCAATAAAGAAGAGGTTAAAAAAGCTTTTCAAATACTTTGTTTAATTAAAGAAAAAATTGAAAATGGTCAACAAATTGATTTATCCTCTGATGATTTTTTGTTGATTTTTAAGACTTATGAGAAATCTTTATATGAGCTTAAGGTCTTGGATTTTGAAGATTTGTTGGTAAAGAGCCAAGGATGACATACAAGTTTAAAGTTTCACTGTTCCTTAAAATTTTAAGAGTTATTTTTTGGCCTACACTTTTTTTATTAATAATTTGAGCCAAGGTGTTATTTAAGGTTATTTTTTCTCCATCTACCTCTAAAATAATATCTTTGTCTTTTAATCCATAAAGTTCAGCCGGAGAATCTTTTAAGATTGCACTTTCTTTGTCTCTATAAACATAAGCTCCATAATCAACGGGCAAATTAAATTTATTTTTTACTTCTTCATTAATCAAAATATAATATACTCCTAAAAATGGAACTTCTACTTTCCCTCTAGTTTTTATATCGTTTATCATTTTTTTAGCTCTATTTACTGGAATAGCAAAACCAATATTTTCAGCGCCTCCAGCAATAGCTGTATTTATACCTATTACTTCTCCTTTTAGGTTAATTAAAGGTCCTCCAGAGTTTCCAAAATTTATGGCTGCATCTGTTTGAATCAAATCCTCTAATCTTTCAATATTATTGTTTTCATTGGAAGCAGTAATAGATCTTTTAAGTCCTGAAACTACTCCTAGGCTAACTGTATTTTGAAATTCTCCTAAAGCATTTCCAATGGCAATTACAAATTGTCCTAATCTTACTTTATCTGAATCTCCCAAAGATAAAGTTGGTAGATTTTTAGCATTTATTTTAATTAAAGCTAAATCGTCATTTGGATGAACAGCTAAAACCTTTGCTTCATATTTTCTACCGTTGGTTAAATAGACTGTATATTCAGCTTTTGGGTCAGAAACTACATGTTTATTAGTTATAATAAGTCCGTCGTTTGAAACAATTAAGCCACTTCCTCCTCCTACTTTTTGTTTTTCGTATCCTTTCTGACGGTATTGAGGCATCGGGAAGTTAAATTCAAAAAAAGGTTTTAAATCAGGGGGCAAATCAAAGTCTTCAAAAGGGTTAACATAATATCTTTCAACGATTGGAACATATTTGCTAATTATGATACTTACTACAGCTGGAGAAGTTTTTTCAACCACTTCAATAATTGTAGATTCTAAATCATAAATATTTGCAATTGGCTTTAAAAAAGAATTTGAAGGATTATTTAAATTTAGGTTAGTTGAATTTTGATTGTTTGCTAAATATCTATTAAAGTTTTGTTTTATTTCTTGAATTAAATTTTTGCTTTCAGATTGAGCATAAATTAAAAATAGTCCCAATAAAATTACTAAAGTTGAAAATACAATTTTTTTGTTTAAATTTATTTTTTCCATTTTTTAAAAAAAGCTTTGTTTATTTAATTAATTTTCTTAAAAAAGCAATAATAATTTTATAAAATTTTATTTAAAATGTCAAATAATATATCAATTTCTTTTTTTGTAGTCTCAATTCCAAAAGAAATTCTTAAGCTATTTTTGCTTCTTTTCTGACCATAAATTTCATTGATAACATAATTAAAATTAGAAGCTCTTGATTTACAGGCTGGGCCTAAACTAACTGCTATATTATGTCTGTCAAGAAAAATTAAAACTTCTTGAGCTGATTTATTCTTAACAAAGATGTTTAAAATTTTAGGTGAGGATAATTTAATAAAGGTGTTGACCAAAATTTTATCGTTTAAATTTAATTTTCTTATTTTCTCTATAAAATAATTTCTAATTTCATTTAGTTTTTTATTTATCTTTTTTCTATTTTTATTTGCTATTTCTAAGGCTTTAGCAAAACCTACAATCAAAGGCACGCTTTCTGTCCCACCTCTTAATCCGTACTCTTGTTGGGAGCCTGAGATTTGTCTTAAAAGAGGGACTTTGTTTTTTTTATAAAGTAATGCTATGCCTTTGGGTCCATATATTTTATGAGAAGAAAGAGTCATTAAGTCAACTTTTAAATTTTTTACATTTAAATCCTCAAAACCCGCTTGAGCCGAATCAGTATGAAAATAAATTTTATTTTTTCTACTTTGATTAATTTGTTCTAAAAGATGCCCTATATTTTTTATTTTTTGGATAGTTCCTAATTCGCTGTTTACATAATGAAGGCTTATTAAAATAGTGTTTTCCTTTATTTTTTCTTTTATCTTAACTGGGTCGATTAAACTATTTTTTTCTGGTTTTAAATAATCAACTTGGCAAACTTTAATTTCTTCTAAATCAGTTAAAATTTCTGAAATAGATGGATGCTCAATTGTTGAAGTAATAATATGAGGGATAAATTTTTCAAAAAAGTAATAATAAAAAACAATACCTTTAATTGCTAAATTATTGCTTTCTGTAGCTGAAGAAGTAAAGATTATTTCACTGGTTAAATCTGCTTTCAGTATATTTTTTATCTTTTCTCTTGATAAAGAAATCGCTTTTAAAGCTTCGTGGCCAAAAGAATGTAGACTTGAAGGATTACCGAATTTTTTTTGCCAATAATCTTTCATTGCTTCAAAGACTTCCTTTTTTACAGGCGTAGTGGCTGCGTAATCTAAGTAAATTCTTTTTTTACTCATTTTTTTTAAAAGATTTTTAAACAGATGATTTAAAATTTAGTTAATAAAAATTTTAAAATAAAAATTGAATTTTAAAATGAAATTTCTAAAACTAAATGATAAATGAAAAATTTTAAATGGACTAAACATTCTGAAAGAAAAATTAAATATTACGGTTTATCAAAAAGTCGTGTTTTAAGGGTTATTAAAAATCCTTTTAGAGTTCAAGAAGGGATAGCCCCTCAAACAATTGCTATGATGCAACCTTCAAGGATTAAAAAAATAAAAAATAAAAAAACTTGGAAGCAAGAAGTTTGGGCAATGATTCAAAGAGAAAATGGAATTATCAAAATTATTTCAGCTTGGAGATATCCAGGCGTAAGTCCTCAAACTAATCCAATACCTTCTTATATTATTGAAGAACTTGAGAAAGAGGGATATCTTTAAGATTTAATTTTGTTTAAGAAAGAAGCGGTTTCTAAACCAGCTATAATTCCTTGTCCGACTGCCACACCTATTTGCTTATGAGGTAAGTTTGTTACATCTCCAGCTGCAAAAAAACCTTCAATTTTTGTTTGACAAAGTTGATTGACTATAATTTCCCCATATTCATTTTTTATTTGCCAGTTATCAGGAATAAAATCTGTATTTGGTTTAAGGCCGATATGGATAAAAATCCCGTCTACTTTTAAGTCATTTATTTGTTTTGTTTGTTGATTTAAATATTTCAAACCTTCAACAAAACTGTTTCCATAAATTTCTTGAGTTAAGGAGTTGTAAATAATTTCTACATTTTCTTTTTTTATAAGTTCTTCTAGTAAAATTTTTTCTCCCTTAAAAGTTGGATTTTTGTTAATAATATAAGCTTTGACACATATTTTTGAAGCCATTAGACCTGCTTCTAAAGCTGAATTTCCTCCTCCAATAATAGCAACCGTTTTTTTAGAAAATAATGGCAAATCGCAAACATAACAATAACTTACTCCTTTGTGATAAAATTCTTCTTCTCCTTTAATATTTAATTTTTTAGGGTTAGAGCCTGTAGCAACTATTACACTTTTAGAAAAATACTCATTTTCTTCTGTTTTTAATTGAAAAATTTCATTTTTTTTATCTAAAAAAATGACTTTTTCTAAAATTGGTTTGATTTTATATTTTTCAAGATGTTCTTGAAATTTTTTAGTTAGTTCGACTCCAGTAGTTTCAGGAATTCCTGGATAATTTTCAACAATTCCAGAAAGAGCCATTTCTCCTCCTATGTCCTTAGCTAAAATTAAAAAATCCGCATTTTGTCTTTTTAAATAAATAGCAGAACTTATTCCGGCAGCCGAAGCCCCAATTATTATAGAATCATAAATTTTCATTTTTAGAAATCCTAACTTAAAGCTTTTCTAATTTCTTCTGGAGAAAAACCAATAATAATTTTTCCCTCTATGTCAATTACAGGTACTCCATATTGACCTGATTTATTTAACATCTCATTAAGCCATTCGTTATTCTGCTCAACATTTCTTTCTTCAAATTCATACCCTTGTTTTTTAAAAAAATCTTTAGCTGCTTGACACCAAGGGCAATAAGTTGTTGTATAAATTATTATTTTTTTCATTTTTGGCTTAAAAATTTATTTAAAGTTTCGTTAAGTTTGTTTAAGTCTAAGCCACTTATTTTTTCACCATTAATTATAAAACTAGGAGTTCCGCTAAAACCTAACTTGATTGCTTCTTGAACATCTTTTTGAACATTTGTCATGTATCTTCCTTCGTCAATACATTTTTCAAATTGGGCAAGTTCTAAATCTAAAATTTTTCCTAAAGATAGCCACGTTTCTTTTTTTGAAGGATCATCGACAGCTTTTCCTTCTGAAAGATCTAAAACAAGTTGAAAAATAGCTTTGTTGAACTCCCAGAATTTATTTTGTTCATTAGCACATCTTGCGGCATTAGCAATTGAAACAGATTCTCTATGAGATATTAAATCTTTAAAATAAAAAACTACCTTTCCTTCGTTAATCAAATTTTCTATTTTTGGATAAAAATCTCTAGCTGCGTAAGCGCAATAAATACACAAATAATCGCCATACTCGACTATTTTTATAGGAGCCTGAGGATTGCCCCAGGGAGAAATGTCAGATTTATAAATTTCAGCTGACAACGGATTGGGTTGTTTATTTATCCTTGAAATTTCTGCTTGAAGGACTTTTGGTTGTTTTAGAACAATATTAGTTTTAGAGACAAAATAACCAGCTATTAACAAAACTAAAAGTAATAAACTTAAGTAAATGTATTGTTGTTTCATCAAAATTGTTGATTTTTTTAATTTTTTAATTGGCGACTTGAATTAAAATTATACCATAAAATTAAAAAATAATTTTAAGTTTAAACTAATATGGTAAAATTAAGCTAAAATTATGTTTAAAAAAGATAAAAATTGGGGTCTTTCTTTCTCTTTAATCGAAATTATAGTTGTTTTATTTTTGATTTCGTTTCTTTCAGGATTGATAATTTTGGTTTTAAAACCAGGCGTTTTTTTTCAAAGAGCCAGAGATACCAAAAGAGTTTCTGATTTAGCTAAAATTGAAGCTATTTTTAATTCTAAGAAATTTAGTGATTTAAGCTTTTCTGAAACAAAATATTTAGATCCAAGAATAATTTATATTTCTTTGCCTGATTCCTCTTCAACTTGTGGTTCATGGATTTCAGATCTACCTTCTTTGCCTTCAGGTTGGTCTTATAGATGTTCAGCTACTCCAACAAATATGGATGGAACAGGCTGGATTCCTGTAGATTTTAAAGGAATATCTTCTGAAAATTTTCTACCCGTTGATCCTATTAATAAACCTCCATATTACTATACTTTCGTAGTAGGGGGAAGTTATGAAGTTGAAGCAAGGCTAGAATCAAATTTTTCTGCTTCTATAAATGATAAAGGAGACGCGAGTTTATTTTATGAAAAAGGTAGTTTTTATTTAACTCCTCCTGAAGCAAGAAATAAGCCGAGGTTTTATCAAGAAGATGTAAATAAAATTTTAAATCTTCTAGGATGTCAGACTTGTAATAACGGGTTGGTTAGTTATTGGACATTTAACGAAGCTTCGGGAACCTTTGTCTATGATGTTTCTGGAAATGGACATACAGGAGAGCTTATTAACTTTGATTTTAATACTACTTCAGGATGGACGATTGGTAAAATAGAAAGTGGTTTGCTTTTTGATTGGAATAATGATTATGTAAATTGTTTAATATCAAGTCAATTTCCTTCTGGTTCATCAAGTAGAACAATAACTGCTTGGATAAAACCGTTTAACTATTTTGCACGAGGCAGCTTTTTAAATCATATTTTCCACTATGGTCCTTCCTCATATTTTTACAATAGAGCTTTTGGATTGGCAGTGTATAATGATGCAAAATTTGGTGCTCATGAGCTTGGTATTTATACAAGATATGGAGAAATTCCTTTAAATAAATGGTCATTTTTAGCAATAACTTTATCTAATAATACAATCAAGAGATATTATCAAAATGGAAATTTAATAGCTGTTTACACTACGGACCCTGCTCCAAATACTTCTTTAGATGTTTGTCGAATAGGATCTCGTTCTTATCTTGGTGAATATTTTTATGGTATTATTGACGAAATTAGGGTTTACAACAGAGCACTTTCAGATTTTGAAATAAAAGCTTTATATGAGGCAACTAAATAAAGATAAATTTAGATCTTCAGGCGGTAGAGATTAATTTTTTTTTTTTTTTTTAAATTTTCTTAA
>Ga0197142_1000133_pt1 | contig 64230 bp, 49 predicted proteins | sample GBS60_MetaG_FD_148614 | JGI IMG/M metagenome (GOLD analysis project Ga0197142, IMG submission 148614) | Sediment microbial communities from Great Boiling Springs, Gerlach, Nevada, United States - GBS 60_MetaG | ecosystem: Environmental > Aquatic > Thermal springs > Hot (42-90C) > Sediment... | reverse complement strand
TCGTCGGTGTCTCTACGCTGTTGCATCATCCGAATCATCGTAGATGACTGGAAGCTAAGAACGCCGAAAACCTCTTTAAGGGGTAGCGATGTTCACCAATGAACGGTATTCACCGTCACGGTGATCCTCGACTCGTGCAGGACGTTGGGTTCGTAGGTCTATGGCCTGCGTCGTGCAATACATAGTCGGCGGCCGTTGCACCCTACAGTCCCTCCGCGTGCGGGGCGGGGGGGAATGGAACTCGCCTTTACCGGTACAGTGACGAGCATGACCGGCGAGGCAAGGGAGAGTGCATCGTCGGGAGGGGAAGAGCGATCCGAGTACATCCCTGCAGGGACTGAGGAGAACCCGTCCCTCTTGACCACTCCTGTTTTCTTCACATTCTGATCTTCTACATAAGCTCGAAACGCGGTACAATACAACAGATTTCACGTCCTGAACGGAGAGTCGATCATGACAAATGCCTCCCATATTGTGCTACCAGAGTGGATAACCCTGGCGACAACGATGATCGACACCCAACAGTTTTCAGATTTGCAAGCTACTGCCCTCTCTGCGTTGCGACTGGCTTTTCCGCATTATGATGTCGATCTCCAGTGGTCGTTTCAAGGGCGTCCACAGGAAATAAGCGATGGTGTCGTTCATCCGATCTCGGCTGACGAAGTCTATGGTTGGCTGACGATCCGCCCAGGTTCGTTGACGACCGGCGAGTTAGCGATCTTGAAGGTTATTGAGCGCCTGATCATTGCCGCTTATGATCGGGTGCGGCAGCGGATTGATCGGCAAGGTTGGCGACAGCGCCTCCAGATTGAGTTTGACACTTTGCGGGATTGTCATGATCCTGACCTGATCTGCCGTCAGTTTGGGCAATTGATAGGTCAAATCGTGGGATGGCCGTTGCATATTGGGGTGGCCATCCCATTTCAACGTAGTGTCTGGATTGAACAGATAGCCCACTATGATCCGCAAGAAGGAGGCTGTAGTTTATCCGGTCGGCGATTCTGGACGGCTGAGACCGATCTTAGTAGCGTCGTGATGAAGCTGAGTATGCCGATCAGCTCAACTAGATACCTGCACGACTGTGCCCATTATCAGGTTCGCCCACATGCCATCTGGCAGGACTCTGCTCCGGAGTATTGGTCAGGGGTTCCCATTCGTTTTGATGGTGAAACGGTTGGTATAACCTACGCATACACAATGACCCGATCAACCGTCGGCGAACTGCAACAGCAGATCGTTAATGAAGGTCTGTACCTGATCAGTCAGTTATTGCGACCGATCCTCTTGCATCGGGAAGCAGAGCGTACGAGCCGTCAACAGCGGATGTGGCAAGAGTTGATTGCTGCCGGTATGCAGATTTTTGATCCTGATCGGGCACTACAAGTGATGTTGGAGCGCAGTTGTCAGTTGCTGGATGTGCAAGTAGGTAGTCTGTTTATCGTTGATGAACAGCAGAGCGAGTTGGTTCTTCGTTATGTGGCCGGTCAACATATGCAGCAATTGGTTGGCATGCGTCTGCCGATGACTCATGGCATTCTCGGTCAGTCGCTGGCGCTGGGTAAGCCTGTTATTGTCAACAATGCGGTCGGCGATCCACGACGCAGTTACCGGCTGGATCAGATAACCGGTCTAGCGTGCCACAATCTGATCAGTATGCCGTTTACCTCACCGGCTGGTGTGCGCGCCTGCCTTCAATATATCAATCGCCAGGAAGCAGCACCGTTTATTGATGCTGATATTGATCGTATCAATGCGATTGTTGCAGCTATGAGTCTGGTCATCGACCATGCCCAGCGCCTCACCCAGGTTGAAACAGGTATCATCCTGCATGCTCGTGATCTTGATCGACGCAACGCTGACCTGCAATCGGTGTTAGCCCTTAGTCGTGACCTGTTGATCGAACGAACACCCGATCAGCTTTTTCTGCTGATTATCAACGCGATCTGTGAGCGGATACGGTTCCAAGCGGCAGCCCTGTTTGTAAATCGACGTGAAAGTAGTCTGCATCCGGCATTGGAGTGTGTTGTCGCCACGGATCGTCTCGCTAGTGAATTTCCCCTCGGTTTGCGTTTAGCTGCTAACCGACTTGATATGTTGGCTCACGAGTGGTCGCTTGGCGAGAACTGTTTTCTCCTCAACCGGCGCAGTGCCAGTTTTGCTGCTTTGTTTGATGTACCAGCACCGGCACCAGAACAACTTATGGATTTTGGTACGACTCGGTGGAATGCCGATGATCTGCTTGTCGTGCTTCTGCGAGCGCCTGACCAGCGGGTTCAGGCGGTGTTGCTACTCGATCAACCGCTCAATGGTCAACGTCCGTCATCTGATGACATCCGGGCGCTGATTATTTATGCCGGTATTGCCGGTTCGGCGATTGAGATTGCGCTCTTGCGACACCGTCAGCAACGTAGTTTGGAGCGTCTGACAGCGTTGAACGGCCTGGGTATGGTGATCAATTCGCAATCGTTGCCTGAGCCGCAGGTGTTGGCGATGACAATGCGCGGCATGCTTGAGATGGTCGATGGCAATTGGGCGCAGGTTGTGTTGTTTGATCCTGTTCAAGATACGTTGCGGTTCGATCAGTCTGTTGGCGTGACTATTCTTTCGCAAGATGCGGTTTTAGCCCTGGCCCGTCGGGCGCTGACGCAGCGGCGTCCGGTCTTTCGTTCAGCGACGACCGTTGCGCTGCCGCTCCGTGGTACCCAACAGCCAATTGGTGTGATCGTGATCGGCGGAGAGCACGCCCTCGATTCTACCGATATCGAGATGTTGATGCTTTACGTAACTCAGACGGCTATCGCTATCGAGAGTATGCGCTTACTTGAAGTGGTACGGCGCGCACGCGATAATCTGTCACGGGTTATGGCGGCGATTGAAGACGGGCTTATTCTCTACAGTGCTGATGGAACAATCGTCGTAACGAATGAGACCTTCTATCGTCTTGCGCAGACGAATGCATGGTCACCGCCATTGTTTCAGGTTAGCACGCTCCATATCGAACAGTTGATCACGCAATGGGCAGAGCAATGTCGTCTGGAAGCCGATACGGTTGCTTCGCTGTGCCGCTCGCTTTCTACTGCTGGCACACAAGGTGAATTGCGGGGAAATGATAGGGTTTTTGCCTGGAAGGTAACATCGGCTGGTGATCTGGTTTCTGGTCGTATTCCTGCCTTTTTGTTAACGATTCGTGATGTAACTGAGGCAAAAAAGGTTGAGCAGTTGCGCGAAGACTTGACCCATACCCTGGTACACGATTTTAAGAATCCGCTAACTGTTATCAAACTTTCCTTTGAGCGAATAGAACAGGAGTTAGGCGATCTCCTCACTGAACGCCAGAAAAAGGCAATTTTGATTGGTCAGAACAGCACGAATCGGCTAATCAACCAGGTTGGAATGATGCTCGATATTGGTCGGCTGGAAAGTGGTCAAATGCCACTTAAGCCGGGCCCGTTGCCGGTTGCCAGTATAATTGAGCAGATGACTGAGCGATTATCGATCCAAGCCCAAGAGAAGCAAGTCCAGATCGTTCATCGGATTGATCCACAGGTGCGCTGGTTGTTTGCCGATTCTGATATTATCGCCCGTGTGTTCCAAAATTTGCTCGATAATGCGCTCAAATTCAGTGCTCGAGGCGATCTGATTTCGCTTGAAGTTCAGGTAAAACCGGATCAGCGAGAACCACAGCTTGTTACCTTGTCTGATGAGTTAGCGGTTCTGATTCCGGGTGATCGGGTTGCCCATATTGTTGTACGCGATCAGGGGCCAGGTATTCCTCCTGAAGATCAGGATTTTATCTTTACCCGCTTCAGTCAGGCTGGGCGTAAACGTAGTGAAGGTAGTGGGTTGGGCTTATTCTTCTGCCGGCTGGCAGTTGAGGCGCATCAAGGAATGATCTGGGTCGAAAGTTCGCCTGGTCAGGGCAGCGCATTTCATTTTACGCTGCCGCTGGCCGAAATCTGGTCTGGTGAACGCTAACGGTCAGGCTCCGAGCAGGCGCTGACGGGTCTCTTCAATAAAACGCTGAATGCGATCAGGGTCGGGTTTATCTGTTGGCAACATTAGGACGAAATGACTGAATATTTCTGAACGCTCGCGTAACAGGTCTAGCCAGCCGGCCTCTGGTCGTTCACGTCGTAACGCCTCCAGATGAAGGTTTGCGAATGTCTGAATCGGCTCGGCGGTATCGGGCGTGAGATGAGCGGCAGGGCCGGCAAGGTAGTAATTCGGTGTTGTTTGGCCGAGTGGTGTATCGACCGGTACCAGATGACCGACAATGACCTCATTGAGTTCCAGTCGCAGTGAGGCATGGCTGTCGGCCAATGGCACGGCTTCATCATGTAGTAAGTCGCGCAGACTGGCGCCGGCATTCGGATGAAGTTTCTCGACGCGATAAGGTCGTAATCTGACATCAACCCAGGTCGGTAAGAGTTGACGTTCAAGTGGGGAAAGATCGCTCTCTGCTGCTTGAGCCGCTAGGCGTTCGACAAGGGTTTTTCCGTCAGTTTGGCGGTAATCAAATGCAAACCACACCATAAACCGGTCGGCGCCGTAGCTTTCACGCTGGTTTAGTTCGGCCAGTTGCGCAAACTGGTAACGTTGTTGCCAGTAACGATCAAAGGCATTTTGCAGGTCAGTAGCGTCAGCAGTGGACGCCATCGCCAGGATGCGTTGTAAGAGTTGATCTTGCGCATTCCGCAGTCGTAATTGCTGACTGCGCCACTCTTCTTCAATCCGTAAATGGCAATCTTTGTATTTGCGGCCACTACCGCAGTGGCAAGGATCATTTCGCCCTAACTTTCGCGTCTTTATTTGGTTCATTTGCGTCTAACTCCTTACGCTATTCCAGTTTCAAAGCGAGCCGTATGCCTAGAAACTGATTACGCATCGTGGGTTGGAGGCGGAAACGACAGGCACAGCGTGCATACCCTTGTGGATTGGCGTAACATCCACCGCGCAAAATACGTCGTCCTTGAGCAGTTGGATCTTCGCGGCCATCGTTTGGCCGATACGGGTATGGCCGATCAAGCGAGGAAGTCCATTCCCAAACATTACCAGCCATGTCCTCGACCCCGTAGGGACTGCGCCCGCCAGGATAGGTGCCTGGAGGGTTTGGAGCAAACCTACCACTCTCGCGTGTATTGGCGTAGTCGGGATGAAACGTTTCGCCCCATGGGAAGCGACGGCCATCACTGCCACGCGCTGCGTGCTCCCATTCAGCCTCAGTCGGCAGGCGGAAACGAAGGGTGGACGGTGGTGTAACTGGTTGGCCGCTCGGATCGATCAGGCGAACAGAGCAATCTGGTTGTTGATTCAGCCAGGTGCAGAAGGCTTGCGCTTCATACCAGTTGACATCGGTGACCGGCAGTGCCAGTAATTCGGGCGGTGGGGTTGGGCCGTGCCAGAGTGGTGGCGGTGGCACAGCGCCAGCCGCAACCGCCTGTGCGTAGAGCGCATTGCTGACCGGTGTTTGGGCGATGGCAAATGCTGGTAGCGATAGTTCGTGCTGCGGCGTCTCTTCGCGGTAGCTTTCGCGGGTACCACCATAGCGACGGGCAAGGTCGTTCAATTCCTGGATCGGTGTACCCATGCGAAAGGTGCAGGCCGGGATGTAGATCATAACCGGTAATAATGCGGTCAAGGTGGTCATCGTTGGTAAATCCGATTGAGTCGATCCAGCTCTCGCCGGTAGATAGTCTCGGCAAAATGTTCAATGGCGCTCACGTTTTGCAGCGCTTCGTAACCACGTTGTAGAAACGAGTGTATCTGCCCAATGCCGACCAGGCGTGCAACAACATGCGAACGGCGGAGCGCCAGCCCTAGGATATGCGAGCGTGAAAGACGAAAAACGTTGTATAACGTCGTCCTTACCAACGTGAGTTGCCGTAAACGCTCGTCGTACTTGTCGGCAATCCGGTAGAAGTGTTCATAGGTCATTTCGTCGAAATCGGTCCCTACATTCGCCTGCCACATACGTCGGGCCAAGTCCTCATCGAGTTGATACGTGAGGTCGAGTAATTCTAACACCTCTTCCAAATCGCGCAGTTGAACACCGGGTAACCAACCGATAAAGTGTTGCAAGCGGCGCCCTTCCTGGTCGCGTTGGCTAAAATCACGCGGGCCATAGATATCGTTGAAGAAAAATTCGCCTAACGGTTCGTATGCCGGCACTTCGGCCAGATCACGGTAATCGCGCCGCAGTCGGTTCGATTGAAAGATTTGGAGTGCGAGACGATACTGACGGAGCGTACTCATGGCAAGCGTTCGATTTGGGCAAGAGCACGTTGTCCCCATTCACTGGTGGGTTCACGGCTAATCAGTGTCTGGTAGGCGTTACGGGCCGCAGTAAAGTCAGCCTGATCTTCTGCGATCAGTCCACTATAGAAAATCGCTTCACTGTAGTCTGGGTTGAGGGTAATCGCTTTTTGGATGGCCTGCAATGCGCTTTCGGTGCGTCCTTGCGCGTAATAGGCTCGACCTAGCCAGTAATGGGCTTCAGGAAAGTTGTTCTGCAGCGCGATAGCCCGATTGAGGTCACGTATCGCCAGATCGAGATCACCATCACGGATGGCGAGAAGCGCCCGTCGGTAGAAGCTCTCGGCGATGCGATCATTGGCGCCGATGGCGGCATCGAAGGCGGCGCGTGCTTCAGCGAAACGTCCGGCCTCTTGCAGTAATTTGCCTCGGAAGAGATGAGCTTCAGCGTAGTTGCTTTTTTGCCGGATGGCCTGTTCTACCGTTTGTAGTGCCTCTTCACTACGACCGAGAGCGTACTGAGTTTGGGCCAATCCTAATAGAGCCTCCGGATATTGTGGTTGTAGTTGCAGGGCGCGTTGATACGCAGCCAATGCGCGGGTAAGATTTCCACTGCGCAAGAGTGCTTCACCGAGCCAGAATTGGGCAGTGGCACTGTCGCTACCGCCCGGCAGCGCCGCAGCAGTTTCAAAGTAGGCCAGGGCAACGCCCCAATTTCCTCTGGCGCTTGCAATTTCGCCCAGCCCAATATGCGCGGCGATGGATTGTGGATCAGTGGCGATAGCCTGCTGATACGATTGCTCGGCGGCGGTCAGGTCGTTGCGACGGCGTGCAACCTCGGCCAAAGTCAGGAGTGCATTTACCTGGGCGGTGATCGCTTCGGGATCGGTGCGGTTAGCGACCAGATTCAACGTGCGCTGCGCGGTTTGCGTTGCGGCTTCAAGCCGATTCCCAACCAGATAAGCGCGGGCTAAAAGCTGGTGGGCTGTTGCCGAATTGGGATCGAGCGCCAGTGCACGTTCCAGCGCCTGGATGGCAACTGGTGCTGCATTCCCCCCGATGGCAGCCTGGCCGATGATGAGTAATCGGTCGAGATCGTTTATTCCCTGTCCGAGGGCAATCCGATATTGCTCGAGTGCCCGCTGTGGTTGATTAAGAGGTCCCTCGTACAATTCGGCTAGCCGCAAACGCGCATCAAGATTGCGCTCATCAAAGACCAGGGCATCGCGGAGCATACGTTCAGCAGATTGGATGTCGCCTAAGCGAATGTAGGTCTCGCCTAACTCAAAGGCGGCAACCGTTGAGCGGGGATCAAGCGTGAGAGCATCACGGTAGACTTCAGCAGCTTCTTCGGCATAGCCAGCATCGTTGTAGAGGCGAGCCAGTTCAATGGCCGCCTCTGCATATTCTACTGCCAGCGGAACCAGGAGCCGTTCGGCCTCGGCAAAACCACCGGCGCCACTAAGCCGGAGGGCGCGGGCCAGATTTACAACGGTATATGGTGTCTTTTGCCATTCTACCAGCGCCCGCCAGTGCTGGATGGCTGTTGGCCAATCACGTTCCCGTTCGGCCACACGCGCCAGCATCAAATGAGCCGGAAAGAACTGATTGTTCCGTTCGAGTGCTTGCCGTAACCACTCTTTTGCGCTAGCCTGATCGTTGCGGGCGAGGGCAACCATACCGATACCGGCGTAGCCGTCGGGTAGTTGCGGAGCAAGGTCAATAACTCGCCGGTAACTCTGGATGGCTTCGTCATACTGCTCGTTGATCCGGAATGCAAAACCGAGCGCCAGCAGCGTCAGGACATCATCAGGTTGTTGTTCACGCAATCGTTGTAAGGTTGTAATACTCGGGTTAGCATTTCCCCCCGTACCAAAAAGGGCGGCTATCATTTGATCGATCGGACCTGGTTTGGTACGCCCTTCAACCGTCTGTACAGCCGCTTCAACCAGCGCTAATACCAGTTTCTGGCGTCGCAATATCTCTTCGCTCCGCTCGGCCTGACCGGTTGCCATCAGACCGTTACCGGGAAAGATTGCGGCGTCGCCGGTGGCTCGTTGGCGCCACAGATTGATAGCTCGCGTGCTGTGTTCAGTTGCGGTACGCAGTTGATCGCGTACTCGGCGCAGATCGTTCGCCGATGGAAGCGGATTCGCCGCTTCGAGTGCCCAGTAGAGCGGGCCGGTCAAGGGTAAGTGCGTTTCGAGGTCGGCTAAGGCACGTTCTTCAAGAAACACGGCGGTCAGGCGTGACTCATACGCTGCCAGGAACGTGTACGGTACTCGTCCTGTAGTTGCTGTCTTTGCCGATTCAAATCGTGCCAACGCGGCCTGCGCGTCGGTGATGCGCCCACTGTCGCGATAGGCGGTGGCGAGTAGCAACTCAAGTTCTGGGTTGATTGGTAACAGGTTACGCGCCTGTTCGAGATCAGACACTGCATCGCGGGCACGCTGTTCACGCAATGCCCACAATGCAAGGTTGACCCGCAATTGACCAAGGTCACGACCATCGAGCAGGTCGATAGCTTCGGCAAAATAGCGCGGTGCATCTGCGCTGCCGGCATCCAACAGGATCGCACCGAGATTATTGGTCAAGAGGGCGCGGTCACCATCGGCAATATTGATCGCCGCCTGATATTCGGTTGCAGCACCGCTGTACCATCCCCTTGCCCATAGGAGATTACCCCGCAGGACATGCAACAAAAGTGGATTCACCTGGGGCGCGTTCTCAACCAGGCGTTGGAGCTGATCAACTGCCAGGTCTGCTTCGCCATGATGATAAGCGGCTAACGCCAAGAGATACGGTACTAACGTGGTCTGACCATTTATTGGATCGGTACTGATGATAAACTGGTTTGGCAGCGCAAAGCGCATCTTAAAGCCGTACCAGGTCTGACTCACGTCAATGTTGTGAGGGGTGTAAATAATCTCGGGACGCAGACTTAAGCTGTCGAGCCGCCCACCAGCAATGACTGAACCGCTAACGAGGAGGTCGGCGTTTAATCGTTGAGCGAGCGCGAGCGCTTCAGCACCGTTGACCGGTCGAGTTTCGGTCAGGATGACATGGATGAGATTGCCCCCTTGGGCCTGTAGTTGTCGGGTAAGCGCACTGGCAATCTGACTACCGGTACGACCATCCTGATCGGTGAATGGGGTGATCACAATTACGAAACGCGGATCGGTGGGTCGAAAGATAAGAAAGAGAACGAATCCAAGCACGATGGCTACCAGTGCGAGCAACAGCCAGCGTAGGCGGGAGCGTCGCAGTGGTGAAGTTTGGTCTGACACCCGTTCTGTAGAAGATGGTTCTGAGTCCTTCCGTTGCCATGGCCATCGCATAGATCCGCTCCTTACCACTGTCGGTCATACCAGCTCCTATTGTAAGCAGTTTGGAGGATATTTCAAGCTGTAACGGTGGGGATGACACGACGGTAAGCAGATAGAATAGCTTACAGCGTCGGACGAAAGTGTCTGGGGTTCGTCATACTATTTTCTGTAGTGTATTTAAGCCGATATTTGATGGCGTATGTGGGAAGAGGTAACGTATCTGTTATCCATATCCACCAGTACAATAGCCATGGGATGCGTCTGATGGCCGCGATGCGAGGTGGGCAGCGTGGACATAGTTGATGGCAGGTAGATGGGGCCCACCGGTAGGGGCGCAGCGCCGTCGTGCCCCTACCCGGAATTCCGTCCGCGCTAGGTCGGTCTTCCATTGTGTGGGAGCCATTAACGGGTTTCATCCGCCTTGGACGTGACGACAAGATATTCGGATAGGCACTTATTGCTGCGCCTATTAATCTATGGTGGTTCACGATGCCACCAGGGGAATGGCGCTACTCACCGATGATGCCCATCACTTGTTACGGGGGTAATCCTTCACGCTCTCAGAACCTGATCAAAAACTTCTCATCATGCACCTACCGTGCCCGTGCGACTATTGCGCGAGGGTTTCCAGCGTTCTTTCGCTCAGTCCCGCGTTCCCCCTTCCTCTCCCCGTGGGGGAGAGGAAGGGGGCCAGGGGGAAGGTGAGGGCCGCCAGGCGTACTCCGCAACACAGGCTCTGAAACCATTGCAATCCTGTTCCAGCGCGTCGCGGAGATGTATGCCCCGCAGCGTTCCCCTGACCATTATGGTGATGTCGTGGTCGAGCCTCAGCAAAAGCCCAGGTTCTTGATCATGCTCTAAGAAAGCATCATCGGTTCGTTATAGTTCCTGTACTGTAACTTTAGTCATCTTGTCGCCCTGCTGAATCGCATACACGACATCCATCCCGGCTACTACCCGACCAAACACGGTATGGCGTCCATTCAGATGTGGCTGCGGGGTATGGGTAATGAAAAACTGGCTGCCGTTGGTGTTAGGGCCAGCGTTTGCCATCGAGATAACACCAGCCTCATGCGTGAGCGGGTTACCGATCACTTCATCACGAAAGCGATATCCTGGTCCGCCGCTTCCACGCCCAGTTGGATCGCCACCCTGAATAACGAAGTCTTTAATGACGCGGTGGAAGGTTAGGCCGTCGTAGAAGCCTTCTCGTACCAGAAAGACGAAGTTGTTAACGGTTAATGGGGCATGCTGGGGGTAGAGATCAAGTTCAATCGTACCGCGGGTGGTTTCCATCGTTACCCGGTACGTTTTGCTCACGTCGATCTGCATTGGTGGTGGACTATTCCATTGTTTTGCCACGAGCGTACTCCTGGAGCTTATCTCACGAACGTTGTTTCAGCATTATACCATTAACCTCTTCCGCCGCTAGGGGAATGGCGATACGCTGGCGCTTTTCGGAGTACTCAGCTTTGCGTTGCACTTGGTGACCGAACGGTTCAACAACGGCGCTATACCGCTGAATATCAAGCTCCCACCGACGATGACTCCTGATCCACGCGGCCATCTGGATGCGCGGGCCTCTGGCCCGCGTTGTACCCGATACTTCCTTCAGTGGTGCTTAACCACTCACCAAGTCACCTAGATTTAGATGCGTATCGGAAGCCATTGTCCTCGCACTTGCGCGGGGCAGGGATCGAACCTGTTCCTCATGCTGCTATGCCAGGCGTGATCGGCAAGACTACGGGGGTTAGTCTTAGACTACCATTGGAACAGGATGCTGAGCGTCTCCGCACACGTTGTGGGTAGGTTGAGAGCCTATTCATCTCTCACTTCTCTCCCCTTTATTCCATACCGGGTAGGGTGCAAATGTTAAATAGCCTTACAATACTGAGTCCATTGCAAAAACTCACCACGGAGCACACAGAGCACGCAGAGCGTCTAAGATCTATGAATAAAAGGATAATTTTTGGCCATGGGGTGCATGTAAGAAAAAATTCACAACCCTCAATGAAAGATAAAATTATCTTTAGTCTCTGTGATCTCCGTGGTCTCTGTGGTGAGAAGATCACCTTTTTTCAGTGAAGTCAATACTACGAAGTGGTCTGACCTAACCGCCGTGTAGCGTAGGTTAGCTCCTTGGCAGTGATGCCAGGCTGTTGCTGTTGTATCAGATTGTTCGCCTCTGCCAGCGCTAGCGCTGCCAGTTCGGGTTCGGTCAGTTCGTGTAACCGTGCAGCCAGTTGCCGTAATAGATGGGCTGCGGTCATGTAATCGCCCTGCTGTTGGGCTTGTTCGGCTCGTTGCTTGAGGAGGGCAATATTGGCGCGGCTGATGATCGGCAGGAGTGTAGGTGGTGGGTTGACGGCGTCGGGACGGTAGTGAGCGATAACGTCATGCTCAATAGTTGACCGACCGCTCCTGATCTGGAACCGGGCCAGGCGTCGTCGTTGATCGGCTGCGCCGGAGGCAACGAGGAAGGCGCACACCAGTTGGGCAGCTTCTCCCCGTTGCAGATCACCGAGATGAACAGTCAATCGCCGACCGTGTTCGGTACTGAGGGGTGTTAAGGTGGTAAGGCTTGGTGTGAGTCGTACGATCCACCGCAGCGCGACAGTTTGGGGCAGCGTGAGTTGGAGAGTTATTGCCTGAGCAGTGATCTGGCGGATGCTATCGAGTTCAGTCGCGATGGTCGCCGGGATTTCAGTGGCTTCATGCACAAAACTGGCTCGCCCCCCACTCAGATCGGCTAGTTGTACCAGGAGATGTTCTTCAAACGCACCACCGAGACCGATCGTACTAAGCGTTATGCCGCGATTGGCTGCTTCGCGTGCCAGTGAGATGCACAGTGTCGTATCACTGGTAAAGCCATCGGTGAGCAGGATAATGCGGCGGATAATGTCTTCATCCGTCGTAACAAACTGTGCCAATGCAAGTTGTAAACCCTGGGCGAGATTGGTAGTTTCACCGAGACGGAGTGCCGGTAAGCGCATCAGCGCAGAAACTAACTCGGTTCGGCGGGTGGCAGGGGTACTCGGGGCAAGGACAATCGCATCACTGGCGCAGGCAATCAGAGCAAGCCGGTCATGAGGGGCGAGTCGTTCGATCAGGCTATGGATGGCATGCGTCGTGTACGTGATTGGGCTTGGGTAGAGGGTTCGCTGTTCGACCGAGAGTGGGTTCCTCAATTGCCAGACCGGTACACCGTCAACCAGTACTTCATGCGCACCGCTCTGCCGCACAAGATCACGAAATTGCTGTTCATTAACGATTGGTATGCGCATTGAACGGCTAGCATCGGCTACAATGGCGAGATGAAGTGGCAATTCGCTATAACCGGTCGCGGCAATGGTGAGGTGCAGGTATGCGATCTGCGGTTGCTTTAGGACCGGTAAGACAATCGGTTCGGGCGTACAGCGTATCTGTAGCAGCATAGACTGCGATCCTTCCCGTCACCAGGTAAACGATGGCAGTTTCCGGCACCATCGAAGGGAGTGTCAGCAATGATTGTCACTTGTTCAACGAGTGCATCGTCTCATGGATGTCTTACAGAGACGCTCGGAACGTATTATGTGCAAACGAAGCGCATTTTGCCCCTGTGGAACAATCTTGACACTCCTAACCTGTTTTATACGTTGTCTAAGCAACGAAGAACCTCTCCTCTTTCCTCCTTTTCTCGCTATTGTAGAGGATGAGAGGAAGATATAGCATAACGTGCAAGCACGTTATTGTCTACAATCGGCCGGTATTGGCGGATCGCTAAACGTGATTTCGAGTACAGACCCATTATTGTAAGTTGTCACCCGTCGCGTGCGGGTAACTGAGACGAGGGCATTTGTTTTTTCATCAGGAATACACGAATCGACTTTGGTTTCTTCCTCAGTTTTAAGAATGCCACCGCGTGTGACACCAACCACAAACTCTTGCGCAATAGCCAGTGTTACCGGTTTAAACAATCCGACCCCGATAATGCTCAAGATAAGAAATACCAGGATAAAAAGCCAGATGGTACAGCCACTACGCCGACGTTTGGGCGGTTTCTGTGGTTGTTGTTGAGCAGGTGTTGCAGGTGGTTTAGCGGGTTGTTGCGATGCCATATATTTGTTCGTTGTTTGTCAATTCAGTTATTCAGATACCGGTTCAAGATCAACGAGATGCGCGCCGGCAGCTACACTTGCGCCAACCTGATAAGGGAGACGCCGTACAATGCCGGCGTATGGCGCGACCACAGTATGTTCCATTTTCATCGCTTCCAATACCAATAGTGGTTGGCCTTCACGGACCCGTTCGCCGACTGCAACGTGAATGCGCACAATTGTGCCAGGCATCGGGGCGTTAAAGCTGGCCGCGTTCTGATCATTGATCCGCAGAACGCTATCAGCCGTCAGTGGAGCCGGACGAGTCAGGTGATACGATTCGCCTCGCCATGCAATGAGCCAACCATCTTCAACGCGGGCGAAGAAGAATTGCTGGCGTTGACCGTCGATCGCTAGCGCTAATTCGTGGTGCCCGCGCTGCACCAGTGATACCTGAGCAATCCAGGAATCGCCGCTTATCTGCCAGCCATTGGCAGATGGTGTCACGCGCAGGTGGTGATCGCCATGCGCGACAAACGTGAGTGGAATAGTATCACCACCTAACCGCCAGACGGCTGCGAAGGGATCACGGGCTGGTGGGGTGTCGGTAACGCTGAGTACGGCTGCGGCAACCAGAACGGCACATGGTGGTGGGCCGGGTGGCGGCACCAGTCCTTCGTGTTCGCTGAGGAATCCGGTATGGGTATGACCGGCAGCGAAGGCCGGATGTTCGGCAATAGCCTGTAGCAGTGGTAGGTTGGTTGTTGGGCCAAGAACTGCCATTTCGCGCAGTGCCCGACGCAGGCGAGCGACTGCTTGTTGCCGGTTAGTGCCGGACACGATAATCTTCGCCAACAGTGGGTCGTAGTGGACGGTGACCTCATCACCACTAACCAGACCGGCATCAACCCGTACACCTGGCCCTTGCGGCGGCACAAACAGCGCGACCTTCCCGATTGATGGCAGGTAAGTACGGGGGTCTTCGGCATAGAGACGAACTTCTATCGCATGACCGCGCACATCAATATCTTCTTGTCGGAAAGGAAGCGGTTCACCGGCGGCAATAGCAATCTGCAAGTGAACCAGATCGTATCCGCATACCAGTTCGGTGACCGGGTGTTCAACTTGTAAACGGGTATTCATTTCTAGGAAGTAAAATTCACCGTCGGGTGTGAGAATAAATTCAACGGTACCGGCATTCACATAACCGGCTGCTCGAGCAACTGCGACTGCGGCGTTGCCCATTGCCTGACGTAACGCTGGCGTTAAGGCAGGGGATGGTGCTTCCTCAACTACTTTTTGATGGCGGCGCTGAATCGAGCAATCACGTTCGCCAAGATGGACAACATTGCCATGCGTATCAGCCAGTACCTGTATCTCAACGTGACGTGGGCGGAGCACCAGCCGCTCAATAATCAGACGGTCATCGCCAAAGGCGGCTCGAGCTTCTCGACGGGCGCCCTCAAGCGCAGCGGGGATGTCGGCCAGATCACCAACCGAGCGCATCCCCTTCCCACCACCGCCGGCACTTGCCTTAATCAGCAATGGTGGTCCAATTCGTCGGGCTTCAGCAATCAGCCGTTCGTCGCTCTGGTCGTCACCATCATAGCCTGGTACTACCGGCACACCGGCAGCCTGGGCCAGGGCACGGGCTTCAGCCTTCCCGCCCATTGCAGCAATTGCTGCCGGTGGCGGCCCAATAAAGGTTAATCCGGCTGCTGCACACCGCTCGGCTAACTTCACACTCTCACTGAGGAAGCCATAGCCAGGATGAATCGCCTGGGCATTCAGTTTGAGTGCTGCCTCAACAATTGCTTCGGCGCGTAGATAACTCTGCGTTGCCGGCGGTGGCCCGATCTCGATGGCTGCATCCGCCATACGTACATGCAATGATCCAGCGTCGGCGGCAGAATACACAACCGCTGGGCTGATGCCCAATTCACGGCATGCCCGGATAAGACGCACGGCAATCTCGCCGCGGTTAGCAATCAAGATGCGCTTGAACATGGGCGTAGCTTTGGCAAGACAACTTCTCCGTAAGCCTTAATCCATTCAGTCTGATTGCGACCAACATTATGGACGTAAATCTCATCAAAGCCGAGATCGATAAATTGCTGGAGGTGGGCGCGGTGTTGTTCGAGGTCTGAAGAGATCAAGACGCGACCTCGAAAATCTTCCGGTCGCACGAGCTTCGCCATGGCTGCAAAATCTTCTGGCGAGCGGATGTCCTGTTTGGGAAAATTCATGCCACCGTTAGGCCATTGTGTGAGTGCGTTGTGTAGGGCCTCCTCATCGGTTGGCGCCCATGAAACGTGCAATTGTAACAATTTTGGCATCTGATCAGGGTCTTTACCAGCTTCTCGGGCGCCGGCAGCAAAGTCTGCCAGAATGCGTCGTAGCTTGTCAGGTGCGGCTCCTGGTGTTATCAGGCCATCACAGGTGCGTCCGGCCCAACGTAAAGTTTGTGGCCCGGTAGCAGCAATGTAGATCGGTACCGGCTGCTCAGGGAGTGTCCATAAGCGAACTTTATTCATACGGAAATACCGACCCCGATACCGCGTCTCTTTACCGCTGAGGAGCTTCTGAATGATCTCGGTTGCCTCTTGCAACATCTCAAAACGAGTGAGCGGTTCTGGCCATTCACCGCCAACCACATTTTCGTTCAGCAGTTCACCACTGCCTAACCCTAACCAAAAGCGGCCGGGGAACATGGCTGCCAGCGTTGCAGCGGCCTGAGCAATAACTGCCGGATGGGTACGAAAGGACGGACAGGTCACACCTGGCCCAAAACGATGATTAGTGACGACACCGAGCGCACCCATCCAGCTATACACAAACGCATTGTGTCCCTGCGCCGGTACCCAGGGTTGGAAGTGATCGGCAGCCATCACCCCGCGAAAACCGTACTGCTCGGCTAACCGACAATGTTCGAGAAGTTCGTTTGGATGAAATTGTTCTAATGCTGCTGATATACCAATCGTTGCCACGGGCTTTGTCCTGTACTGCCTGATGAGGTTTCTGGTTTAGTATACCACGGTGTGCCATTCTGTTGGTACGATTGTCAGAATGTGGCGCATAATAGTGGGTAGAGTCGGGTTGAATGACATTACCCGCTCACCGGTCAGAATGTGCTATCATAACGCGAGCGCAATCTGTTCAGATCGTGGCTTCACTATTGGGTGGATGATCAGGCAATAAAGTTCCTATGGCCGCTGTTGAATTGCACGCATGGTATCGCCAATATCGCAAACTAAAAGAAGAGGCTGCTGACGCGATCCTCCTCTTTCGGTTTGGTGATTTTTATGAGACCTTTGATGATGATGCAAAGTTGATTGCTGAGTTGCTTGACATAACATTAACCCGGAAAGAATACGCGGTTGATAAGCGCTTGCCGAAGGAACAGCAGAAACTGTATGCACCAATGGCCGGTATGCCGTATCACGCGGTGGATCGCTACGTGAGCGAGCTGATTGCGCGTGGTTATCGCGTTGCGATTGCCGAGCAGTTGAGTGAGACAGAGGCGATGCGCAACGATACCCGGCCTCGTTCGGTGTATGCGGCTGGTCTGACCCCGGTTGAGAGCAGCGGTAAGATGGTGCAACGGGCGATTGTGCGGGTGATTACGCCGGGAACGGTGATTGATCCGGCACTGTTGCCTGATCGAAATAATAATTATCTCGCTGCGGTGATTATTGAGCAAGGGAAGGTTGGTCTGGCGTATGCCGATCTGTCTACCGGTGAGTTTGCTGCCGCGGAGTTTGCTGATGCGCGTGCACAGATTCAATTGCAGGCCGAGTTGGCCCGTCTGAACCCTGCCGAGGTGTTAGTTCCCGACGATGATGCGTTGCGTCTCCCCGGTCTGTCGCCGGTACAGGCCCGACTCAGTCAGGATTTGGCGCCGCTCACGAAGGATGAGCGCGAAGTGTTGTTGCCTCACGAACGGGTAGCCCGTCGCCTTGAAGGTGCGAGTACGGCCAGTTGGACGCAAGGCCATGTGACCGAATGGCCGGTATGGCGTTGGGAGCTGACGACCGCAGCAGAGGCGTTATGTGAACATTTGGGTATATCGTCGCTGGTGGTGTGTGGCCTTGATACCCGTCCTCTCGCTGCGCGTGCGGCCGGTGCTCTTTTACAGTATGCCCAGGTAACGCAACGGCAACGGGTCAGTCAGTTGCGTCATGTGCGCGTGTATCATACCGGCGCGTATATGTTGCTCGATCCACAGACGCGCCGGAATCTAGAGTTGTTAGAGAGTAGTGGGCGACAGGGAGCAAAAGCGTCGCTGATTGCAGTCCTTGATCGGACTTGCACGGCGATGGGAGCGCGTTTGTTGCGTCGTTGGATTACCCAGCCATTGATCGTACTCGAACCGCTTCAGGTGCGGCAACGGGCAGTGGCCCGGCTGGTGGCTGAGACGATGGCACGGCTTGAGGTGCGGGCAGCGTTGGCCGAATTGCCGGATGTCGAGCGGGCGGTTAATCGTATTGCGCAGGGAATTGCGGTGGCGACACCGCGTGATATGGTGCTGTTGCGGGCTGCGCTGCGGAAGTTATCGGCAGTGCGGCAAGCGGTTGAACCACTGTTACCCGATCTCCTGGCTGCTGAGATGACCGGTGAACCCGCATTGACGTTTGATGAGTGTACCGATGTGCTCGATTTGCTGGAACAGGCCCTCGATGACGATCCACCAGCGTTGCTGGGTGCGTCAAATTATCTGCGGGCTGCTGAAGAGGGTGGTGAACGACCGCGACGGGTGATCCGTCCTAGTTTCGATCAGCGGCTCGCCGACTTGATCAAGGCTAGTCGTCACGCGCAAGAGTTTATCGATCGACTTGAGAGCAAGGAACGTGAGCGTACCGGTATTCGTTCGCTCAAGGTTGGCTACAATCAGGTCTTTGGGTACTATATCGAGATTTCGCGGGCAGTTGATCCAAAACTTATTCCATCTCATTACGAACGGAAGCAGACTCTAGTGAACGCCGAGCGGTATGTGACCGAAGAGCTGAAATTCTACGAGAGTTTGCTGAGCGATGCTCGCTTGAAGCTGATCGATCTTGAGCGTGATATTTTTCAGCATCTCTGTGAATTATTGCAACAGCACCTTGATCGGTTGCGTACCGTCATTAGCGCAGTGGCCCGGATCGATGCCCTGGCCGCACTGGCCGAGGCTGCCGTGCGTGGTCGGTATGTGCAGCCAATATTGCGCAACGACCGTGTGCTTCGCATTAAGCAAGGACGCCATCCGGTGGTGGAGCGTACTCTGAGCGAACCGTTTGTCGGGAATGATGTCGAACTGGATGGTGACCGTACTCAGATTTTGATTATCACCGGGCCAAACATGGCCGGTAAGAGTACCTTTTTGCGTCAGGTAGCGTTGATTACACTGATGGCTCAGATTGGTTCGTTTGTCCCGGCTGATGAGGCTGAAATTGGGTTGGTTGATCGCATCTTCACCCGGATTGGTGCGCAAGACGATATTGCGACCGGTCAAAGTACTTTTATGGTTGAAATGACCGAAACCGCAGCCCTGCTTCGGCAGAGTACACCGCGCTCATTGATCATTCTTGACGAGGTGGGACGTGGTACCAGTACGTATGATGGGATGGCCATTGCGCGTGCGGTGGTCGAATATATTCACGACCATCCGCAACTGGGCTGTCGAACGTTGTTTGCTACCCACTATCACGAATTGACTGCTTTAGAACAGCAGCTCCCACGAGTACGCAATTATCATATGGCGGCGGTTGAGCGTGATGGTCGAGTGGTGTTTTTGCACGAGCTGCGTCCTGGTGGTGCCGATCGCTCGTATGGTATTCACGTCGCCGAACTAGCCGGTATTCCGGCAGAAGTGATCCGACGGGCCAGTGCATTGCTGGCCGAACTCGAAGGTCGGGTTGGATCACTATCAGCACCGGCAGTGCCCGAATCACCAGCAACCATCGCGCCGCCTGATCGTGAGCTGTCAGGAAGGATGCAATTGTCGTTCTTTGATCTAATGCCGCATCCGGTGGTAGAGTATTTACGTCGGCTCCGTATTGAAGAGCTGACACCGCTGGAAGCATTGAATCGGCTGGCCGAGTTACAACGTCTGGCCAGTCAGCAATAAGGAATGGAGCAGGAAATCTGTGCAGATCGCCCGTGATCTTACTCCCGGATTGGCCAGCCGGGCGACCGTGTTGACGATTGGCCGTTTTGATGGTGTCCATCTTGGTCACCAGCAACTGATTCGGACAACAGTAGAACGGGCACGAGCGCTCGATATGTTGAGTGCTGTGCTAACCTGGGAGCCGCACCCACGAGCGGTATTGCAACCGGATCAGCCGTTGCAGTTGTTGAGTGATCTTGACGAAAAGATCGAGCAGATTCGTCGTCTTGAGCCTGATTTACTGATTATTGCCCCATTCACGCCTGCCATCCGTAATCTGACGGCAGCCGAGTATATGGCGCTTATTATAGCTGCTCTACCGGTGCGTGAAATCTGGGTTGGTGAAGATTTTGCCATGGGGCGTGGTCGCGAGGGAGACATTCCGCGTCTGATGGAGCTTGGGCGAGAAATGGGTTTTGCCGTGGGCGCGTTGAGTAAGTACAAGGTTGCCGGTATTCCGGTCAGTTCGTCGCGTATTCGCGAACTGGTGCTCGCCGGGAATGTCTCTGGCGCGAGTGCTCTCCTCGGTCGACCGTTTGCCCTGCGCGGGATTGTGACTCGTGGTGATGGACGTGGGCGACTGATTGGCTTCCCTACTGCAAATGTACGGGTCAGTCGTGAGGTTGTTTTGCCGGCAAATGGGGTGTATGTCTGTCGTGCATATCTGGCAACGGGCGAGGTTGTTTCAGCAGTGACCAATATCGGTATCCGTCCAACGTTTGACGGTTCTCAACGAGTAGTGGAGGCGCATTTGCTCAACTGGGAAGGGGATTTGTACGATCAGCCACTGCGTGTTGAGTTTTTGATGCGTCTCCGCGATGAACGTAAGTTCAGCAGTGTTGATGATCTGGTGAACCAGATCAAGCGTGATGTGGCAGAGGCACAGGCAATATTAGGGGAACATAGCAGGTAGCCTGCTGTGCTGTCGCTGTATTGATACAGTTACTAAGAGCTAATCCGAATACCCTGTCGCAGAATCGGTTGGGGCACAGCAGCACTGTGCCCGTACATCTATCAGGTTTTATCCGCCGTACCGTGAGACGATGATTCGGATCGGTGCTTAGCGCGCTGTCCACCCCAGTGCCATTTCGTACACCGAACCAGTAATCGCACTAGCAGCATCAGAGCAAAGGAACGCCGCCAATCCGGCGACTTCGGCAGGCTCAATCAGTCGTTTGATTGCTGCCGGTTCGAGCATCACCTTTTCAATGACTTGCTCCTCTGGAATGCCACGGGTGCGGGCCTGATCGGCAATCTGCTTTTCTACCAGCGGTGTGCGCACGTAAGCTGGAGCAATTAAATTAACGGTAATCCCATAAGGGCCGCCTTCGAGTGCGGCAGTACGGGTCAGACCGAGGAGGCCATGTTTGGCTGAAATGTAGGCACTCTTAAACGGTGAGGCACGCAGGCTATGAACTGAGCCGATGTTTACGATGCGGCCTCTCCCATTGGCTTTCATACTCGGCCAGACGTATTTGGTCAGGCGGAAAGGTGCAGTCAACATGACAGCAATCATGGTTTCCCAGCGATCTTCAGGGAAGTCTTCGATGGGATCAATGTGCTGAAAACCGGCATTGTTGATCAGCACATCCACTCGTCCATACGAATTGAGAGCAGTATCGACCGCTTGCCGACACCCGGCCTGCGTAGCTAAATCAACCCCGACGAAGAGACCACCCAATCGTTCGGCTGCTGCTTCACCTGCTGCACCTGGTAGATCGACCAAAACAACCTGGTAGCCGTCAGCGGCGAATCGTTCGGCGCAGGCTAATCCGATGCCACTGGCTGCACCGGTGATGATGGCAACCTGCTTACTCATCGGTGTTCCTCCTTTGGATCGAATCTCAAGCTACTGAGCTTAGATAATGTCTCGAATGGCTGCAACAATTGCTGCCGGTGATTGACCGGCATGAACGCGATAAATAGGCACATGTGTCTCGTAGTAGTCAATGATAGGCTTTGTTTGTTGCTCGTAGAGTTGTAAACGTGCTCGAATGACTGCCGGCTGATCATCCTCGCGTTGCGACAACGTTCCACCCTCTGCCAGGTATTGCGCTATCTTTGTAGCATTGTCAATGTGTATGGTCTCTTCCTGTCCGTCAGGCTTGTGCCAGATACGGCGACCACTCAGCCGGTGTACAATCTCTGTTTCGTCCAGTTCGAGGATAATGACGGCATGAAGCTGGCGGCCCACTTCGGCCAAGATTGTATCGAGCATACGTGCCTGAGCAATACTGCGCGGATACCCGTCGATCAGACAGTCTTGGGAGGGAGGGATGACACGCAACCAGCTCCGCATCAGTTCGGCCATAACCTCGTCAGGTACTAACTGGCCTTGTTCAAGCAATGGTTCGATTTGCCGCCCCAGGGTACTCTGGGCGTGAATTTCGGCGCGGAGCTGTTGTCCGGTAGATATGATTGCCATCCCGGTAGCCTGCGCTAACTGGGCCGCGATTGTGGTCTTGCCAGAGCCGGGTGGGCCGATGAGAACTATTGTTTTTGCCTTCACATGTACCGTCTCGTTTTAACCTGATACACGATTAATGGCCTCGTCGATACCAGGATATTCGGGATTCATCTGTTTAAGTTTTTGATAGGTTGTGAGAGCTTCATCCCATCGTCCCTGTTCTTCATAAGTACGACCAAGACCGAAGTACGCACTGAGATATTCGGCATCGAGTTCAATGGCTCGCTTGAACATCGACTCGGCCTCCTGATAGCGATTACTGAGAAACAGACTCCAACCGAGGCCATTAAAAATCTCTTCTTCCTGATCGTTGAGCTGGAGCGCTTTTTCAAACGCTTCTATCGACTCAGCGTAGCGCTCCTGGTATTGAAGAATCCAACCAAGACCATTGTACGCAGTGCTGGCGTAGTCGTCGAGTTTAATAGCCGTGCGATATGCGGTTTCGGCTTGTTGATACAGTTGATTTTGTACATTCTCATCGGAGGCTTCATATCCGGCAAACAGGCTGGCTTCTCCCAAAAAGAAATGCGCGATTGCTGAGGATGGATTGAGTTCAACTGCCTGTTTGAAATAGTCAATGGCTTTTTGGGTATCACCCTGATCGAAGGCGACTCGTCCTAAACCGAGCAAGGCAAAACTGTCGTTGGGGTTTTGTTTGTGAGCCTGCTCGAAGGTGCGTTGAGCTTCATCTAACTGATCACCAAAGTACGCGATCCAGCCCAATCCTACTTGAGCCGGGCTAAAGTTGGGATCGAGTTGCAGCGCAGCGTTGAATTCGTTTCGCGCCGTCGTTAGTTCGTTCGCCGAAAGATAGATGGTTGCTAGCTCATAGTGGAAGAAGGCCAGCGTCGGGTAGGCGTCGATAGCAGCTTCAAGACTGCTGATAGCCTGTTCGAGCACTGCCGAATCGTTACGCAGTTTGTAGTCTTGAGCAAAAGCCCAACCTAGGAGCGCACGGATAAAGGCCTGAGTCAACGGATCGCTCTGGTTGAGACGGTCTTCGGCATCACCAATCGCGGCAAATGCCTCGTCCATCAGAGTATTATTCCGACTATCGGCAGCATTCGTTGCGACCACTGCTGCGCGTAAGGCATAACCAATGGCGGCTGTCGGGTCAGCAGTGATGGCGCGTTGACTTGCTGTGCGGGCCTGAACAATATCACCCAATTGAAAATAGATATAACCGGTGATACCTTCGCCAAGCGCCCTGGCTTGACCATTGTCGGCATTGAGTAATGGTTTTGCGGCCTTTATCACCGCCTCCCAATCACCTTTCGCCAGTAAAGCCCATGCCAGGCGGGCATGAGCCTGCATATTAGCCGGATCGGCGTCAACTGCTGACTGATAGGCTTCGATGGCACTCGTCAATCCATTTGGGCGAGCCAGTGCGGCGTCGCCTTCATTTATGAGCGTTTCATCGGGTTGTGTGATAACCGTTGGCGACGGCGGCGACACAGGGCGAAAAAGGAAGAAGGCGGTCAGGCCGCCGCCGATCAAGACGACACCAGCAATGAGACCGATAAGAATAATGCCGACCGGTAACCCTTTTCTGGAGGTCTGGAGTGGTGCTGTTGGGACGTTGAGCGGGTTTGGCGTTGGTATTGGTGGTGTGGCGCTATACGGATGGGCTGCCGATGCGGCTGGTGTTTGAACGTAGATGGGTGGTGGAGTGGCAGGCGTAGTTGGTGCATACGCGGGTGGTGGGGTAGCAGGCGCAGTTGGTGCATACGCGGGTGGTGGGGTTGGTTGGCTTGGAATGGCGGCAGCCGGCATCCCACGCTGTGGCGTCAAGGGACGGCTCAATTCTTGTTCGCTTAGGCCGACGGCCTGCCGCAACGCGGCAACCATTTCGCCAGCCGAGGCAAAGCGGGCTTCGGGCTTACGAGCCAGCGCACGCATGATAACATCTTCAACGGCTGGTGGTAGATCGCTACGGAGGTCGCGGGGCGGAATAGGCGCATGAATGAGACGCGCGGCCAGCATCGCCATCGGGGTCTCGGCTTTGAAGGGGAATGCCCCGGTGAGCAGCTCGTAGAGCATCACACCCAGGGCATAGATGTCGGTTGGCGGGCCAACGTTTGGCAACCCCTGCGCCTGTTCAGGGGACATATATTCAGGGGTTCCCATTACCGTTCCGGCGATGGTTAAACCACTACTACCGCTCCCGATGCCACGTGCCAGGCCGAAGTCGGTCAGATAAATCCAACCGTCGTCGGTGATCATCACGTTCGAGGGTTTAATATCGCGGTGAATAATGCCTTGTCGATGGGCGTAATCCAGTGCTTCGCCAACCTGAGCCAGAATTTGCGCAGCCCGCTTTACCGGCAATGCCCCTTCTTGCTGGAGCAACTGTTTGAGCGTGCGCCCTTGAATGAACTTCATGGCAATATAGTGGTACCCCGCCACTTCACCAACTTCATAGATGGGCATAATGTGGGGGTGCTCTAAACGGGCAGCACTGCGCGCCTCTTGTCGAAAACGAGCAACATAGCTCTGATCACTGGTCAACTCTGGTGGCAGAATCTTCAACGCGACAATACGATCAAGATCGGTCTGGCGTGCTTTGTAAACAACGGCCATCCCACCACGTCCCAGTTCAGAAATGATTTCAAAGCGGCCAAGCGTTCGACCAACAAGGGATAGTTCACTCATAATTTTTCCTGACTCGCCTAGAGTGTGTCTGAAAAGTGTTTCGCTTACCGACTTCTGGCCCGCATACTGAGGTGAGCGGGTAGAGCCGTTGAATGTCATTAGAGAGTCGTATCGTTGTGCGCTTCTACCATCCCCGTATCTTGCGACACGCAGGTAGAACCATCGTACAACGCATAAGCACGCACCGGCGGGCGAGTTTGGAACCCGCTCCTACCGATGCAGTGGCGAGCACGATGGACGAGACACGCCCTCCCCGAACGGCAACACACCCGCTCACGGTCGAACCCAAGAGGGTGTGTGCGTAGATAACCATCGGGACAGAAAGATGCAGGCCTCTTCTCACTTCTGACTCCTAGTCCGTACTCCCAGTAAATCGGTGCAGGTTACGGACGCACTCTCAGAGTGTGTCTGAACATATTCCTAGAACCTGGGATCGCGGTCCTCCGGTTCGCGTCCTGCCATGAGCAGTTGTCCAACTGTGCTCTGTAGGTCGCGACTCATGGCGCAGTTGCCCTCTCCTTTCCCTCCGGCTGACCCCCTCCGCTCCTACAAGGGAAGAGGAAGGAGAAGAACGACCAGCGACAAAAAGGTTTTTCAGACACATGCTCACATACAAAATCCCGGCTTCAGTTCATGATGTACCGGCTGCATACGTATAACGACTGATCAGGTTGCCGTTTGCATCACGTAAGACGGCACTGTCTGTAGTGTTGTTCCAGATAGGTTGTCGTGAACCCCAGTATACGTTATACGTATCATCGATCCCGACCTTCGTCCACACCTTCACTTCGGCGCCACCGGCAAGTGTAAAAGAAGGAAAGGTGTACGTGCGTTGGCTCCCTTCATCAACTAGCGTCCACCCGGTGAGTTCAACCGGCTCGTGCGACTGATTGGTGATAACGACGAATTCACCTTCCAGATCGCTACCGGGCGGATCGTATTCAATGTACGTAATACTCACGTTGGGCGGTTCTGCAACCAGTCGTTCGATCTCGGTAATCGACCCGGCTACCTCTTCGGTCAAGAGTTCGGCAATATCTTCCTCGACCGGCTCGCCATCTGCCTGACTGGCGGGTGATGGCGACGATGCAGCGAGCGCTTCTGGGGTAATGATCACGGTCAGATGTTGTTCAGGTTCGGGGTGACGGGTTGGAGGGGGTGAGGAAGGTTCATTTGCCCAGCGGTTGATCTCTTGCTCGGCAATGCGCGCAAAATCACCAGGCAGGCTGGCAAATCCACGGCTCAGCTCATACAATGCTCGTTCCATATGCGTGCGACTCTGGGCTGGAAGGAGACCGAGTGGCAGCCGCAACAGCCCAAGGCCAAATCGACCAACTTGAACGGCTGTCTGTTCAATCGTACCGTACAGCGGATCGTTGTGGGATGAGCGGGTAGACATAGTACCCTCCTCCAAACAATTATCGTTACGGTCGCCAATCGACCGCTTTCACTGCAAACTTGTCACCAAACCGGCATATTTCTCGGTCAAGACACGGGCATGCTCTTCACTGGTACCTTCTGCAATCACATGAAAGAATGGCCCATCAGGGTCGGGTAAGATCAGCACCCATTCCTGGCCCAATTCGATCTTGATACCGTCAATCTGCTCGCCATGTCGCTCGTGGTATTGTTGATTGAGGATTCGCATCACCTTACCCTTGCTCTCCCACCGGCATGGAACACGGGTTTGCCAGAGATAATAGGGTGGTAGATCAGCTAATACCTCGCTGAGTCTGGTTTGGTTAATGGTAAGCAACTCCATCAGCCGGGCAATCGCGAACATTCCGTCGGCAACGGGGTAGAAATGCGGGAAAATATAGTTGCCCGTCCCATCACCGAGCAGGAGGAGATCAGGGCGTTCAGCGGCCAGATTCATCAACGCACCGACATTGGCGCGGGTACGGATAATACTCCCACCGTAGCGGGCAGCGATCTGCTCAAACGCCCGTGGTGCAGTTACCGGTACGGCCACAATACCACCGCCATTGGTACGCATTGCCAGTGCCGTGATGGCTGCCAATGCGCGTAGCGGATGCAACCGGTGCCCCTGATCGTCGATCAGGAAAATTTTCTCGCCACCGGGATCGAGTCGAACCCCAAATTGCGCACCAACGACCGGTGTAATCTTGGTCAGCCGGGTCATTGCTGCCTCAAAATCGGCACTTGTCTGAAAGACCATGCGTTCATCGAGGTAAACATTCAATTCTACTGCATCGGCCTGCATACGACGCAAAATCTCGGCCATGACTGTGCTGGTACTGGTATTTGCGTAGTCGATTACAATAGGGAAGCCTTTACCAAAGGCGGCATTTTGACCCAAAGCTTTCATAAATGCCGCTCGATAGGTCTCTTCAACATCTTCTCCGTAGAAAATACGACCGATCTCATCGAGGTAGGCCCGGCGGTAATCTTCACGGAAAAACGTGTTCTCAATTTTTCGTTCGGTAGCGCTGTTGATGTCGAGACCGAGATGGTTGAAGAACTTAATTTCGGCAACGCGATTGTCGAAGGGCGAGATACGCACATGGATACCACCAGCCGCACCACTGGCGTAGGTATAGTAGCGCGCAATCGGAATCGGGACATTACGCAGGTCACAGACGTTGATCCCGGCTGAGGGCAAACCGGCGATAATCGCCCGTTTGAGCATACGAGGCGTAAAGTGGGCGTCACGGTTAATGGTAACGGTTGAGCCGCGAGGCAGAGTAGCACCGTAAGCTGCACCTAGGCGGGCACACATTTCTGGGGTAATCTCGATATTGACCAGGCCGGTGATCCCGTAGCGCCCGAATAGCACACGCCGACCCTGACTGCCCCAAATAATGCTAGAAGTAACCGTCGCGCCTTCATCAACTTCTTTTGAAGGCCAGATTTTGACATTTGGCTGCACGACTGCTCCAGCACCGATTTGCACACCATCACCGATCACGGCCCCTTCAAAAATCATTGCCCGTGAACGGATATTGCACTGGCGCAAGACAATCGCACCGCGTAACTCAGCTCGTTCGCCAATGTAGGAATTACGCCAAATGATCGAGCGGTCGATGTTGGCCCGGCTGTCAACAATAGTGTAATCGCGGATGACCGAAGGCCCATGAATAATGACCCCGCCTTTAATCTTAGCGCCATGACCGAGATAGATCGGACCGTGCAATTGGGCATCAGGGGCTATCTCTGCATCACGGTCGACCCAGATGTCGCCACCGATATTATGGCCGATACGCGGTAGATTCACCTTTCCAGAGAGGTAGTCGCTACATGCTCGCATGTACTCCTCGATGGTACCGACATCTGTCCAGTATCCGTTGGCAATGTACCCGTAAAGACGGTCGCCACGGTGCAGCATGCGCGGAAAGACATCTTTCGACCAGTCGGTGACTTTGCCGCGTTCGATATAGTTAAAGATTTCGGGATTGAAGACGTAGATACCCGTATTGACCGTATCTGAAAAAACCTCACCCCAGCTCGGCTTTTCAAGTAATTGCCGGATTCGCCCCTGTTCGTCGGTAATGATGACGCCATAGTCGAGCGGATTGGCTACACGGGTTAAGGTAATTGTAGCTGTAGCGCCAGAGGCAATATGATGTTCAATAATTTGCGTGAGGTTGAAATCGGTGAGAGCATCACCGGAAATAACCAGAAATGGTTCCGTTAGCAGATGTTCAGCATTTTTGACACTACCGGCGGTACCGAGGGGCACTTCTTCAAGTGAGTATGTAATGTTAACACCATACGCACTGCCATCGCCGTAGTAATCCTGGATCACATTCGCCAGGTACTGCACGGTAATGATAATATCGGTAATTCCGTGCAGTTTAAGCAATTCAATAATATGCTGGATCACCGGTCGGTCGACCAGTGATACCATCGGCTTGGGGCGATTGATCGTGAGCGGTCGCAGGCGAGTGCCCTCGCCGCCGGCCATCACAACAGCTTTCATGGCGGCTCCTGCAAACTGTCGATACCGCGACGACAACCAGGCTGCGCGGCGGAGGGGCGGGATACCACAACAGCACCCTCAGTATATCATGGTACGAACCTGCCCGGCAACCTCTTGCCGAAAACGTTCTCTCGTGTTATACTCGCCAAGGGGGGACGTGGCGGAATGGCAGACGCGCATGACTTAGGATCATGTGCCGCAAGGCGTGTGGGTTCAACTCCCACCGTCCCCACCACACGAGCACCGTGTAGCATACTCCCGCTACACGGTTTTTTGCTGTAGTTCAGTATACAGACTCAATGCGATCCGTCGCCGTTCATTGTCAATGCTGAGAATGACGCCATGCACCTCGCGACCAAGGACAAACTTCTGCGGCAACGGTTGTTGATCAGGTGGAATGTGGCTGATATGGGCAAGACCCTGTACACCGGGTGCGAGTTCGATAAATAAACCGAAGCCGGTGATCCCGGTAACGATGCCGCTCACCTGCATCCCAACAGTAAACCGCTGATTAATGTTATGCCATGGATCGGGACTAAGCCGACGGATACTCAGGTTGACGCGGAGCCGTTCTTCATCAATGTCGGTGATCATCACCCGTACCATCTGTCCGGGCTGAAGCGCATGGCGCGCATCACCGATCCAGCGCCAGTCAATTTCGCCGACGTGAACGAAGCCTTCAACGCCGCCCACGTCTATCACGGCACCATAGCGTAGTACCCGCAGAACGGTGCCTTCAACCACTTGTTCGATACGTAATTGTGCTAACCGCTGTCGGCGTCGTTGCAGGCGTTCGTTGTCTAACGTTGGCAACACGATTGTTGGCGCGTAACAATCGTGGCCGGCTGTGGTCGATGGCGAAGAGGGTTGATGGAAAGCAGCCAGACAGCGGGTTGCATAGTGGCGAATTTCGGCACTGGGATCGTTAGCAGCGATATGGCTCATGAGTGGAATACTCTGCTCATCGCGCCACTCAACCAGAATGGTTAGCAGCTTCTTAATCAGTGCGCGATGTCGTACCATCGCACGCTCAAGAACGTTACGTAATGCGGGCGCGGCAGGTCGGTAGTCAACGGTATGGAAAAAGCGAATGACCTCGTTGAGCAAGTGGCTGCCTTCTTCGTTGAGTAATGGGATGAGCGCTGGTGCGGCTTCGACGGCATGCAGTTGGATCAGAGTCCGCACTGCGAGAGTACGTAATCCGACGACATAACGGGCAATTTCGATGAGTAACGGAACGGCGCTGCGAGCCTGCAAACGGGCGAGCGACTGCATTGCAACGCTGGCGGCACGGCTGGGGATGTGTTGTTGAGTTGTATGCCAGGCGGTAATACATTCTTCCAGAAACCTGAGTAAGCCGGGAATGGCAGCCGACACGTGGAGCAGACCGGCTGCTTCAGCCGCCGCAATGCGTATGACCAGATGGGGGCTGTTTAGGAAATCGGGGATCACGCTTGCCAGCGTGTGGTCACCGAGGCGCGCCAGTGCCACGATTGCCGCAGCGACGATTGGCGGTTCAGGATCGTCGAGGCACGCGCTAATTTGCTCCCGTGCTGTGCTCACCTGTCGTCGGCCCAGAGTACGGATAGCCGCTGCTGCCACGAATGTCTTTGGATCGTCGATGGCGGCCAGCAGCGTATCGATAACCATCGGTGAGAGCGGTTTCTGACTGTAGCCGATTGCTTCAGCCGCAACTTCACGCACCATTGGGCGCGGATGCGTCAGGGCAGGAAGCGCCAGGTCGGGATCAACGTTGAGATTGACCAACCGACTAGCAGCTCGTGCCCGTACTAATTGGTCACGAGAATGGATTGCTCGCGCCAGCTCTTCGAGTTGGTCGGTGATTAGTTCACTGAGCCGTTTGTGGTCGCTGGCCGTATCACCTTCGTAATCATCGAGATTACTCATAGGCTGCTCTCGTGATATGGTACCTCACCGGCGAGCAAATGGCGCTGAACTTTGCCAAGCGCATTGCGCGGGAGCGCATTGACAAAGCGAATGCGCCGTGGTCGTTTGTATGCAGCCAGATACTGCCGACAGTGTGCGATGAGTTCATCAGCCGTGACCGGTTGCCCATTCGTCACGACCGCAGCCACCGGTATCTCACCAAGGTCGGGGTCGGGCTGACCGTACACAGCACATTCGACAACTGCCGGATGTTGACTGAGCACCTCCTCAACCTCACGGGGATAAATGTTAAAGCCGCCACTAATGATTAGCTCACGACTCCGACCCGTGATATGGAAATAACCATCGTCATCGACGAAGCCCAGATCACCGGTGTTAAACCAGCCATCGGCTGTGAAGACAGCAGCAGTTGCAGTCGGGTTGCGCCAGTATCCTTGAAACAGATGGGGGCCACGTACCTGTATCTCGCCAATCTGACCTGCCGGTAATGGTTGACCGGTCGTGCGATCAACAATCCTGGCTTCTTGACCCGGAAAGGGTATACCGACGCTTCCTGGTCGTCGTTCACCGTAGTACGGGTTGGTCAGGTTCATTCCTGTCTCGGTCATGCCGTAGCGTTCAAGGATTTGCTGACCGAAAAGCGCGGCAAAATCGGCAAATGTTTGCGGGCTGAGTGGTGCCGACCCCGATACAAAGAGGCGGATATGGTGTTTCGGAACCTCAGAGCGTCGGGCAACTTCTATCAAGCGCACGTACATCGTCGGTACCCCGAAAAAGAGGGTAATTGCCGGATCATTCATCCGCTGGAGGGCAATTTCAGCATCAAAACGGGGGTGCAATTCAAGACTGGCGCCGCTACGAATGGTACCGTGTACTCCTACTCCCAGACCATGAACGTGGAAGAGTGGCAGCATCAACAGTAAACGGTCGGACGCTGTCCAGTGCCATGCGTTAAGAATGGCATCACAATTGGCAGACAGACTGGCATGCGTATGGACTGCACCTTTTGCTCGACCGGTTGTTCCCGATGTATATGCGATCAGTGCCATCTCACCGGCCGCCGGTAGGGCGAATGAGGTAGGGTCAGCTATCGGGGCACCACACAACTCGGCTGATGGCTTCAGGACATGAGGCCGATTGGGTGGCATTACTGCGGTTAAGATTGCTTCATTATCATCGGTTGCAACCACGATAGTCGGCGCCGAATCGCTGAGCAGATGATTCAGCTCGGTGTGTCGATACTGCGGATTGATCAGCACAACTGCGGCACCGGCCAGTTGCGCGCCGAAGTAAGCAGCAATAAAAGCAGGGGTATTAGGCAGGGCAAGTGCAATGCGGTCGCCACGCTGAACACCGAGAGTCTGAAAGCGTGTAGCCCAACCGGCTGCCGCTCCGGCCAGTTCGGCATAGGTGATAGTGTGTCGTTCTACAACAATGCACGGTCGATCAGGCGTGTGCCTAGCATAGTACAGCAGGGTAGCAATGATGGGCAATGATGACATGACACTCTCCGCAGCAATCGTAAATCTTACTTGGCAATACCGGTGTACCGACGTTGTATTGCATTATAGCGAGCCTGACACCGTTCTTGAGTTACAAGATCACGACGAACGGCGAAGCTCTCACGAGCCTCGCCGTTCGATCAGTGAGCGGATCAGATGTTCTTATTTATCGCGCTTTGCCTCGCCGAGCGCAGCCTGGGCGGCAGCCAGACGGGCAATCGGTACACGGTAGGGCGAACAACTGACATAATTAAGCCCAACTCGATGGAAGAACTCAACGCTGGCCGGATCGCCACCGTGTTCACCACAAATCCCAACCTTGAGGGTAGGTCGGGTGGATCGTCCTCGTTCGGTACCGATCTGTACCAATTGCCCGACACCGCGCTGATCAATGGTTTGGAACGGATCATCTGGGATCAGTTTCTTCTCGACATAGATCGGCAGGAAGCGTCCTGAGTCATCGCGCGAGAGACCAAGCGTGGTTTGCGTCAGGTCATTCGTACCGAAGCTGAAGAATTCGGCAACCTGAGCAATTTCATCGGCCACCAGAGCTGCACGCGGCAATTCGATCATCGTACCGACCAGGTACGGCACTTCGATCCCGGCTTCAGCAAAGACCTCGCTAGCAACGCGCCGGACAATCTCCTCTTGCAGCTTCAGTTCGCTTACGTAGCCAACCAGCGGGATCATCACTTCGGGATAAACGTCGATCCCTTCTGATTTCACCTTAACCGCTGCCTTGAAGATGGCCCGGGCCTGCATTTCAGTAATTTCGGGATAGAGGATGCCCAGACGGCAGCCACGGAAGCCCAGCATCGGGTTGGCTTCGCGCAAGCTTTCCACGCGGGCCTTGATCTTCTTCGGATCAACGCCGAGTTTGGTCGCCAGCGCCTCAATCTCTTCGTCGTCGTGGGGCAAGAACTCGTGGAGCGGCGGATCAAGGGTGCGGATCGTCACCGGTAGTCCGGCCATTTCACGGAACAGACCCTCGAAATCGCCCTGCTGAAGTGGTTCGATCTTGGCCAGTGCCGCTCGACGCTCTTCAGGCGTATCGGCAAGGATCATCTCGCGCATGGCATCGATGCGGTCGCCCTCGAAGAACATATGCTCGGTACGGCAGAGACCAATTCCTTCGGCGCCAAATTGACGTGCAACACGTGCGTCACGTGGAATATCGGCGTTGGCACGTACACCGAGCTTACGGAACTCATCGGCCCACGACATCAGGGTTGCAAAGTCGCCGGAGAGTTCTGGCTCGACCGTCGGCATCTGGCCCGCGAAGACTTCGCCACTTCCACCATCGATCGTAATCCAGTCGCCCTTGCGAATAACGGTACCGTTGACCGTCATCATCTGTTCGGCGTAGTTGATCCGCAGATCGCCGGCGCCGGCCACACACGGTTTGCCCATCCCACGAGCGACAACCGCAGCATGTGAGGTCATCCCACCACGTGCTGTCAGAATGGCCTGGGCAGCCACCATACCATGGAAGTCTTCCGGCGCCGTCTCGATCCGTACCAGAATGACCTTTTCACCAGCCTTGGCCAGTTCTTCGGCTTCATCGGGATCAAACACAGCTTTACCGGACGCTGCACCAGGTGACGCTGGTAAACCAACGGTCAACGGCTGCGCATCTTTACGTGCGGCGGGATCAATCATGGGGTGGAGTAATTGATCAAGTGCGTGTGGATCAACCCGTTGCACAGCCGTTGCCTTATCGATCAATCCTTCGCGTACCATATCAACTGCGATCTTCACGGCTGCGGCGCCAGTGCGCTTACCGGTGCGGGTTTGGAGCATCCACAGCTTGCCACGCTCGATAGTAAACTCAACATCCTGCATGTCTTTGTAGTGGCGTTCGAGCTGTTTGGCAATCTCGTGGAACTGGGCGTACACCTCTGGCATCTCCTGGGCCAGTTTACTAATAGGCTGTGGAGTGCGAATACCGGCTACTACATCTTCACCCTGGGCGTTCACCAAGTATTCACCGAAGATTTCGGGGTCGCCGGTACTGGGATTGCGGGTAAAGGCCACACCGGTTGCCGAGTCGTTCCCCATATTGCCGAAGACCATGGCCTGAACGTTGACAGCCGTACCTAGATTGTCGGGAATCTTGTTAACGCGACGGTAATCGACGGCCCGGCGACCGTTCCACGAGCGGAAGACAGCGGCAATCGCAGCACGCAACTGCTCGAACGGGTCTTCGGGAAAATCAACGCCGACGTCTTCTTTGATAATCGCCTTGAATTTTTCGGCCAGCGCGAGCAGTTCCTCGGTGGTCAGATCAGTATCTTGCCGTTGCCCGTGGCCTTTTGCCTCCTCCATTTCGTGCTCGAAGCGGTCACCGTCAACACCGAGCACAATCTTGCCGAAGAGCTGTACGAACCGGCGGTAGGCATCGGCGGCGAAACGTGGATTATCGGTGAGACGAGCCAATCCTTCACGGGTCTCCTGGTTCAAACCGAGGTTCAGCACGGTATCCATCATACCGGGCATCGAAAACTTTGCCCCAGAACGGACTGATACCAGCAATGGGTTGGATGGATCACCGAATCGCTTGCCGGTTTGAGCCTCGATATCCTTCAAGCCTTCCAACACCTGCTCCCACATCCCTTCGGGGAACTGTTGGCCGTTCTCATAGTAGGCATTGCATGCCTCTGTTGTAATAGTAAAACCCGGTGGCACCGGCACCCCGGTTCGTGTCATCTCAGCAACACCAGCCCCTTTGCCACCCAGGAGATCGCGCATTGAAGCGTTTCCTTCACGGAAGAGGTAAACCCATTTCTTTGTCATAACCCGGTTCCTCCCTATAGTGTCTGTTGTTGGAATTGTGACAACTGCACACGCTAGAACGTGCTCCCTTCCCCGGAACAACTCGGAAGCAGACTCAAAACACATTTTTCAGTTGGCCGGTTCGGTCGCACTCCCATGGTACGACGCTGATCTGAGAACGCAACTGTAGATAACGCAACTATACCGCGCTGTATCGCAACTGTCAAAAGATGAGCACGATGTTATGTTAGGAATGGGCAGGCAACCTATACCGGATGTAGCTCTAAGGTACGTCAAAGTCTTACCAGGTAGTGATAGAGAAGAGGGGAAGAAGGAGAGGTGGATATGTTGCTGCCTGCGATCTTACCTCTTGTTCCAGATGATAGGAGTGTGAATCTCAAGCCCGTCCGGTGACGTATAATGTTTTTCAAAAAGAAAGGAAAAGGCAGCTTATGCAACTCGAGTGGGAACGCATCCGATTACCTGTCGGTACGATACGGTTAACGACCATCGATGCCCACGCTGCCGGTGAGCCATTGCGTATCGTGACCGCAGGGTTACCAGAACTTGTCGGCCATACGATGCTGGAACGGCGTCGCTTCATGCGCGACCACTTTGATCATGTTCGCCGGGCTTTGATGTGGGAGCCGCGTGGACACTACAACATGTACGGTTGTGTAATCACACCTCCGGTAAGTGCCGAAGCTGATCTCGGTGTGCTATTTATGCACAACGAGGGTTACAGCACGATGTGCGGCCATGGCGTGATCGCATTAGTTACCGTTCTGGTTGAGAGTGGTGCGGTGAAGGGAGATGAAGATCGTGCTTCAGTTGTCCTCGATACCCCTGCTGGTTTGGTGCGTGCCACAGCACACCTAGAAGATGGGCACGTAACAAAGGTTTCGTTCCGTAACGTCCCATCATTTTTGTACAAGCGCGATCTCGTCATTGAGGTACCAGGCTACGGTCAGGTCACGTGCGATATTGCCTGGGGTGGTGCGTTTTACGCTGTACTTCCTGCGGCACAGCTTGGTTTGCGCGTTGAGCCGACACAAACGGCAGCACTTGTTGCGGCAGGCGAAGCGATCAAGCAAGCCGTAAATGCCGTATTGCCAGTTCAGCATCCGTATGAACCTGATCTGAGCTTTCTGTACGGGACTATCTTGACCGATAACGCTGAAGATCCTACCCATCACAGTCGTAACATCTGCATCTTTGCCAATGCCGAAGTTGATCGCTCACCAACAGGGACCGGCGTCTCGGCCCGTCTGGCAATCCATTATGCTAGAGGTGAAATCGAGTTTGAGCAAACGATGATCGTTGAAAGTATTCTCGGTCGACACAGTGTCTTCAGTGGGCGGGTTGTGGCACAGACGCAGGTCGGCTCATATCCGGCTATTATCCCCGAAGTGAGTGGGAGAGCTTTCATTACCGGTCGCAGTGAGTTTCTTATCGATCCACGCGATCCGCTAGGACGAGGGTTCCTAGTTGAACAGGTTGTAGTGTAGTCAAACTTGAAGTGTAGCGGTATATTTCTGATTTCGACGGCAGTTTGCCACCATATCCCCATCGTCTCTCTTACATTGCTCGTTACTATACTGGTAGAGGCAGGTTCCAAACCCGCCCTACTTGACGTTCATGCAGCGTGTAATAGGTTCCAGCCATTTCCTTCGGGATATAAGCCGGCATGCCGCATTCCCAGGTAACAGGAGCATTGCTTAGCCTCCTCTTACGAGGGCGTATTCAACCGACGTGAAATCAGGCAAATAATTTCATCGGCGCTCTCTTCAATCGATTTATCGGTAACATCAATCGTCGTCCAACCATTCTTGCGGAATGTTTGTCTGGCCCATTCCACTTCCTCATGTGCTGCTTCGAGGTTGGTGTATGTGCCACCGAGGTTGACACCCATGCGGCGCTGGCGCCAGCGCCGACGGGCAGCAATCTGCTCGGCTTCGACGATTAACCCGATCACTCGCCGTCGATCAATCTGAAACAAGGTCTCAGGGAGCGGAATATCACGTACCAGCGGCACATTCGCGACTTTCCATCCCAACACTGCTAGATACATACTGAGCGGGGTTTTGCCGACACGCGAAATCCCAACCAGTACAATATCGGCCTGATGGAGTTCGTGTGGTTTGTTGCCGTCGTCATGGGCAACGGTGTATTCAATTGCCTCCAACCGTTCAAAATAGGTCGAACGGCGCGGCTGATACAACCCTGGCTTGCCAATCGGCTCTTTTTGCAAGACGGTCGCTAATCGTGACAGGACACTTCCCACCAGATCGATCTCGGCTACCCCCATTTCGCGGGCCAGGCGCATCAGTTCACGTCGGAGTACCGGTTCCATCAGCGTATGTAAAATCGTGCCATTGTTTTGGGCAGCCTGTGTTACGACTTCGGTGATTTGATTCAGATCGCGGACATTAGGTACGATGATCAGTGGCACTTCGGCTCCTTCAAATTGGGAAAGTGTCAGACGGGCAACCTGTTCGCCAACCGCGCCCGCGCCGCCAGACACGATATAGAGTGGAGGTACCGTTTGAGAGGTTGAGAATTCGCTCATTCGCAAACGTTTCGTAATCTTCAATGTACCGGGTATTCGGCACAATAACTTATAGACGAAATGGCTCAGGCATTGGTATGATACCACTAAACCGGAAGTTTGCACAGCGGGCATAAGTTATGGAAATCTTTTCAATTGACGGCGCAAAGATTCATGCGATTGATGCCGGACCACGTCATGCGCAACTGGCTGTTCTCGTTCATGGCTGGTCAAGTTCATCATTTGCAATGTCTCCACTTATACCCCTCCTGAGTCGACGTTTCCGCTGTGTAGCCATTGATCTTCCGGGCTATGGTGAGTCACCACCACTGCGTGAGCGGGCTACTATTGGGCGGTATGCGCAGATTATTGGTCGTCTGATAACTGGCTTAAGCGAGCATCCGGCGGTGTTAGTTGGTCACTCAATGGGTGGCATGATCAGCGCCACGCTTGCATTGCAGGTTCCGCAACTGGTTGATCGGATGGTTCTCCTTTGTCCAACCATCTCTGGTCGCTTATCGTTCTGGATTAACACATTTGTCTCGCCGATCACGATGATCGAGCGTATTCCGCTCCTGGATCGGTTTCTTTCCTTGCTTGAACCATCGATGCTCTATGTCACCGATAGTCTGATGAGACCGGCTTCCTTTGCCGAGCGTTCGGCTATCAGTGAAGCCGATTACTTGCGTCTGCGCGCTGATGCTCGCCGACCTGGGCAGGGTCGGGTACGGGCTGAATGTTTCGTTGCGATGCGTAATCAGGACTTAAGTGGAAGGCTACGTGAGCTTGAGACGCCAGCGTTGGTGATCTGGGGAGCAGAAGACAATACGGTGCCTTTGCGCGATGCTGGGGTCATTGCCGATGAGTGGACTTCTGCCGATCTCCGAATCATTCCGAAAGCGGGTCACTGGCCACATTTCGAGACACCAGAAGTAACAATGCGCTATATTGCCAGTTACCTGGGGTTACCATCGATTATCGGTGAACCAGATGTATTAGTACAACCGGCTGAAGTGACGACCCAGATCGCCGAGTTTCTCGCGAATTCACAAATTGGCAGTGGCCTGAGTCTTGCGCAGCGTATCCGGCTGGCGGCTCATTTAGAGCGCCGACGCTACGCGCCTGGAACACTGGTAGATCGGACAAATCAGGAGTCAACCGATCTGTATCTGGTGCAAGAAGGGTCATTGGAGGTCTGGAGTCCGCCGATAGAAGGTGATCCCAATAGCCAGCGCTTGCTGATGACCGTTGTCAGCGGGCAAATTACCGGCGAGATGTCGTTACTCGATGGTGGCAGGCGGAGTGCTGATCTGCGTGCCGGTGAAGATGGAGTGACCCTGCTGGCTTTGCGACGTGAACGATTACGAGCACTGGCTGAGGATGATCCTGCGCTTGGTAATGCGGTATTGTGGAATATAGCTACTGCCCTTGCTTTACGATTACGCCTGGCTAACTGGCAACAACAGGGGTTGGTGCGACAATTGCAGGCGCTACGGCAGGAGGAGTTACAATAGTTCTGTCTGAAGCCAGCGCTGTCAGTTCGCTAGTCAATTAAGAAAAGGTACTATCCTATGGCAAAGCTAACGTATAAAACGGATGAGCATTCGTGGTGGCAACGGGCAATCATGGTTAGCGGTGATGGATTGGTCTTTATCATCTTTGCCTTACTAGGCCGCAGTTCACATGGTCTGATCGATGAGAATCCGCTGCTGGCAGCAGTGCGCGTAGCGTTCCCATTTTTCCTGAGCTGGCTGCTGGTTGCACCGTGGATCGGTGTCTTTCGCCAACACCCGCCCTTACGTATGATTGGTCTCACACTGGTAGCATGGCTGATCACCTTGCCGGTGGGTCTCGGTTTGCGTTGGTTGCAACTCGGACGGGCAAGCCCGCTCAGTTTTGCGCTGGTTACGTTCCTGACAGTGGCTATCTTGCTCGTGATCTGGCGTGGTAGCTACAGTTGGTGGACAACGCGCCGGGCCGGGTAATCTCAGATGGTCAGGTGTAGAACGTCGGGGCCTGGCGATCGCAGGATGGATGCAGGGAAACAATCGGGATTGCACTAACATAGGTGGGCGGGAAGCCTGGCAACCCGCCCCACATAATGAGCCACATAGAGCGCCGACCCTCTACTACACACTAACCTCTAGCTCGAGTGGTAAGCGTTCATCGATCCAGTAGCGCAAACTGGGGTAACGCAGCTCGATTCCCAGATCATGGCGCATACGAGCGTTACTCAATCGCACCGAAGAAGTCAACGCCCCGATCACCGAGCGGTCGATACCGGCGCGGATACCGATGCTGGGATCAAAGGTGCGTGGCGGTAGCATACCGAGCCGACGACGTACCTCACTGACAATCTCAATCAGACGTAGAGGTTCGTCATCGCCAACGTTGTAAATAGCTCCGATCTGACCAACCTCGGCAGCACGAATGAGCACTTCCAGCGCATCATCAATGTGAATATGGGGAACAAAATTGCGCCCATTCCCATAAATCGTCAACTGACCGCTGGCAATCGCCTCTAGTGGATCGCGATCAGGGCCGTATACCGTTGCCATCCGCAAGATGATTGCTGGGAAGCGATATGCACGCACCGCTTGCAGCACCATCTGTTCGGCAGTGGCCAGAATCGTACCAAGAGGGTATGAAGGTGCAACCGGACTGTCCTCATCCACCCAACTTTCACCCTGATCACCGTAGGGGGCAATGCCCGACGTCCACAGATAGGTACGCACAGTGCGAGCACGGACAGACATCGCGATCAGGTGTTGGTTGCCATCAATGTACAGTGAACGGAGGAGCGCTGAGCCATCGATCGGCATCCGATTGGTGAGGTTGAAGACGACTTCTATGTCTTCGGTAATGCCATCAATCGTTTCGGGGCGAGTAAGATCGCCGATCCAGACCGCCATTCCGCGAGCGGCAAGACGCTCAACAACCGGGTCTTCGGCGCTGGAGACAAGACCGCGCACGCGATGGCCGGCAGCCAGAAGGCGGGCAGCCAATCGCGAACCGATGTATCCCGCTGCGCCGGCAATCAGATAATTCGTCATACGTCACCTCGTCGTGTAGGGGCGGGTGACTTCTCTGACACCGCCCAACTTATAGCAGGCTGCACATCGGTAAGTGCGGTGCTTGTCTGTAAACGTGCAGCAGGTTAGTGTTCATTGTAACACCGGCAAGCGCGCATGGCTAGCGGAAATTTACCTGGCAAAAGGTGTGCAAAGCGTTTCTATGAGGGATAGGATGGTGGGTAGGCAAAGGGATGACCTCTGCCTACCCAGTGCAGGGTACGGTAACGGAGGTTCTGCTTATCCTACGGGAGCCGCTCGTAAGCTGGGAGCGTCAAAAATTCAACAAACTCGGAGTCGGTTGTAATTTCATCAAACAGCTCGGCAGCTTCTTCATAACGGCCATCTTCGTAGGCGGGGCCGAGAATCTCGCGTACTTTCGCCAACTCTTCAGGCAGCATCTGGCGGAAGAGTTCCACCGTAACCTTACGACCATCCTCGAGCACACCCTTCGGACTACGGATCCACTGCCAGATCTGGGCGCGCGAAATTTCAGCGGTAGCAGCATCTTCCATCAAGTTGAAGACGGGAACACAACCATTCCCGGCCAGCCAGGCGCCGAGATACTGAATGCCAACATTGATGTTCAGACGCATGCCCTGTTCAGTAATCGGTCGTTCTGGCCCAAAGGCCAGCAGATCGGCTGCGGTCACCTGCACATCGTCACGCTGGCGGTCAATCTGATTGGGTGTGGGCATCAGGCGATCAAAGACTTCCATTGCCACCGGTACCAGGCCGGGGTGCGCCACCCATGTGCCATCGTGACCATCGGACGCTTCACGCTCTTTGTCGGCACGTACCTTCGCGAGCGCGGCTTCATTTGCGACCGGATCATTCTTGATCGGAATCTGAGCGGCCATGCCACCCATAGCGTGCGCACCGCGGCGATGACATGTCTTGATGGCAAGGAGTGAGTACGAACGCATAAAGTGAGTCGTCATCGTTACTAACGCCCGGTCGGCCAGGCAGAAATTGGGATCGTTGCGGAACTTCTTGATACACGAGAAGATGTAATCCCAGCGTCCACAATTCAGACCGGCCGAGTGCTCACGTAGCTCATAGAGAATTTCATCCATCTCGAAGGCGGCGAGGATAGTCTCGATCAGAACAGTGGCTTTAATCGTACCCCGTGGAATACCACGTAGCTCCTGAGCCAGGACAAAGATGTCGTTCCACAGTCGTGCTTCGAGATGGCTCTCTAGCTTGGGTAGATAGAAATAGGGACCACCCTGGATGTCAATTGCAGTCTGGGCATTATGGAAAAAGTAGAGGCCGAAGTCGAAAATCGAACCAGAAATCGGTTCGCCATCAACCAGCATATGCTTTTCGTTAAGGTGCCAGCCACGGGGGCGCACAAACAGGATTGCCGGGTTGTCGTTGAGGGCGTAGTACTTACCTTCGGGGCTAGTGTACGTAATGGTACGACGGAGAGCATCACGCAGATTGATCTGACCTTCGATCTGGTTCTCCCATGTCGGAGTATTGGCATCCTCGAAATCGGCCATAAAGACCTTTGCCCCCGAATTGAGCGCATTGATAATCATTTTGCGGTCAACCGGACCGGTAATTTCAACCCGACGGTCTTTGATCTGGGGTGGAATCGGAGCGATCGTCCAATCACTCTCGCGAATATGGGCAGTTTCAGCGAGAAAATCAGGTCGCTCACCAGCATCAATGGCCCGTTGCCGTTCGGCGCGACGGGCGAGTAATTCGAGACGGCGGCCATTGAAGCGGCGGTGAAGAGTAGCGAGGAACTCGAGAGCGTCTGGTGTAAGTATTTCAGCGTATGCAGGTGTTATCGGCGCGGTAATCGTGACTCCAGCGGGGAGTGGTTGGGTGGTCATGAAACCCTCCTTTCAGCATGCGGAAAACATTTCCGTTCGTTATTATACCAGAGAAAGTAACATTCCATGACGAGGTGATGTCATGATCTGGTGCGTAAGATAGAGGAAGCGGTTGGTGAGAGTGAGGGGCAGGTGTGTTCTGAACTTTGGGCTGCTGAAGCCTGGCTTCAGCAGTCCCATTATGGCAACGGGCAAGACTTGCCGATCACGCCCGTCAATACATAGTAGGGGCGGGTTCTAAACCTGCCCGCGATGCCGTAGCATCTGATCGAAAACCTGGGCTTTCAATCAGGCGCTACGACGGCATTCAAATAATGTTTCCCTAGTCTTTCTGACAGGGCGCGTTTGAGCGTGACGCATACCTCCGCGATGCGCTGGGACAAGGTTGCGACGGTTTCAGGGCCTGTGCTGCGGCGCACGCCTGGCGCCCTCACCTTCCCCCAGCCCCCTTCCGCTCCCCCACGGCGAGCGGAAGGGGGAACGGTGCGACGCGGGGTGAACGTCGCTCACCCAACCTGTCACGCGCAGCGCCTGGCGCCGCCCGCTCGGCAGAGGGAACGGGCGACGGATGGCGGAATAGAACGTTGGCCGTCGAACACAATGGTTGCAGATGCACGGTACGAGCCTCATGAGAAATCCGGGTTTTTGATCACGCTCTTAGCGGGGGGATAGGTTCCCAACTCGCCCCTGATGGTGTGCTGAAGTTGTGAGCAATGCTTCCTAACCTACGCTAGGGTATAGGAGGGATGGGCACCAAACCCGCCCGCGATGGTGTGCTGATGCGGCAGGGAATGCGTTCCCTCCCCACGATAGGATGGAGAACCAAACTCCTAGGCAAGCGGCCAGAACCAGAACCTGACAACTTTGCACGGCCGTGCCAGGCAGTGAGGTAGCTAGGCTTGACAGGCCACACGAAGAATAGTAGGATATAGAACAAACGTTCATTCTTTTAAGAGGTGGATGATGAGTAGTCAAACCGTGATGACCACACCAATCGTCTACCCCGACAGTGATGGTATGCCGATGGCCGACAACACAAAGCAATTCCGGGCAATCGTCACCATTCAGGGTAATCTCGATGCCATCTTTCGGGAACGGGATGATGTTTTTGTCGCTGGCGACCTGCTCTGGTACCCCGTCGAAGGTCGGCCTGACATTCGCCGTGCGCCTGATGTGATGGTCGTTTTTGGGCGACCGAAAGGTGATCGCGGTTCGTATCGCCAATGGGAAGAGGATGGAATTGCACCCCAAGTCGTGTTTGAGGTGTTATCGCCAAGTAATACGTTGACCGAGCTAGCGGCTAAGCAGGAGTTCTACGATACATACGGGGTTGAAGAGTATTATCTGTACGATCCTGACCGTGGGGATATGAGTGGCTGGCAGCGACGTGATGGGCGGTTACGAGTGATTCAAGAACTTGATGGTTGGGTCAGTCCGCGGTTGGGAATCCGGTTTGTTCGTACTGATCAGGGAATGCAACTGCACTGGCCGGATGGCCGTCCATTCGTCAGCTTCGTTGAGCTACAGGCACAAGCCGAGCAGGAACGCCAACGTGCTGAGCAGGAACGCCAACGTGCTGAGCAGGAACGCCAACGCGCCGAGCAGGAACGCCAACGCGCCGAGCGCTTAGCTGCTCAACTGCGGGCACTTGGAATTGATCCCGAAGCAGTGTAAGCGTTGTCGCTGGCAGAGTTTAGACGCATCACGCTTCTCAAAACAAATCATCACCCTTGTCTTCTGAATGGCGTCAAACCATTGCGACTGGGTTCTCTCCCTATTCGGCAGTCGGGTAGCGGTGAAAGGGAAGGTGGAAACTCTGAAAACCCGTATTGGCAAGCGAATCCTCGCGCTGTAGGTAAAAAAACCGGGTACAATAGAGGCGATGTACCATAACACGAGGAAGTCTATGACAGAGTATATCGCCACGATTGGCCTTGAAATTCATGCCCATGTGCGCACGCTCTCAAAGATGTTTGATGGATGTAGTGCCGATTATGCCGGTGCGCCGCCAAACACGCGGGTGTCGGTTGTGAGTCTTGGTTTACCAGGCGCGCTACCGGTGCTAAATGCTCGCGCAGTGGAATTAGCTGCACTCTGCGGATTGGCCTTGGGGTGTCGGATCAACGAACGCTCGATCTTTGCCCGCAAATCGTACCCCTATCCCGACCTACCAAAGGGCTTTCAGATCACCCAATATGATGAGCCGCTGTGTAGCGATGGCGCCATCGAAATTCGGACGGCTGCCGGTGAAGTGCGGCGGATCGGCATCGAGCGTCTCCACATCGAGGAAGATACCGGACGCCTGATCCACAGTCCTGATGGTTCTTCGCTAATCGATTACAACCGCAGTGGGATGCCGTTGATGGAAATCGTCACCCGTCCCGATATTCGCACTCCTGAAGAGGCACGGCTAACGTTCGAGAAGATTCGGCAGATTCTGGTCTGGATCGGCGCCAACAGTGGGAATCTTGAAGAGGGCGCTTTACGCTGTGATGCGAATGTGAGTGTGCGCCGTGCCGATTCTGATCGTTTTGGCGCTAAGGTCGAGATCAAGAATATTAATTCGTTCCGTTTTGTTGAACGAGCGCTGGCCTATGAGATCGAACGCCAGATTCGCATTCTGGAAGCTGGCGGTGTGGTCGAACAAGAAACGCGCGGCTGGCGCGAGGACCTTGGTCGGACTGAGGGGCAACGCTCAAAAGAGTACGCTCACGATTACCGCTATTTCCCTGAGCCTGATATTCCACCTCTGGTGCTTTCTCCAGAGTGGATCGCAGCGCGGAAAGCTGAACTACCTGAGTTGCCTGATGCCCGGCGAGCGCGTCTGATGGCAACTTATGGGCTGTCCTGGCAGGATGCCGATCTCTTGACTCAGGAACGAGCGATTGCCGATTATTACGAAGCTGCGGTCGCAGCAGTTCATCGGCCTGATGGCGCAAAAGAAGTTGCAAATTGGGTTTTGAATGAGGGCTTTCGTTTGTTGAAAGATCAGGGACAACCAACGACGGCGCTCATTGAACGTATGCCGGTGCAGCGGTTGGCTGCGCTCATCGATCTGGTGCAGCGTGGAACGATTACTCGTGCGGTTGCCAAGCAATTGTTTGAAGAGGTGTTCAACACTGGCGCTGATCCGATAACCCTTGTGGAAGAGCGTGGGTTGACCCAGATCAGCGATGATGATGCGTTGCTGGCAGCAGTACGTGCAGCACTGGCCGATGAAAAAGCTGCTAAAGCGATTGCTGAGTACCGTAAAGGCAAAACCACGGCGATCCAGTTTTTAGTGGGCATGGTCATGCGTGCAACCAAAGGCCAGGCAAATGCCCAGCGAGTACGTGAGTTGTTAGAGGCAGAGCTGCAATGACCCTAACCGGCGATGAGTCTGCCGCGCTGAATCCACTCACCCTAATGGAATCGGCGCGGGAAAAATATACACTAGCACGGGCGCGACGCGAGGTGCCGGAGCTGGCGTTACTCAGCATTCACGGCGCAATCGAGGATACACTACGGGCACATTTGCTACGGATTGGTTCCCCTGTGGCACTTGGTTCGTTTGCTGGGGTCCTGGAGGCAATGCAAGAACTGTCTCAGGCACCGCTGAGCGCTGAAGAGGCTGATGCAGTGCGACGTCTGCACCGGTTACGTGGTCGCATCGCTCGTGGTGAACATCTCGCAGTGACCGGTGAGACGCTGGCTGCGTACCAGCGATTGGCGGTGATCCTTTTGCCACGGTACGGTGTACAGGTATTACCTCCCGCCGAGCAACCATCACGTTCGCGCCCAACCCAGCCGATGCGTGCGCAAACGACGTTGCCTGACGATGAGCCGGTTCGGGTTCGTTTACGCGACCGCCATACACTCTACGAGGAATCGCAACGCATTCGCTCTCTCGGGAACCAGTACAGCGCTGCACCCGATTCGCGGGCGCTGGTTGTGCCGTCCTGGGTTGCCCCCACCTTAATCGTGGTCAGCATTTTTGTTATTGGGATAGCCGTTGCTCTTTTGATACAAAATCCGGCGCCAGCAACACTTCCAACAGTGCCGATTGCTGGACTGTCGCCAGCGCCAACCGGTCAGATGCCATTAACATCAATCACCGTTAGCCCACCAGAATCCTCGACCCCGATCCCGACATCGCCGGTGGGTTCTACTCCGACTGAGATCGTACCAACGATCATTCCGGGAGGTCTGGTTGTTGGTGGAAAAGCCATTGTCAGTCGTGATATTCCTGCGCTCAACTTAAGGATAGAACCAGGGATCAATGCTGCCATTCAAGTCATTTTGGCACCGGGAACTGAAGTTGAAGTAATTGCTGGTCCCCTAGAGCGCGATGGTCTGACCTGGTGGCAGGTGCGGAGTGCTGGTATTGAAGGGTGGTGTGCTGGCGAGTTTTTGCAGAGTATAGAGTGAGAAAGAATGACCGGTACGAGAGTATCTACGCGACAGACGGCTAGCAATCCTCCAACCTGTTGGTTCGCGGGTAGTCTTTCGCGAAAGAGTAGGTTTGGAACCGGACCGACGAAGTGGTAGAAAAGTTAACAGTCACAGGTATTTCAGAAACCGGCAATAGTTCTCGCCGTCATTCCGCTGCTGGGATCGCCATCCTAGCTTGCTACTGTCGGGCGGCAGCGGAGGTAAGCAGTCTGGCTGGAATGACCATATCCGTTGAAAGACGAAGGTCTATATAGCCAGATCGAAAGGCGAATCGATAATGTCACGCAATCGTTTGCCATCGATCAGGTTCCGCAGCATCTCTTGCTGATCTTCATTGGACGCAACTGCGATCTCCAGTTCATGGAGTGCAATATGATACACACAGTCCAGATCACCGGTTCCGAGCGCCAGAGATGCAATACGTGTCGGTAGTGGTTCAGCAGTAACTGCAACAATGTGTGGGGTATGACCTTTACGATTCCGGATCAAATTCATTGCCTCTGTTCTGATGTTCTGACTTCTATCACTTCTCATTGTCCACTTGCAGGAAATACTAGCGTGAAGAATTGGTTTTGAACCTTCTTTCTTCCTGAGAGGAGAATACTTAACTATAGCTTGAGCAGGGTCTAAAAGTGTTTCTTCTGCATTAATCTCGTCATCCGAAACTGGGACTCTAGCTATGATTATGTCGGGTTTAATAATATAGTCTACTCCAAAAATAGAAGCAAGTTCTCGATTTGCTCGCACTATTCTTTCAATATCTGCTAAATGTTCATACTGATCAAAGTTTGATATGGTTTTAGATGTGAAAATCCATTTTCCAGGCCTCAAATGATTGAGGAGATTAAAAGCTTCGGAGATAAAATCTCTCGTGATCTCCTCGAATAGCTTACCAGTTTGTTGATCAGAAAGGGGGTCTCGTCGGAAGAAACCACATCCCATTTGGCGCAGAACAGCGGATGCAATAGCTCTGCTCGATTTGCTGCTTGAGTCGGCAAAGTTTGGATAGGATCCTTCAGGTTTTACCCAGACAATCTGCGCACAGATGTGTTCATGATACTTCTTTCGCAAATCAAAAAAGTTCATAGTTCTTGTATTCTGAGAGGTTTATAAAATCCAATCACATATTCTTCGTGCATTCTCTGTTGTATTTGAGATTCATTATTGATAGTTGTGCTGGTAGGCATCATACGTCGATTTCTATCTAACCGGCGAATGCCAATACCCGGCACCAGAAATCCAAGAGACGTACCAATTTCACTGAGACATTCAGGAATGCTTACATCCTGCCCACGGATATTTGAGTTTCCTACAATGAAAACGGCTGTTCCTCCTGGTTTCAACACTCGAAACATTTCTGATAAGACATTCTTCATTTCTGAATAATATCTATGAAGAACTATACCTTTTTTTCTATCTTTCAAAGATAATCTTTCAATAGTATCCATGGTGTTCGGTGGAAGGTTATGTAGCAGAACATCTCTTGTTCCTTCAGCGCCGATGTATTTTCTTCTGTGAGTCGTAAGCTCAGCGATGGTATAACCAAACCAGACAAGGGAAAATTTATGCGCACGCATGTAATCGATAGCGTTTGAGGCATAGGGGGGAGAAGTAACAATAAGATCAACGCTCGACGAATTTACGGGAATGCACTGCGCATTTCCGATAGCCACGTAGGGTTTGAGTCTCGACACAGGTTTATCAAAATATTCAAACATGTTCATCTGATCGGTAAAAAAACCTATTTCACGAAAAGCTCTTACATTTTGCGTGTATCTGCGCTCAAATTCTTCAAACGGAGAACGGATCTTCTTTGAAGAAACCCTTTTTGTATGTGCATGTTCTCGTCTAAAATCACACACGACATTGCCATTCCAATCTACAGCTCGTCCAACTCTGTGTGGTCTTGTGTGGGCAAGATCAAGTGCGAGCGAAACCCCTCCTGATTTGGTAATAATAATTGCCGAGAATGATAGCTTAAAAAAGTCTTTTATGTCTTCATCATCAACTTTCTCTATCTCGTTCAAAATTGCCTTAAGCGCAATTTGAACGTCTTTTGCAAACCAGTAATTGATGAATTCTTTTGTTTCTTCATCCCAACATGTGCTCAATTCATGTTCGATTTCATCCCTACGGTAGTGAAATGAAACCTTTGCACGATGAACGATTTCTCTTCCCAATGCCATCACCTGGTGTGGATGTATAGGCGTTATCTTAGTTTTTGTCAGCAACAGAGCTAGTGGGTCGATGTCGAATCCGATAGCTTCTCTCCCCAATAGAAAGGCTTCAAGGACAGTGGTTCCCGAACCCATCATTGGATCGAGAACGGTTTCACCAGGATTCGTTAAAGACTGAATGAACTTTGCGGGAAGCTGTGGGGGAAACTTCGCAGGAAAAGCATGAAAACTGTGCGATGCGTATCTGCTGTCCTGATCATGAAAATCAAGATCGTCAGTAAGAAGACGATTCAGCTTCTTTAGTGCAGTCTGATCTGTAACGTTTACTACGGGTATCATTAGTGAAAAAACACCTCTCAGATCACCGATTTTGTTCAATAATTATACCATAGCCCGAGGCGGCTCTGATGCCGGTCATGCTTTCAGATACCCATTAAGCGCAAGCGGTTATACTGCATATGCCGTCTGTCTGGTGTACCCAAGACAATTGTACACAAAGAAACCGGTGGTGCGATAACCTGGATTCAGGTTGTTTTGCTTTCAAATTTTGCCGAGATGTTGACGATAGACAGTTGTGCGAGCGGGAAGGTCCTGCTTGAGCAGGCTGTGGATGAAGTAATGACAGGCTGCGATATTCTGGATACCGTGATCTGTGTGCAAACAGCGCTCTTCTGCGCGGTAGGCAATGATTGGGAAACCGACTAGCAGTAATCTGTACGCCGACTCACACCAATCTGGTATACTTGCGCCATGAGCGTGAGGAGGCGCCTATGAAAAGAGTTGTCAGTATCAGTCTTGGCTCGGCCCAGCGTGATTATCACATCACAGTACAGGTACTGGGGCAGCATGTTGAGGTTCGCCGCATTGGTACCAATGGCGATGTAGCCCAAGCAATGGCACTGGTGCGCGAGTTTGATGGTAAGGTCGATGCGATTGGTCTTGGTGGGTTAACGCCGGTCTTTCGCATTGGTCGCGCCCGTTATCCGCATCAAGAGGCGATCCACATTGCGGCGCAAGCGCAACGAACTCCGGTGGTAGACGGTGGTGTCGTGAAGAGCACCCTTGAGCGGTGGGCGATTGCGCAGGCAGTAGAGCAGATTCCTGCTCTGCTGCGCTATAAACGAGTATTAATTACCAGTGGCGTTGAGCGGTATCAACTGGCCGCTGCGATCAGTCAGTATGAACCGGAACTGCGTTTTGCCGATCCAATCATTCACGCTGGCATACCCTTTCTACCACCGCCACGTTCAATCGCACAGCTCGAACTGTATGCTGCAACAGCGCTTCCGATTCTCGCGCTCCTGCCTTACCGCTTTCTCCATCCTGTCGCACTCGGTCAGGAAGGTTTTGACGGGCGCGCCGTTGAACTCTTCCGCTGGGCTGATGTGATTGCCGGTGATTTTGCTTTCATCCGGCGTTTTGCACCAAACGATCTCACCCGCAAAACCATTATTACTGACGATCCATCACCTGCCGAGATTGAGGATTTACGGCGACGCGGTGTGACAACATTAGTGACGATGACTCCACCGCTAAACGAACAACGTCCGTTTTTGGCGGCTGATGTGCTAGAGGCGATCATCACGGCCATCACTGAAAGTCCTCGTCAACCCGGTGATGGCGAGGTGATCGATTTTATCACTGCTGCAGGCTGGGGGCCAACGGTGCAAGACCTCAATCCTCGTCCTAAGCCCCGCTTTGCCTTTGTTATCCACCCGTTGCGTACTGAACTGATTGCTAAACATAAACTGTTTCGCTGGACGCGCTATCTCCCGCCGCGTCTAGTAGAGGTCGTTGCCGCCCATTTCCCGCCCCTTTATCTCTCACGAATCCGCGGAATTCGCTCGAAAGCGACTGGTGAAGAGGTTGAGGGTATCTTGCTCACGCTGGGAGCGACACCTCGCGAGATGATGCGTCGGCCACCGAGTTTTACCTATCGTCGTTTGATTAAGGCGGCCCGAATGGCTGAACGGATGGGGGCTCAGATTATGGGGCTGGGTGCATTTACCTCGGTGGTGGGGGATGCCGGTATTACAGTCGCACAGAAGGTGAATATCGGTATCACATCGGGTAATTCATTGACGGTGGCTGCCACGCTCGAGGCGGCTAAACAGGCTGTGTTGCTGATGAAAGGTGGTCGGCCTGAACACGTGCGGGCGGTAGTGATCGGTGCAACCGGTTCTATCGGCGCAGTATGTGCCCGCTTGCTGGCCCAGGCAGTGCATGACGTGGTGCTGGTAGCTCCGCGTGCTGAACGGCTGATTGCCTTGAAGAAGCTGATTGAAGCGGAGACACCTGGCGCCCGTGTGGTGGCGGCAACGTATGCCGATGCCTATCTCGGCGATGCCGATCTAATTATCACGACGACCAGTGCACTGACCGGGAAGGTTATCAACATTGATAAACTCAAACCCGGCGCCGTCGTTTGTGACGTTGCACGTCCGCCGGATGTAAAGGAGGAAGACGCTCGTCGGCGTCCTGATGTGCTGGTCATTGAGAGTGGTGAGATTATTCTCCCCGGTGAACCGGATTTTGGTTTCGACATCGATATGCCTCCTGGCACCGCTTATGCCTGTTTGTCAGAGACGGCGCTCCTGGCGATGGAAGGTAAGTTTGAAGACTACACGTTGGGGCGCAATATCGAGATCGAGCGGGTCAAAGAGGTCTACCGGTTGTGGAAGAAGCATGGCCTGGAGCTGGCGCGTCTGCGTTCGTTTGGTGTCTACGTTACCGATGAAATGATTGCCGAGAAGCGCCGGTTGGCCGAAGAACGCCGTCGCCAATTGGGCCTTCCTGCTGAGAGAGTGTTGGATCAGTCATCGTGAAGCGTCCACTGCTTGAGTGGTTGACTGTTCAGCCCTCATGCCCACAAGTAGCGCCACCGGTGGTGTTGGTGCATGGTGCATGGCACGGTGCCTGGTGTTGGGTCGAGCGTGCGCTACCTGATCTGGCAGCGCGGGGCTTGACGGCGCATGCCATCAGCCTGCGCGGTCACGGCTCTAGTTCACCAGCCGGTCTGTTGACTACCATTTGTGATTACGTACAAGATGTACGAACGGTGGTGAACACACTGCCCCAGCCACCGATATTAGTCGGCCATAGTGCCGGTGGTTATGTTGTACAACTGCTCTTGAGTGGTTGCTGTGGGTCGGTACCCAGCGTAGCCGGTGCCGTGCTCCTGTGCAGCTCACCGGTGTCCAGCCCAGCTTACTTTTTACGTCGTTGGCGTGAACGGAAGCCAATGGTTGACATCCGCGCTCTGTTGCGACGAGAAACCAGCGCAGTACGAGCAGCTCTCTTTCGCCCAGATATTGCTTTAGACGATCTTGAGCGTTACCGCCGACAATTGGTCAGTGAACCGCCGCTTGTCACCCTGACCAGTATGCTGATCCGCCCGCGTCCGCATGTTGTGCAGGTACCGGTGTTGGTCATTGCAGCCGGAAATGATGCTATCTTCGATCTCCCTGCTCAGCAAGAGCTTGCCGCAGCATACCGTGCCGAATTGCTTGTTATCCCTGAAGCCGCGCACGATCTTATGCTCGACCCGGCCTGGCCAATGGCAGGTGCTGCAATTGCCCGCTTTGCAGTTACGGTTGGGCAGGCCATTCCAGGTGGTTAGAGTGGCTAAGCGATGTTCTTTTTTCCCGTAAGCTGGCCCACATCTTGTTGTGTTACCTGTGCATATTTTCACGAGTACGCTAGTAGCGGCGGGTGCCCAACCCGCCGCCGTCACTCGCTCACAACACCACTACCGGGCAGGGAAAAACGGTGAACACCGCTAGATGCTGGCAGAACACAGGGTATGCTCTTTGTCAGTCTTCCCGCTCTCCCTGGTTAAGTAAGTTGTTCAGCAGGTGTTCAGGGACCTGTACGGCCACGACTTCACCCTGCACCGTTGTCTCACCATTTGCTTCGATCCACGCTTCAACGATCACTTTGCGACCAGACATCTCTTTGACCCGTCCGTGAATGACCAGTTCGGGACCGAGTGGGGTCGGGCGCAAGAAGTTTACTCGCAACGATGCCGTGAGATAGCGCAGGTACGGCGCGGTACCTGGTTCACGCCCGGCGGCAGCATAAGCTGCTGCTGCTGCCGTTCCGGTACCGTGACAGTCAATCAGTGAAGCCAATAATCCACCGTAAACATAGCCGGGTACTGCTGTATGGTACGAGTGAGGTGTAAAGCGTGCAATGGCTTCACAACCGTTCCAGACACTTTTGATCTGTAAACCATCAGGATTAAGACGACCACAGCCGTAACAATGACTCAGTTCGTCGGGATAGCTATCTTGAATAGCGTTCATGGCTGCTCCTAGTTCAGGTAACGACATCTCACGGTCGTCGGAGATAGATCCACGCCGAGGGGCCTCGTTGCCCCATAACAACAGTCTCACCGGGTACAAATTGTTCGATAATGAAACGCGATTGAAGTGCTGCTAGGAGTAATGTCTGTTCGATGTGAGTTTTCAATATCGCCGCATCAGGTGTGGTTGGGGTACGCAGATGGGCGAAGAACGCAAACAGACCGCCTGGCCTGAGCAACCGCCGCACTTCATCAAGGTAAGCGTTGAGTTCTGGTTCGCTGAAACCATGACCACAGCCGACGTCGATTGCCAGATCGTAGGGTTCGGTTAGAAAATCCAGACGAGTGGCATCGGCGACAAAGAGACGTACCTTATCGGCGACACCAGCGGCTGCCACCCGCTCGCGAGCGATGGCAATCGCTTCAGGAACAAAATCAATCCCGTCAACCTGCCAGCCGGCACGGGCCAACCAGATGCATGCTCGTCCGGTTCCACAACCGAGATCGATAGCCCGCCCAGGGGGTAACTCGTTGCTTAAGGTAATAATTTCAGGTGGTGGTTCTGAATGATCCCAGGGAATCTCTCCTGACAGGTAACGTTCACGCATGCGATGGAAACGATCAGACATACCTGTACCCTCTGAGCACTATTGGCGAGATCGCTTCAAGGCTCGCTCAATGTCTCTTGCCGCATCACGACGGGCAATATCCTCACGTTTATCGTAAATCTTCTTACCACGCGCCACTCCAAGCTCAACTTTGGCCCGTCGTCCTTTGAAGTAGATCTTCAGCGGCACGAGGGTCATTCCCTTCATCCGTACCAGCCCATTGAGACGGTTGATCTCGCGTCGGTGGAGTAAGAGCTTGCGTGGTCGGAGTGGATCGTGATTAAAATATTTGCCCGACTGTTCATAGGGGGCAATGTGGGCATCGTACAAAAACACCTCGTCGTCAATAACACGGGCAAAACTGCCACGCAGATTGACCCGTCCGGCACGTACCGATTTGATTTCGCTGCCGGAAAGAACAATGCCGGCTTCAATCGTCTCTTCTATATCGTAATCGTGGCGTGCCTTGCGATTTTCGGCAACCACTCCCGGATGATGTGTTTTTGCTGCCACGTTTCACTCTCTCAAAATAACGTTTGATTTGTCAATGTTGCCGGTTACCCGTTTCCAGGAGAACCATCACTCACTGCCATGAGCTTTCATCCCACCCTGATTCGCTCATCTCAGGGGAAGACGTTTGCCGAAGATATGTTCGGATTAGGGATAGGTGAAAGGATTATCCTTGCCTATCCTGGCTAGATTATTTGGATAGGCTCGTGACAGATCAGCGGGAAGGTGTGAACGAATGCATATTTCAATAGCACTTCCCAAACCAATCGTAGCCCAAAAGAGGGTTGCCATATGGCTAAACTCGATATTAAAAAAGTAGTGGTCGGCCACTCCCACCGCCAATGCTGCCACCAACGCACCCTGACAACCAAGGAGCCAGCTAGAGAGTTCGTCGTCGAGTTCGGGCAGCAATTGCAGACTGCGCATAAACCAGAAGCCGATCAGACCGATAAAGACTGCCAGCCCAACTAGCCCCATACGCTGTGCAATTGCTAGATAAATACTACTCACGCCGGCTGAGAGATCGAGATCGGGCGCCTGACCAAAGCCGATCCCGAATACCGGGTAACGCTGGATAATTGCAATCGCATTGGCGTATTCGCCGAGCCGCATCTGTTGGGCCTGGTCTCGAAATTGGATACCAGAGAGAACCCGTTGTATGAACTCATCGGCGTAACCCAGACCGACGAGGAGCACAGCGCCGAGTATACTCACCATTATCATATATCGCCAGAGACGACGGTAACGTACAGTGGCGAGAAAGGCTGCTGCAATAATCAGGCCAAACAGTGCTGCTCGAGAGAAGGTTAGCAAGAGGGCCAGTACCTGTAATCCGCCGAGTGTGGCCAGTACCCGGCGGGGCAGAATTGGTTGTGGTGCGGCCAGTTGAGTCAGCGTGAGCACTGCGACCAGCGCCAACATACCGCCAAAGCTGTTTGGGTCAACACCTAACCCAATTGCTCGCTCCAGTCCATTGGGATCATCTTCGATATACCGTAGCACGCGACCACTGGTTGGATAGCCAATCCGACCAAGTGCAACTAACAATTGGAGCGCTATTGCATCTGGTAATGCCCATAAGACTAGTCCGATCAGTGCCGATATACCGCCCACAATGATCAATGCTCGTATCATGAAACGGATAGTGGCGCGATCCCTCACGCAATTGATCACACTAAAGTAACAACCTACCCCCAATACAAACTTCGCGTAGTTATGAAGCGTTTGCGGGTCAGGCAAACCACGCGCCCCCAGGATCAGCGAGAAGAAGGTCAATCCTAGAAAACCAATAAGCGGAAGGCCCAGCGAACCAAACCGCACATCGTAGGTATCAGGACGGGCCAGGGAACGGAAGAGCCAGACGGCATTAAGTGCCACGAGGACCAGGGTGAGAAAGTTCGGCGTAATAATAGCTTTGAAGGGCAACGTACCGAATGGGATAATGGTAGCAATCGCAAGCGTAGCGACCAGACCGGTCTGAACACTCACGAGCAAGGCCGTAACGACGAAGAGAGCCAGCACACCGGCTGCGGCGTAGAGCGGCCCGAAAGCGGTAATACCCCCGATCAGGCCGCCGGTTATCAGGGCCAGACTAGCCATCAGCATTGGCGACTGCACCAGCCGGTCACGCCAGGTAAATTGATTGAGCGGAGAGTTAACGAACATACGGCATATCAGAAATGCGCATCAATTTATCCCAGCGGTGTGTTGCATCGATATACCGCACCGTTCCCGAACGCGAGCGCATCACTACGCTGTGCGTGCGTGCACCGCCGCCAAAATATTCTACGCCGCGCAAGAATTCACCCGACGTAATACCGGTTGCCGCAACGACGACATTTTCACCGCGCACCAGATCGCGCGTCGTTAAGACCTGCCTCGGATCAATACCCAACTCAGCGATCCGTGCCCGCTCTTCGTCGTTGCGCGGCCAGACTTTGCACTGAATCTCGCCGCCCAGACACTTAAGCGCGGCGGCAGTCAAAACCGCTTCTGGGGCGCCGCCAATCCCCATCAAGAGGTCGGCAGGTGGATTTTCAATGCTGGTCATAATACCGGCGCTCACATCACCGTGGGGTATCAGCTTGATGCGGGCGCCAACCTCACGAATCTGACGGATCAGATCACGGTGGCGGGGACGATCAAGCACAACCACCGTCACATCTTCAACTTGCTTGTTGAGGGTGCGGGCCACAGCACGAATGTTATATGCTACCGGAGCGTTAATATCGATCACGCCTTTAGCCCGTTCGCCAACGGCCAGCTTATCCATGTATGGGATGCCACGCCAGTTGTAGAATGAATGGCGTTCAGCAACTGCGACAATGGCAATTGCACCGGGCATTCCTTCTGCTAGCAGTGTGGTTCCTTCTACAGGATCGACCGCTACATCGATCTCGTCACCTTCACCAGTGCCTACCCGTTCACCGATATAGAGCATCGGTGCCTCATCTTTTTCGCCTTCACCAATAACGACAATCCCATTCATTGGTACGCTGTTTAGCGCCATCCGCATTGCATCAACTGCGGCCTGGTCGGCGCCGTTCTTATCGCCACGACCCATCCAGCGCCCCGAACGTAGCGCCGCAGCTTCCGTTGCGCGTACCAGATCCATGCCAAGGTTGCGCTCCATCGCGAACCTCCGTTCTCTTGTCGGCGATCCCTGCACACTGGCGCGCCGACTTCACGCCTGACGTTATTCTGAATTGTAGCACAGAAGAAACGGTCTTGAGATCAGCGATACCAGGCGGGGCAGCGCTACGCGGTATTTTCAGGTTTTTATGTTCGCCAACGGACGCTCTTCGCCCTGGTCATTGGCAAACACTTTTGTTTCGGGCGCTTTTTGTGATGAACTTCTGTGCGGTTACGTGTTATAATCTTGCCGTAAAGGAATAGGTTCAGATATGTTTGGTAAGTGAGGCTACCGATGCAGAACTTGTGGCACGATCTGGAACCCGGACCAGACGTTCCGAATGTAATTCATGTCGTGGTCGAAATCCCTAAAGGGTCTCGCAACAAATATGAATTTGATAAGCGAATTGGCGCATTTCGACTCGACCGGGTGCTCTATTCTGCAGTACAGTATCCCGGTGACTACGGCTTTATGCCGCAAACGTACTACGATGATGGTGATCCACTCGATGTTTTGGTCATGACCAACCTGCCAACCTTTCCCGGTTGCATTGTCGAAGCACGACCGTTAGGGCTATTCCGCATGCTCGACAAGGGTGAACCTGATGACAAAGTGCTGGCAGTGTTGCAATACGATCCCTTTTTTGCCGATTATCACAACTACACTGCCCTACCAGCGCACTATCTGCGTGAAGTTGAGCACTTTTTCACCGTTTACAAAGACCTCGAAGGATCGCGGGTTGAACCGGTTGGCTGGGAGTCGGCAGATGTCGCTCGCGAGCGGATTCAATACTCAATTGATCGCTACTGGGACATGCGCGCCGGTCGCGTGCTCAAACGTGCCTGAGCAAACATCCATGACGTCACGCCGTTCACTTTCGCATCGCACAGCGTATTCGGCTGGCGGTGTTATGTACCGAATCGTTGCCACGCAGATCGAAGTGGTGCTCATTGCAACCGACCGTGGTGAGCGTTGGGGGCTGCCCAAGGGGCATGTCAACCGTGGTGAAACGGCGGAAGCAGCGGCAGTGCGCGAAATTGCCGAAGAGACGGGGTTAGAAGGCGTGGTTGAGCGCCATCTAGCCACGATTGAATACTGGTTTCGCTCTGGTGCTAGTCGGATTCATAAGTATGTTGATCTGTTTCTGATTCGGTACGAACGGGGTGAGGTACGCCCTCAGGCTGGTGAAGTCGATGACGCACGCTGGTTTCCGCTTGATGAAGCGCTCCAGCGGGTTTCATTCGAGCGAGAGCGTGAGGTGTTGCTGTTAGCCAGGCAGTTGCTCTGTGGGGCTGCTGGTTATCCGTAACAGACACCCCTTTAAACACTGCGGGCGCTGCATGTTCGTAGCTGTGCTCGCAGTACTATTGATGAGCTACCGGTAGCGCTACAGGAAGACTGTTCCGGGTTCGCAGGGTGTTGGCAGCGGGCGGGCAAATATGCAATATATCATTGAAGTTCAAGTTGATGAGGGCATTTCTGCTGATACAGCACTTATCGAACGCGCCGCAACTACTGTTCTGGCGGCTGAGCAGGTTCCTCACGGTTGCGAGATCGGTATTCGGGTAACGACCGATGCGGAACTGCATCGGCTTAACCGCGATTTTCGAGGGGTTGATTCACCAACCGATGTGCTTTCGTTCGCCGATGATGGTGGCGCCAGTCCTTTTGTGACTGCACCTGATCAACCACGCTATCTCGGAGACATTGCGATTTCTTACGAGCGTGTCCTGGCTCAGGCTGTTGAGTATGGTCATAGCCCGGCCCGTGAACTGGCCTATCTGACCGTTCACGGTGTACTTCATCTACTCGGTTACGATCACGAACGCAGTCCTGCCGAAGCGGCACGCATGCGCGAGCGTGAAGAGGCCGTTATGGCAATTCTCGGCTTACCTCGTGCATAGTTGGCTTACCTGCTATCGCTACGAAGGTGGCCGATGTATAGCGTGGCTAACGTCGGCCAAAGAGCTTATCTACCCCATAGTCAATAACCAGGTATATTCCAACCGCCAACAAGAGCAACCCCCACCACGGCATCTGCACAAAGATCACGATGTGCAGCCGCGACCAGATAAGCCAGAAGACAAACAGAATGATCAGGGTACTGATCAATGAACGAAGTTGGTGTGGCATAAGGTGTTATCTCCACCGGTACAATATCAACATCTTATCATACCCTATATTCCGAAGAGATGGTTGAAAGGCTGTGCAGTTGCGTTCGTTCCGGCGTGTTTACGTTCATTCCGTATAGCAGAGAAGGTGAGGGTCATCAGTCAGCAGAATGGTTAGAGGTGCGCTTGCTCGTGTTAGAACCGATCCGAAATCTCCTGTTCCGAGCGATAAAGGTCAGCGCAGATCGTCCCCAGCTAGATCAGCGTGCCATCCAAAAGCGTCATCTCCCTGCGGTGCGACAACGTTCGGTAGTACCGGTGCCGTGATCATCGTCGTAGACATCTGTACGTCTTGCCGCCATTAATGAGGCTCATCTGTCGTGATGTGATGATGGGTTACTGGAGTAGGCTCTTCATCGTGCTTCGTAACGGGAGATACAAGTGTGTGTCGGGTGGTTCTCTCTACCGCCTGGTCAGCATAAACTTTATTACTGTTCTTGTCTTGGTATCGTTTTTCTGGCAAGTTCTCAGGCAGCCTGGCCGCTTACTACCCGTACAACTGACCATATAACAGCGATAATGATCACAAGCCAGATGGCAACTACCATTAGTGCCCCGGCCCGACTGATCGGTTTTCCTTGCTGCAACAACACTTCAGCTTTCTGCCGAGCATCACTCATTACTTCAGATGGTATCATTCTTAGGGCCAGTGCAATTCCCAGCGGTGTGATAACTAGGTCGTCGAGGTAGCCAAGGACAGGAATAAAGTCTGGAATCAGGTCTATGGGGCTAAACGTATGTGCTACCACCAGGCCCACGAAAACCTTGACGTACCAGGGAACTCGTGGATCACGAGTGGCTATGTACAGAGCGTAAGCTTCTCGTTTTAGAGCACGAGCACGATGTTTCAGTTTGGTAAGCAAAGCGCTTCTCCAATGCGTGTAAGTCACCGTTGGACTGCCAGGCTTCGGCAACATTTTCGGTTTTTGGTCAGGTTTGATACGCCGATCATCTCCAGCCTGTGGTTTTTTCTAAGCGCATGATCAAAAACCCAGATTTCTCATTGGGCACGTACCGTACCTATGTGACCATTGCGTGCGGGAGTGCCAACATGCTTTCGCGCCTGCTACGCTCCGTCCCCCTTTCCTTGCCTCTTGTGGGAGAGGAAAGTGGGCAGGGGGGAAGGTGAGGGGAGCCAGGCGTGCTCCGCAGGACAACCCTGCTGAGCGTCTGATCAAAACCACGAGTTTCTGATCAGGCTCTGCGATCACGGGTCGTCGTTGGTGGTGTGTAGTGTTTGGCTGATCACTCCTCACCTTCACTCCAGCGTCTTTTCTCGTAAGGGCGAGGAAGGGAAATTGAACTGGGAAATGCGATCCTGCCCTGGGGTGACAGACATGTTCGGGAGTCGACAGTGCTTGTTTGAGACCACCATTGCAACAGGAACGACGCGCATCCACACTTTTACGGACAAGTTCCCAACTTGCCCCTACTTCTCCCTCCTCGCTCCTACCTCACCACTCACTCCCAATCATCTTCCTCATCTGTTGTTAGTTTCGATGATGGTATTACCTGACCGGCTACCCGAACATGTTCACAAATAGTAGCTCGCTGACCGAGCACGAACACCCGATGCCGTGCAACCGGACGCAATACCGGTGCTGCCTGCGCACGTGCTTTATCGAGCAATTGCTGATCGGCTACGAGCGTTACCAATCGTCCACCGGGCTTCAGCACTCGTGCAATGTGGTAGAGCACGTCACGGTAGAGTTCACCTAGGTCTTCACCCTCACCAATCTGATTGCCAAAGGGTAAATTGACCGCCACCTTATTCACACTGGCGTCGGGTAGCGGTAATCTGATTGCGTTCCAACGCCGGATCACGATGTGACCGCGGATACGACGGAGATTGGCGTTCATTGCGGCGACCGCCGCCGGACTAATGTCACCGCCGTAAAGTGTGGTAAAAGGCCCGGCTGCCGCTCGTTCTAGCAGCAGTGTGCCGGCGCCGGCCATCGGATCAAGAAAGACGTCGTCAGCTTCGGGATGGGTAAGCATCACCATCGCTGCCGCCAGTGCCGGGCGCAGCGAGGCCGGCAGGTGGGCAACCTTCTCACGTTGACGCATCGAGCTATCTGTTAACCGAATCGCGATAATGATCTCTTGTTCAAGCAATGTGGCCCACACTTCCAGTTCGGCTTCTTCATCTACCAGTTGCCAGTGTCCGGGCCAGCCGTCACGGATCGCATCGGCTACTGCCCGGCCAACCTCATACCGGTGGAAGTTGTGTTTGCCTACCATACGGGTAACGACGCGAAAACGTCCGTTGCGTTTCTTGCCGTTGAGGCGCTGCCAGAGTTCCAGCGCCGGTTTGATTGTTTCTTCGTTGCGCGTGGCGGCGTGTATCTGGCGTAACCCCCGTTCATCGGGTGCGATTTTGAAGCCGCGTGCAGCGATCACAAAGATATCTTCGATAGTTCGTAGTGCCATGAGTGAGCGGATTGAACCGCGATGATCGATCAAGATAAGATCGTTGCGCGCCGGCACACCGCGCACGCCGATCTGACGGGGCGCTGGTTGGTCGGCGGTGGGCCGAATCGTCTGTTCCACTTCTCGCCACGTGAGCGGGGCCAGTCCAGGCAGAGTTTGTAATATGTAGAGCATAAGAAGCTGTGATCCTACAATGTGTCAATATAGTCGGTGATGATGTGATATAGCGTTGTCAAACTGGCAATTTCAACCCATTCTTCTGCCGAGTGCAGGCCGGCGCCAATCGGGCCGAGGCAGATGGCCGGAATGCCAATATGTGAATAGTAACGGGCGTCAGTTGCAAAGTGTTCGCGGTAGAAGCGTGGTGGCTGACCGGTATGGCGCTCAATAATGTCGGCTATTCGCCCAACATCGTGATGTTCAGGGTCGGTGCGTAAGCCGGCGCTCGCCATCACGCTGACAAATTCAGCGTTCGGGAAAGCTGCGGCTAAATCTGCTTGAATGGCTTCCGGGGTGGTGTCGGCTGTCCAGCGAATGTCGAACGTTACCTGGGCCTCTGCCGGTACCTGATTACGCGAACCGGCGCCAACCCGGATTTCGGTGGGGGTTACCGACGTGCGCCAGTCGTTCGGGCCAACCGGTGGTGGATACCGTTCGCGGATTGTTTGGATACCCTGGGTCAGCCGGTAAATGGGATTATCCCCTTCCCAGGGCCGCGATCCATGGGCAGCGCGACCGGGAATACGTAGTTGCGCCCACATTCCCCCTTTGTGCTCGAACATAATGCCGAGATCGGTTGGTTCAAGACAAAGCATAAAATCGCACCGCCAGCCCTCATCGCGCAACCGACCGGTACCTTGTTGGCCCCCTATCTCTTCGTCGGTCACGAATTGAAATCCAACATCGGGCGGCTGCGGTCGTTGCGCCAGATCGCGGATCAGCCGCATCATAACCGCAACACTACCTTTCATGTCCTGGCTACCACGTCCGTAAATACGGCCATCGCGAACCTCTGGAATGAATTGGTTCGGTTGCCCAACAACGACATCCAGATGACCGTTGATCATCAGACGCGGTGAGCGGGTAGGTTGCAGGGTCACAACCAGAGCCGGTTTCCCACCGGCACTGCTTCGTTCGAGATGAACCGTCGGAATGTCAGCCAGATAGTCTGCAACGTAATCAATCGCTGCCTGTAATTGATCGGGCCGGTCGGCAATCGTCTCGAACCGGATCAGGTCGCAGGTGAGACGGGTAAGTTCACGATCAAGATCATTCATAGTGTGTTCCTGTCTTTGTACCATGTCAAGTCTGGATTATAGTACGTTTTCCTGAAATGCACTACCTGTATATGCGAATATATACGAATCGTTAGGGCTTTCAGATTTTTTAGTTTCTAGTCTTGTACGATGACCGATCTGCATAAGAACAGGAGATATCCACGGACATAATGTGCTCGCTTACAGTGATCCCTAACCTACGGGGCTGACCTAGGAGTATCTTTTGGACACCCTCTAAGCGAGTGCAGGCGTGAGTTGATGATTCTTCATCTAAGAGCATGATCAAATTTCAGATGTCTGATCACGCTGATACAGTGCCCGCGGTACGATTACAGCAGCGGTGATCCATGCCTCATCCCTTTACTGCGGTTCGCCGCTGCGTCATTCCGCTGATGGTCGCGTCCAGCAGCGCCCACATTTGGGCGTCGATGGGTATAACGCCAACCATGTGGCGCCGGGTGCCGGATGAGGACAGGGTAATACCGGGGCGAACGATGCCGGATGGCGAGATGCGATGAACGGACGGTTGGTAGGGGCGAAAAAATTTTTCGTCCCTACCGTTTTATCCATCGCATCCTCCCATCCATCCGTTGACCCAATTGTTACGGGCGACGCGATAGGAACGATCGGGATCAACGGCGTAATACAATCGCTACGATTGGCGCTGCACCAATCAGCGGTAGCCGGTTACCATTCCGATGACTGGATTGATCACCCGGTTATGAGTCGTACACGAGGAATGCCAGCGCATCGTGTCGAAGTGGCAATGAAGTTTTCTAAGTGCCTATCCAAAAAATCCTGCTGCGAGAGATACAGATCATAGCAGGTCGCTCCACTTGTCAAATCGATGTGATCCCGAGCCATAACCCACGGATTCGAGACCACGTTTGGGCGCTGATGGACATTCAACTGGCAATTTGGCAATTTGGCAATCGTCGGGGTACGGTTGTAGAAGCAGGGCTGCGCTTTGCTCCAGCCATACTAGATGACGCCACCGGCATCACGGTCGTGAGTCGTGGTTCATCCGTCTTGAGGTGAAGATGATTTATTCGGACAGTCTCTAAGAGCCTATCCGAAAAACTGGTATACGTATCGTATGAGTACTGAACCAACACCCAAGCGCGCACGTGCGCGCACCCCAACCAACACGACCACGACCGGCGTTCGCAGCTCGGATGCACGTTGGGC
>Ga0197142_1000132_pt1 | contig 64322 bp, 53 predicted proteins | sample GBS60_MetaG_FD_148614 | JGI IMG/M metagenome (GOLD analysis project Ga0197142, IMG submission 148614) | Sediment microbial communities from Great Boiling Springs, Gerlach, Nevada, United States - GBS 60_MetaG | ecosystem: Environmental > Aquatic > Thermal springs > Hot (42-90C) > Sediment... | reverse complement strand
AGGAGCTTCCTGGCAATCATGCCTGCTCGTACGTGCCTGATCGGCACCTAATTCGTAGTCCGGGATAAGGTTTCTCTCAGGTGATGAGAGTCCGGGTAGGGCAGAGTAGGAGGCGTTATACCAGAAGACGATTCAGGTTTTGCTCGTAAATAGGGGTAGGATGGCGGGTGTGCTGGGCGGAGCGGGGGCGAGGTAGGATAAGCGCCCCTGCGTGAGGGATGCGGAGGGCGCCCGAAAGGCCGTCTCGCCTCGCAAAGCGAGGCGGGACGGCGTGGGAGCAAATCTCCGGAGCAGCCCGACCCCGAGCGCAGCGAGGGGGCACGCCCCAAAAATTACTACTCCGTGTAAGGGTCCGGAAGGAGCGTCGCCCGCAAAAACTCTCTTTGGAGGGTGGCAATAGCCGTCAGCGGAACCTTAGCCGGACATTCTACGGCGCAGGCACCGGTATTCGTGCAATGCCCGAAGCCTTCCCGGTCCATCTGAGAGACCATCTTCAGCACGCGGGGGCGGCGTTCAGCCTGACCCTGCGGTAAAAGGGATAAATGCGCCACCTTCGCCGAAGTGAACAGCATGGCGGAGGCATTTTTGCAGGCGGCCACACAGGCCCCACATCCAATGCACGCCGCATAATCAAATGCCCTGTCCGCCACAGGTTTGGGAATAGGCAGGCTATTCGCATCGGGGGCACTGCCGGTATTTACAGAGACATATCCACCCGCCTGCATAATCCGATCCAGCGCCGAACGGTCCACCACCAGGTCCCGAATCACCGGAAAAGGCTTCGCCCGAAACGGCTCAATCGTAATCGTCTCTCCATCTCTGAAATGCCGCATATAAAGCCGACAGGTCGTTATATTCGGAAGGGGGCCATGAGCCCGACCATTAATGAAAAGACCACACGAACCGCAAATCCCCTCCCGACAATCATGATCAAAAGCCACAGGCTCCCTGCCCTCCTTGATAAGCTTTTCGTTGAGAATGTCCAGCATCTCCAGGAAAGAGGCATCAGGGGGAATGCCCTCCACCTCATAAATCTCAAACCGACCGGTTTCCTGAGCGTTTTTCTGTCGCCAGATTTTCAGTGTGAAGCGCATAGGCTTATTTATAGCTTCGGGTTGTAGGTTTTACAAACTCAAAGTTTAGCGGCTCTTTGTGCAGGATAGGAGATTCATTATCGCCTTTCCATTCCCAGGCCGCCACATAAGCATATTTTTCATCGTTTCGGAGGGGTTCGCCTTCGGGAGTCTGATACTCTTCGCGCAGGTGGCATCCACAGGATTCTTCGCGGTGGTAGGCATCTATAATCATAAGTTCGGCTAATTCAAAGAAGTCGGCTACCCGAAGGGCTTTTTCTAAGTTCTGGTTGAATTCGCTGCCGGTACCGGGGACCTGTACTTCTTTGAAGTAGCGTTCTTTGAGTTCGCGCACCTGCTGATAAGCCTGAGTGAGGCCGGCCGCACTGCGGGCGAGACCGCAATGGTCCCAGACGATTTTCCCGAGTTCTCTATGGAATTCGTCCACGGTGCGGGTGCCTTTTGTGGAGAGCACGCGCTGGATGCGGGCTTTAGTTTCGCGCTCGGCATCCTCAAAAGCAGCCGTTTCTGTAGAAAGCTTCACAAAGAGCTGGGTGGCGAGGTAATCACCAATGGTATAAGGCAGGATGAAATAACCGTCAGCCAGTCCCTGCATGAGTGCGCTGGCCCCTAAACGATTGGCTCCGTGGTCTGAAAAGTTGGCTTCTCCGATGGCATACAGGCCCTCAATATTCGTCATGAGGTTATAATCCACCCATAGCCCCCCCATGGCGTAATGAACAGCGGGGTAAATGCGCATGGGGGTTTCCCAGGGGCTTTCGCCGGTGATTTCTTCGTACATTTCAAAGAGGTTGCCGTAGCGCTGGTAAATGACTTCTCGTCCCAGTCGTCGGATGGCATCGGAGAAGTCCAGATAGACGGCCCGGCCGGTGGGGCCCACGCCATAGCCCATATCGCAGACCCGTTTGGCGGCCCGGGAAGCAATATCACGGGGTACGAGATTGCCATAAGAGGGATACCACTCTTCTAAATAATACCAGCGCTCCTCTTCGGGGATCTGGCTGGGCGGACGGGAATCGCCGGGCTTTCGGGGGACCCAGACCCGGCCGTCGTTGCGGAGGCTTTCACTCATGAGGGTGAGCTTGGACTGGTATTCGCCTGTTTGGGGGATACAGGTGGGATGAATCTGGACGAAGCTGGGATTGGCAAAGTAAGCACCCCGGCGATGGGCTCGCCAGGTTGCGGTGGCGTTGGAGAGCTTGGCGTTTGTGGAGAGGTAATACACATTGCCGTAACCGCCCGTAGCCAGGACGACCGCATGAGCCGCCACCCGGTGGATTTCACCCGTGATAAGGTTCCGCACAATAACCCCTCGGGCCCGACCGTCTTCCACGACGATATCTAAGACTTCATGATTGTGATAAACTCTCGCATTGCCGAGCGCGACCTGGCGCTGCAGAGCGGCGTAAGCCCCTAAGAGAAGCTGCTGACCCGTCTGCCCCCGCACATAAAAGGTCCGCATGAGCTGAGCCCCCCCAAAAGAACGCGTATCTAAAAGGCCCCCATACTCCCGGGCAAACGGAATGCCCTGCGCCACACAGTGGTCAATGATCTTCACACTGACCTCAGCAAGGCGGTACACATTAGACTCTCTGGCCCGAAAATCGCCCCCCTTAATCGTATCGTAAAAGAGGCGCCATACACTATCGCCGTCGTTTCGGTAGTTTTTAGCGGCATTGATGCCCCCCTGAGCGGCGATGCTGTGGGCCCGTCGCGGCGAATTGTGATATACAAATACTTTCACCTGATAGCCCAGCTCACCGAGAGAGGCGGCCGCAGAGGCACCACCGAGCCCTGCCCCTACGACGATCACCTCCAGCTTGCGTTTATTGTGGGGAGCAACCAGGCGAAGGCTGTCTTTATGACGGGCCCATCGGCTGGCCAGATCTCCACCCGGCACTTTGTTATTTGTAATCATCTCCCCTTCCCGCCAGGTAATGACTGGCGAGGTCGTGATTACCGGACTTTCGATCGTTGTCGTACTCATAGGTTTAGAGGTATTTTTGTATAAGGAAATACATTGGAATGATGGCAAATCCCAGCGGTACTACAAAAGCAAATACCGCACTGGACCACTGAATTAGGTTCCGAATTCGGCGATTAACGATCAGCCCCAGTGTCTGAAACCCGCTGTAAAATCCATGCGCCAGATGAAAAGCTAGGAGGACCATGGACACCACATAAAAACCAGAATACCATGGGTTTTCAAAGGCATTTTTACAGAGGTCGTACATGGTGTAAGGGCTTCCTAAGATGCGAGACTCTACAAAAAAAGACCGTAGATGTACAAGCAGAAACACGAGAATCACGATTCCCGTGATGGGCATGGTTCGGGAGAAGAGGGAGCTATTTTTCTGGGGGTTATGGGTGGTGTAGTTGGTTGGGCGGGTTTTGCGGGCCTGGAGGGCAAGGTAGAGGCCCTGATAGATGTGAATGGCGAAGCCGAGAAAGAGGAGGACTTCCAGGATCCGGATGAGGGGATTGGTACTCATGAATTCGGCGTAAGCGTTGAAGGCTTCGCCGCCGTCATTGCGCAGGAGCAGGAGATTACCGGCTAAGTGGACGACCAGAAAAGTAATCAGAAACAGACCGGTGAGGGCCATGACGATTTTTCGGCCGACGGTCGTGTGAAGCCAGCCTCTGGCAGGATTTGCGGTGGTGGCCATATCGCAAAAGTAATAACAAATGTGTAGGGAATGCGATTTCAAAATCTGTACGGCCGGGCGGCGAGCAGGTTACCCGTAGGCGGGGCGGCGGTAGACGCGGACATACTCGTTGGGGCCGAGGCGGTAGCGTCTCAGGGGAAGGTTGGCGGGGGGGAGAGGGGCCCAAACGGGACTTTCTGGAATGGGGAGGGACTTTATACGCCGGGAGAGGATGTGTATCTCGTCGTAGAGGCCGCTGCTGAGGAAGGTCTGGAGGATCCGGGCGCCGCCTTCTATGAGGAGGCGGCCAGCATGAAGTTCGTGATAAAGGTAGGAAAGGGTTTCAGCGAGGGGGTAGAGGGGAAGGGTCGGGAAGGGGGGCTGGAGGGCGGGGATTCCCCGGCGAGGGTCATAAAAAACGATGGGCTGAGGCGAGGGACCCGGGAAGAGGCGGGTGGTGAGGCGGGGCTGATCCCGGCGCCAGGTGCCGTATCCGACGGCGATGTGGCTGTGCTGACTGCGCAGACGATGCCCCCATACGCGTCCCCAGAAGGTAGAGATAGGATATTGGGGCAGGCTCCGGCTGCCGAGGATGGGAGGATGCCCTTTTACCTGCAAACAGGCCCATTTGAGAGTGAGGTAGGGGCGTTTTTCCCGAATGCTAATGGCAAAGTGGCGGATGAGACGCTGGTAAGGCCCGGGTTTGGGAGCTAAAATCACTTCCAGTCCGGCTTCCCGGAGCTGGGCGGCTCCCTGACCGGCGACCAGCGGATTCGGGTCCAGTGTCCCAATCACCACCCGCCGAAGCCCCGATGCTATAATCGCCGAAGTGCAGGGCGGCGTTTTACCATAGTGGCAGCAGGGCTCGAGGGTTACATAAAGGGTAGCCTCCTGGAGGGGAGTATCAGTGGGGAGCTGCTGCAGGGCATGGATTTCGGCATGGGGGCCGCCATACCGCTGATGCCATCCCTCTGCCAGGATCCGCATGCCCGCCGCAATTACGGCACCGACGGGAGGATTTGTGGCTAGCCAGACGGGCGATGCGCGGCGAGCCAGCGTCCACGCACGCCGCAGGAGTAATTCATCCAGCTCTGTAAAAGGCATTTCAGCCTTCTATGGTGATGCGGGCTTCCCGGACCTCTTTATCCCGGCGGTACAGGTAATAAAAACTTTTGCTTTTTTCATCAAAGACGGGCGGCGTAAAAACATCGTGACACAGGGAATCTGGAATGGGTTCATCGTTGAGCACGGCATACCATCCGTCCCGGCGTCGGGCAAAAAAGAGCAGGGCCTTTCCGTCGGGGCTGAAAGTAAGGTGCTGCACGTATTCGTAATGGTCGCTTTCTTTACCGTTCCAGACGACACCCGCCCAGTTACCTTTCCTGCGGGCAGGGTAAGCTAAGTTCTTGCCCGTACTATCCCAGACTATCAATGGGATATTTGTGTAGGGGGCACCTATCTGACCATTGTACACGACACATAGCGCGTCCTTCTCTTTGCGCACAATGGCGGCGAAGCTCCCTCCTCTTTCGCTGAAATTCGTAATGTGCTCGTATGGCCCTGACTCCGGTGCCCCGTTGATATAAATATGGTGCCGTCCGCCATGCTCCACGATATAAATAACCGTAGGTTTTGCCGCTTGGGGGATGAGAAGTTTTTCTACTTTCTCGTAAGTGCCCAGCTTTTTATTATGAAGATACACGGACTGTCCATCTTTTTCTCGGGCTATATAAGCCACAAACGATCCACTGGGGGCAGGCGTAAGACTGGCGATGCCCTCTGCGGTACAGAGCGGCTGGTGGTCCCACAGAACTTCCACGACTCTACCCTTTTGAGCCGAGTAGACGATATGGGTACTATTGGCTGTAAATTGCAAATCTCCAATACTATCGTAGGCAGGACCGCTATCTCTGCCATCAAAAACCTGAAACTTGCGGTTTTTCAGGTAAGTATAAGCCATATACTTGCCATCTGGCGAAAAAGTTAGCAGTCGGATAGCAGGGTATTCTTCGCTAACTTTACGGCTGTGGCGGTCCCAGACGGCCCATTTATTTTTTTCGGTTTGGGCGATGAAATAGAGATCGTCCTCAGCGTTCGGCCGAAAGACCAGCTCCGTCACATACAGATAAAGCCCGATAGCGACATTGTCCAGGTTTGGGAATTGATCCTGGCCTTTGGCCGCTACATAAGCCAGATGCCGGCCATTAGGGGAAAACACAAAGCCCCCCACCTCATTGTAGGGAATGCTCTGGGTGCCGTTGAAGTGCACCTGAATCCCGCCGGGCACACGCTCCTTGATAGCCAACCCCTCTCCCGTCGGACTGGCCATCACCTGAAGGACCTCTCCCAGTCGCTGCTCGGGCTTTCCCTTAACTATCAAGAGCAACTGTTCTCCCTCGTAGTCTAAAATCGCGTACCAGTGGGCCCGCCCACTTTTTGGAAAGATTTCACACTTTCGAAGGCGCCCCTTTTCGGATTGCAGGGAAAAAGCCAGTATAGAGGAAAAGCTGGCTTTGAGCGCGGGGAAGTTACCCCCTTTAGGAAATGTCTGAGGTAATGCAGAAATGACCTTAGGGTCAGAGGCAGGGAGGGGGGGATTGGTCTGGACTGCAGGGGTTGGGATTGGGGGAACAGGGTCCGGAGGTGGTACGGCAGAAGCCGGAATTGAAGGCGGTGGAGGGATAGGAGGGGCCTTAGAAGGTTCTGGCGGGGGAGGCGGCGGTGGTGGGGTCCGGGGCGGCTCAAGAGGCGGCGGTGCCGCAGCCTTCCGCTGAGCCGTAATCTCTATTTGCACTAAGGTGCGAACGACCTTTTCGCTGCCTCCCATCTCCTGGGCTTTGCGAGCTAAGTACAGGAGCCTATCATCCGAAATCTGCCCCTTTTCCACCAGGGCATGAATCAACGGCTGAATATGCTGAGGAAATTTGGCGCTCCTATCCAGAAGGCGCTTTTCAAGTTCTACAATTGCCTCTATCTGAGGGGGGGTAAGCCCCAGACTGCGGGCTCGCTTCTGGATGTAATCCTGGCTTTCTGCTTCCAGTTGAGCGGAGAGGACCTGCCGAAGAAAGGGCTCCATTATCTCACCGCCAAACCGACCGACGCTTTTCTGGGAATCCCTTTCGCGAATAGCCTCCTCGAGCGCTATCATAGCTTGCAGAAGAGGCTCGGGAATGTTACTTTCCGTGGCTATCAGGGTGAAAAGCTCATGAGCCTCCGGCGTCAGAGACCCCTTCTCCAGGAGCTCCCGAATCACCTCACTCAGAGCTGCTAAGGCGGATTGCCCCTTCTCTCGCAGGTGGAGGAAACTTTCCATGCCTCGCACCAGCGCATCATTCAGGCGAGCCTCCCGGGCTAACTCCATGAGATGACCCTTCTCCGAAGCGTAGGCGGGCATAGTCTGCAACGCCGAGAGAAGGCTCCACAGGCTCTTCAGTGCCGCCCCTGTCCGCTTGCTTTCCCCCGCCTCCAGCAAACCTGTCAGCCCTTCAAGTAACTCAGACGGTAAACCCGACTCCTGCGCCACAGCATGAAACCACTTTTCATACGCCGCTCGGTCCGCCGTACGAGGTAAACCCCGCCATAAACGGCTCAAAAAAGGCAATACCGGCTGACGAGGTACCTGAATAAATACCCGGACAACCTCTACAGGTAACTGCAAATACTCTGTAATCTCTAAAATGAAACTCAGCTTTTTGCCGGCATTCTTTCCAAGGGTTTCTATGAAGATCGTCAAACTCCTCAGGCGCTCGGTAACTTCTGGATGCCGGGCTGTCTGGCGAATCTTGATGAGTGCCTGCACCACCGGCTCCGGACATTCCAGAGGCCCTGCACTCTGCTTCAAAAACGCCAGATCCTCCTCCGAAACCGTCCCTTCACCTACAAGCTCCTGTACAAGAGGCCACAGTAACTCTACTTCCATGACGGGCCTAAATTTAGTGCATTCCCGCCAATCAGCGGTTCTCAATCTATCCGCACCTCCGGAAACCGCATCTGCAAAACCTGCGAAGGCAAAGATGGCCTGCTTCCCAGACGACTGAGCCAGGATATAGAAGCTTGCCACTTAGAAAGCCAGCCTTCTAAGAATCTTTTCTTTTTAGGCGCCGTTATGATGGTGTATGTATCCAACTTTGCCATTTGAGCGGCCACTTCCAATGCCCTTTCTATCCCTCCCAGGCCATCCACCAGTCCTATTCCTACGGCATCTGCGCCCGACCAGACTCGCCCCTGGGCGATTGTATGTACCGCCTCTACCGACGGAAATCGCCGCCCCACCTTCACCACCTGTAAAAACTCCTGATAAACCTCATCAATAGAGCCTTGCAAACGGGCTATCTCTGCCGCCTGCGGCTCCCGATACGGGCTGAGGAAATCAGCATACTTCCCGCCCACCAGCACCCGGTCCGAACGAAGATCCAGATGCTTCTCCATGAGCCCTCGGAGATTAAATAGCACCCCGATCACCCCAATAGAACCCGTAACCGTCGTCCGCTCCGCAAAAATAGAATCCGCATACGCCGAAATATAATACCCCCCCGAAGCGGCCACACCCCCCATCGAAACGATAAGAGGCTTCCGGGCCTTGAGGGCCTTAAGCGCATTCGCCATCCGGTCCGAGTCTAAAACCGCCCCACCCGGACTATTTACCCGTAAAATCACGGCCTTCACGGTGGTATCTTCTCGTAGCCGATCGATTTCAGGCACCATGTCTTCGGCTTTTAGCTCCTCTGTAGAACCGATGCCCCCTTCAGCATACAAAATAGCAATCTTGGGCTTTTTATTCTCCTCTGATTCCAATTCGCCCAGTAGGCGAGCGGCCGAAATCAAGCGAGGGTTTTTCTCAGAAAATTCACCCGTAAAAGCCTTTTGCCAGTCTTCCCAGGATAAAAGCGCATCTATTAGCCCCAACCTTTGTCCCTCGCGGGATGAGAAAAATATCCGCGTGTCAGGCCACACGCGCAGACTTTCCGGCGAAATTCCCCGCCAGACCGAAACGCTATCAATCCAGGTATCCCAGGTGTCCTCTAAAATGAGTCGTAGCTGTTCCCGATTGGCTTCGCTGAACTGCTCCTCAGTAAAGCTTTCTGCTGCAGACTTATAGCGTCCCACCCGCACGAGAATGGGCCGAACGCCCCACCTTTCAAAAGCCTTCCGGAAAAAGATACCCTCTGCCGCCACGCCATTCCATTCAATCCCCCCACCTGCCCCGGCATACATAAAAACACTATCTGCCAGGGCCGCTAAATAGTAGGTCTTCTCCGTATAGTAATCGCCATACACATGGACAGGTTTGCCACTTTTTGCCCGAAAGGCCTGGAGCCATCTGCCAATCTGCTGAACCTGTGCGGGATAGGCACTCAGATCCGCGGCATACAGTACAATGCCCTGGATTTTCTTATTGCTGGCGGCGGCTTCTATCGCCCGACGCAGCTCATCCAGAGTCGGTACTTGCGTGGGAGGCGCTCCCAGCGTAAGCGACAGAGCCGAAAACGAAGGCGCCGAAATCTCATCCTTTTGATACTCCTTCAGCTCTCCCGTCAGGGGAATATACAGCCAGCTACTATCAGGAATGGGTTTCGTGGGCTTTTGCTTCTGGGAAAGCACGGCAACGGCCCCCGTGAAGCTAAGGGTAAGCAGCGTTACCCCTAAAATCACCGCTATGATGAAAGCTATGAGAAATGCAAATACGAGTCTCAGGAAGCGCCACATGGGCCAAAGGTAAGTTTTTGTCAGGCATGATACCTCGCCGGTCTCACCAGCTATAACGCAGGGCCAGGGAAGCCATTCGCCCCATGATAGGCCCCCAGATGAGACTGTGATCAAAATAGGGTCCCCAGGGCTGATCGGCCGCTATCACAGGCCGGGGCTGACGATAGTTGAAGAGGTTTTCTACCGCTACCTGGGCCTCCCACTGATCTATCCGATAGGTAAGCTGCGGCGTAACTATCCAGAAAAACCCCCCGCTTGTGCTGCGCTGGTATGGCTCTGGCCAGGCCGCCGTGGAAGGAACCCGAATCCAGCCCGTGTACGACGCTAAAAAATCTACCTGCCAGCGTCGGGACAGGGGATTCGCTGTAAGCCAGAATGCAACCCGGTCTCTCGGCAGAAGGGGCCGCATCCGCCTGCCCCCCGGTAGAGGCCACCATACCTCCTGATGCTTATAGCTCACCGAGAGGCGAAACTGATCCTGCCACTCATAGCGTGCCTCCACAAAGAAAGTCTGATAACGGGCCGGCCTTTCCCCCGGATAGAAGCGCACCTGCCACGCCTCCTCAATATCTAAGACAGCCAGCCGGTCAATGCTGGCCCATACCCCATCGGCCTGCCAGCGAAGCACACCCCCAAGGAGAACCATGGCCTGTGTCCAGAAGAATCCCGCACTCCAGGCTCTTTCTAAGGGAGGCCATCCCCGCCAATCAAAATGCCAGGCCCTACTTGAAAAAAGAAAAGGTAGATTCTCCGCCACAGGGTCCGAAATCCGCCAGGCCCGCCCCGCCGATACGCGCACCGCCCCCTGATCCGAATACGCCCACCGGACATGACTCCGGGGAGTCCCCTGCCACCCATAATACGAATGCCAGTCCGCCCGAAGCCCCACTACCACCGACCACTGCACCGATGGCGTCCAGCTGAGTTCCGAAACTACACCCGGAACCCATTCCGTACGCTTCCACCCGGTGTCCAGCCGAACCGCATCCCGCAGCCGCTCGGCTATCCGGTTGGAATAAGCTGACAAACCCACATTCCACAGAAGGCGCGTATCAGAAATAGGCTGTCGGTACAGGAGGCTTAGCCAGCCGCTGGGCACAGTCGCTTCGTACGCCGCAAATCCCGGATACGTGCGCTGCTCCCAGAAGCGCCCCTGCCAGAGCAGGCTTAGACCGCGCCCTTTCGCCCATACCCATCCCCGACGCCCCGCTACATACATCTGCCGAATCGTCTGAAATGCTCCCCATCCCTCCATTCGTCCCACCTGCACCGGATCAGCCATAAAAAGCTGCCCGGAGCGCCGATAGTCGTATAGCCCCCCGGCTTCCCACTCTACCAGACCGCCGGCCGAGGGATGACGATATACCTTCACAAGACCCTGCGCCTGCCGATAAAGCGGTACATCCAGAAATCCATCGCCATTATGGTCCTGGAGAAAACCGCTTTCCCAGGGCGTGCCCCCGCCCTGGAAAAGCCACAGGCTTTTCCAGCTTCCCGTGGTGTCGTGGTGGCGGATGGCGCCAAGCACCTCTCCCGTCGTGCGGGTGAAAAGTTCAGCCGTGGAAAGGGCTTCTTCCTTCTCAGGCAGGTAAAAAACCTGGATCTGCCCGGCTAAACCATCGTGCCCGCCTAAAACACTGCCAATACCTCTGGTGAGGGCCAGACGACTCACCCATAAAACAGGCAAAAAAGTAGCACTCCATGAGCGCCCTACACTCCAGCTAAGGGGTTTATTTTCCACCAGAAGCGGGCTATGGGCCGGCTCAAACCCTAAGAGGCGCAGCTGCCTCAAGCCCATCGCATTCCCCTCCACGGCCACATCCACCAGTGCAGATCCCTGAAAAGCTTCCGAGAGGTTGCAGCAGGGAGCCGCCGTGAGGGCAGAGCGAGACCATGTCTCTATGGTCTGCGCACTCCGGTGAGAAAGATACCAGGCTGGCCGATTACCTGAAATCGTCTGCGTGTCTAAGGTTACCCGCGGCGGCAATATCCACTCTATCGGCTCCAACGGCCTCCGATCCACTAAAAAACTATCGGGCTCTCCCTCCACTCGTAAGTAAGCCGGATAAGCCGCCGGCTCAGGCAAAATAAAGTGCCCGGAAATATCCGTGACACTCCCTGCTTCTCCGCCGCTCCACCACACGCGCACGCCTACTAATGGCTCCTCACCAGCTCGAATCACCCCCCGCACCTGCGCCATCAGTATCGTCCAGCTCAGTATGCTCAACCACCCCACTCGCATTTCTGCAAATCTACATCAGAGCCCCCTGAACTAATACTGAAAGGCGGTTCAGGGTCCGTTTGTGGAAAAGGGCGGTGCGATGAGTGCGCTGACTCCAGGGCTCCCCTTCCCCTGTGGAAAGCGAGTAGGATCAGGGGCTTTGCTTGAGGGATGCAGAGGGCCGCCCGAAGGGCGGGCCTCGCCGCAGGCGAGACGGAGCGTTAGCGAACCCCGAAGCCAGCCCGACCCCGAGCGCTGCAGGGGAGCACGCCCCAAAATCAAACCAATCCCCCAAAACCCTTCAAAAAGCTTTTATAGTCAATACATTCCGAACCGCTACCTCACCGAATCGCTTTTTATTCACACAATAACCACATAGAGGGCATTTTCGTCGCTTCTCCATAAGGCATAACTACGAGATTATACTTACCTTTGAACCGCCATGCGGCTTAGTCGTCTCTCTCCATCTGCCAGCCTGATGGTCATTCTGGCTGGTCCGTACTTTTTTGGGTTGAGCATACTGACTCTCAATGTAAAAGCCCAGACCAGCAGTTCCGTAAAGCCTGTCTCACTACCCGGTTCAGCCATCCGAGCTTACTATCGAGGAAGGTACCTAGATGTCGTGAAGGCTTACGAGCAAAAAGAGAAAGAGGGGGTGCTGCTTTCTCCCGAGTCCAAGCTGTATGCAGCTAGCAGCTTTCTGGCTCTACAGGACAAAGCTAGGGCTTATACGCTTTATCGGGAGGCCTTTTCGGAGGTAAATCCCGATCAGGTAGACACTCGCTTTGTAGCTGAATATGGCATCCTCTGTCTTCATGCAGAAGATCTCAGTACCGCTCAGCGCTATGTCCAGACCGCCCTTACTCGGCTCAGCGATCCAGACTCTATTATCTACCTTTCTACTGCCCTTGACTGGACCAAGCAGGCCCATGCTTATAAAGATCCTCCACCCACCGATTATATCTGGAAAGCCTATAACTTTTCCAAGCTCAATAGCCCTGAGCCCGATTACTGCGTCTTTCGGTATCGGAATGCGCTTTACTTCATCAGTCGGCGAGCGCCCGAGCGCGGGGTGGCACCTGAAGACCTTTTGCCCTATGAGGCTATCTACATAGCTCCGCTCGCAGATACGACTGTACAGCAAATGGGTTTCTTCGGAAAGTTTCACGAGGGCGTGGCGGGCTTCCTGGGAGATACCATGGTAGTTTATCGCTCGGCTCGCCGGCGCGGCGACTTTTACATTTCCGTTTTGCAGGGGAGTGCGTGGTCTGAGCCTATCCTCTGGAAAGCTTTCCCTAATAGCCGCAAAGGCAGCGAGGATGCCATCTGCGAAGACCCTAAGACCGGTGAGATTATCTTCTCTTCTGACCGCAAGGGATCCCAGGGCGGAAAAGACCTCTGGCGTACCCGGCGGCTCCCGGACGGCCGATTCAGCGAACCCGAACCCATCGCCGAACTCAACAGCCCTTACGATGAAGATGCCCCCCTCATCATCGGCGATACTCTCTACTTTGCCAGCAATCGCCCCCAGAGCCTCGGAGGATACGACCTTTTCCGCAGTTTCCGCCAGAATAATCGCTGGAGCACTCCCGAAAGGCTCCCCAAACCTTTCAACAGTCCCGCTCATGACATCTACCTCTTCTGGCTCAATCCTGACTCCGCCTTCATATCTTCTGACCGGCTTGCTGGACTCGGAAAGATGGACATTTTCCTGATCGTCAAGGAAAAGCTTCCTCCTCCGCCACCCGCTCAACCCCGCGTTTATACCTTCTCGGGGCGTGCTTACGATATGCGTACGCAGGCCTCGGTTCCTGCCACCATTCTCCTGGTATCAGAGCCGGAGGCCCCACCCCTCTGGCAGGCCCAGGGCGATCCTTCCGGCACCTTCTCCGCCGTCAAACCTCAGGGGGGAAACTATTTCCTCATTGCTACCGCTTCGGGCTACGCTGCCTATATAGAGCCCGTCACCATACCCGATAGCGCTGACTTCACTCGAGAAATCCCCATGGTTCCCCTCGAAGAGCTTCGTAAAATTCGCTTCCCACGGATTCACTTTGACTTCGACAAGCATAACCTGCGAGTAGAGGCTCCAAAAAGCCTTGATACCGTTCTGACTATCTTGCGAACCTATCCCACCGTCATCGTAGCTGTAGAGGGGCATACCGATAGCATTGGTACTGATGCGTATAATATTCGATTGGGACAGCGCCGGGCGGATGCAGCAAGGGCCTACCTCATAGAACAGGGGATTGCCCCATACCGCCTTCGGCCTTACACTTATGGCGAACGCCAACCCTGGCGCCCGAATAACAATCCCTACAATCGCTTTCTCAACCGACGCGTGGAGTTCCGCGTCCTGGAATCCGCAGAGCCTCTCCCGCCACAGGACTGATACTATTAGGAGGTATGTAGACCTTTTTCGGAGTGGCCGCCAGCCCAGGCGGCGCTGGATATTAACGAGGGCTCTCCTCCACAGGAAGCGCGGGCTTTTCTTTTCTGAGGGGGGACTTTTTGGATGGAGGGGCAGGATGAGTCTGGGGCGCCGCCTCCAATGGTAAGCTATCTTGCCGGACGGAGCTACTAAAAGTGGTGATTTCAGGCCGCTTATTACTTCTTTTTTCGGGCTTTTTAGTGATTATTTGCCAGCTAAAGGTTGGATTATCGGCTTTCCCTGTGACATTAATAGCAATACTGAGGCGTTCGCCTTCGATCTCATCCACAGCGTCGGACACCCGGGATTCCCCTTTGAGAAGGAGATTGCGAGGAATCTCTACCAAAAGTTGATAGGCGAGGTCGTTTTTGAGGGTGTGCGAACCGCTAATCCATAAGCGCCACTCGTTAGCCTGCAAGAAGGTGGTATCTAACTGTATAACGCCATCCCGCAGGGAGAGGTGGGTGTGGACCTGACCGACCTGTATGCGTTTGAAGTCCGTAAGAGGTATGATAGAGAAGAGTTTGTAAGTGTAAGGGCACTCATGGACGACGAAGTTTCTGAGGAGGAGGGTTGCCTGGGCGCGGGCTTCGGTCCAGATCAACCGCTCTTCGGAAAAGGGCAGGGTGGCGTTTACTTCCATGTCTGCCTCGCCTTGCAGATGGGGAAGCAGCGGGAAAAGGGAGTCCAGTACGGGGAGGTCTTTCCGCAGGGAGGGAATGTGGAGGTTCTGGGCCTTTAGCTGGAGCATCCAGAGGGTATGTTTTTCTTTTGGAGAGAGGGTTTTGAGGGTGCCCTGGAGGGTGCTACGGGCGAAGCCGCCCAGGTGATGTATCTGCAGGGTGAGGGTGTCCGGGCCTGTGCGCAGGGAGGCTCTAAGCGGGCCATAAAGGCCCTTTTGCCACAGGAGGGTCTCGGCCGCCACCTGAAGGTTGAGGAAAAGGGCAGGCGAAGGAGAGGCAGAGTCGCTCGTCTGAGGTACCGGCAGGGGAAAAGGGAGTTCAGGTACATACAGATACCCGGAAAGGACAAGACGCTCCTGCCGCCAGGGTTCTGTACCCGGATGCAGAGACAGAAAGGGAGCCTCCAGGCGAAGGGTTTCATACTGTCCTTTGAGACGGGTAAGGGTGAGGGCGTCGGGGCTCCACTTCAGGTCCGCTCTGGATATGGCGAGGGGCGCATAAGTGAGGCCGGTAAGCTGCCCCTGAGCCTGAATTTGCCAGGTCTCCCCTGTCTGAGCCAGGCTCAGTTGCCCCTGATACGATTCCAGCGTCAGAGTATCATAACGAAGCGAGTCCAATCGCCCCACAAAGTTCAGTTCCCACTTGTCGGGGGTTATATGGGCGGAAGCTTTGCCCTGAGCTTTACCCTGGAGGGTAGTCAGGCCGAGGATTCGCAGGGTAGTGAGGTGGAGAAGTCCCTGCACTTCGGCCGACCACAGCCGGGTGGAAAATGTATATTTCCCTTTTCCTGTGAGGCTATCCTGCTGACCGGATACCTGCAGGGAGTCTATGATAAAGGTGCTCTCCTTAGCCGTTATGGGATGCCAGTGCAGGCGCACTTTTGCGTGAAAAGTACGCAAAAGGTAGTCAGCTATCTCAAAGGGTTTTTTTTGATAGAGGGTTGCCTTGAGGTCTATGCTGGGGAGGTGTCCCTGTCCGACAAAGCCCTTGAGGGTGCCTGTGGCTGTGATCTGTCCGGGCCAGTTAGGCCACTCCCTGGGGAGGTGGGGCCAGAAGCGAACCAGGCGTTCAAAGTCTATGGCGATCTGCGCTATTCTTAGATTCAGATAGGGAAGGGCTTGTTTCCACTGGAGATAGCCGCCGAGATTTACGTTGAGCGCCGAAAAAGTTGCTCGTAGATTCTGGATGAGTATTTGCTGGTGTTTCTCCATGAAGGCGCCCCGAGCCTGCAGGGAAAGAGGGATGGGACCCAGGGTGGGGGTCGTAGGGGTGGAGAGGTGACCAAGGGTGGTCTGAAGCTGGGCGCTGAAGTGCCAGGTCGTATCCAGAAGCGGCGTGTGGCTGAGGGAGGATTTCAGGGAGATTCCATCTAAAAGGAGGGCAATACGGCTTTTTTCGTCTGTATAAGAGAGTCGGCCGCTTTGAATGATGAGCGTCTCAATATGCCAGGTAGTAGCTGTCGTATCGGTGGAGGGACGAAAGATGGTGTTCCAGGCAGATAGGCCGGCTTTGTTCCAGTGCAGGCGGAGGTAAGGCGCCTCGGCTCGGAGTCCAATGACCCGGTACCGCTTTTCTATCAGGGCCTCATAAAAGTTGAGATAAACCGAGAGTTTTTGACAGGTAAAGAGGGTTTCTCCCTGAAAGGTGGCTATGGTCAGTTCATACAGGTTCACGGTGAGGGCGGGGAATCCCTGCCATCCATTTACCGAAAAGTCCCTGATGGTGATGCGGGCAGAAAGCTGCGAGCTTAGCTGCTCCTGGATCCATTGCCATATCTGATGGCGCAGGAGGTAAGCCAGAAAGCTTAGCAAGGCTATCCCCATTCCGAGGCCTATGAGGATTCCTGTGAAAAATCTCAGAAGGCGGCGCCACATATTTACTCTTCGCTCAGGGAGTCAGGAGGCAGGAAAATGCGGCGGGCCGGGCCTTTGAGGCATACCTGGGAGGGGCTCAGAGATTGAGTGGAGTCCTCGGGGACGAAGTTAGCCTTACGAACGAAGTAACCTATTCGTTGAAATACAGGTCCCAAAGACTCTTTCGCACATTGGGTAGAGTCATCGACGAAGTAGCGATAGTTTTTAGGACTTGGGAGGAGAAGGCCTAAAAAGATGGCCTCGCTGAGGGTAAGGTCGTAAGGTCCCTTACCGAAGTAAAACTGGCTGGCTTCGTTAAGGCCATAGACTTCAGGTCCCCATTCCACCATGTTGAGGTATAGTTCCAGGATCCGTTCTTTAGAGAGGAGGCGGAAGCGCTCAATGAGGGCGGTAAGGCAGATTTCTTCCACTTTTCGGGCGAGATTTTTCTGGCGGGAGAGGAGGAGATTGCGCACGAGCTGCATGGTAATAGTGCCGGCTCCCCGCCGAAAGCACTTACAGCGCCAGTTTTCCAGTAAGGCCTTGAGAAAGAGCTCCTTGTGGAAGCCCTGGTGATAGAAAAATCCGCCATCCTCGCTGTGAAGAATGGCAAAGAGCACATACGGATGGATCTGATGATAGGTGAGATAGTTGGGGTTTTTGGGAGAGAGGAGGAGGGTTCGGGCAGAGCCCCAGGGGCGATACGAGAAATCTTCTCGGAGCATAAGGGGATTGGGTGGAGGCCAACTATGGATGGAGAAACCCTCCGTTTTCCAGGATACTTCTAAGGTCAGGGTGTCTGGCAGAAGGGGATTGTAGCGCAGCTGGATGTTTAGCGCCGAGGTTCCCCGCAGGCGTGCCTGTGCTAAAACTGAGAAGAAGCCTCTGGGGAAAGCCCTTTGGTAAGCGTCAAAAGGCTGAGGCGGGACCTGTAGATGGAGCTGGAACGAGTCCCGGCCATATCCGTGGGCGTGCAGGCTAAAATCCAGAGGCAGGGCCTGAGGCGTAAAAATGAGATGCCATTGAGGCGCGGTGTAAGCGAGACTGAACAGGCCTCCCACGCTATCATAGGAGAGTCTGTGAGACGCCAGACGCGGATGATAGAGAGAAATTCCCCTGCCCAGAGCAGAGAACCTGAGGGTATCCTCCTGCCAGGTCAGGGACCCTTTCAGGGATGACCAGGCCATATCCAGGCGCCTCAGAGAAAAAGATGCGGGTAGAAGCGCCCACTCATAGTATCCGTTGTGCTTTTTCGCTTCAAGGGTGAGGGCGATAGAGTCGTACAGGGCCGTGAGTCTGAGGCTATCCCCTCCCTTATAGAGCGCACACGATAAGTGGTGGGGGAGCAGGAGGTGAGGAATAAAAAGGGTATCCAGCTTTTCTAACTGACTCAGGCCTTTCTGGATGAGCTTAAGGGGGTCGGAAGGGGATGAGGGGGAGGGAGGTGACTGGGTGGTAGTTTCATAGTGGGAGAGTTGCGTTTTTCCAAAGTAGAGGGAGGGGCGCCATCGGAGGCGTAGGGATAGCGAGTCTATGTAAAGGTGCCAGGTCCCTTTGTAGAGGGAGACTTGATACAGGGTGATGGTACGGCCTTCCCAGCGGGCCGCCTCATAGCGGAGCCGGTCTACGGGCAGTCCACCCAATATCCATCGCAAAAGCCAGGGCAGCCACCAGAGACGAGTCAGCCATACTCCTGCTCCAAGTATCCCGATCATGAAAAGGGCTCCAAGGCCAATCCATCCCAAGCGCTTCCTCATCTCTGTAAAAAGCCAAAAGGATAAACTGTATAAACACGCTTCCAGGTGCCGCGTCGGAGTTTCTGCCAGCTGCGCCACATATCCCCGCTCCAGTAAATATCGTCACATACCAACCACCCCCCCTCCCTTAGATGGGGATACAACTGAGCAATATAGTTTTCCAGGGCAGTGCCGCGATGATCGCCGTCTATATAGATAATATCCCATGGACCTGAGAGGGCAGGTAGTATCTCGCTAAACTCACCTGTATGCAGGTGGATGTGGGCGCCAAAGAGGGCAAAGTGGCGTCTGGCATACATGGCTAAGGTTTTAGAGGCTTCTATCGTATGAAGGTCGGCTTTTGGAGCGGCGGCATGAAGGTAAAGGGTTCCGAGACCGAGATGGGTGCCTAATTCCAGGATGCGCTGGGGTTTCTGGAGCTGGGTGAAAAGGTGCAGGTAGGTCCCTTTGAGGGGTGGAGTTGCGGCTTTTTGGGTGAGATGCCCCAGACTGGTGGCAAGAGGGCCTGCGCGGCGCAAGGCGCCAAAGGTATCCACCATGAGTGAATGACCGGTGGCCCGGCACAAGCGCGCATAAAGCTCATAAATCGCTCGAAGCTCCGGTGGGGGAAAGAGATAGGTCTTCAGGAGGGAGAGAAGGTCCGGGAAGGTCTGATGCCGGGCCATAAGCGGTAACTTACAATAGCCGCCAGTGTCATGTGATGTACCAGCGCCCAATAACTGCAAAACAGCCCCCGATCCTGTGCCGAAGACCAGTCTATTTGCCAGTATAGCATTAGCGCCCATCGCTCTTGCCAGCGCTTTTCCACAAAAGCCCCGGTCCGAAGGATGGCCCGACTGTAATAGTCCTGAAATCGATACACCGTAGCTGAATCCGGTCGGCTCTGTGCTTTGAGTAAGAAAGCACCTCCTATATGACCACCGATATAGCAGGATTTTTCAGGGGAGACGCGCCAGCCCGATTGGACGCCCGCTACCGCATACTGGAATTCTTCCCGCCGGCTGGCGGGGTGCACCTGAAAGCTCTGAACTCCCCAGAAAAAACCCAGAAAGTGAATGGGGGTTCGTACATATCGGCTGGTGATGAGGGCCGTGAATCCCGGTCCCGGCCATCGCTTATCGCCGCCGCGGTGGGCGATCCCTCGCCGGGAGCCCTGTCGGATGATAGGTATTTGATGCGCTCCGATAGGGCCACCGCCGATCCAGCCCTCTACTTGACCCCACAGGATAGCCCCCAGCAGGCTATACCAACCTCTCATGGTTCAAAGATACGCGTTAGAAGCTCGCTTTTGCCGTAGATTTGGGCTATGCGCATTTTGGGGATAGCCCTTGGGCTGGGGCTTGTCATCATCGGCTGTGGGCCCAAGCCGCGGGGAGATATCGCTTTTCCGGAGTCTGTGCTTCTGTATGAGGCTCCCACTGCGAATGCCCGGATTCTGGATACACTCCCGGCTGGCACGGCAGCCGCCCTCCTCGGGCAAAAGGGCGAGTGGGTCTGGGTCTGTCTGCGCGGCCTTAAGGGATGGATTCGTATCGGCGCTTCAGCCGCCAGCCTTCCCTCAGAACCCCTTCCTGAAAGTATCCTCGCTGAAAAACGCTCAGACACCGTTCTCGCCGACATCGGCATAGATAGTGAAAAAGGTACCTACCTTACCCTGATGGACCTCAAACCGTGGTTTGTAACGGATTCCATTAGTTATGCAGGTTTTTACGAGGGGCTTCCCGGAGAAGTTTTTGCACTTCTGATAGTGAATTTTACACCCAGGCTTTCGCTTATCCTTCGATCCTCGGAAATAGATGCCGAAACCATGGAGATGCAGGAGTCAGAGTATGTTCTGAGCGGCGACTATCACCTGACGGGTAATCTTATTTTAGCCGACGATCCTTCTGAGGAGCTTCCTTTCCGGCGGGCCGAGTTCATTTATTATGAGGGGCGGTGGGGGCTCCTGATAGAGCAGGTTCCAGGTACCTACAAGCTTCTCTGGCGAAGGGAAGCTTTTAGCTGAGGGGGATGTTTCGGGTGGCGCTGATAGGTCGACCTAATGTCGGCAAGTCCAGTCTCTTCAATCGCCTTGCCGGGCAGAGGCTGGCTATCGTAGAAGACATCCCCGGCGTTACCCGGGATCGACACACGGCGCCCATCTATCTGGAGGGAAAGCTTGTTATTTTGATTGACACGGGGGGCTTTCTGTCGCAGGCGGAGGGGTTAGAGGCGCAGGTGGTTCAGCAGGTGCAGTTTGCCATAGCAGAGGCGGACCTGATTTTATGGGTCGTGGATGCCCAAACGGGATTATTAGCCGAGGATTTTGAGCTTCAGTCGTGGCTTCGTAAGCACATTTCTGATAATAAGCCTGTCTGGCTGGTAGTTAATAAGTCTGATGACCCTCAAAAGGAGCTTGCCGGGGTAGAGGCATTTCAGCTGGGGATGGAACCGGTATTTTTTGTTTCGGCGGCGAATGGGCATGGGGTGGCGGCTTTGCGGGCGGCCATAGCGGCCTTGGCGGAGAATGTACCCGCACCCGCTCCGGCATCTGATACCCCCCGTTTCGCCATCATCGGGCGCCCGAATGTCGGTAAATCCAGTCTCTTCAATGCCCTCTTAGGAGAAGCCCGGGCCATCGTGAGCGATATTCCCGGGACCACCCGGGATGCGCTGTACATGCCCGCTACATGGAAAAATAAGCCCTTTTTCTGGGTGGATACAGCGGGTTTGCGCCGAAAAGCCCACATAGCGCCGCACTCATTAGAGCGGTATGCCGCTTTGCGCTCTCTGGAGGCCCTCGAAATGGCGGATGTGATTCTTCTCACCATGGATGCACAGGAGGTACTCACGGCTCAGGACCTTTCTCTCCTGCGTCTGACCGAGAAGCGCGGGAAAGGAATCGTTTTGATTCTGAATAAGGCGGACCTTATAGAGAAGCGCCTGCGCGCCGATATAGAGGCCTGGGTGCGTCGAAAAGTGCTTCCCTTAGAGCCGGTGCCCATACTCTGGACTTCAGCGCTCACAGGAGAAGGCATTCGCCAGATTCCTCGGGAAGCTTTCGACGTCTATGAGGCCGGCCTGTATCGCATCCCCACCCGCCTCCTGAATGATACCCTCCGCCCCATCCTTCGCCAGAATCCCCACCCCACCATCGGTACCCTTCGCCCGGCTATAAAGTTCATTCATCAGACAAACATAAAGCCTCCTACTTTTCAGATTCATGTCCGCCATAAAGAAAAAATCCGATCAAGTTATCTCTACTTTATTAGTCGGCAGATTAGAAAGAATATCTTTGCTTTTCCGGGCTGGATACTGAGATTTGAGCTGGTGGAGGAAAAGCAGTGAGGAGAATGTTTTCGGGCTATACGGATGTATGCTAATGAGAGCGCCTTCGGTTCCCGGTTCGTCCGAGAGGCGGTGTAAAGTGTAATTCAGGGGGATCTGATGCGCCTGCCCAGCGCCCTCTACTCCAAAAAACGAGGATGGCTTTTTGAGGTATTACTTTTGGTGAGACTTACTAAAGCTATGCAGGGCGAAGGCGTGGGCCCCTATACTTGCAGGGGAATTTTGCATGAGATAGGGCCGCAGGTGCGGCTCTCGGATGGGCGGGTAAGGCAGTACTTTGTGGTGCAGGTGGAAGTGGATGTGCTTCTGATGGAAGCTTATGATGATGTGGGGGAGGCGGTACGGAAGATGGAGGTGGGGACGACCGTGCGGGTAGAGTTTGTGATTCGGGGCTGGCGGTGGTATCCGCCTGAGCGGGAAGCAAGGTACCTGCTTCGGCTCACGGCACGATCTATTCAGGTTGCTTCGTTGTAACTTTGGCGGGTATGGACCTATTTGAAAAGGTACGTTCGCGCATGAGCGCCGACTTAGGCAAATATGCGGCTATTGGGCATCATTACCTTGCTTTTCCGAAGCTGGAGGGGCCGCTCGGGCCGCACATGTGCTTCCGCGGCAAACCGGTCCTTGTCTGGTCCCTGAACGATTATCTGGGGCTCGGTAGCGACCCAGAGATCCGCCAGGTAGATGCCGAAGCCACCGCTCGCTACGGCCTGGCCTATCCCATGGGGTCTCGCATGCTTACTGGCAATACCGACGAGCACGAAGCCCTCGAAGCTGAAATCGCCGATTACTTAGGTAAGCCCGATGCCTTCCTCATGAACTATGGTTATCAGGGCTTTATGTCTGTCATAGATGCCCTGACCGACCGGCATGATGTAGTTATTTATGATCAGCTGTCGCATGCGTGCCTGATAGATGGGATTCGGCTCAGTCCGGCCCGGCGCCTGAGCTTTCGGCACAATGATATGGGCCACCTTGAGTCTCGTCTGCAAGAGGCTGTCCGGCATGTCCGGCAAACGGGTGGGGGGATTCTGGTGGTTACCGAGGGGGTATTCGGTAGGCGGGGGGATGTAGGCGCGCTCGATAAGATCGCCGATCTCAAGGCGAAATATCCCTTTCGGCTGATGGTGGATGATGCGCATGGATTTGGCGTGATGGGCAAAACAGGACGCGGCGTACCTGAATACTTTGGGGTAGAGGAAGCCGTAGATGTCTGGGTAGGTACTTTTGCGAAAACGATGGCCCTGATTGGAGCCTTTGTAGCAGGGGAAAAGGAGGTGATTCACTATTTACGCTATCATCTACGCAGTCAGATTTATGCGAAGGCGCTTCCGATAGCGGTGGTGATAGGGGCCCGCAAGCGCCTGGAGAAAGTTCGCTATGAGCCTCAGCGTCGGGAAAAGCTCTGGGCCATCACGCGGCGCCTGCAGGAAGGGCTCAAAGTCGCAGGCTTTTCCATAGGGGATACCGTTTCGCCGGTAACGCCCGTTTATCTCTCCGGTTCCGAGCATGAAGCCATCGCCCTTGTGCGAGACCTGCGCGAAAACTTTGGCATTTATACCTCCGTAGTAGCATACCCGGTCGTTGAGAAAGGCAAGATCATCCTGAGGCTGATTCCTACGGCGGCGCATACCGATGCCGATATTGATCGAACCATTGCCGCCTTTAAAGCCGTAGCCCATCGTCTCAGTACTAACTACTATCAGGAAATCCCACTTCCTGCCGCTCTATGACCTCTATCAGTCCCGTGGATCCGGAGATCGATCGCCAGAAGCAAGTCGTAGACCGCCTCAACGAAGAAGCTTACGATAACCGCTATAACAATACCGCTCTCTGCGAAAAGCTTGCTCAGGACGCCCTTCAAACTGCCCGTAAAATCCATTATCAGGAGGGTGAAGCTTGGGCTCTCCGAAACTTAGGTATCGCCAAAGCCATCCAGGGCAAAGGCGATGAGGCTGTCCAGCATCTTCAAGAAGCTCTGCAAATCTTTGAGCGATTAGACAACTTCAAGGGACTCGGCCTTACCCTCTCCAACCTGGGCACCGTCCATCAACAAATGGGCCTCCTGGAAAAAGCCGCCCAGTACCTCACGCATTCCCTGCGCTACGTAGAGCTATTACCTGAACTGAGCTTTTTTTATGCGCAGACCCTGGGGAACTTGGGCAGTCTCTTTGCAGAGCTCGAGCAGTTTGACCTGGCTTTTGAATACCATCAAAAAGCGCTCTCCATTCATACTTCTAATCAATCCTTGCGGGGAGCTTTTTTCTCGCAGGTTACGCTGGCTTCTCTTTACCGGAGTCGTCAGCAGTGGGCGGAAGCAGAGGGTTATGTTCAGGGGGCCCTGGAAACCGCTTCTGAACTGGGAGAAAAAGACCTTATTGTGCGGGCTTTATTAGTCCAGGCAGAAGTCAAGGCGGCCCAGCATAAACGAGAAGAGGCGCTCTCCATTCTATCCCGAGCGGAGGCACTCGTCAGCACTCTGCAGAATCCCGCTCTGGAGGCACAGGTCCTGGCCTCTATGATAGACACCTGTCTGACTGTCGGAGAAACTCAACGAGCCAGAGTGGCTCTGGAACGCTTTGAATCCCTTCAATCCGAAATAAAAGATCGCACCTTTACGTACTTTCTCCCGGACTTCAAGGCCCGCCTCGCCGAGCAGGAGGGTCGCTGGGAAGAGGCTTATCGCTACCTTAGAGAGTACTCTGAGCGGCGTATCGCCCTCGCTCAGGCTCTCAATAAAAATACGCTGGCTACGCTCGACCGCATTTTGCGCCAGGAGCTCAAGGGCACTACGGGCGTCCTCTCCGGAGAAATTGCCGTTGCCAAACGCCTGCAGGAAGTCATCCTGCACAGCGAGGCCGAGCTGCAGCAGGTTTTCCCTAATAGTGTCTATCACTTCCGTCCAAAGGAGATCATTGGCGGCGACTTCCTTTATGTGGGAAAGGGAAAGGATGGCGCGCTGCTCTTAGCGGTCGTGGATGCCTCCGGCGCGGGCGCCGCCGCTGCTATTCTCTCCACCATGGCCCATACCCTGCTCTATGAAATCTTCGTCGTGCGGGGCGTAACTGACCCCGGCCGCATCCTCAGCCAGCTCCATAAAAGCTTGACCGATCTCCTCTACCCCCCTGCGAAAAAAACCTCCCCGGAAATCGAAAATATTAGCGCCGAAGGTTTTCAGGTAGGGGTCTGCACGGTCTTTCCGAATCTTAGCGAAGTTCATTACGCCGGGGGGCTGATCTCCTTATGGGCCTTCAATCCCGTGCTAAAAACCTGGGAGGCCCTGCAGCCCGATAAGCGCCTCATCGGTCAGAAAGGCGAGGAGTCCGGGCCCCGTATCTATAATAGCACCATCCTGCCCGTGGAAAAGGGAACGGTACTCTTTTTCTTCACGGATGGGTGGGAGCGGCTGGTAAACGCAAAGACGGGCAAGCGGTTTGGGCGGGCTGGCATCCGCGACTGGCTCGCCGAAAATGCCCCTCACGACCTCAAAGTCTGGTTTGAAGCCCTCAAAGCCCACATAGAGGAGTGGCGGGGCGATAACGCCCTCACCGACGATATGCTTCTCGTCGCCGTCCAGATATGAAGCGATATCTGCTTTATTTCGGTCTTTTTTATGCCCTTTGGGCTCAAAGTCCAAAAGTCTATCAACTCTCCGGCATGATCTTGAATGCTTCTACGGGCGAACCTATTCCCTATGTAAGTATCCGCATCAACCACTCCCGACGCGGTACGGTGGCCAATGCCGAGGGCTTTTATAGCGTGCCGGTGGTCCGGGGGGATACCCTGTACTTTTCTGCCCTGGGTTACAAAAAAGCCCGCTTCCTCGTAAGTCCCTATCTGGATGCCTATACCGGTGATACCACCGAAGGTTATGTCTATGCGGTGCATTACCTGGTAGAAGATACCTTAGAACTGCCCACTGTGCGCATTAGCGCCATTCGAACCCCCGAGGAGCTCAAAACCGCCCTTCTCAATATCCCACCCGAAACCCAATCCCAGGTCGCCCGCGACAATGTCAGTCCCGAAATCATCGCCTATTTCCTGGAAAACCTTCCCGTAGACCCCCAGGAACGCATCAAAATCGCCGAGCAGCGCTATCGGGATATTTACTTTCAGCGTACCCTGCGCCCTACCTATCCCATTTTAGATCCGATTGCCGCTTACCGCCTCGTCAAATACCTCTCCGAAAAAGCCCAGGTGCGTAAAGAAAAAATCTACGACTATTGGAGCGACTGACTCTGAATATGTCGGCTCATAGCTTCGTAAAGCCCCACCAGCTCTGGCCATTCTGCCTTCAGGAGCGCCAGGTGCTTCTGGATCGTCTCCCGGTCGCCCCGGCGCGCCGGTCCCGTCTGCGCCTCCCTCGGAGAAAGATAATAAAGCTTCTGCACAACCGCCTCTAAAAGCGGAAGGTATATAGTGTAGTCCCACTTTGGCTGTATGACCCTGTGCGCCATATCCACCATGGCATTCGTAAAATTCGCTACAAAGACCGCCCCAATATGCAGCCGCAGCCGCTCCGGGCTACTCGCCTCATAGATTTTATCAGGATTGCCAGACAGGATCGTTGCTAACTCAAAAAATAACCTATCGCCTTCCCAGAATACAGGAAAGTATCCCCATTGAATGGGCGCTCCCTGCGAAAATGTTTGAAGGGGGTATATGACGCCCTTCAGAGAGGAGTTACCCAGCGCATCTATGGAGACGGATCCGGCCGTATGGCCGATGGCTACTTTCTGGTCTGCGACCTGAGCGATTTCCCGGGCCAGGGGAGCTATCTGGCTATCCCGCACGCATAAAAGCACCACCTGCAGCTTTTCCCATGGCAAAGCCCGCCAGTCCGTTAGCCCGATAATGCCCTCTTTTACGACCTGATGCGGGCGATGAACCAGATATACCTCGTGTCCCAGCTCAAAGAGTCGGCTCGCAATAGCCTGACCTACTCCCCCGGCTCCAATAATAGCCCCGATCACACTTCAAAGATACTCCGGGAACCCTGCCGGAGTCGGTCCGGGATTATCCACACTTTGTTCGGAGGGGGTGTAGAGACTTAGAGGCTGGCATCCTGTTTTCGGGGCTACTTTTGGTAGGTGCGGCTGACAGCGCTTGAGCTTCGGGGTTTCAAAAGCTTTGCCGACCCCATCCAGATTCCGCTCCACCACCGCCTCATGATGGTTATTGGTCCCAATGGCTGTGGCAAGTCTAATATCGCCGATGCCCTCCGGTGGATCGTGGGTGAACAGAAAAACCGCCTCCTCCGCATCGAAAAGGCCGATAATCTCATCTTCAATGGCTCGGCCCGTCGAAAGCCTCTCCCTTATGCGGAGGTCTCCCTGGAAGTAGCCGATTTTTCCCCTGAACTGCCCCGAATCACCTTCACCAAACGCGTCCATCGGGCCGGCGACACCGAATATCTCATCAACGGACAGCCCGCCCGCCTCAAAGACTTTCTCAACTATTTCTGGGAAATGGGTCTTTCCCCTCATAGCTTCCTGGATGGGGGGCAGGTAGAGGCGCTCATTCAGGACCGGGCAGGGGCTCGCCGGGCCCTCCTGGAATCTCTCGCCGGCATCGAAAAATACCACCACCAGCGCCGCGAACTCCTCGTAGAAATAGAAAAAACTCGCCACAGCCTCACCGAAGTAGAACACCTCATTGCCCAGCTCCTAAGGCAAATCTCCCTTCTCACCCAGCAGGCCGAACGGGTAGAAAAATATCATCACCTCAAACAGGCCTATCAAAACCTCCTCACGCAGTACATCGCAGGCGAGGTTACGCACTACAAACGCCTGCTCAGCCAGATTAGCAAAGACGAGGAAACCCTCAGCCAATCCTCCCAGACGCTGGAGAATGAAATCGAAATTCTGCGCCTCCAGCTCAAAGAAGACAAACGCCCTGCCCTCCGCGAAGAACTGGCTTTCGTCCGGGCCGCTCACGAAGAGCTTCTCAAACGGCATCAGCGTCTCTCTCAGGACGAAAGTCGCCTTCAGGAGCGTCTGGTCCAGCTTCAAAAACAGCTAACAGACCTCACCGAAGAAACTACCCACCGCCAGCGCCAGGAAAAAGAACTCCAGACGACCGAAGCCGAAAACCTCTCCCAGCTCGAATCCCTCTCCCATAGGCGAACAGCCCTGCTCGCCGAAATAGACACCCTCAGCCAGAAAATAAGCGCCGAAAAGTCACGCCAGCAGCAGTCCCAGACCGCTTATCAGGAGCTAACCAGAGCGATAGAAAAGGTCAAACAGGACATCCATCGCCTCTCTACGGAAAAGAGCCGCTGGGAGGCTCAGAAGGCTGCCATGGACCGGGAAAAGCAAAAGATTGGCGAACACCTTCAGCGGCTCCTTCAAAATCGGGCGGCCTGTGAAGCAGAACTTTCTCAGAAAAACCATGAGATAGCTGCGTCCCGGCAGCAGTTTGAGCAGACCAGAAGCAATTACCAGCAGCTGGAAAAAACAAAGGCGGACATAGAGCAGGAGCTGGCTACTCTCCGGGGCCAGCTAAGTGCTGCACAGGCAGAGTTGAAGGGCAAAACTTCGGAGCGTAGTGCTCTGGAGAGTCTTTTACGGGAAGCGGCTCACTGGCCTCCCGCACTCCGCCGCCTTATCCAGACCTATCCCGACAAACTGATTCCCTTAGAGAGTGTGGTATATGCGGAGGAGTCCATCCTGCCCCTTCTGGCCTGGCTCCTCCGGCTGGAACCCCTCACCCTGTGTATAAGCGACCCCGACCTCCTGCCCGAGGTAGAAAAGGCGATCGCCCGGGAAAAAGAAGGCCTCATCCAGCTAATTCTCTCTACTGCTCTATCAAGCCCGAGTCAGGCACAACAAGCGCCTGCTCCCGGCGCCTGGCGGTTAGCCCCCCGAATCAGGACGCTACCTGACTGGTCGGCCTTACCAGAAGCTCTGTGGGGCGATGTATGGGTATCGGACGAAATACAGGCTCCCCCCCCGGGCCATCGGTATTTACATCCCGGCAAACAGGCGCTCTGCACGAGTAAGGGCACCTATTACTTTCTGGGAGCGGCTAAAACGGCCCACATTGGCTTACCGCACCGTATTGAGGCCCTGAAAGAAATGGAGGCGGTGCTTTCGTCCCGGGTGGACCACCTCAAAGCGCAGATAGAGGAGCGTGCCGCCTCCCTCCGGGCCCTGCCGCTGGAGGCTTCCAGAAAGACGCTGGAAGAAGAGCGGCAGAAGCTCATGACAGCAGAAAAGGCCCTGGCTCAGACAGAAGCTCGCCTCTCCGAAATACAAAAGGCCCTGGCGACCGAAGAGGCCCGCTTAGAGGCCCTCCAGACGGAAGAGGCCCAGCATCAGGCCCGCCTCCAGCCCATTCAGGAAGCATTAGCAAGTAGCGAAAGGCGTTTATCAGAGCACCAGCAGCAGCTTCAGGGCCTTTCACAGCATGTAGAGGCTCACCAGAAAGTTTTGCAGGAGCTTTCGGGCCGGCATTCTGAGAAGCGCTATCAGCTTGCGCAGCTGGAAGAGCGCCTGCGGCAGGAAGAGAAGCATCAGCACCTTATTCATCAGCAGCTTGGCGAAGTCAGAAAGCGCTTGAACTATCTGGGCAGTCAGCATCAGCGCCTTACGCAGGAGCTTACGGAGGCTCAGACTCAGCTTACCGCCACTCAGAAATCCATGGGACAGGCTCGCTCCGAAATGGAGACGGTGGCCAATCGCCGGAAAAGCCTTGAAGAAGCGCTGGATGCCGCCGAAGCCGCCTGCAAAACCGTGGAAACTCGTCTCAATGAGCTACTCTCCCGGCGGGAAACCCTATTAGAACGGAGAAATCGCCTCATCACTCGCCGCCAGGAGGCTGAACACCGCATCCAGATGCTGGCCCAGCGCCTGCAAATGGAAACTGCGCTCAGCCTTACCGACATCCCGGAAGCTCAGACACCTCGCCTCCCCACCGACGAGGTAGAAAACCAGCTGCAAGCCCTCCGCCGCGAAATGAGCGGTCTGGGTGAACTAAACTTTGAAGCGTTCAACACCCTCCAGCAGGAGAAAGCCCGGCTGGACTCCCTTCAAGCGCAAAAAAGTGACATCGCTTCGGCTCTGGAGCGGTTAGAGCATTTACTCCTGCATTTAGATCGGGAGGCGGCGCAGCGATTTTCAGAGACCTTTGAGGCGGTTCGGGAAGCTTTTACGCGGCAGTTTCGGGAGCTATTTTCAGAGGAGGATACTTGCGACATGGTACTGGTAGAGCCGGATAAGCCCCTTTCCAGCGGTATAGAGATCGTGGCCAGGCCTCGGGGGAAGCGCCCTTTATCCATTACCCAGCTCTCCGGGGGCGAAAAAGCCCTGACGGTTCTGGCGCTCCTCATGGGAGTGTTATCAATTCGGCCGCCGGCGCTCACGATTCTGGATGAGGTGGATGCCCCGCTGGATGACATCAATGCCGATAAGTTTGGGCGGCTTCTGCGGCGATTTAGTGAATACAGTCAGCTTCTCGTCATCACGCACAATAAGATAACCATGTCTTACGCGGAAGTGCTATATGGAGTAACGATGCCGGAGGCAGGTGTCAGTACGGTTTTAGGTGTGGACATCTCGCAGGCCCTCAAAGCGGTCTCGGCCGCATGAAATACCGACTGGAATGGCGCCGGGGGCAGCCAGTCATAAGCGGGACAGGTGTAGATTATGCCGGGGGCCAGCTCAAGGCCGCCTGGGAAGAGGCCTTCCTGTCCTACGGGCTAACAGGACGGGGGTGGGAACGCGTACTGCTCATCGGGATGGGCGCGTCCCTCATGCAGATTCTGGCCCGGAGTGGTAAGCCACCTCCTCACAGCACCACCGTCCTGGAAAAAGATCCCGAAATGATCCGCCTTCAGGAAGCTTACTTTGAACTGCCATTGCCTTACCGATCCATCATCGGAGATGCTGCGGAGACGGTACATACGCTCAGCGAGACTTTTGATGGGATTTTTGTGGATGCCTTCGTAGAGCGCGAGGTGCCTGATAACCTTTTGAGCAAAGACTTCCTACAGGCCCTCCATCAACGCCTGGATAAACATGGGCTGCTCCTCTGGAATGTCCTGCTGGGCAGGCAGGCAAAGCGCTTGGAGGCCATGCTGGGCGAGATCTGGTCGGTTGTGCGGGTACGGCGGATAGATGCTCATTACTTTTTCTTAGCCGCCAAAGCATCGGAAGCGATCCAGATGCCCTTTTAGAGATTGAAGAAAAGTCTTTTACTTTGTGGCATGCGGTCTCTGCTACTAACAATAGCGATGGGGGCTGTGATGCCTCTCTTGGCTCAGCGTGGCTCTGCATACAAAGGCTATCTGGCTCTTGGACCATCCGTTGGTATCACAAACTATAAAGGCGACTTAGATGATGACTTCACCATCAAGTTCACGCGGCCGGGATTTGGATTCAATCTTATCTATAACTTTCATCCTCACCTGCGCGCCCGGATCGGTTATTTTCAGGGATGGATAGGAGCCGCGGATTCTGTCAGTGTAGATAGATTCCGCAAATGGCGTAATCTGCATTTCAGGTCCCATCTCACGGAGTTTCATCTGCTCTTCATTTATGAGTTCTTTGCGCATCCCCGTCTGTATCGGTTCAGGCCGAAGTTTTCCCCACTCATTTTTGCCGGGGTCGCTGTCTTCAACTTTGACCCGAAGGCCAAAGCCAGCGATGGGAAATGGTATCGTTTACAACCCTTGGGGACGGAAGGTCAATTTCTCAACGATCCCACACGCACCTATCCCGAGCCTTACGCGCTCACGCAGGTTTCCATACCTATGGGGATAGGAGCTCGATGGACTCTGAGCCCCCGATGGGATTTGTGGTTTGAGCTGGGCCTGCGCAAAACCTTTACCGATTATCTGGATGATGTGAGTGATCGCTATCCACCCCCCAATCTCATGCTGGCGCAGATGGGACCTATTGCGGCGGAGCTATCCGATAGAAGCGGTTATCGGGCGCAGGGCAGCAGCGGATATGAAGCCAACGATGTGCGGGGCTTCGTCAATCAAAAAGACTGGTATGTTTATACAGGGGTTGGGGTTACTTACATTATTGACCCCGGGGAGCGCTGTCCGAAATTCCGTTGAGCCGAGCTATCGGGAGGGGTAGAAGTGTCTGAGATTACAGCTGCGGATCTGGACGCCAGGCGCTTACCTGCTCATATTGCCATTATCATGGATGGAAATGGGCGCTGGGCCAGAGCTCGGAACCTCCCCCGAATAGAAGGTCATCGCGCCGCCGTCCAGGCCGTCCGAGATACCGTAGAAGCCGCTGCCGAGCTCGGTATTTCTTTTCTTACGCTGTATGCCTTTTCTACAGAAAACTGGCAGCGCCCCGAAGAAGAAGTATCTGCCCTCATGGGCCTGCTGCACTTTATGCTGGACCAGGAAGAGGAGCGGCTCATCAGCAATAATATTCGGCTTCATGCCATAGGGGCCTGGGACACCATGCTCCCGCTATCCCTGGCCAACCGACTCCGTAAAGCGCTGGCCCGAACCGCCACTGGCCATCGTATGACCCTCACCCTCGCCCTCAGCTATGGGGGCCGCCAGGAGATTCTGCTCGCCGCTCGCACCCTCGCCAGAGCCGCCCGGGAAGGCCGCCTCAACCCGGATAACATAGACGAAAACCTCTTCAAAACACACCTCTGGACCAGAGACTTGCCCGAACCGGAGCTTCTCATCCGAACCAGCGGTGAACAGCGCATCAGCAACTTCCTCCTGTGGGATATCGCTTATACCGAGTTTTACTTTACACCCGTTTTATGGCCAGATTTTCGTCGCCAGCACCTGTACGAAGCCATATGGGCCTATCAACAGCGCGAACGGCGTTTTGGGCGGGTCTCGGCTTCCTCTTAGCTTTTGCGCAGCAGCCCGCCCCCTCCTACCAGCCCAGGGAGGTGGAAATAGCTGCCCTTCGCATTGAAGGGACCACCTACATTGACCCCGAAGCCGTCAAGATCGCCAGCGGCCTCTACCTCACGCAGCGCATTCGCATCCCCGGCGACGACCTATCCAATGCCGTTCGAAAACTCTGGAAACAGGGCCTCTTCGCAGAAGTAGATATCCTCGCCGATAGCCTCACCGAAAAAAAAGTCTGGCTCGTCATCCGGGTAACCGAACGCCCCCGCCTTACTCGCTACACCTTCCGGGGCCTGTCTAAAAGCAAAGTTAGCGACCTCAAAGACAAAATAGGCCTCGTCAAAGGCACCATCTTCACCGAGTCTCAGCGTCAAAGGGCGGAAAGAGTCATCCGAAATTACCTTCAAAGCAAAGGCTACTATCAGACCGCTATCCGTACAGAAACCCGCCCCGATACTACTCAGCCTAATGGCGTAGAAGTCATCTTTTTCGTGCGACGCGGACCGCGCACCCGTATCCGGGAAATCACAGTTTATGGCTCGCAGGCCTTTTCCCCCAAATGGGTCAAGCGACAGCTCAAAGAAACCAAAGAAAAACGGTTCTATCGCTTCTGGAAAAGATCTCGCTTTCAATCCACGGAGTTTGAAAAAGATAGAGACCGCCTCATCGAAAAAATGCGCGAAAAAGGCTATCGGGATGCCCGAATCCTCTCAGATACCGTCTATCTCCTTGATAAGCGCCACCTCAAAGTAGAGCTATCCATTTACGAAGGGCGGCGTTATTATTTCCGTCGCATCACCTGGGAGGGCAACTCCATTCATGACTCTACGACGCTGAGTCGTATTCTGGGGATTCGGCGCGGGGATGTGTATAATCCCAAGCTCCTTGAGCGTCGCTTGCAAATGGATCCAAACGGAAACGATGTGGCCTCTCTGTACCTGGATGATGGGTATTTATTCTTTCGGGCCGAACCCATCGAGCATATCGTTGGAGAGGATTCCGTGGATCTGGTGATACGGCTTTTTGAAGGGCCGCAGGCAACGATTCGGCGCATTATCACCGAAGGAAACGATCGGACCCGGGACCGGGTCGTTCTGAGAGAGGTACGCACCCTCCCCGGTGATAAGTTCAGCCGAAGCGCCCTCATCCGCTCCCAAAGAGAAATTTTGGCCTTAGGATACTTTGATCAGGAGAAGACCCAGATCCTGCCGCTTCCAGAACCGGCAGAGGGGGTGGTGGACCTCAAATATCTTTTAGAGGAGCGGCCTTCAGACCAGGTCTTTTTGCAGGGAGGGTGGGGCGGACGCATCCGAGACGCCTACGGTAATCCCATCGGGGGCGGGCTTATCCTTACCACAGGCATTCGCTTTAATAACTTCTCTTTCAGTCGCATTACCAATAAGCGGGCGTGGCGGCCTTTACCTACAGGGGATGGGCAGCAGCTCGGTCTTCAAGTCCAGATCAATGGTCGGGGTTTCCAGAACTACGCCATCAACTTCCTCGACCCGTGGTTCGGCGGCAAAAAGCCAAACTCCCTCGGCTTTTCCATTTACTATTCCGTTCAACGGGCCCTCTTCTCGGATTATTACCTTTCTATCCTGGGTAGCACCCTGGACTTTGGAAAGCGTCTCCGATTTCCGGATGACTTTTTCCGCAGTTATACCACGCTTTCTTACCGCTACTACTCTGCCAAAAATGCCTTTTCTCTCCTGGGGTCCCAGGGGACTGCGTTTGTCAATATCATATCCCTGCGGCAGGCTATTGACCGTACCAGTCTGGATGCGCCTATTTATCCGCGTTCGGGGTCTTCAATTACGCTTTCTGTGGAGGCGACGCCGCCCTGGTCGTATCTGTTAGGCACCTCTTACCGGAGGGAGAGGGACATGCTGCGCCTCTTAGAGTTTCACAAGTGGCGCATGGATGCCCAGTTTTATAGTCGGGTCGTCGGGAATATGGTACTGGCCCCCCGATTCCGTCTGGGGCTTTTAGGACGATACAATCCGGATCTGGCTTTTTCGCCGTTTGAGCGGTTTTTCCTCGGGGGGGATGGCATTCAGGGATTCAACATTGATGGTCGGGAGATCATTGCCCTGCGCGGCTATGCTTCCCCGTTCATCGGACCTGCGAATGGCGCCCTGGCTTTCACCAAGTTTACGATTGAGCTGAGGCAGGCTATTTCTCTCAATCCTGCGGCTACCTTATGGGTGCATGTGTTTGGAGAGGGCGGAAATGCGTGGGGGCGCCTGCAGGATATTAATCCCCTTCAACTGCAGCGATCTTTTGGGGCCGGGGTTCGGGTATTTTTGCCGATGTTTGGATTACTGGGTGTGGACTTCGGGTATGGTATAGACAATGCGCGGGACCCTTCGGGCTTTTCTCTGGGAGGGCCTCGCTGGCACTTTATGATTGGACAGCAACTATGAAAACCTGGAATAACCTTATGATGGCCCTGCTGATAGGGGGCTTTACTTTTCTGGCCGCTCAAAAAGTCGGATATGTAGATACGCAGGCCCTTCTGGAGCGCATGCCAGAGTACAAGGCCGCCGAGCAGGAAATCGAACGGCTTACCCAGCAGTGGCAAAAAGAAATCGATGATCTCTACGCCCGGGTAGAGCAGCTTTTTCAGCAGTACCGGGAGCAGGAGCCCCTGATGTCATCCGAAATGAAGCGCCGCAAACAGGAGGAAATCGAAGCCGAAGAGCGTAAAGCTCGAGAACTCCAGCGCAAACGCTTCGGCCCCAATGGCGATCTCTTCAAACAGCGCCAAGAAAAAATGAAACCGATTCTGGACCGTCTCCAGCAGGCTATTCAAGCCGTTGCCCAGGAGAAAAAATTTTCTATCGTCCTGGATAGAAGTGCCGGTGGAACTATCCTTTACGCTGAGCCGGCGTACGACCTCACAGATGCCGTAGCCGCTAAACTTGGACTGCGATGAGAAAGTACTTTGTCTGGGGCCTTATCCTTATCCTTTCGGCCTGTCGCTCCACATCAGATAATACCTCTGAATCCACCAGACAGTCCATGCGCATCGGCTACACGAATCTGGAACGGATTCTGCAGCTCATGCCCGAAGCTCAGGCTGCTGATAGTCAGCTCCGAGCCTATCAGGCTTCCCTGATTCGACCTATCCAGCAAAAACAGGCCGCCCTCGAAAAGCAGTATCAAGCCTTCATGGACCTTCAGCAAAAAGGTCTCTTAGCCCCCGTGGAAGCTGAACAGCGACAAAAAGAACTCCTCAAACTCAACGAAGAAGTCCAGCGCCTCCAAATGCAGGCCGAAGAAAAACTTTATGCTAAAAGAGCAGAGGTATTCCAGCCTATATCCGATAGACTTCAAAAAGTCATGGAGGAGCTCGCCAGAGAAGAGGGATACGACTACATCCTCAATAACTCAAATGCTACGGGTGTCGCCCTTCTTCTGCACGCTCCCAAGGAGCATGATGTTACAAAGCGGCTTCTCAAGCGCCTGGGAGTGCCCGTAGATAGTCTCCCCGAAGATCAGCCCGAATAAAGTATGTACTTTTGCCCAATGCGTACCATGCTCACCCTCCTGTGTGGAGGCTTTCTGGTATGGGCACAAACAGCCACCCCCACTAAAAAACCCCATCGAATTGGCTACACAAACTTAGAACTGGTCCTGAGTTACATGCCCGAAGCCCAGCAAGTAGAAGCCGAACTCCGCACCTACGAAAAGAAAATCCTCGAACAGCTCAACATCAAGCAGGCCTACCTCCAGACCAGAATAGAAGAGTACACCGAGCTCAAGCAGCAGGGCAAACTCTCCCCTGTCCAGGAAGAAGAACGCCGAAAAGAAATCATGCGCCTGGATGAGGAAATCAAGCGCTTTCAGGAGGAGAGCGAGCAGAGCTACCTCAAGAAAAAGGTCGAACTTTTGCAGCCCGTCATAGATAAGCTTCAAAAAGCTATTCGGGAGCTGGCAGAAGCGGAAGGGTATGACTATATTCTCAATAACTCTAACTCCACAGGAGTGGCTACCATTCTGTATGGTCCCCAGAGCGAAGATGTAACGGAGAAACTCCTGCGGCGATTGGGTATAGACCCCTCCAAGCTGCAACGGCCTGTAGAAACGGGGGCCAGTGGAAGCGGAAGTGCGTCGGGGACCAGCGATAAAAAGTAATGCAGATAGGTATTTTTGATTCGGGGTTAGGCGGGCTTCTCACGGCGCGGTATATTAAGTCTCTGACGCCTCAGGTTCAGGTTTTATATTATGGAGACACGGCGCACCTGCCCTACGGGGATAAGTCACCCTGGCAGGTGCAGGCGTATGCGCGGGAGATTGTGCGCTTTTTACTGGAGGCAGGAGCCGAAGGAATCGTTATTGCCTGCAATACGGCATCCGCTGTGGCCCGGCAAGTAGTCTGGGCCGAAGCGCAGGGAAGACCGGTATGGGACCCCATCACGGCTATCTTGGACCAGTTTGAGAGGTACCCTCCCGAGTTTCCCCTGGGTGTGATTGGTACCTATACTACGATTCAGTCAGGTATCTATGGAGTAGCCCTCCGGTCGCGATGGCCTCAGGCCCGAGTAGCCGAAGAACCCACCCCCCTCCTCGTCCCCCTCATCGAAGAGGGCTTTGCCGAACATCCCGCCACCCGGCTCATCTTGCAGACTTACCTTTCCCGTCCTGCCCTGCAGGGAATCAGGAGCCTCCTCTTGGCCTGCACGCATTATCCTTTGCTCATCGAGGCGATCAAGGGTTATTACGCACAAAATGCCACTGAGTGCCGTATCTATAATAGCGCCGAGATACTGGCTCAAAGGGTAGTCTCAGGCCTGCCGGACCCACTCCATCCATCGGAGAAGCTTGAAAAAGACACCTTCTGGGTATCGGATTACACAGAGCGGTTTGCGCAGCTTGCCGAGCGCTTCTGGGGAGAGCCTATCGTCCTTCAAAAAGCTCCCACTTTTGTAAGTACCTGAAACTGGATTACCGGTACTGGAGACACGGATTGGGCGCCCCCTACAACCCACCTCTCAAGAAATACTTTCCTCTGTACCAGACATCAGGAGAATAGGCAGCGCGGACATATAATGCCAGAACCCACCTCCGGGCTCGCCAATCTTCTACCTTTTGGACTCATACACTCTCTTTTCAGGGTGACCGTTTGCTTCATGGACTTTGTATTTGGGCCGGAGGGCCGACCTGTATTCAGAGAGTTTTGTGGCTCAGTTTGGTATCAGATCGGTATTCCTCCCAGCCCCAGACCTTCTCTTTATTCAGGGGGGAGGGTGAGAAGGGGGGGCGCTCTCACATAGCTTCATAAACGAATTCTAATTCTGACCTGTCATTTGGAGCTACCTTGCTCCTGGAAATGCAGATATCCAGGGCGGCGGCCCCTTAGGTTCTCTACGATAAAGGCGGGTAAGCGCTGGAAGCATCGTATCAACCGGGCCGTAAGGAGCTAATTTGCGTGGCAGATAGTACCGAAAGGTAGTCATGTAGCCTCCCACATCGTAAATCCACTCGGGATCATGGAATTTCTGGTAGAGCTTTTCCCGTTTGGTTTCGGGATAGGGCCAGTCGTAAGGCACGGTCAGGTCGCATCCATAAGGCCCCTGCAGGGTAATGTACAGGGAAGGCATTCCCAGCAGGCAGCTGCCCGGCGCCAGCGACAGAGTGGACGAGGCGGAGCTCTGCTGAGTAATTAAGAGGGTACCATATCCCGCGTACATGAGGCCGAACAGGATTTGAGCCAGTTTCAGCAGGGGAGTCTGAATGCGTACTGAAAAGAGGGTCATTCCGGGATATGCGCGCCCTCCCCAGCCCAGACTGCCCAGCGAAGCCCATAGAATCCGCCGAAATAACACCCGCTCGCGATACGGCCACCGGCTCACCTCCGAAGCGTGAAGTATGAGCAGGATGACTCCCCCACCGCCTAAAAGCCATAATCCCTTATCTGCAATGCCGATTTGCCATACCCGAATCGTATAGTTAGTAAGGTAGGCCTGGAGAGCCGTTACTCCCCACAGGACCTTGCCAAAGGCTAAGAGACCCGAGCTGCCCCAGATAAGGCCCAGAAGGTGGTAGATCAGAGCCTGGCCCTCTTGATTTTCCCAGCGGCGGTAAAGCCAGAAAACAAGGGCCCAGACCGATGCCGGGTGCCATAAAATCAAGATACTCATCAGGACCCCCTGCAGAAAAGGCCGCCGGGTTGACTCCCCCAGCCAGAGCGCTAAAGCGTAGGCCGTCTCTCCGACTTCAAGCGGCGTTGTATAAGGAAGTACCTGATAAAGTCCCCCGATAATGCCTAAAAATGCCCGGTGAAGCGAGGTGGGTGGCTCTTCCTGCGAGGGCTTTCGTAGAAGAAACCCCACGAGAAGCAGTCCTCCCAGCCCTTTCCAAAAAAGAAGGTAAGCCGTTCCATAATCGGGCGCCTTCTTGAATATCCACAGGGTGAGGGGGTCTACGGGCGCCGCTAAGACCTCATAGGGAGCCTGTCCCTGTCGCCAGCGATCCGCCGAGAGGAGATAGGTTGCCTTCAGAGTAGGTGCGGCCGCTTCCCCATAATAGATGCTCACGACGACTCCCAGCCCCCACAGAACGAGGGCAAGTCCCCGCATTAGAAACCGAAGCGATACCGGTAGTCCTCTACTTCCAGACGCTCTATCATGGCATTCTGGAAGCGCTGGATGAGCTGATTGCTGAGGGTGCTGGTCTGACCGGCGCTGTAGCTTCTGGCCATGTCCGGTGTAGCTTCCGAAGGCACGGTCTTCGCGGTAAGCTGTAACTTATAAACGCCATTATTGCCTTCTATGAGAGGGCTGAGTTGATTTTCCTGCAGGGCGGCGGCTGCGCCCAGGACCTTCGGCTCCAGGCCAATCCCCGGAGCCGCTACACTTCCATACATAGCATCCTGACTGCGGCTCGTGTAAGCACCGGGCCCAAAGGCCGCCCTGAGCTCATCCAGTGAGGTACCCTTCCCCTCCAGGCGCTGACGAATAAGCTGGGCTTTCTTTTGATTCCGGACTTTAGGCTCAATGAGGTCGCGTACCGACTCCCAGGGGCGATAAGTGGGTTCGTCGGCCTTCACGATCTGGGCCAGAACGAAAGCATTTTCCAGTTCTATCACACCCGAGAAAGTACCCGCCTTTTTCTGGTCAAATGCCCATCGCAAAAGTTCGCTGATTCCGTAAAGACCTGGCAGGCTGCTGCTACTGGGTCGAAGGGCCGGACTTAGCCGCACATTCTGACCGGCGGCCTGAGCCGCGCCATCAAAGTCTCTCTCAGCCTGCAAAGCCATCTGCTGAGCCTTCTGCCGAATAGCGCTGATAGTATTAGAAGAGGGTACCACTTCCCTTACCACCTCATAAAGGCGCACGCGTCGATCTTCTCGGGAGCGCACTTCTACGATGTGATAGCCCTGGTCCGAGGCGATAATACCGTAGATTTTCCCTATCGGCGCTCTGGCTAAAGATTCGTAAAAAGCCTTTCCGAAGCGTCCTTCGGGTCCATACCAGCCCAGTTCCCCGCTGGAAAAGCGCGTTTGCCAGTCTTCGGAAAACTGATTGACCAGCTCAGCAAAGTTATTCGGACGAATGACCCGGTACAAACTATCGGCTTTCTTTCGAGCGGCCACGCTATCCAGACCCTTAGCAATCATAAGGTGTCGTACCTGATAGATGGGTTGGGTATCTCGCACTATTGTATCCACCTTTGCTACGGCGAAGCCCGAGGGGTGCGTGTAGGGCCCGATCACCTGCCCGGTGTATTGTATCGAATCCTGAAGGATTTTGCTGAGGTCGGACCAGCGTCGCAGGGTAGAGTCTATCGGTGTGTCGCTATTCGCCGCGGCAAAGGCGTAGTTGTCCGTGGCTTTTTGAAACGCCTCCCGAAGCTCCTGCGTGCGGCCCAGTGCCTCCAGGGTATCTTCCCCGGAAGGCTCCTTGTAAAACACCACATAGCGCAAAACCCGCTCCGGCTCCCGTAGCCGAAACTCTTCCTTATGGTCTGTGTAGTATCTCTTGAGGTCGCTCTCAGAGACAGGAACCAGGCTGTCTGCGATAGCGCTGTAATTAATAGCCAGGAAGGCAAAGTTCAGGCTGGTATTGTCCAGGCGATTTTGATAGGCGGCGATCGGCGCAGGCACATGAGCACTGGCTTTGAGAAGGGCCTCGTACTTTTCCCGCAGACGAATCTTGATGAGATAGTCCTCAAGCTCGCGCACCTGAGCGCTAAGCTGGGGATCATTGGATGCCTGCTGAATGATCTGCCGAACCCGCTCCCTCTCATAGATCTGGTCCCCCTGCGAAAAAATCTGCATCACAATGGGATGGGGCCGCTCGCCGTACATCATGTCGGCTATCTCTTCCGGTGATACATTCATTTCCCAGGGGGCAAGCTCCACCTCATAGAGCTTATCCGATAGAAGTTGCTGCCATAGGGCATTTTTGAGCTGCTCCTGCGCCAGGGGGTCGTCAGGAGCCTGGTTACGAACGCTGCGTTCGTATAGCTTACTGTATTCGGCGTATTTGATCTCTGTATCTCCTATCCGGGCCACTACATCGCTGCGTCCCCAGATAAGCTCCTGAAAAAACTGATTTGACTGCAAAAGATCCGTGAGAATGAAAATGAGGAGCGAGAGGCCGATGAGTCCTACGGCAAGGCCTGCTTTATTACGGATTTTCTGGATGATGCCGGCCATGCGGGCAAACTTACGGTAAAACAGACGAAGGGCAGGGAAAACCGCAGGGGCTTGCCGTACCTTTGGGTCTGTGCAGCCGCTGGAAAGTTTGCGGTTTGTGGTGGTGGGGGATCTCATGCTGGATCGGTATCTGTATGGTCGGGCAGAGCGCATCTCGCCGGAGGCGCCGGTGCCAATACTGCTTTTAGAACGGGAAGAGAGCCGTCTGGGGGGAGCCGCCAATGTGGCCCTTAACCTTCGGTCGCTGGGCTGTCAGGTAGAAATGGCGGGCATCGTCGGTAGCGACACCGCAGGAGAAATCCTCCGGGAGGAAGCCCGCCGTCAGGGAATAGGCCTATTTGCCCTCGTGGAGGATACCCGACGCCCCACCACCACCAAAACCCGCCTCATTGCCCACCATCAGCACCTGCTCCGGGTAGACCGGGAAGTTACTGCCCCCCTCTCTTCCCCGCAGGAAAATGCCCTCCTCCAGAAAGTTCGTTTCCTCCTCTCTCAAAAGCCCCATGCCCTCATCCTGGAAGATTACAATAAAGGCGTCCTGACCCCGTCGGTCATTCGCTCCCTGATAGAGGCGGCCCGGGCCGAAAACATCCCTATCCTGGTAGACCCGAAGCGGGACAACTTCTGGGCTTATGAAGGGGTTACTGTCTTCAAGCCCAACCTTCGGGAGCTCAGCGATGCCTTAGGACGAAAGGTGTCAGCTGATCCGCAGTCCCTTCAAGAAGCCATTCAGGCGCTCCGGGCGCGCATGCCCCATCAGTATACGGTTGTAACCCTGAGTGAAGAAGGAATGGTAGTGGCCGATGAGAAGGGGGATTTCAGGCACCTCCCTGCTTATAAGCGGCAGATTGTGGATGTTTCGGGGGCGGGGGATACGGTGGTGAGTGTGCTGGCGGTGGGGGTAGCGTGGGGGTTGCCTGTTACACAGGCGGCGGCGCTGGCCAATCTCGCCGGGGGCCTGGTATGTGAATATGTCGGCGTCGTCCCCGTACCCAGAGACCTCTGGATAGCTCAGGCTAAAAACCTGGGCCTGTGGCCCGAGGCCCCCAGCCCCGCCCCTGAGTAGTCCTGTCTGTGGAAAAGATTCCCGGATGCTCTCGCAGAGGATGCTTTCAAACGCGGTAAATCTGTACCTTTGCCCCGGCTTATGGACCTTATACTACCGCAGTTCGGGTTATTCTTCTGGAGTGTGCTGATATTCGGCATTTTTTTCTTCCTGCTTCGCAAGTATGCGTGGAAGCCTATCTTGAATGCCCTCCAGGAGCGTGAGAAAAAAATAGCGGATGCCCTTTCTGCTGCGCAAAAAGCTCAGGCAGATATTGAAGCGCTCAAAAAAGAGCAGGAACGCCTTCAAGCCGCTGCCGCGCAGGAGCAGCAGCGCATCCTCGCCGAAGCCCAGAAAATGCGCGACGAAATCATTGAAAATGCCCGTAAAGAAGCCCAAAAACAGGCACAATCTATCATCGCGCTGGCCTATCAGGAAATAGAACGTCAGCGCGAACGCCTTCTGGCCGACATGCGTACAGAAACCGCCCGACTCGCCCTGGAAATTGCCCAGAAAATCCTGGAAGACCACTTTCAGGACCGGGAAAAAGCAGAGTCCTTCGCGCTCAAAATGGCCAGCGAACTTCGGCTGAACTGACATGAGTCCCCGTGTCATTGCAGGCCGTTATGCTCAAGCCCTTTTTGAGCTGAGCCTTCGGCAGAAGAATACTGAACAAATAGCCGCTGAAATCCATGCCCTTCTGACGCTATATAAGGAAAGCCGCCTTCTGCGAAACATTCTGGAAAGCCCCATTTACACAGGACCCCGGAAAGCAAGCTGGCTCCGCCCGCTCTTAGAGGAGAGGCTCAGCCCCCTGTTGTGGAACTTCATACTCCTCCTGATTCGCCGGGGACGCGAATACCTCCTGAATGAAACCTGCGAGGCTTTCATCGCCATTTACGACGCGCATAAAAAGCGGATTCGGGCCTACCTTCGCTCCGCTCAGCCGCTTCCCGAAGCTATCAAAACCAGCCTCGCTGACAAGTTACGAACTGCCCTGGGAGCCAGTGAAGTTTTGCTGACTGAAAAGGTGGAGCCGTCTTTGATAGGCGGCTTCATCCTGGAAGTCGGTACTCAGGTCGCTGACCTCAGTGTGCGTGGCCAGCTCCGAGAAATCCAGAAGAACCTACTATCCAACTGATATGACCAGCATAACCGAACTCAGACCTGATGAGGTTACAAAGATTTTAGAGCAGCAGCTGGCGGGTACCCTCACCAGCAAAGAGTTAGAAGATACGGGCATAGTGCTTCAGGTGGGGGATGGGATTGCGCGTATTTATGGGCTAACGGAAGTCCAGTCGGGCGAACTGATTGAGTTTGAGGGAGGGGCTCGGGGAATCGTCCTGAACCTGGAGGAGGATAATGTCGGGGCTGTGGTGATGGGACGCACGGAAAGTATTCACGAGGGGGATCGCGTGAAGCGTCTCTATCGGGTGGCCTCGATTCAGGTGAGCGAAAAGATGCTGGGACGCGTCATCAATCCTCTGGGAGAGCCCTTAGATGGTAAGGGGCCGATTGAAGGTCCATTTTACGAGTCGCCTTACGAACGCAAAGCACCCGGCGTTATCTACCGCCGCCCCGTGAATCAGCCCTTACAGACGGGCATTAAGGCCATTGACGCCATGATACCTATTGGCCGGGGCCAGCGGGAGCTCATCATCGGCGACCGTTCGACGGGGAAAACAGCCGTCGCCATAGATACCATCATCAATCAGCGGGAAAACTACGAGCGGGGCGAACCGGTTATCTGTATCTATGTAGCCTGTGGTCAGAAGGCCTCCACAATCGCCCAGATCGTCAGTACGCTTGAGAAGTATGGAGCCATGCCTTATACGATTGTGGTGTCGGCATCGGCGGCCGACCCGGCTCCGCTGATTTTCTTAGCGCCATACGCAGGGGCCGCTATCGGGGAATACTTCCGGGATACCGGACGCCATGCCCTTATCGTGTACGATGACCTCTCCAAGCAGGCCGCCGCTTATCGTGAAGTATCTCTCCTTTTGCGACGGCCCCCCGGCCGGGAAGCCTATCCGGGCGACATCTTCTATCTCCACTCACGCCTCCTGGAAAGAGCCGCCAAAATCATCGATGATGACACCGTTGCCGCCCGGATGAATAACCTCCCGGAAAGCTTCCGCCCCGTCGTAAAAGGTGGCGGTTCCCTCACCGCGCTGCCTATCATTGAGACGCAGGCTGGTGATGTGGCCGCTTATATCCCGACGAATGTGATTTCCATCACGGATGGGCAGATATACCTGGAGCCTAACCTCTTCAATGCGGGGGTTCGTCCGGCCATCAATGTGGGTATCTCCGTTTCCCGGGTAGGGGGAGCCGCCCAGATCAAGCCCATGAAGCGGGTGGCCGGCCGCCTCAAGCTGGAATTAGCTCAGTACCGAGAGCTGGAGGCCTTTGCCAAGTTCGGCTCGGACCTGGACCCCGCCACCATGCGCCAGATTGAACGGGGACGCCGCCTCGTAGAACTTCTCAAACAGCCTCAGTATCAAACCATGAAGGTCGAGCACCAGGTGGCGGTTATCTTCGCAGGAACCCGTGGCCTTCTGGATAAGCTGCCCGTAGATAAGGTCCGACTCTTTGAGCAGCAGTATATCCAGTTTCTGGAGGCGGGGCACCGGCCCCTCTTAGATAAAATACGGGCGGGGCAACTGGATGAGGCCATGGAAGCCGAGCTGGAGCGGGCCGCTAAACAGGTGCTGGCAGGGTTTGGCATAACAGCCTGAGCTTATGTCTTCCGGTGCCCTCAAAGAGCTGCGAGGACGCATTCGCAGTGTTATTTCCATTCAGCAGACGACGCGGGCCATGCGGATGATTTCCGCCGTCAAGCTGCGCCGCGCCCAGGATCGCCTTCAGCGTCTGCGCCCCTATCGCGAGGCCGCCCAGACCTTCCTCCATACGCTTTTCACCCAGCTGGAGGAGCCTCACCCCTATCAGATCATGCCCGAGGCGCCAAAGACGCTTTATGTGGTGCTTTCTTCCAGTCGGGGTCTGTGTGGTGCCTTCAATAGCGGTCTGGTGCGATGGATCCTGCCTCAACTTCCCGCACCTGCCGAGGCAGACCTCCTCATCCTGGGGAAAAAAGCTTATGAAATGCTGCGGCGCACTTCTTACCGGCACACTTTTGAAGATCTTTTTGGCGGTAAAGACATTCCGTTTTCAGCTGTTACAGAGCTTTCTCAGCGCTTGCTGCTGGCTTTTCAGAAAGGAGAGTATCGAGCCATCGCGCTGGTATATAACCGCTTCAAGGGTGTTGGACGGAGTATCCCCACGATAGAAACGCTCCTGCCGCTATCTACCCCGGCCTCAGCGGCCCCCAAACCCTGGATTATAGAGCCTTCGGTGGAAAAGCTTATAGAGGCGTTTATTCCTGTATATGTAGAGGCAGTTTTGTTAGGGGCTGTGCAGGAGTCGCTGACGGCCGAACATGCGGCCCGAATGGTAGCCATGCAAGCCGCCACCGACAATGCCGAAGAGCTTTTACGCAATCTCCGCCTCGCCTATAATAAAGCCCGTCAGGCCTCTATTACCAAGGAGCTCTTAGAGATCGTCGCAGGCGCCGAAGCCCTCAAGGGTTAGGCGGCTTTTGAGAGGGGCGGACTTCTGAGTTTGCCTCCCGATTATCTACCTTCCGGGAGGCTATGGCTCTCTGGCTTGTATCGGCATCCCATTGAAGGTTCCTTTTTGGGCGTGCCCCCTCGCTGCGCTCGGGGTCGGGCTGGCTTCGGGGTTCGGGGGCAGGGGCCCCCTCCGTCTCGCCCCGCTCTGCGAGGCGAAACCCGCCCTGATGGCGGCCCTCCGCATCCCTCACGCGAAGTTCTTCATCCCAATCTGCTCCCCGGAGTGAAATTGAATCCCGGCCCCGGCGCACCTGCCGCCCTACTACCCCTCCATAAACGAACTCTGCCCTGTCTTTTGGTATTATGATGAGCCTCATAAACCAGCTCTGCCTTGTCTTCTGATAGGGCCTTTCCTGGAAAGATTAGCTCTTTTCTCTGCGCTAAGCATCTTAGCGCACCATGGGAGAGCCTGCCTCTGTGGCAAAGCGCTTATAGAGTACTTTGTCTAACCAGCCCGGCACCATACAGTTCAGCCATCGTACCAGCCGACCCTCCCAGGTAAGAACCAGGTACTTCTGGCCTCGCATCATGGCGTGGTAGATAGCCTCTGCCACCGCTTCGGCCGACATGAGTTTATCTTCGGGTAGGGGGCTTTCGGCCTGAGGCAGGCCTGAGGCAGTAAGGGCTTTTTCCCGGATTTCGCTTCGGGTGAAGCCCGGCGCCGCAATCAGCACCCGTACCCCCGCCGGTCTGAGCTCTACCCGTAAAGCCTCTAAAAAGCCATTGAGCGCAAACTTAGAAGCACTGTAGGCACTGCGCGCCGGCAATCCTCGAAAACCCGCAATAGAAGAAACGCCCACGATCCAGCCCTGATTCTGCCGGATAACCGGCAGGGCCGCCCGAATCGTATGAATCGCACCCCAGAAATTTACCTCCATCACTTCCCTCAGGACCTCCTTCCGACTTTCCTCTACTAATGCTCGCATGGAAATCCCCGCATTCGCAATGACCGCATGAAGAGTGCCAAATCGATTCAGCACCGCCGTTACCGCTGCCTCACAATCTGCCTCTTTCGTTACATCCCCTACAAAGGGCAGCACCTGCTGGGGATAATGAACAGCCAGAGAGTCCAGCCGCTGCCGCCGCCGCGCAAAAGCCAGAACGCACCAACCCTCCCGAACCAGCTTATGCACCAGAGCTTCCCCTATTCCCGACGAAGCCCCCGTCACCCAGGCCACCTTCATAAGCCCTCTGCTCGGGCCTCCTCCTTGTACTTTGACGGGCACTTCATCAGAATCTTCTCCGCCTCAAAAATCGTATCTCGCATATATCCGATCAGCACCACTTTATGCGCCGTAGCGAAGCCTACCGGCTCCGGATCTGGATACCGGACCCAGCATACATATCCCGTAGAATCTTTCGCCCGAAACCAGAACGCATCTGCCCGCGCATCGTACCGTGCCACCTCCCGATCTACCCACTCCGCCACCACATGATATGTCTCTCCGGCATGAGTCCGGGCCGTCCGAAAATCCGCATAAGTAGATAAGTCTCGCCCCACACTCAGTAGTAAAAACGCTATAAACAGCCCAGCCACCCCTGCACCTACCAGCAGTCGCATACCCAAAGAAACACAAATCTCCCGAAACCTGCTCCCGACCATGTCCTTTACACTATTCAATGGCCTTTTTTACCTTTGATGGATGAACTATCGGGTCATCTCCGTCGCAAACGCTCCTACCCCCCCCTGGGTGACAGAGCATCTAACGGCCCTCCCTCCTAAACCCGCGCGCCGAACTGTCTACCTCCTTTCAGCGCCCCCCCGCAAAAACTTCCCCGCTCTCGTGTATGACCCCGAAAAAGCTTCCCTCAAACCAGCCCTGTACTACGACCCCGGCACCCTCTCACCCTGCCAGATTGAGTTAGCCTATGCCCGATATCGCCTGAAACAACTCCGCCTCCACCGCTTGCGTCATAAGGTCCTCCAGAAAGCGCATATGCTGTATGTCCTGATTAATAATAAGGGGGAGCTACTGGACTTCAACGCCGCTGCCCTCAAGAGTGCCCGAGAGTATTTAGGAATAACCCTCCGTAAAGGAATACCCTATCATATTCTGACGCCCCCGGACAATCGGGTTACCTTTCAGAATGACCTTCAAATGGCCTTACAGGGTTATGCCGTTCACAATACCTATCACCTTTCCAACCTGGAGCGCGCCCTGGAGGTGACTTTCCTTCCTCTAACCACGAGAAGGAAGCCCCTCGTGGCGTGCCTGGCTTTGGATGTAACCTTATCGCACCACCTCGTGGAAAATTTCGCCAGCCAGCGGGAATTGTCCGAGCTGGTCGCTAATACCCTATCAGAAGGTATCCTGACCATAAGAAGAGATAGCGGGCTAATTTACGCGAACCTCCTTGCAGAATCCATGCTCGGCTCGGAAATCGCCAATTCGCGCCTTCTCGCTCACTTCGTAAAAAATCCTCAGGGATATCTAACTCTCCGAGAGCATCTTGTGCAGTGGACCACGCGGCCACTCCCCTCTGATGATCTTTTTCTCGTCTTACTCAGGGACATAACCCCCTTCCACAGGTCGGAGCAGGAAAATTATATTCTGCGGCAGGCCTGGGGTATTGGCCCCACCGGCATTGCCATCCTCAAGGAAGAGTCCGGGGGCCTGTCTGAGCTATATACTAACCCTCGTATCCAGGAGTGGTTCCCCTCTCAAACGGAGCCTATCTGGTCCCAGATCCAGAAACACCTCAATAAAAACATGCGACACCGTCTTATGCAAATAGTTAGGACCGGCGAAAGGGGAGAGATTCTGCTCAAAGGTGCCTACTCCCGGCAGGGGTGGTCGCATCTTCGCCTTTACCTGTACCCTCTGGTGCTTCCGCCTTTGGGAGTATTCCCGCCCGATAGCCCTCCCCCTGTGTGGACGGGACGAGTGTGGATCGCCATCGTTCAGGATGAGACTATCCTGCATCAGATGGCTCGGAGGCGCCTGATCTCTGAGGCACGCCAGACCCAGCGCATTCTCCAGGCTCAGGAGCAGGAGCGGCAAAGACTGGCCGAAGCCCTTCATGACCAGGTGGGCGCCCTCCTGAGCGTTATCCGAATGTCTCTCACCACCCTTCTCTCCGACGCTCCACCCTCTCTCCACGATAAAATCCAGAACCTCCTTCACCAGATGGATGAGGTGATTCGGGCCGTAAGACTCACCAGCCACCTGCTTATGCCACCTCTTGTAGAACATTTCGGCCTGCGCAGCATCGTAGAAAGCCTTGTACGCAGGTTTGACCAGGCCTCAGCCGGGATGAACTTTCATCTCTCGATCAGTGGGGAAGAACCTCCCCTTACCACCCAGCAGAAACTCGCTTTATATCGGATTATCCAGGAGCTTCTCACCAATGCCCTCAAGCATTCTGGCGCCAAGGATGTGACGGTTTGCCTGCGCTTTAAGGCCCGCTCCCTGATCATGGAAGTCAAGGACAACGGTCATGGCTATGACCCACGCACCCTTCCCTCTTCGGGTGGCATCGGCCTGCAAAACATAGAGGCCCGCCTCAAACTTCTGAAAGCTACCTACATCAACCGTTCAGAGCCCGGGGGAGGCGCATACTTCCATATAGAGGTTCCTCTGCGGCGGCGAGCTTCTCTCGGTGCCAGACAATGAGTCCGGGACTCAGGCTAAAGCAGAATACCCCCAAGAGACAGGACTTAATACCGCAATCCACTTTTGCGCCCACTAATATTACCCCTGACCCCTTCCCCGCCCGCGGGGAAGGGGCATGAAGCACCAGTCCTATTTCATGTTTACGGAGAAGAGAATGGGGCTGATCTTACCGCATCCCCAAGCAATCTCTCCATCCTCTACGCGCCATTTTCCCCCTTACTAAGGAGGGAAAAGAGATGGGTAAGATAAGGTTTCTGATAGAGTTATTCTGTGTTTTGTGAGTAGGCAGAGAACTTTGCCATAATATTCTGCTGATCAAAGAGTTTTGATATACATGGGGTAATATCAGCCCCCAGCCCTTTCCCCTCAGAAGGGGGAAGAAGGGTTTAAGAAAGCAGGTCTTTTTTATGGCAGACTTTCATAAACGAACTCTGACAGGTCTTTGGGTATAAAGCTAAGCTTGCCCCCTTTTCCTGCCATGCTCCGAAAGCCTGTCCCTCTGCCATAATCCGACCTGCGAAGAGAAGGCCGAAGCACATCCGCTCATTACAGTCATGCGAGGATCGGTCTGCATCTTCGTAAGGTTTAAATCTCGCTATTCTCCTGCAACCTCTATAAAATGGCTCATCCGGATGAGAGCTTTTTTGCGTGTCTGGATTTCTTCGGGTGTCGCTTCCAGAAGGGCTGTGGGGCCGAAGCGCTCCACACACAGACTGGCTAACACCGTACCATGAATGATAGCCTCTTGAAGGGTTTGCAGGGAGAGGGCTCCCACATGAGATAAGTACCCCATGATCCCGCCCGCAAAGCAGTCTCCGGCCCCCGTGGGGTCAAAAACCTCTTCCAGCGGATAGGCCGGGAAAAAGAAAACCTCGCCTTCCCTCGTAAAGAGGAGCGCACCATTTTCACCTTTTTTGACGAGGAGGTAACGGGGACCCTTCTCCAGGATGACGCGAGCACAGCGTCGCAAAGAGTAATGGCCTACCAGTTCTCGAGCCTCCTCGTCGTTGATCGAGACAATATCAGCGATGGTGAGGGTTTCTTCCAGAGCCTCCCGACGATTTTGAATCCAGTAGTTCATGGTATCCAGAAGAACGACCTCAGGGCGAGGCTGCATTTGCTGATAGATGCGCAGCTGCAGAACGGGGTCCAGATTCCCTAAAAGCAGGAGAGGGGCCGAACGATAAGAGGGGGGAATGGTATCGGGGAACTCCGTCAGCACATTGAGCTGCGTGTCGAGCGTATCTCGACTCTGCATGTCGGCCCTGTAACGGCCTGCCCAGAAAAAACTCGGTTTGGAAAGGTGGCGTACGACGCCTGAGAGGTCTATGCCGCGCTTTTCTAACTGCACAAGCATATCTGTCGGAAAGTCTGTGCCAATGATAGACACCACCCCAATCGGCCTCGTCGTAAAAGCCGCCGCCAGACAAATATAGGTAGCCGCCCCACCAACCACCCTCTCGGCTCTGCCATAGGGCGTTTCAATAGTATCCAGAGCCATGGTGCCGGCTACAACGAGTTTCATCCCGACAAAGATGCACGAAAAGATAGATTGTGTATGACTCGCTAATATCCAGGGACAGCGCAGAATTCTCTCGGGAAGCGGCTGAAGATAAATCCCCTTCCCAAATCCTTTCCGCCTCTAAGGGAGTTGAGGATGATATTAGCGAACGCCGAACCGCGTTCTGGTATAACTTTGGACCGTGGAAACTTTCTCCATAGACCACATAGCGATTGCGGTGCCGGATGAAACCGCCGTGGAAAGGTGGGCTCAGGCGCTGAATCTGTCTCCCTTTCACATAGAGGAGGTGCCTGCACAGGGAGTGAAGGTGTATTTTTTTCAAAGTGGCGGCACCACCATAGAAATGCTCGTGCCGCTGGCTCCCGACTCCCCTGTGAAGCGATTCGTTGAGCAGAAAGGAGGAGGTCTGCATCACCTGGCTTTTTATGTAGCCGACCTTCGGGAGGCCAGGGCGCACCTTGAATCGTATGGGTTTGAAGCCCTCTCACAGGAGGCGCAGGTAGCCGCCCGGGGTAAACGCGCCTTCTTTTTTCATCCCCGCAGCGCTAATGGAGTCCTCGTAGAACTGGTCAGCCACCCATAATATAAACTTCACACTTGCTTAACCCAAGCAGGCGACCTTAGGGCATCCATGCGCATCTGGGGCACGCTGTTACTGCTGTGGGGATGTGCGCCGCGCAAGCTCATAACCATCAAGGGCAGTGATACGGTGCTACCGGTATCTCAGGCCCTGGCTGAAGCCTACCTTGCGAAGCGATCCGAGCCCCTGATCAGTGTAACGGGCGGAGGAAGTGGCGTGGGGATTGCCGCCCTGCTCAATGGCGATACCGATATTGCGATGAGTTCACGCCCCCTGAAACTGGCCGAACGCATTCGTCTGACTTCTGCCCGACGAACCTTCGTAGAAGATACCATCGCGTGGGATGTTTTAGCCGTCTGCGTACACCCCAGTAACCCCATCTCCCACCTCTCCCGGGAAAATCTCGTGGCTATTTACACAGGCTCTGTCACGAACTGGAAAGATCTGGGCGGTCCCGATCTGCCGATCGTGGTTTACTCGCGGGAATCCAGCTCCGGTACTTTTGAGTTTTTTCGGGAGCATGTACTGCAGGGGAAAGACTTTGCGCCTTCGGTGCGATTTATTCCGGCCACAGGCACCCTGGTACAATCTATTGCGCAGACGCCGGGCGCTATCGGATACCTTGGCATCGCTTATGTGAATCCCACCATCAAACCCCTTGCCATTTCGGATGAGGCCCATCCCCCTGCCCTTCCCGCCAGGGATCGCGCTTCCCTGGAATCGTATCTTCTGGCCCGGCCGCTCTTCTATTATTACGAAGAAAAAGCACAGGCCCAGCTGGCGGCCTTTCTGGAATTCATTCACAGTCCGGAAGGGAAGGCCGTCATCGCCAAAGTGGGTTACGTGCCTTGAGAGACAGATTGACCATAGGGGCATTTCGGGCCAGTGCCCTCACGATTATCCTGATGCTGGCCGGAATCACTTTGTTTCTTTTTCGGGAGGGGATCCCGGCCCTTACCCGGGAACCTTTTGAGGGGCTTGTCTTTGCCGTACATCCCCAAAATCCCGTACAGAAGCTTTCTGCCGAGGATTGCCGGGCCCTTTTTCAGAAAAATCTTGAATGGCCGGCAGTCGGTGGGCCCTCTGTGCCTGTCCTGCCCATTCATCTGTATAACCTGGAGCGCTATGTGGGGAGTCAGGCCACGCCGGAGAAAATCAGGGTTTTTCTGGATTCTATGGCGCAGGTACCGGGTATTATCGTGGCGCTACCCCGGCAATGGCTCCCCAAATCTCTACGGCCCATAACGGTGAAATGGTCTGCCTGGGAAGCCCTTCTGGCGCGTGTGCGCTGGTCCCCCACTTATGAGCCCCTCCCAGAAGTGGGTATATGGCCGCTCCTTCTGGGAAGTCTGTGGGTAACCTTCCTGGGGCTGCTCATCACGATTCCCCTGGGGGTAGTCATGGCTATTTATACAGCGGAGTTTTTACCGAGGTCTCTGTACTATCCGATGAAGGTTTTGTGGGAGGTAGTGGCGGGGCTGCCATCGGTGGTGGTGGGCTTCTGGGGTCTGGTGGTGCTGGTGCCCTGGTTGCAAAAAGCTTTTCACCTGACCACCGGCGAGACCGCTCTGGCCGCCGCTATTCTTTTAGGATGGATGACGATTCCTTTGATGGCCAGCCTGACCGAAGAGTCCTTATCCAATGTGCCTCGCCTCCTTGTGGAAGCCAGCTACGGGTTAGGGGCTACGACGTGGCAGACCATTCTCCGCGTCAAGCTTCCAGCTATTCGCGCTTCGCTTCTTACAGCTTCCCTCCTCTCGGCCGGCCGCATCTTAGGCGAAACGATGATTGTACTCATCGTCAGTGGCAATGCGCCCGTTATCCCGACCTCGCCGCTGTCGCCGGTGCGGACCCTGCCTGCGACCCTGGCCGCCGAGTTAGGCGAAGCCCCCGTTGGCAGTTATCACTATCATACGCTCTTTTTTCTGGGACTAATCCTGTTTTTGCTCACCCTTATCCTGAATATCCTTGCGTATGTCATTGCGCCTTCCGAAAAAGCCGCGTAGGCGTTGGGGCGAAACCCTCCTCACGCTCCTTATAGCGGCTATCAGCTGGAGCATGCTGATAGCTTTACTGGGCGTCATAGGGTTTCTGGTGTATCGGGGGGGAAAGGTCATTTCCTGGGAGTTTATCACGACCTCTATGCGGGAAGGCATGCAGGCGGGGGGCATCGCTCCTCCCCTCGTAGGGAGCCTGTGGGTAGCGACGCTGGCCCTCCTTATCGGAGCGTTACTGGGCACGGCTACCGGCGCTTATCTCAGCGAGTTTAGCGCAAAGGGGCGCCTCCACCGCCTGATAGAACTGCTCGTAACCACCTTAGCCGGCATACCCTCGGTAGTCTATGGTCTTTTCGGACTGGCCCTTTTCGTGGTCGCCATAGGGCTGGGTGCCTCAATCCTGGCAGGGGCCCTGACCTTATCTCTACTATCCCTCCCTATCCTCATCCGAAATGCGCAGGAAGCCTTCTCAGGAGTCTCTCAGGAGCTCAAATTAGCCAGCCTCGGGATGGGGGCTTCTCCGGCGCAGACTTTCTGGCGGATTACGATCCGAATCGCTTTTGCGCGGCTCATTACAGGGTATGTCCTGGCCATGGGCCGCCTCCTCGGCGAAACCGCCCCCATCCTCTTTACGGTGGCCGCCTACTATTTGCCCGCTTACCCTCATAGCCCCTTAGAACCTACCATGATGCTGCCTTACCATCTATATGCGCTCATTACCAGCGGAACCAATGTCGCTCGTACCTACCCCATGGCCTTTGGCGCAGCTCTCGTCCTGGTATCCCTGACCCTCCTCCTCACTATCGTGGCCGCCATCCTCAGATTTCGCCTGAAAAAGCATCTCCATGTATAAGCTGCAAACACAAGCCGTATCGGTCTGGTATGGTACTCAGCAGGCCTTGCATGAGGTCTCCCTGGCATTAGAGAGAAATCAGATCCTGGCACTCATAGGTCCCTCCGGATGCGGAAAATCTACCTTCCTTCGCCTTTTCAACCGAATGAATGATTTTATCTCGGGCTTTCGCCTGGTGGGCAAGGTCCTGATTGATGGCGAGGACATCTATGCGCCGAACCTTGACCCCGTACTTTTGCGTCGCCGGGTAGGGATGGTCTTTCAAAAGCCCACGCCGTTCCCCTTTTCTATTTACGAGAATGTAGCCTATGGCCTGCGCCTTCAAAATCGCCTTTCGGAAAAGCTTATTCGGGAGCGGGTAGAGCAGGCCCTTCAGCAGGCCGCCCTCTGGGACGAAGTCAAAGACAAGCTCAAAAAGTCTGCCCTGTCCCTATCCGGAGGCCAGCAACAGCGCCTGTGTATTGCCCGGGCCCTGGCCGTGCGCCCCTCCCTCATCCTCATGGACGAACCTACCTCGGCCCTGGACCCCATCTCCACCGCTAAAATAGAAGAACTGCTGGCCGACCTCAAACGCTCCTACACCATCGTCATCGTTACCCACAACATGCAGCAGGCCGCCCGCATCAGTGATTATACGGCTTTCTTCAAGGACGGCCATCTCATAGAGTATGGCCGTACCAAAGACTTTTTCACCAATCCCCAGCATCCCGAAACTTTACGCTATATTACGGGTAGATTTGGATAAGCCTTATGAGCCTCATAGAGACAGAAATCCTGAAGCTTCAAGCCCGCACACGCCAGGTAACTACCATCATGCAAAAGCGTCTGGAGCTATTTGCCGAGGCCGTGGCTGCTGAGGACTGGGCCAGACTCCGAGAAGTGCGCCGTTATCAGGCCGAAGCCATCGCCCAGGATATGCGGCTGGATAGACGCTGTGCGCGTATTCTGGCCCTTCATCAGCCTGTCGCCCAGGACCTGCGACTGGTGCTGGCTGTCCTTCGCATGCACTTCTACCTCACGGAAATATCCGACCGCCTGGAAGCTCTGAGCGAACGCCTCGCCACCCACATGCCTAAAATCCCTCCCGAAAAACTTCGTCGAATCCCTATCTTTACGCTCGTGGATAATGTCCGCCAGCTTCTCAACTCCTGCCTGGAAGCTTTTTTTCAGGCCGACCCCCAGCGCGCCAAGCGTATCTCCGAAGAAGATGACGCCGTCGATCGCAGCTACGAACACTGCATCCGGGAAATCTACACGCAGGTCACCGCGCCTCTTCCTTACGAAGAGGCTCAGGCCTGGGTAGAATTAGCCATCGCCGTAAAAACTTTCGAGAAAATTGCTGATTACGCCATCGGAATAGCAGATGCCTCTATTTATCATACCGAAGGGGTATACTACTGGCATCGCTCACAGGCTTCTCGTGGAGACACCGCCTCCTAAAAGCAGATCCAGGCCACTTACGGGAGGCTCTGCCTCAATAATCGGGTACTTCGGTGGTATATCTACCCGGAGCGTTACTTTCCAGCCATGCCAGAGGGCAATTTCTTGAACGATTTGCCAGGAAACTTCAGCTAAGGTTTGATATGTAGAGGTGAGGTAAAGCGTTTCCAGAAAGGGCTTCCATTCTAAAAAGAAGGGCGCTTTACCGTAGAGTGTTTGAAGGACCTTGAAGTGATAGGTTTTCCAAGGGGGATAGGGGGGCCAGGTGGCTTGCCAGGGTGTTTTCCGGGAATCTCGATGGAGGGGGATAGAAAGCCATCCAAACCCCGGTAAGTAACATCTGTAGTAGAGGGAGCTGCGAGGTATGCGAAGCGGATACCCCACAGAAAATACCGTCAGTTGATCCGCCACCTGCATCCAGGCTACGGGCGGCCAGTAGTACAGGGGGAGTACAGCCTCCATGTCAGAGCGTGCGTAATTTTGTACAAATGTTAGGAAAGGCTCGCATCGTAGTGGATCGCTTTCGGGAGGTGGAGGCTCAGCTCAATGATCCCGAGGTGGTGGCGGATCCGGTCAGGCTTCGGGATCTGGGGCGGGAGTATAAGTACCTCAGGCGGGTGTCAGAAATCTACCAGCGTTATGAGTCGGTTCGGGAGGCCCTTCAACGGGCTAAGACGGAGCTTATTCAGGCGGAGGACCCGGAATGGCAGGAGCTGGCTCAGGAAGAGGTTCATCGCCTTTCGAGGCTTCATGAGGCGCTGGAGCAGGAGCTAAAGCTGGCGCTTCTCCCACCGGATCCCGACGATGATAAGAGCGTCATTCTGGAGATACGCAGTGGGACGGGTGGGGACGAAGCGGCCTTATTTGCGGGAGATCTGGCTCGCATGTATCAGCGCTACTGCGAAAAGCGCGGCTGGAAATGGGAAGTGAGCGACTACACCGAAGGCAATGTCGGGGGGTACAAGGAGCTTATCGTAACCGTGAGGGGAGAAGGGGTTTATAGCTGGCTCAAGTACGAGGGTGGGGTGCATCGGGTTCAGCGTATCCCTCAGACTGAAAGCCAGGGCCGCATTCACACCTCCGCTGCTTCCGTTGCCGTGCTTCCCGAGCCAGACGAAATAGAAATAGAAATCAAAGAAAGCGATATCCGAAAGGATACCTACTGCGCTTCGGGGCATGGCGGGCAATCCGTCAATACCACTTACTCGGCGGTTCGGCTGGTCCATATTCCTACGGGTATCACCGTAGCTATTCAAAACGAGCGCTCCCAGATAAAAAACTATGAGGTAGCTCTACGGATTCTGCGGGCACGGCTCTACGAGCTGGAGCTCCAGAAGCGCCGGGCTCAGGAAGACGCGATGCGGCGTTCGTTTATTTCCACAGGCGACCGCAGTGCTAAAATCCGAACCTATAACTTTCCCCAGAATCGTGTAACTGACCACCGAATTGGCCTGACGCTGTATAATCTGGATCAGGTGCTCAATGGCGAGCTGGACGAATTATTAGAGGCGCTGCGCCTGAGCGATCAGACGCAGCGCCTCGCCGCGGTGGGGGTGTAGCGCGATTAGTGCGCCTGCTCAGGATGGGAGGTTACAGATTGCCCCGATAAATCCACCGCATGGTTAATGAGACTCCAGAGCGTATTCAGGTCCTCAAAGAACTTTTCTAAACTTTGAACATCCGCTAAGGATTGCCAGACGTTGGGTTCTAAAAGGACCGTCTCTCGTGGTACCGCAATATACACATGCGGCCCGTTCATGCCATAATAGAGGGGCAGGGTGGGGTTCTGTTCATGATAGGAGGCAATAGCCTGAATGAGCTCGGGCGTCAGGTACCGCTTGACCGTCATGGGACTGTTAGCATACAGTTCATACGCTACACTCAGGGTAGGATTTTCTATGGGATGGCTTTGGAGGCGAGAGGTTTTGCTTCCTATTTCTTCTGGTGAGGTATTTTTCGGTACGATGTACATTTCACCCCCGCGCGGGTGTGCCAGTTTTATGTGCGCAAATAACCCCTCAAAGATGGGCTCCCAGTGCGTGCCCTGAGAATCTTTTACTTTCTGGTGGGCATGAACCTCGGAGAATTCCACTATGGTCCCATCCTCTAACTGGAGAATACAGTAATCATCTCCCTCATACTTATGGACGGGCTTATGGAATAAGCCGCTTCGGCCGAAAACAGCCACAGGAACTGCCCGGTGCGAAATGTACTGGAGGCGCTCATCAATAAATCGGATGATACCATCTATGACCCGTCCCTTGAAGAGATTGTAAAAGCGTGGACTGGACAGTACCTCCCGATAAAGCATGTAAGCCAGAAAGCCAAGTACAAGGACATTTAAGACGACGAGCGCCCAGAAGTACTCTTGCCCCATGAAGGAAGTGCTGAGCCATATGGCAGCGATGGTAATGGGTATGGCAAGTACCCACACAAGAAAGGCTTTTACAATAGTACTTTTTCGCACAGACTCGGCTGTTCCCAGCTCCTTAGACAGGAATTCGGCATAGTAACGCCGAAAATCATCCAGCGTTTTCATATTATTTGTGGTTTTTAGGTTACATGCATTCAGGTCCCCTCCTGTGCTTCCCCCCGATGGACTCCGTATCCCTAAGTACTCCGTAGGCATAATACCTTAGGCAAAGGTAAGACTGTTCTCACAAAGTCAATTCCTAACAAGGATGATGCCAGCCTCCCTTGTACCTTTGGGGGGATGCGGTGGATAGTTTGTGGAATGATAGGTATACTCTTATGGGGGCAGGGAAGTGACCCCCTGAGAGATTCGCTACTCGTGGAAAATGAGCGCATCGAATACTTAGAGCTGGGCCTTAAGCCGTATTTGCCTGTTATGTCCTTTGAAATGCCTAAGTGGGAAGTCAAAGCAGCCCCGGAATGGGATAAGAGTCCAGCTGTATCTCTTACCCCTCCGCAGGCGGTGGTACCGGCCCGGCCGACCTGGCCGCGTTTAGATCCCATCCACTTTCGATATAGCATGGGCCGCTACTGGACCCAGGAAGTCCAACTCCTCTGGAATCAGACCCGAGCCCTCAACCGCGATGCTGGTGTGCGTCTGCACCATCGCTCCACCCTGCAGGGACATCTGCCTCAGGCGCGATGGGGGCTCACGACCCTATCCGGCTGGGGAGGATACTATGATACCCGTATCGCCGTAGAGGGCCGCTACGAAGGTAGTTATCAGGTTTACCGCCTTTATGCGCCTTATGCAGAGCGCTGGGAAGGATATGACCAGACCGCTCCATTGCCCGATTCCCTGAGGGTGTCTTATTTTCGTCAGCAGGCTGAGGTTATGCTGCGCTCCCCCGGACGCCAGCGATACCTGCGCTACTGGACAGGTCGTACGGATTTTCATACGGGTGTTCCAGAATGGTTACATTTCGTGCATGCCGGCATAACTTTCCAGTTACCATTCTCAGGAGAAGGCGAATTCCGTAGTGAGGCGTTTGTGGATGGGCCGCGCTATGCCGTGTCTGCCCGGCCCATGTATCGGTACCGGGGGGCGGAATGGGAAATAGAGGCAGGCCTCCAGCTAAGCTATGCTCGGGCGCATCGGAATCTTCTTCTCATAAGTCCCGTGGGCACTGTCACCTACAAAGGGTGGTCGCCCCTCCTGCGGCCCTTCATAAAAGCCGACGCCAGCATCCGTCCAGTAAGTTACTTCTACCAGTTAGAGCGCAATCCCTACCTGCGTCGGGCGAGTGAGGCGCCTCCTTTTGAGCGAACCTGGAATGCCACCGAAATAGGAATAAAAGGCCAGGGATTGGGGTGGGATTATCGGCTGGCGGCACAGTACACTTTACAGGAAGGGGTTCCCCTCTTCGTACCCCAGGGTGCTGCTTTCCGTATAGATACCCTTCAGCGATTTCAGAGTACAGGTGTCCTGATACAGGGTTTATATATGCCAGCTCCCACAGGGGCATATACAGAGTTAAGGTTCGTAGCCCGCCGGTGGAAAATACGCAGCATATACAGCGCTTTTTATGGAGAGGCGCCCATAGAAGGTGCTCTTCGCCTGGGTTATCGAGTCAGAGAGAAGTGGCATATCTGGGGCACTGTTACTTTGCTGGGACCCCGCTGGCTTGACGAGCAAAACCGAGCCCCGGCCTTTGTGGATATTTCGTGGAGACTAGAACGGCAGATATTGCCGATTCTGTCTTTCTTTGTAGAGATGAATAATCTTCTAAACCAGCGGTTCTATCGTTGGCGGGGTTATCAGGAGCGCCCCTTAGACTTCTGCCTTGGGATATGGACTAAAATCGGATAAAACCATATGAGCAGCGCCGCTAAAATAGACTTTGAAAACTACTTTGCTTTACTGGCTACAAGCTTGGAGCGTTTTTCCATCCCAGGTCTGGGGAGTTTTGTATGGCACATTGAGAGGGCAGAGGTAGATCCAAAGGCCGCCCAGATAAAACCGCCTCGTCCCCAGCTCAAGTATGAACCCGGTCAGCGTTATGTAACAGAAACCATAGCTTTTTTTGTAGACCGTTATGGGTTATCGCCGGAGGAGTCCGAAGCCTTTCTCAAAGAGCTGGGAAACATTCTGGTAAATTACCTCAAAGCCGCCAGCGAAATGGATGTATGGAAGCTTGGTAAGCTCCGGCGGGCCGGCGTGAGTTATCGATTGGAGCTTGGGGAGGGGGCTCCCTTGGGCTTTTTGGAGGATCTGCATCCGGTATCTTTACGGCATTCTGAGGGAGCCGTAGCCCCCATAGCCGTGAGCGGCCAGCCTGCTGCCAAACCCCCTGCCAGAAAAGCCGAGAAGGAAAAGGCCCCCAGAGAAAGCAGTCGGGCCAGGTCTGTGGAAGTCTCTCCCCAGCCATCCGAAGGCAAAGCACCCGGCCGACGCGGATTAGCCTGGATAGGAGTGGTTTTTTTAGTTCTGGTGATTATAGCGGTAGGGGCTTATTTCATTCTTCGAAAGCGCGAAAGAGCCGCTCACCAGCCCGTAGAGATAGTTTTAGGCCACAAACAGGAAAAATCCATTCAAGACTCTCAGACGCCTGAAACCTCTTCATCTTCGGAGTCTGAAAAGCCCGCTGTCAGGCCTTCCACGACTGAGTCTGAAACGAAGAAAAGTGCCCCCACGCAGCCTTCACCGGCTTCATCTTCATCCGGGGGGCCTTCGCAGAAGCCTTCCACATCCAGGTCTGAGGCTGACAAAGGCCCGTCTATCAAACCCTCAGCCCCCCCCGCCCCTTCATCTGCGCAGCCCGCGCTAACCAATCCCATCAAAGGCCGCTACTATATCATCGTAGGGTCCTACCCCTCCCTCGCCGAGGCCCAGGAAAAAGCTAAGACCCTGGAAAGCTCTACGATTGAGTTTCTGCCCGGGAAGGAAGGCCGTGTGCGCATAAGCTATTACAGTTCCTCAAACGCCGCAGAGGCCCAGGCCCGCCTCAAAGAAGTCAAAGCCCGCATCCCGGATGCATGGGTTTATACGCCCTGAGGAAGAGACTATTCGCCAGAGTCTGCCCTGAAGCTCTCCAGACGCTCTTCTAAGGCTCTCAGGCGTTTGCGAATCTCCCAAAGCACTGCATAAGGTTCGGGTGGGGAACTTCTGGCGGGTACTCCGTCCAGAAAGGCCTTGAGGGACTTGCCCCGAAGGCGATGGGCGTAAAAGCCCTGGTAAATAAGCCGAAGGCGCTCAAAGTCTTTTTGAGAGAGCCGGATGCGCCCCTGCCGGGCACCAGGTAAAAACTGCTTTACCCAGCGTCGTACCTGATGCAAAGGGATGCCCAGCGCCTCAGCGGCCTCCCGAAGGCTATAATACCGCTTAGTGGAGTCCATTACCCGGTGACTGAAAGGCTTTCTCAAGCGCGGCTATCTCTTCTGGATTCAGATCCCCCCACAAATAAGGAAGAGGGTCTATCGCCTGACTCTGTCGCCATACCTCATAGTGCAGGAATACGATGCGAGCCATTGATAGCGGCATTACATACCCTATGCGAGTGCCCCTTTCTATCAACTGTCCTGGATGAACGGTAGGATCCACAGGATAGTACAGCGTGTGAAAAACAGGCGTGTGCTCTACCAGGACCTTATAACTATTCTCCCCGAAAGAAAGGGGACTTACCTCGCGCACAATTCCATCAGCGGTAACCACAACGGGCGTTCCCGGCCTGGTAATGAAGTCGATACCCTTGTGTTCATACCTCTGCATGGTGATGGGATGGTAGGCTATGCCAAAACCCACGGCTATCTCGCCTTTTTCTACGGGGCGGTGACGGGGTAAATAAGCGGTCTCTCTCGCGAGCCGCTGGAGAAGCTCTTCCTGCTGCATTTGCCGGGCCAAAAGCACCTGAACTCGCTCCACATAGCGAGCTAGGGTATCTGCCTGTATCGCATCCGAAACCCTCATACGAGGTACAGCCGCCCCCGAATCCACCTTCTGAGGAGAAACAGCCGTAAGCTCCCGATAAACAAGCCGCTCGATAGAGTCCATGTAGGCTTTTTCACGCCTGAGCAGGGCAAGTTTGGCGTGAAGCTGCCTGAGAGAATCTACCCTGGATTCGGACGCAGCCCGAATATCAACCATAGCAGTCGAGGGGAAAAAGTAAAAGTAAAGATGTGCTAACCCCCACGCTGTGAGCACAGCAATAAGAAGCACCATGAACCCCCTGGCAAGCTGCCATGTCCAGGCAGGCCATACTTTATAATGAAGCCATTTGGTGGAGAACCAGAAAAATCCCCGGCGACTCATGAAGCACTATGCAGTGGGAAATAAGGTCTGGAGCGGACTCGGTATTATGCGGATCTTCTTACCTTTGGGCCGCGGAAGGCACGACGCCTCTCCTCCCAACTCCCCCAGGTCCGAAAGGAAGCAAGGGCCGGAGCGAGAGCGGGCGATGCCTCTCCGCATTTTTTATTTAAGGCTGTACTTGAGGGCCTGAAGCCGCTCAATCCGCCTGGGAATGGGCGGGTGTGTGCTGAATAGTGAGGCAATCCAGTCCCCTGCCCCCTTGAAGGGATTGGCAATGAAGAGGTGGGAGGTAGCAGGGGTGGCCTCTTCCATAGGGATGGCAGCCGTGTAGGTTTCCAGCTTACGGAGGGCCGAAATAAGGCCATCCGGTGTGCCGGCCATACGGGCCGCCTCCGCATCCGCCGCATACTCACGCGTACGAGAAATAGCCAGCTGAATCAGCACCGCCGCAATGGAAGCAATAATTCCCACCACAATAACCAGAACCAGCTCCAGCCCCGAGCTGTTTTCGTTATCCCGGCTGCGCATGCTCCCAAAAATCGCCGACCACCGCAGCATGTCTACAATCCAGGTAATTGCCCCCACGACCGTAGCCGCAATCGTCATGGTGAGCATATCGCGATTTTTGATGTGGGCCAGCTCATGCGCTAAAACCCCCTCTATTTCATGGGGCTGCATAGTTTGCAGGATACCCGCCGTAAAAGCGACAATGCCTTTAGAGGGGGATGGGCCCGTGGCAAAGGCATTCGGCTGCGGGGTGGGAATAAGGTACAGCCTGGGCATGGGAAGCCCCGCCCGCTGACAGAGCCGCCGCGTCATGTCATAAAGCCAGCGATACTGAGTTTCCGGAAGAGGAACCGCCCTATACTGCCACAAAATGAGTTTATGCCCAAAGAAATACGCTCCTAAGTTCATGATAGCCGCCAAAGCCAGCGCAACCGTCATCCCGGCTGGCCCCCCAATCAGCCGCCCTAAGAAAAGTAGCAGAACCGTTAGGGCGGCCAGTAGCAGGAAGGTCTTCAGGGTATTCGCCATAGCGGCAAAACTAACAAAAAACAGGCCTGCCCGGGGTGTATGCCAGAATGACACTTTGCAGGTTTTGGGCGTGCCCCCTCGCTGCGCTCGGGGTCGGGCTGCTGCGGGGTTCGCTAACGCTCCGTCTCGCCTCGCAGAGCGAGGCGAGACCCGCCCTTCGGGCGGCCCTCCGCATCCCTCACGCGGCCCCCTCACCCCGGCCCTCTCCCCAGAGGGGAGAGGGAGAATAGGGCGGCGCCTGCGGCGCCGCCCGGCGCGCCCGCCCGCCGCAGGCGGGCGGGCGCGCCCACAACCCCCTATTCACATTCAGCAACCTTTTGACTCAAAATGGCATAAAAGCACGCTATACCTCTTCGCTTATTTTCTGCCCAAAGCTGTCCTTGAGAGCCTGTAGCCGCTCAATCCGCCGGGGAATGGGGGGGTGCGTGTTGAATAGCCTAACAATCCAGTCCTCCCCTGACTTGAAGGGATTAACAGTAAAGAGGTGCGAAGTAAAGACGGAGAAGCGGATGTCTTTGCCCTTTCCACTTGAGGTCCCGTTCGTATAAATCTCTTCTAATGGGATCTCGGCCGTACCTGTCTCTATTTTCTGCAGGGCCGAAATGAGACCATCCGGGGTATCGGCTATGCGAGCTGCTTCGTTATCGGTATCATACTCACGAGCGGG
>Ga0197142_1000131_pt1 | contig 64400 bp, 74 predicted proteins | sample GBS60_MetaG_FD_148614 | JGI IMG/M metagenome (GOLD analysis project Ga0197142, IMG submission 148614) | Sediment microbial communities from Great Boiling Springs, Gerlach, Nevada, United States - GBS 60_MetaG | ecosystem: Environmental > Aquatic > Thermal springs > Hot (42-90C) > Sediment... | reverse complement strand
GGGAGAGCTTGGACCAGGACTGTGAATCTAGCGGTCTCCGTGGTGGCGGTGGCAGTGACAATATACGGTACAAGGACCATACTAATAGCCTCCCAGATAGCATAGGTGGATGGATATGCAGGAGGTTAGGCTTAAGGTCTTCAGATATGATCCAAGTAAGGATGGAGGGCACAGGTATGAGAGCTATACCGTCCCTGTGGAGAAAGGCACCACGGTCTTAAGTGCTTTACTCTACGTGAAGGAGAAGCTGGATCAGTCCCTCTCTATAAGGTTCTCATGTAGGATGGCCACATGCGGATCATGCGGTATGATGATAAACGGGATTCCACGCCTCGCATGCTATACACTTGTCTCCCAGCTCAAAACTAAGACGATAGTCGTCCAGCCCCTCAATAATTTCCCAGTAATAAAGGATCTTGTGACAGATTTCTCTGATTTCTTCTCAAAACATAAGCATATGAATCCCTACCTTATTCGGCTTGACACCTATACTCAGGAGAAGTCTAATACCTTCTACCCACAGACGGATGAGGAGCTCCTACGCTATATCCAGTTCGCATACTGTATCAAGTGTGGCTTATGCTATGCGGCATGTCCAGTGGCCGTCACCAATAAGAGATTTCCCGGCCCGCAGGCCTTATCCCAGCTATACAGGTATTATGCAGATAGTAGGGATGAGGGTGGTGTTGAACGGCTGAGGCTCGTGGATGACAACCATGGTCTGCTGAGATGCCATTTCGCAGGCTCATGTAGCCAGGTATGTCCGAAAGGGGTTGACCCCGCCCTAGCGATACAGCTTTTGAGAAGGGAGCTGGTCCTCGGCCCAACTCTCAGGAAATAGTAGGCTCGGCAGTGTCAGCAGACGTGGAGCTCTATCCAGCCTACATCCTCTGGCTGGGGCTAATCCCCCTAATAACCGCAGCGATACTCTACCGCCGTCTACACGGCGGTGGGTGGATGGGTGATTTAACGGCTAGTCTACCATTATTCTTCCTGATTGTCCTGTCGGTCTCAACGGCGTTGGCTGATTATGGCTGGCTTCCAGTCCTCACCTACCTTGTGGTTGGAGGGCTACTGTTCACCCTAGTATATGGAAATAATGTAGAAACCACTCCACCTAAAATTTTCAAAATCTTAATGGGGATATATCTCATACTAGTCTCAGCCACTGTTTTAGCATCCCTATCAGAGGCCAGACTGCTCAGCCCACCTCTCCTAATCTCCCTTCCAGCAATAGCAGTCATCGTATCAATACTCAAGAGAAAAAACATTATACTCACACTCGGGATCTTAATACTCATTCTCGGCCTGACAGGAGGCTCATCCGTCGAGAGCATAGGCGGCAACCTCCTCCAACTCACCGCATCTCAGGACACCCTTTGGATAATAATCGTCCTAGCCTACCTAGTCTACGTCTCATCGGCAGCTGACACCCTCACCAAATCCATCACAACCATCTCCTCAATCCCAATCCTCGCCTCCCTCATACTCGCTGGACTGGGAGCAATTATAACACCATTAGCAGGAATCAGTATCCCACAGCAAAGTGGAACATCAGCCCAGCCCTTGCAGACACTACCTCTGATCCTCTCATTCGCTGTATTGGGCGGTTGGCGCTGGATTGACAGGGTGAATTCGACTCGAGTAGTATCATGGGCTGGGATCTTCACAGCACTGCTCGCCTCCTCCCTCATCCTAGTCTCGGCTTCTGATGATGTATTAGACGGTTTCCAGACGGGTGCAGCTACGGTGCTGGCCCCAATATTTGGAGACTTTGCCAAACCTCTTATAGGGAGGATCTACGGGCTTGTCCTAGCCTTATCTGGCCTCGTTATTCTCACATCAGCATTTTCATATCTGGTTGGAGAGCTGGGTGTCTCAAAGGGCTGGTCTGGGAGGCAGGCCGTGGGCGCAATCCTCCTCATACCGTTTTTCATGATGGCCGTACTGGGCAGCTGGCGTGAAATCCTACCCTATGCGGGAGGGATTAACATGATCCTATGGAGCATACTCACTTTGGGTGTTGGAGTAAAACCCGGCCTAAATACCGTTAAAACTGTCATATCCTTAGGTATTTTCATATATGCAGCTTCAACCCTCATATGGCTCTCCCTAACCAGACTGGCCTCCCTCGAGAATCTCGAGACGCTCTACACTTCAATTACACCGATTCTGGGGATCGCCGCCTCCGGCCTAGGAGCCTGGACGGTTATAAAGCAGGTTGGAAACCTTCTGGGCCGCCGGAGAAGTATATATTAACATCAATACAGTCTCTCCGCTAGTGATCGTTGGATGGGTAATGGTGAACTTGCGGCTAGGCATTTGAGGAAGGTTAGGAATAAATTTAGATGGGGGCTTAGAAAATATAGGATTAGGGCCCTCGGACTGAAGAGGAAGACAGACCCGCTGGAAGGCGCCCCCATGGCCAAGGGCATCGTGATACAGAAGGTCGGTATAGAATCTAGGCAGCCTAACTCGGCTGTTAGGAAGGCTGTTAGGGTTCAGCTGATAAAGAATGGGAAGGTTGTGACAGCTTTCCTACCGGGTGATGGCGCCCTTAACGTAGTGGATGAGCATGATGAGGTGATAATCGAGGGTATCGGCGGGTCTATGGGGAAGTCTATGGGCGACCTGCCTGGGGTTAGGTATAAGGTGACGATGGTTAACGGCGCACCCCTAAACCTCCTCATAACCGGGGAGGCCAAGAAGCCGAAGCGTTAAGCCTTAGACTTTCTCATAATTTCCCGCACTATCCTGGCCTCACGGTTGAAGTCTAGTTTACCATGGCCGATCAGCCCGCCGCCAAATGAACGTGGGATATGGAGTAGCTCATGGATTATGATCATCTCCTTTTCATCTTCAGACATTTGGTCGAATTTCTCCGATATGAATTCTATCACATAGGTGGGTTTAAGCTCCAGTCCCGTTAGCAGGGCCCTTGAAGCTGTGTGTATCCTAGCCGCCGTGCCCACAGCCTTTGAACCGTAGCTCCTCACACATCTAACCCTCTCCGGAATAATGTGGGTGAGAGAGGCCTTGATCACTATCTCCCGAACCCTCTCCTCGAGATCTGGCGCCCTCCTATACCTGATCATTCACGGAGAGGGGTTGGCTGGTGATATAAAAAATCCTCTACAGCAGCTGGAGGCTGACCGAGGCGCCTGGGTTTGCTACGACGACCTCGTAATCGGGGAACTTTTTTCTCAGAGAATCCACTATGTAGTTGACATTCTCCTCATACGCTAGGGCGTGAACAGCCCGGCCCAGCATATTCTGCGCATATCCGATGACAGGCATATACTTCATAGCCTCAAAGATCTCCATCACGGTCTTATCAGCTAACCCTGTCTCTATGGCGAATCTCTGGGCGTTGATGAAAAAGCTCTCAGCCGTCGGCTCCTCTAAAATACGGGCTAAATACTTGTCACCGGTTTTCTCGATATTTTTTAGTGATCCTATGTCAGCTAGGGCTGTGCTCGTTTTTATCGGCCCCGCCACTATGGAGATTATCCTGCTCTCAGATGGGATGGGTATCTCATCTACTATCGAGTAGGGTGTCGCACCCTCACGTCTAACCAGCACAAGCCCATTATGCCCAAAGCCGGCCTCACTGTTAAGCCCTGTCTTACACTCCAGCTCGACATAGTGGACGAGCCGGACCGCTTTATTCAGGGTCATGGGACTCCCTGCAAGATGGGATATCGCCAGTATTACCCCTAATGCGGCCGCCGCACTGGTCCCGAAGCCTGTGGCTATCGGGACATGTATCCTATGCTTGATGTATATCTCGCCTTGAAGCCCCAGCATCCTTACAGCATGTTGGGCTGCGACGTATGATGGTGGGAAATCCGTTATGACATCGTTGACGTTTATGTGTATGCCTTCGCCGTCGGGTTGATGTCTGACCCATGTGTCAACTCCCGGTGTTATGGAGAATCCGCCGCCGCATGCGCCTATCCTGTCTGGATCCCGTCTAAACTCATCGCCGTCCAGTAGTTTTGGTGAGAAGATGCTGGAGAGGGCTGCGGGGACCTTTACATGGGCTTTTCCAGCCTTCCGGCTCACCTTAAATCGGCCTCAACCTCTCTGGATGGTAGGGCTTTTTTGACGGCTGTTACGAGGATGGGTAGGATTATCACGAGGAACGGTATCTCCGAGACGTAGGTGAAGAGGAATAGTATGGCTGCGGCTGTTAAAGGTAGATTCGCGCCCAACCCAACAGCTGCTGGAAGGGTGAACGCTTGGCTGTAGAGCCAGACGCCTATCCCTACTATCGTGGCACCCGCTAGGAGTCCTAAGGCTGACGCCGCTATGACTTGACCATACTCTCTCCTGAAAAATGTGAAGCCTACCCCGATTATGAGGGATATTAATGCCGCTCCTGTAAATATGAGTGATGTGGTTAGGTCGAGGATGCCTGTCCAAGCCATGAGGGTGACTAGGATTAGTGGGACGGCCTGTAGTATTGGGAGGACCGCCTTACTACCAGACCTGAAGATCTGATAGAGCTTCCCCAGCAGGTAGAAGCCGGCGAGGTTGGCTGGAACGCCTACGGTTAGGCTGAGGAGGGCGTCTCCATGTATTAGAATATCGCTGATGAATATCCCAAGCCCGGCTCCCAACGCGCCGATGCGGGGTGAGAATATTACGGCGAATAGGCCGGGTATGATGACGACCGGCCAGAACCTCACAGTGCCCACAACTGGTGCGAAGATGCCTAAGAAGGATACGTAGCCTAGGCCAGCGTAGAGGGCTGCGTTCATGGCTATTAGGGCTGTCTCTAAGGATCTTGTCCTCACCATCATCTTGACGGCTATGGGTATACTGAGAGAATAGTCTTCTCTATATATTCTCCATATTCCTACCTATCAAACCAGCTTATTGAGGGTCTCCATCCAGACCGGGCGGCGGAGGCTGTTAACGGCGATAAGATTACCAGTCCTGTCTAGGAGTATAAGGATTTTTTCACCCACCTTATAGGGCCTCCAGTCAAGGAAAACGGCCCTACCTATAGTCTGGGCCCAAATCTCCACCTCATAGCTGGAGCCCCCTATTCTGAATTGGGGGGCCCATGGGAGGAAAAGGATGTCACTGAAGCCCAGCTGTTTAACAGACTTGACCTCCGCGAGTGCTAGACGCCGTCCAGCCCTGCTAACCTCACGTCCAAGCAATATTATGAGTGATACTGATGCTAGGACTCCCAGTGCTATGATCAGGGCTTGATGCTGTCTGAGCAGGACTGTGGCTAGGAATGAGGCGGCTAGTATGAGGGATGTTTCTACTAATAGGATGGCTGATAGCGTGTCCCTTCTAATTCTCTCCTCAAAGCTTAGGGCTGGTGTTCTAACCACTGTTCACACCCTTTGTAATCCGTCTTTGCATCCCCTTCCTAACCCTTCTGAGATAGACTGTGGTGAGCAGCGCTGTCCATCCCAGAGCTAGGGCCAGCCATCCAATCAGGTATAGCGGTCTTGTAAGCTCCATGAAATATAGCAAAACCAGGACTAGTATCGGAAGTATTGTGAATAGGACGGCGAGAAAGGTCGCCTCCAAAATAAATCGGAGAGCCCTTGAAACCATCCAACTCGAGATACGATTACGTCGATTTAACTCTTGCCCCACAAGATGTCAAGTCATCGAGGAAGCTGGGATAGGATACGTCGGCCGACTCGGCTCCCAATACCGTGAGTCCTTTTGTGCATGCCAGACCTAGGGCTGTGAAGGCCATGAAGAGCCTATGATCTCCATAGGAGTCGAGTGTGACCCCGCCGTCCAGCCTCTCCCTACCGCTGATTATCAGCCCATCCTCAAGCTCCACAACATCCAAGCCCAATTTGACAAGCTGGGCTGCGAGCGCTCCAACCCTGTCACTCTCCTTAAGTCTTGCATGGGAGACACCTTTTAACGTCGTCGTGGCAGGTCTCAGGGCCGCCATAACTGCTAGGACTGGTAGGAGGTCCGGGCTGTCGGAGAGGTCTAATGTGATGGGTTTGTCGGATCTACCGCTCCTCACTGATAGCCCCTCTTCATGTATTGTGATGTGCCCACCCATCATCTCGGTGTATTTTATGATGGCTGCGTCGGCTTGGGGTAGACTGTTGTCGAGGTTTTTTATGTGGATTTCTCCGCCGGTGAGGTATGCTGCTGCCATCATGAATGATGCGGCGCCGAAATCTCCTGGGACGTGGAACTCGTCTCCCTGGAGTGTCTGGCCCTCCACTTCAAAGATGGAGTAGCCTTCTCTCTCGACATGTCCGCTGAAGTGCTCTATGGTTTTTATGGTTGCGTCAACGTATGGTCGTGAGACGATCTTCCCCTCCACCTCCAATATAATTTTGTCTGAGGCTCTGAGCCCGGCTATCAGGATTGCGGTCAAATATTGGGATGACTCCCAGCCGATTATCCTCGTCCTTCCACCTCTTATGCCGCCACCCCTCACCACTACGGGCGCTGTCCCGGTCTCCCTCGTGGTCCAGCACTCCACCCCCAGTTTTCCAAGGGAGTCAAGAAGAGGTTGGATCGGCCTACGCCTTATCGAATCATCGCCTGTGAGGACCGTGTATCCCCGCTCAACATGGGCTGAGAGGGCTGTATAGATTCTGAGCGTTGTCCCCGAATTCTCAACGTTTATCACGTTAGGTGGACATTTTAGTTTCTCCCGACCACTCACAACAAGTAGAGGCCCATCCTGCTCGACTACGGCTCCCAGCAGCTTGGAGGCGTCTATACTCGCCCTAGTATCTCTCGAGAGGAGAGGGTTATGTATCTTAGATTCTTCTGGGATTATTGTCGCCAAGGCCACGGCTCTATGTGTGTAGCTCTTGCTGGCCGGCGCTGAAACAGTCCCCGATATCTGGGATGGGAGGACTTGGATCTTCATCCGAAACCTCCCTTGACAGCGTGGAAGATGTTGATGGGGCATTTCAAGACATGATAACCCGCCGAGGAGAAGACCTGGCCAACATCCTCCATTTTGGATTGCTCGGTCACCGCTGCTATTGCCGGCCCTGTCCCAGAAACACCCGCAGCTAATGCCCCGGCCCTTAAGGCTCCTATTATAGGCTCAGATGGGAGTTTGAGGGCTGATGCGTGGAGTATGCCGTTCAATGTCATGGCCTTCCAGTATTCACCCCTCAGAGCTAGCTGGAAAGCCTCTTCAACCAGCTCCCTTATGGGGTTGAGCAGCTCCCTCTTAAATTCCCTCGTATAGGTCCTACCGCCCGGCACACCTACTACGGTGATAAGGTTTGGAGGCTGATCCCTCCTGAGTATCCGCATCCCAATATTATCGGTCACAACTATCCCTCCCATCATACATGCCGCAGCATCATCCAAAGCTCCTGTTATAGATGTTCCGGAAGATTTTGAAGCCTCGGCGACCAAGGCTAGAATCCTGTCATCATCCATCTCAGTATCTAGGGCGTCCAATAATGCTAGGGCCGTCGCCACCGCTGCTGAGCTTGAGCTTTTAAGTCCCACGGCCACCGGTATAGATGATCTCGTCCTCACCCTGCATCCCCTAACACCCACACCCAGCTCCTCTGTGAACCTTCTCACCACCTCGGATACAAGTGAGCTGTCCATATCCTCTCCACCTGCGTCGAGTACCACACCCTCCACAACATCCAGCTCAACCTCAGCCTCGGTGGTGAGAGACACTCCAAGGGCTGCACCCCGGCCTATTGAGATGGCGTTAACTATTGAGACCGCCCCGTAAGCCCTTCCATATCCCCTACCTTTCAAACCCCGAATCTCCTCAGCCCACGTAAAGCGGCCCGCTTCATGACAGCATCATCAGGCCTACGGCCCAACCATATACGATAGGCCTCGACAGCTTGGGCAATAAGCATCTCAAGCCCGCCAACTGTTGAAGCGCCCCTACGCCTAGCATCACGTAGGAGCCGTGTCACCGGCGGATTATACACCATGTCAAAGACTAAGCTCCCATTTCTGATGTAGTCTGCTGGAAGGGGTGTGGCGCCGGATCTGGGATACATGCCGACAGGGGTTGCATTCACGATAACCCCGCATGATCCAGAATATCTTCTGAGATCAGAGGGCCTGAATTTACCCTGCTCATAGTCTATCCCGCGGTCTTCTGCGAATTTGGCCATGTCATGTAATCGCTGCGCCCTTCTTCCGATGAATACCTGTTTTAGACATCCGAGATCCCTCAAGGCTATCGCAGCGGCCCTTGCCGCCCCACCGACCCCAAGGATTAGGGCTGCCGACCCCTTCACCTGTCTCCTAGGCAGTATCCTACGTATCGCCATCACGTCGGTGTTAAATCCATGAAGCCTTCCGCCCGATATCTTGACGGTGTTTACGGCACCGACCTCCCCAGCCTCGCTTTGAAGCCTATCCATGAACTTGGCTATGGTGATCTTATGTGGTATGGTGACGTTGAAGCCTCGGAGCCCTATTATCAGCTTTGAGCTTGATATGAAGCTCTTCAACTCTCTCCTCCCAACTCTGAGGGCTACGTAGAGGTGGTCGTCCAGCCCCACATCCCTGAAGGCGGCGTTAAACATGTGGGGTGAGACCGAATGCTCCACCGGGTCACCTATCAGGCAGTAAAGCGCCCCCATAGATCGTGGACACACTCCTCACAAGCCTCTCCTTATAGGACTTCATCTCTTGGAGGGTCATCTGGCCCGGCGCCGTGCCCCTCCCATCTAGTGATGCATATGCTATGGGAGACCCAGCGGCCATGGCCAAGATCCTAGACACCCTTCCCACCTCACCCATGCAGAATGCTATGAGCCTATTCCTAGGCAGCTCACTGTATAGGTGGAGTATCCTAAGAATGTCGGAATGGCTGTTCGCATATGTGACAACCTTTGCATAATCTCCTAATCCGAGACATCGCATCGCTATCTCCGAGAGGACTTTCATGTCCGGCGTATCTGTGAAGCTATGCCATGAGACTATCATGTTCCGGCCCAGTTTTAACCTGAACCTCTCACATGTCTCAAGCTCCAGATCAACTAGGGCGGGGTTTATACTTGACAGTCTGCTTAGAACCGCTAGCCTCTCGTCATCTGGGCCGTTGAATCTTCCGCCCTGGGAAGCTGGTCTCAGGGTGATGACCAGCTTTGAAGAAAATGGTGCCAGTTGTCTGACTAATTTCTCAGCCTCCAGCTCCCTGAGATAGTCGAGTCTAGCCTCCACAAGGTCAGCTCCAGCCTTGATGGCCTTAGATATTCTCTCTATGAGGGTTTTAGAAGATTCGCCGTAGGTTGAGACACATATGAGGGGTGGCTTCATCGCTCCACAACCGTTTCATCCACAGCGATTCCAAAATGCCTCCCCTTCTGCCCGCTAACATAAACAAGTATCTTATCACCCTTCTTTATCTCCGTGACAGGTATGAGTTTATTGTCCTCGGTGATGAATCGGATGGTCTCGGCGTTTTGAACAGTTGCAGCGCCGCTATGGCCGTTGACTATTGCCTTGACGATCCTGAGGGGTCTTTTCTCTATCTTCACTCTTCCCACGGATGTAAGTCTTGTCCTGCCGCCGCTGTCCACTATTAGAACCCTATCACCAGAGGAGAGCTCCGAGAGATATCTTGTAGTCCCGTCGGGCATGAGTATGTAGCTGTGTATGGCGCCGGCGTTTACCCTGAAGGGTCTTGGGGATGTGAAGCTGGACCCTATGGACTCGTTGTGGATTAGGAATAGCATGCTGGCCATGCTCCCGACGAGCAGTCCCTCGCCGAGGCCGAGAACAGTCACTGTGTCGATGCACGCCCTGTCTCCCAGTCCCACGTCACGGACATCCTCAACCGTCGCATATTGTAGGCTCAGGCTGGATGGTGCCTTCACGATATCCTTGAGAAGCATTAAATCATCCTCAGACTTTACTTTAACCGCTACACCGTCCACACCCTTCTCCAATATGCCTAGGAGTAGCTCCACATCAGACGGCGATCCGGTCTCTGCTATCACCTGTGTGCCGAGACCAGCCTTCATAGCTATCAGATTCTCAAGGGGTATGATACGCCAGTCCGAGGTTGATACATGCACCTCGGCCGCTCCTCCTCTCGCCAAGCTGATGACCCTCTCAATATCCGATGGGGTGCTGATGGGAACCCTCGGAACATTATCCCTCCTACCGCCTGATGTGACTGTTAAGGCGTCGCCGGAGTGTGTGTAGATTGTGAGCCCCTCCGTCTTCTCCACATTAGCCCCACCGGGTAGTATAAAGTTGGTGAACCCCAACGATACAGCCTTTTGAAAAAGTCTACTATCCCATTTGGAGAGATCAACTATAACCTTCTTCATACTGTTTCGGACTCCACTTGACCTAGGCTCCGTCCCTCTATCACTATGGCCCTAAGTTTTCTCACCATCAGTTTTGGATTGTCATGCTGGAATACGTTGCGGCCGAATGTTATCCCAAGGCAGCCTCCTCTTACAGCAGCCTCGGCCAGTTTCAGGACGTCCTCATCCCTCTCCATCTTGGGGCCGCCGGCAGCCACCACAGGGACCGGGCAGCTCTTCACAACCTTTTCAATCTCACTCACATCCGCTGAGGGCAGGGGGACCTTGACTATGTCGGCTCCCAGCTCAGCCCCAACCCTCCCCACATGGCTAATGGTGAAGGGGTCGTTGGCGTTCTTGATGTTCTCACCTCTCGGATACATCATGGCTATGAGTGGGATCTGCCAATCGTCACATGCGTCGGCTATAAAACCCAGCTTGTGAAGCATCTCACCGTCATCGGCCCCGCCCACGTTGATGTGGACTGATACGCCGTCAACACCTAGCCTTATAGCCTCCTCCATCGAGGCCACCCTTACTTTGAGATTCACCCTCGTGCTGAGCTGGGTGCTGGCCGACATGTGCATTATCGTGCCCACTTTAACGGGCTTGTCCAAGGCCCTGAAGATACCCTTATGCGCAAGAACCGCCGTGACGCCCGCCTCCTCCAACATGTTTATGAGGCCTTTGATGTCCTCCAACCCCCTGACAGGGCCTATGCTTGTCCCATGATCCAGTGGTATGCATAGCATCCGGCCGTTCTCCAGCAGTCTTGACATCCTAACCTTTTTTCCGAAAACCATGTCATCATCACCCTAGGTAGCCGTAGTGGACGGCAAGCTCTGCGGTCAAAATTGTCCCACCTGCAGCACCCCTTATCAGGTTATGGCTGAGGGATATCATCCTCACGTTGTTTCCGTCAACCCGGAGCCTGCCAACCGAGACAGCCATACCCGGGACAGTCCCAGCATCAGCATCAACCCTAGGCTGGGGCCTATCCGCCTCCCTCCTCACGATTATAGGCCTGAGCGGAGCCGTTGGAAGGTTGAGCTCCTGTGGCAGTGATACATAGTCCTCGAGCATGTGTTCAACCTCCTCCAAGGTTGTCGGGCGTTTAGCCTCAACTAGGATTGATTCCAGATGGCCGTCCACTGTTGGAACCCTTAGACATGTTGCAAAAACCTGTGTTGGATCATTTTTAATCACACCGTTTTCCATCCTCCCCAGTATCTTACCGGCCTCTGTCTCCACCTTACGCTCCTCACCCGATATGTATGGTATGACGTTGCCCAGTATGGAGAGGGATGGAACTCCAGGATAACCGGCGCCTGAGACGGCCTGCATAGTTGTGACTACCACCCTGTTGAGCCCGATCTCCTTGGATATTGGATGGAGGGGTAGGACAAGACCGACGGTTGTGCAGTTGGGGGTGGTCACTATATATCCGTCCCAGCCACGGTTTCTCCTCTGTCCCTCTATGAGGGCTAGATGCTCCGGGTTTATCTCGGGGACTATCAGGGGGATGTCAGGCTCCATCCTGAAGGCTGCGGCGTCGCTGAAGACTGGGAGGCCCGCCTTGGCGAAGACTGGTTCAGCCTCCCGTGCCGCCTCTGTGGGCAGGCATGAGAAGACAAAATCCGCATCCACATACTTGGGGTCTGTGGGCATCACCTCCATCTCAGCAAAATTCTTGGGCGGTGTGGGAGCCTCCCCACGGACCGCTTCAATGTATTTCTTCCCCACCGAGTCCTTCCCCGTTAATGCTGTTATCCTGAACCATGGATGGTTTGAGAGTAGTTTGATATAGTGCTGGCCGACCATTCCCGTCGCTCCGAGTATCGCAACATCAAATCTTTTCATACCATCTCCCCCTCCTCAAAGCTCACCCACCACAGTTGAAAGCGTATCTTTTATGAGTTTCACCGCCTTCTCAGCCTCCCTTGATGAGACGAATATCCTGATCGATGAGCTGATGGTTAGGATGCCGTAGATGTTAATGGCCTGGGCTGCGAGCGGCTGTATTATCTTATGGACTACACCTGGAATGGTCTCCAACATGGTCCCATAGATCCTCAGCAGGCTGAGGTTCGGAAAGTGGCTAATCGCCTTCCCCAGCTTACTTAAGACAAGATAATCGTGAAGCCGCTCCACAACCTCACCATCACCGTCAAGATATAGTATGAGGGAGTTTTCCTCAATTGACGCTGCTATCAGTTTTGCTTTAGTGGCCTTCAGAGCCTCCACAACATTGGCCAGTTTCACAGCCTCTCCCAGCTCCTTACCCAGTATCGTCACCATGGTGACGTTGTCATGGTCCACCGCAACATCCAGCTCTGGTGTGCCTGAGGATAGTATGATGGTGCCGCCGGACTCGAGGGACTCCATAGTGCCTATTCTCAGTTTAAGGTTGGGGGTTAGGTATTTGATGGCCTTTGCATGGAGTATCTTGGCGCCTCCCTTGGTGAGCTGCAGTATCTCGCTGGAGCTCAGCACTTGGATTACGTCGGCTTCAGAGGTTGACTTGGGATCCGTCGAGTAGACCCCTGCCACATCCTTCACTAAGATGATCTCCGAGGCCCTGACGCAGTTGCCGAGGAGGACTGCGGTTGTGTCGCTTCCGCCTCTTCCAAGCGTCGTAATCCTACCGGATCTCGTTAGGCCGACATACCCGCATACAACCGGCACTTTTCCCGACGATATGAGGTTGATCAGCCCCTCCGATCTAGACCTGCACTCCTCAAGTATGGGTGTTGCATCTAAATGCTTATCGTCTGTTATCACCGGCCATAGCTCCGAGCTGGGGTCTACAACCACGCTATCCAATCCAACTTTGGTTAGGGCCACTGCGAAGAGCCTCGCACTGGTTCTCTCACCCATAGCCAGCACCTCATCAAGCAGCTCGGGAGGTGTATCCGGGTTTAGCCGTTGGGCTGTCCTCAGCAACTCATCAGTCACACCACGCAGCGCTGAGACCACGACGAGAACCCCTACATCTTTCTCAACCAGCGATCTTATCCATCCAGCAGCCCTCTCAATATTCTTCTCATCGGAGAGGACGGATCCGCCGAATTTTACGACTACACGATTTTTCAAAAAAGCCACCCCAAGAATTGTGTTGAGAGCGGAAACCTGAGGCGGCTTAGAAGCGGTAATAGTAGTAGCCGCCAAAGCTGTTAAAATAGGCAGCAACGCCCCGCCTCATCTACCGCCTCCGCCTCGTTGGTCCTCCCATGCATCATTATATAAACATTTCAGGATGGCTGATCACATTAGCCGGAGCCATGGTAATATTCAAAAGCCAGCTTAATGGGCATTGTTTATGGCTCTGCCCAGGAAGATTGCCGCAGAGTTCATCGGTACATTCCTTCTTGTTTTCATTGGAAGTATGGCGGTTGATACTGCGGACTCTCTCACAGCAGTCGCCCTAGCCCATGGATTAACCCTACTGGCTATGGTTTATGTGATAGGGCCGGTCTCGGGATGCCACATAAACCCCGCCATCACCATATCCCTCATGGCGATACGGAAGATTAGGCCGGGCGACGGGATCGCCTACATAATCTCACAGATCCTTGGTGCAATTGTTGCAGGATACATCCATGCTGCGATAATACCCTACAGTACAACCTACTATGGGCTAACCCTGCCCACAGATGCCATAGGTTTTGATGAGGGGCTGGCCATGGTGGTGGAGGCGGTGGCCACCTTCGCCCTAGCCTTCACAGTATACATCGCAGGTGTCTCCGGAAAGGTCAACAGCAGCGTCTCGGGCCTTGCCATAGGGCTGACACTATCCACAGCAATCCTGGCGATAGGGCCTTTAACTGGTGCGTCTTTGAACCCTGCTAGAACCTTAGGTCCGGCTGTTGCCAGTATGAACTTCACAGCCCACTGGGTATATTGGCTCGGTCCCATTGTGGGAGCGTTGGTGGGCATGTCGGCCGCCCGTATTGTTTCAGGAGATTGAATGGTTCAAGGATAGGTCTAACACATGGCTTGGGATGGTATATCCGTGGACTGCGAGGCTGAATGCTATCCTAATAATCTCGGAGATGGTGAGGGTGATGGAGTGAGACAGAGGGAGAAGGTTGCTAGGGAGACCCTTCACATAGCCACCTATGGTGAAGAAGACCATGATATGATTCTACTAGGTGTGAAATACCTGCCCATAACCAAGCTCATACTCATCACCGTCGAGTCGGAGAGGGACAAGGCTGTGAGATTCGCCTCAAAACTGGGCAGGACACTCAAGATAGGGACCGAGGTCTACTCGATAAAACCACCAATCCTCTACAACACACTAGCCATATTCAGGGAGATTATTCTGAAGAACTTGGGAGCCTTCGAGGATATAATAGTGAACGCGAGCAGCGGTGACAAGCAGCTTGGCTGTGCTGCTCTAACCTCGGCCTTCATAAATGGGCTCAAGACAATAGCTGTGGACGGCGATACACCAGTCCTTCTACCAATAATAAAGCTCAGCTATAATGAAGTAATATCGGAGACCAAGATGAACATCCTGAAGAGTCTTGATAGGGCTGGAGGGTCCGTCAGCGATCTCACAGAGCTAGCCAGCCTCACCGGCTATGGGAAACCTCTCCTCAGCTATCATGTAAATGGTGGTGAGGATTCTAAGGGTCTGGTCCAGCTGGGTCTGGTCGAGGTTGAGAAGTATAGGAAGGGTAGGCTAAGGATCACAATAACGCCTCTTGGCCATATGCTTTTGGCCAGTGTATTGGGTTAGAACGTTTCAAGGTAAAGGCTTTAAACGATGTGGCCGTCATCTGCCACCATGGGGGTTAGATGGCTCCATACTGGGGTGGCGATAGTCGCTCTGGCTGTCATAGTCGGTGTGCTTGTATTGCCACGTGGCCAGGAGGAGACAATCACGCCAACCATGGATGGTATTGAGGTGGGGGCGACTCCATGGGTCACGGTCACGACTTCCATGTTGGACGGCGGTGAGGTGAGATATGTGGTGCCGCCTGATGAGATTTTACCGGGTGGGCCGCCCAAGGATGGGATTCCATCGATAGATAGCCCTAGCTTCATCGGAGCTGATGAGGCTGATTTCCTCAGGAGTGAGGAGCTTGTTGTTGGGATCTACTATGGTGGTGTTGCCAAGGCCTACCCCCATAGGATACTCGTCTGGCATGAGATAGTTAATGATGTGGTGGCGGATGAACCCATAGCCGTAACATACTGCCCACTATGCTACACCGCTACAGCCTTCAGGAGGATAGTTGGTGGTGAGGTGACAACATTCGGTGTATCTGGCAAGTTATACAACAGCGATCTGGTCATGTATGATAGGCTGACCGACACATATTGGAGCCAGCATCTTGGTCTTGGCATATATGGCCGTATGGCCGGTGTTGTCCTCGAGAGGATTCAGGTGGATGTTATAACATGGTCTAGATGGAGGGAGCTTCATCCTGATACGCTTGTTCTCTCGACTGAGACTGGTTTCTCCAGACCCTATGGACGTGACCCATACAGCCCATACGGCTACTATAGGAGCAGGGATATCTGGTTCCCGGTTAAAAACCTAGATGACAGGCTTCATCCCAAAGCGATACTTCATGGAGTTGTCATAGATGGTGTGGCCAAGGTATACGAGCAACGTAGCATCGCACGCGTAAGGGTCTTGAACGATGAGGTTGCAGGACAACCTGTCTTAATAGTCAGCCCATTCGAGCAATATGTTAGGGCCTATTCTAGGAAACTTGGAGAGGCTCTCCTAGAGTTTTCATGGGAGGATGGACGGCTTGTGGATATGCAGACCAACAGCATCTGGGATGTAGAAGATGGGGAGGCTGTCAGCGGCCCCCTCAAGGGGAGCAAGCTATCCCAAATAGTGGTATATCCAGCATTCTGGTTCGCATGGTCGGCATTCTATCCAGGGGTTGAACTCTATTATGACGGCGGCGACCCAGCTTTTCAGTAGGCCGGTCCTGAGTGGCGGCGTATATTCGGCGGCATATCTCACGGCATATCTGCTGGTGGTCATACTCACAACACCCGCGCTACCGCCTGGCGAAGCTGTCAGGGCCTCCCTAGTTTTCAACGGACATTTCCTAGTTCTGATGCTCTCTTCAATCTGGTTTCATGGGTTTCTAAGGGCTAGGGTGGCCAGGCGGTCGTGTACGTTGCGTAGGGGTGTGGTGGCCGGTGCAGCTGGCGGAGGGTCCACACTAGCTTCATTCGTTTCATTTCTCTCCCTCACCCAAGTTGGCTGCTGTGGCTTCTGGCTCTACGCTATATCCCTTCTCGCCAGTGCTGGGGGCTTGGGGACAGCTTTGGCCGGGATGATGGTGGAGTCCCCGTTCTCCCTCATGACCCTAGGGCTTTCAATCGTCTGGGCCGGGAACATCTACATACTGATGAGGCTTAGCCGCTCTAGGTTCTCCCCTTGAGAAGCCAGTAGATCTTCTCAGGTGTCATGGGTATGTGGTGTGGCCTGACTCCAACTGCGTTGTAGATTGCGTTGGCTATGGCTGGGGCGACGGAGATTATCCCTATCTCACCCACGCCTTTAGCTCCGAACGGCCCTGTCTCCTCACCGTCCTCAACAGCCATCACCTCGACATCGGGCATATCCTTCACACTGGGTATGAGGTATGTGGAGAGGTTGACCGTCTTTATAACACCATCCTCTATCACAGGGTTCTCCATCAAAGCATATCCCAACCCCTGTGCAACAGCACCCTCCACCTGCCCCGTGAATGTCTGGGGGTTTACCACACGGCCTGCATCCACCACAGCCACAAGCTTCCTGACCGATACAAAGCCGGTCAAGACGTTGACCTCTACACTGGCTAGGGTTGCTCCATACATGTAGAAGAGATGGGGTATCTCCAGCGAGCCGGGGATGGGCGTTGTCCTAGGCACGTCGAAAACACCCTCAACAGTTGTTGGGAGGCCATATTCCACCATGGCCTGGTATAGGTCCTTGTAGCTGAGTCTGATCCCAGAGTCCGTGTATGCGGTTGAGTTGCTGAACTTCGCCTTCTCCCCCGTCAACCTGGCCATGGCCGCTCCCATGTTATCCAGCATCTTTCTAGCAGCGTCCTTCAGGGCGTTTCCGGCGAGGTATAGCTGTCTGGAGGCTGATGTGACGCTTGTGTCGGGTGTCTCCTCGGTATCGGCCAGCAGCACTTGGATCTGGTTTGGATCGCAGTGGAGGTAGTCGGCCGCCAGCTGGGCTAGGGCCTGTGATATGCCTTGGCCGATCTCGGTGGAGCTTGCCCTAACCCTGAAGCCGCCAGTGCTGGTGAGTTCCAGTGATACCCGGCCACTGTCAGGTAGTGCGCCGAGGGTGTATCCCTTCACCGCCGCCGCAACCCCGACACCATGTCTAATCCACGGCTTACCACCGTTCTTCCCACGATGCCCACGCTCCCGCCAAACCTGGTGGCTCCTTATCTTCTCAAGGCACTGGACTATCCCAACACTTCCCTCAAGCCGGTTCCCGAAGACACCCACATCACCCTTCCTCACAGCGTTGACGAGACGGATCTCAAGGGGATCCATGCCAAGCTTCTCAGCCAGCTGGTCCATCTGACTCTCCATAGCGAAGATAACCTGGGGGCTTCCAAAACCCCTGAAGGCAGAGGCAACAAGATTGTTGGTATATATCAGATATGCCCTGATGTCTATGTTGGGTATCCTGTATGGCCCGTTGCAGTTTTCTATGGCCACATCTAGGACCGCTGGCCCGAGACATGCGTAAGCACCCGTGTCATATACGATCTCTGTCTGGTTGGCGAGGAGCCTGCCATCGGATGCGGCGCCTGTCCTCATCTTCACATATGAGGGGTGTCTCTTGACCCCGGCTATGTTGGACTCCTCCCTCGTCCAGACCATTCTCGCAGGCCTACCTGTCTTGAGTGTGACGAGGGCTAGATGGATCTGGACTGTTATGTCATCCTTCCCGCCGAACGCTCCGCCAACATGTGGGATGATCACCCTCACCCGCTCCTTGGGCAGGTTGAGTGTGTGGCATATCTCCTCCCTATCTCTGTATGGCGACTGGCCGCCTGCTATGACATTTATCCGACCCTTCTCATCTAGGTAGGATATTCCAGCCTCAGTCTCAAGATAGGCGTGTATCTGGGTGGCTGTCGTATAGCTATCCTCAACCACCACATCAGCCTGCTCCAAGGCTTTCTCAGCATCACCATAGGTGATCCTTGTCTGCCTGCAGATATTTCCACCATCATGGATTTTCGGTGAGTCGGGTTTCATAGCCTCAAAAGGGTTGGAGACAACAGGCAGCACCTCATAATCCACCTCCACAAGGGCTGCAGCCACCTCAGCCTCTTCACGGCTCTCAGCAGCTACCAGCGCCACAGGATCACCTATGTATCTGACCCGGTCGTCACATAGGACAGGCCTATCCTTCACAAACACACCATACCTGTTATTCGGCACATCCTTATGGGTTAGGACAGCCACAACACCATGATATCGCTGGGCTTCCGTGATATCTATTGACCTTATCCTAGCATGTGGATACCTGCTCCTGACAGCGATGACGTATAAGGTGTTGTCTGGGAATAGGTCGGAGGCATATTTCGCCTCGCCGGACGCCTTCTCAAATGCATCCCTCCTCGCCAACGGTTTTCCAACATACCTATGCTCCAGCACTCGAATCTCACCCCGCCAGCAGGTCATGGAGCGTCATGTAGACATAGTTGACGGCCATCTCCCGCCTATACTCGGCCGTCCCCCTCACATCGGTGATTGGGCTAATATCCTCCAACACAGCTTTAGCAGCCCTCCAGAACAACTCTTCAGAAGGCCTTGAGCCTTTGAGGAGACGCTCACAGGCCCTAGCTCTTACAACCGTCGGAGCAACAGCCCCCAAGGCCACCCTCACATCCCCTATCTCCTTCCCATCACGCCTAACCCACACTGCCCCGTTGACCACTGATATCGCATCACCCAGCCTAAGCCCGTGTTTGAAAAAACCACCCAGCTCAGCCGTCCCCATAGGTGGGAATAATATCTCAGCCACAATCTCATCGGGCCGCAGGTCAAGCCTCTTGTAGCCCCTGTAGAAGCCCTCTATAGGTATTGTCCTGCCGCCGTCCCTGCTGACAACCTTGACCGAGGCGTTGAGGGTGTATAATGGTGGGAGGGAGTCGGCTGCAGGTGATGCGTTGACTAGGTTCCCGCCCAAGGTGGCCTTATTCATTATCTGGATGGATCCTATCGTATCGCTTGCCTGGGCCAGCATATTTGCATGGCGTCTTATGATGGGTGACCTGGATATTTCGGTGAATGTGGTTAGGGCTCCCACCTTAACCATGTTATCCTCCAGTCTGATGTATTGGAGCTCTCTTAGAGCTTGGATGTTGAGCAGGTCCATCCTCGGAATCACCCCGTTCTTCATCTGTATGATGAGATCCGTGCCTCCGGCCACCAGCTTAACCCTACCACCATTCGATTGGAGAATCTCTAACGCTTCCGAAAGGCTTGAAGGCGTCCACACCCTCACATTATAGAGGGAGACCATGGCTAACCCCGGGCCGCCAGCCTGACAGACTCGAGGATCTTCACATAGCCTGTGCATCTGCAGAGGTTTCCACGCAGCGCCTCCCTAATCTCCTCATCTCCAGGGCTTGGATTCTCCCGTAGCAGTGCCTCAACAGCGATTATGAAGCCGGGTGTACAGTAGCCGCATTGTACAGCTCCGGTCTCTGCAAAGCTACTAACCACTTTAGAGTCTGAGAGACCCTCCACAGTGGTGACCTCCCGCCCGCTCACCTGGGCCATGAGTGTAAGGCATGAATGGACGGCCCGGCCGTCTAAGAGTACTGTGCATGCTCCACAGTCTCCGTTGCTACACCCGTCCTTGACACCTGTGAGATGCATTATCTGTCTCAGGGATTCTAGGAGGGTGTATGCGGGCGGGACCTCTAGGGTGGTTATGCGTCCATTTAGTTTAAAGGTTATTCTCTCCAGAACCCTGGCCTCGGCCATAATTGGTGGTTTGATGGTAGTATGTAATAAGGCTGATCCAGCTACTTCAAGCATAAATAAGCGTGGTGGTGGAAGGTATTGGTCATGAGTAGGCCGTCGGGCAGAAGGATCCTCAGATACCTTATCAAGGGTGTGGGAGCTGGGCTTACAGCAGCCACAATCTACGTCGGATACCTCTATACAACCGTCTCACTCACAGCCTACCCGATAATCTCAGCACTCTTCATCCTCATCATAGCCTTCATGATCATAGGCTCCATCCTAGCCCTCCTCTTCTAGTCGTGAGAGTCGTGAGCCTAGAGACGGTGCAGCGGTGCATCGGATGCGGACGGGAATATCCACCAGACACCATAGTCTACTCATGTGAAGAATGCGGCAACCTCCTAGACATCATACTGGATGGGATTGGAGAGCTTTCACCATCAGGGTTGAGAAGCACATGGCAGGGTAGGATCCCCGGCATCTGGCGCTATCGGGAGCTAGTCCCAGTGAAGAGAACGCCTGTCACTTTACGTGAGGGTGGAACACCCCTCTACAACGCAGAGAGGGCTGCGAGATGGGCTGATGTGAGGAGGCTCTACATAAAGTATGAGGGTGTCAACCCTACTGGCAGCTTTAAGGATCGGGGGATGAGCGTCGCCATCACCAAGGCCCTTGAGCTCAAACGTGGGACAGTCATCTGCGCCTCCACGGGAAACACATCCTCTTCTATGGCGGCGTATGCTGCTGCGGCTGGATTGAGGGCTGTGGTCCTAGTACCCCGTGGGAGGGTGGCTGTTGGTAAGCTTTTCCAGACACTCCTCTACGGCGCCCAAACCTATGCTGTTGATGAGGGCTTCGACTCGGCTCTCCAGACCGTCATTTCAATCTCACGCACCTCGTCGGCATACATCCTAAACTCCGTCAATCCATGGCGTATAGAGGGGCAGAAGACCCTGGCCTATGAGCTTTGGGAGGAGATGGGAGACGAGGACTATCTAGTCTCTGTCCCGGTTGGCAACTGTGGAAACATATCAGCCATATGGAAGGGATTCAGGGAGCTGGCTGAGATAGGGCTTCTCAAAAACCAACCACGCCTAGCCGGAGTCCAGTCCGAGGGTGCGTCCCCATTCGTCGACGCTGTGGAAAGAGGTGACGGCCGCCTAATACCAGTCGATCGGCCCTCAACCATTGCTTCAGCCATCAGGATTGGGAGGCCCGTAAACTGGCTGAAGGCGCTGCGGGCCGTAAAAGAGTCGTCCGGGCTTGTGGCGAAGGTGAGTGATGCCGAGATAGTTGAATCGCAGCGGATCCTCGCCTCGGGTGAGGGTATAGGTGTTGAGCCCGCCTCCGCAGCATCCCTGGCCGGTGTGAAGAAGCTGAGGGAGATGGGGTTTATAGACCGGTCTACAGTCGTAGTATGTATAGCCACCGGCCACGCCCTCAAGGACCCAAATCCCGAACTTGTAGACTTCCAACCTAAAATCCTTCAGACGTCTCCGGAAGGGTTTGCGAAGCTGCTTAATGGGCTGTGACGTAATAGTATTCACCCATCTCCTTCTGCATCATATCCAGCTGGGATCCGATCTTATTGACCCTAGGCCTCTTCGTCTCATGGTCTCTCCTAAACGTCACACCCATGTCCTTTAGGAAGGTGTTGAAGCCTGTTCTCAGGTCGGTCGGCGGCCCCGCTATCCCGTATCTTCCAGGCTCACCCCTGAAGACCATCAGGCTTGTCGATGCGAAATCCAGCACAGTGAAGTCATGCTCTATCAGGAGAACATAGACCTTCATATCAAGGGCCAGCCTCCTAATCAGCTTGGCCATATGGTATCTCTCCTCCACATCTAGGAAGGCGCTCGGCTCATCAAGAACATACAGCTGGGCATCCCTCGAGAGGGCCTCAGCCACACTCACCTTCTGCAACTCACCGCCACTCAACTCCCCCAACTCCCTCTCCATCAACTTCTCAAGCCTAAAAGGGTGGACAATCTGCGAAACATAGAGCTGGGTCTCATACTTGGGGCCCGCAGCCCTCCTCAGAGCCTCTTCAACAGTCATCTCACCGGCCGTAGGATACTGGGGCTTGTAGCTCACCGTTTTAGGGTCGAAGGAGAAACCCTCATCCGAGCTCTCTCTCCCAGCTATGATCCTGGCGAATGTCGTCTTGCCTATGCCGTTAGGGCCGACTATACCGAGGACCTCACCCCGTGCTACATAGCCAGCTGAGATGGAGAGCTTAAAGCCCTCATAGGTCCGTGTCATATCCGGCCAGTAAAGCCTCTCCACCAGCTCCTCAGGTCTTGTGGGTGGTTTCACCTGAAACTCTATCCTCTCATTTCTGAAGCGTAGGTTCTCGTCTGGTATGAAACCGTTAACAAAAATGTTAATACCCTCCCTACATCCATACGGGCCAGCCACCACACCATAAACCGCAGGCTCCCCATAGAAGACGAAAATAGTATCCGAGAGATAGTCCAGAACGGCAAGGTCATGATCAGCCACAACAACCTTAGCACCACCCTCGGCCAGCTTCCTAATCTCAGCCGCCACCATCATCCTCTGTTTAATGTCTAGGAAGCTTGAGGGCTCGTCGAAGAGATACAAGTCAGCTCTCCTTAGCATAGAAGCCGCTATAGCGAGGCGTTGCAACTCACCACCACTTAACGCTGAGACATCACGTTCAGCAACATTCTCCAAATTTAGAGCCTTAATCACATAATCGGGCTCACCTATCTTCTCCAACACCTGCCGGACTGTTCCACGCACCACCTCGGGTATTCTGGAAATCGACTGGGGCTTGAATGCTACCTTCACGCTCCTCCTCTCCAGCTCCTGAAGATGCTCTTGGATTAGGGAGCCTCTGAAGTGTCTAGCCGCATCAAGCCATGACACCTCCCCATCAAGCTTGCCGAAGTTGGGCTTGAGTAGGCCGGCTAGGATTGAGATGGAGGTTGACTTGCCGATCCCATTCTTCCCAAGAAGGCCGACAACCTTCCCTCTCTCAGGATAGGGAAGCCGGAATAGCTTGAACTTGTTGACACCATACTGGTGGGTTAGGCTGTCCTTAAGCTCTGAAGGTAGGTTTATTATTGTAATCGCTTCGAAGGGACATTTCTTCACACATATTCCACAGCTTATGCATAGGCTCTCGTTTATTATCGGATATCCGTCATCACCCATTTTGATGGCCTCTATCTTGTTTCTGACAGGCGGGCAGTATGTGATGCAGGGCCAGTTTCCACACTTCTTAGAGTCGCATGACTCCCTATCCAAAACCGCTACCCTATGGTCTTCTAACATCTGACAGCACCCTTGTATGGTGTCCCGGCGCTAAAAGCAGATGGGGGCCATTAGCCAACCCTCATACGTCCATCTAAAAAACCTTTGAGAGACGCCCGATGCCGCCGGAAGCCATCAGCCTGAGGATTCTATCAAGCTCGGTTTGGGAGAGTCTCCCACCCCAATCCACCATGTCACCCGACGCTCCGCCAATAATCTCTAGGGCCCTTTCAACACATCTTCCAACAGTCTGGCCGGTGACATCAAGCTGTCTAACCCTTCCCCTCCCTAGAGCCTTAACAGCCTCCACGAAGCATGCTCCGACAAACTCAGCCTCAAGGTTCTCAATAATCTTCCCAGCCTCATACCCTCTTCTCTTAAGACGCCTGTACAGGTTTAGGGGGTTGATTCTCAGAACTATGCATGATGCTCTTACCTTGGAGAGTCTCACAACTATATGGCTGGCCAGGACATATTGGCCATCCTCTATCATCAGACGCTCAAGACTGTGACGTAGCTTTAGGGGGCTCACTATGGCTGTCCTTCTTCTCCTATCATATCCCTCGGCCAGCCCTTTAACCCTCACATACTCAGGGATGTCGATGAATTCGTAGCCAAGCCTCCTGGCCAGGGCTTTTCCGATGGATGTCTTACCTACTCCCGGAACCCCTGAAACCCAGACAACCCTTGCCACACTATCTACAGGATATGGGAGCTTAAAAGCCACTCCATAGCAGTCAAAATCATGCTCCAGATCGTCTCAGAGGTTAAAGATGATGAGATGATCGAGGAGGTCTCAAGAGCTCTCCAGGAGGTTTACGGCCTCAAAGTAGTTTCCTCATGGATTAAGCTTGAGGGAGCTGAGAGATACTATAACAAGCGCCGGGCCCAGTATCACGCCGGAGGCATAACCTCCATCCTGGGTGCTGAGAAAGACAAGCTAACACTCATTATAACAGGCAGAGATCTCTATATTCCCGGGCTCAACTATGTCTTCGGATATGCTCCTGGTGGAGTGGGTGTAGTGTCGACGAGGCGTTTAGATCCGAGGTTCTATGGAGGGTCATATGATCGTAGGCTTTTCCTGGAGAGGGTGGTGAAGGAGGCGGTCCATGAGGTGGGGCATCTCAAGGGACTGAGCCACTGCCCCAACCCGGACTGTGTAATGCATTTCAGCAACAATATTCTCGACACGGACAGGAAATCCTACATACCATGCGGGGATTGCAGAAAGCGTCTCTAACGTTTAGCAACCTCGATAGAGTACTTCAGTATCTTCTCGGGCACGTCTATTCCAGTGGCCTGCATCAACCCCTTAAACTCGGGGACGCCGTTCACCTCGTTCACCAGATAGCTTCCGTCCGAGGTTTCGAAGATGTCGACACTTACTATCTCACCCCCCACTGCTTTGGCGGTCTTGATGCTCAGCTCCCTCAGCTCCTCGTTGAGATAGGCCGTGACAGGCAGTCCACCCCTGGCCACGTTGGTCCTCCACTCACCATCCCCCCTATACCGGAAGATAGCGCCCAACACCTCCTCGCCTATCACCAGTGTCCTCACGTCACGGTTGGGAAGGTCTATGTATTCCTGGATCAGATGGGCCCTCAGGATCCCGGTCGGCATCATCTCTCGATGCTCCAATAATGTCTTGAAGGTCTGCTCATCCTTGATCAGTGCCACAAGCCTACCCCAACTACCGATCGGCGGCTTATCCACCGCCGGCAGCCCCACATTCTCCAGCGCTTTCTCAGCCGACTCGGGTGCGAGGCCGACAGCCGTCCTAGGCACGGGTAGGCCGGATGCCTTAAGCTTGGCCACAGTGAGTATCTTGTTCCCTGAGCATATGATGGAGCTGGAGTTGTTTATCGCCCTTATTGATGCGGCCTCCCTAACCGCTGCTGAGTGGGCGGCATTATACATGGAGATGCATCTCACAAGGCTTACATCCACCCCGGGCCTTTCAAAGATCAGAGGCTGTTTCCTCACGTTGGTGAGCCTGACCGAGAGATTGTGCATCCTAGCGGATTTCGCCAGTAGCTTCTCCTCAATTCTAGGAACATCAAAGATCAGCTCGAGTGTGGGCTGGGTTGACATCCTTAGGCACTTAACCTGCTCCACTTGTATCCCACATAGATTTAAAGATATCCGTCACAGGGTCTCTGCATGGCTCTTGTGAAGATCTGCAGATTGTCGGAGATACCTGATGGTGGCAGGCTTGTCTCCGATGTGGGAGGTGAGGCAGTGCTACTTCTCAACCAGGGAGGTAGGATCTATGCAATCTCCAACATCTGCACCCACGAGTATGCTGAAATGGAGAATGGCCTTGTGGTGGGTGATACAATAACATGCCCGGTCCATCTCTCACGGTTTAAACTCGACACGGGAGAGGTTCTCAACCCACCGGCCAGCCGCAGCCTTAAGACTTACCGGGTGATCATTAAAGAAGATGAGGTATACCTAGATACTGGGTGAGATTATGGCTGTGGAGGGCCTGGCCCTGCTGGCTGGGTTTGCCCTGATACTGCTGGGCATGATTCTCCTACTCGTTTTTTTCATGGCTGGAGCGTCTCGTGAAGGACGTGAGGGCGGCGGATTCACAGTGATCCTACTCGGGCCGATCCCCATAGTTCTGAGGCATGGGTTTAAGATTTCAATTGTAATTGCCGCCGCAATCCTTGTTATCTTCCTTCTGATCATTTTCAGGATGGGATATGACTGGCTTTGAGGGCGCTGTCGGAGATTTGGAGGAAAGGGGGCTGAAAATTTTAAGCGGCCCTAGGGCTTTGAAAGACTACCGATGTGACGGCCTGCGCAGCTTCAGGGCGGCTGTAAGGTTTACACAGCCTGAGAGAATTGTGGTTGTTTTCCCCCGGTCAACCGAGGATGTGGTGGAGACGGTGAGAATAGCCAACTCCCATCTCATCCCCATCATACCCGCCGGCGGCATGACAGGCCTGATGGGTGGTGCAAGACCTGTTAGAGATTCTATAATCCTAGATATGAGGGAGATGAACAGGATCTTAGAGGTGAACGTGGATGATAGGAGTGTTTACTGCGAGGCTGGTGTCACCCTCGAGGATCTTGACAGACGGCTTAGGACCGAGGGGTTTATGCTCGGGCATGATCCATGGACAAAACCATACGCAACTGTCGGCGGATCCATATCAACGAATGGAATGGGCTACACCGCGGCGGCCTACGGCTCCATCAGAAGGCAGGTCCTAGGGCTCGAGGCCGTGCTCCCCGACGCATCAATAATTCGGACAAGGGCTGTTGAGGATACTTCTACAGGCCCTAGCATCGTCCAGCTTTTAATAGGGAGTGAGGGTGTGCTGGGGGTGATAACTAAGGCCGTGCTCAGGGTATATCCCATACCCGAGGCTACGGTGTTTAAGGGCTTCAGCTTTGACAGCTTTGATAAGGGGTTTAAGGCTGTCCAACATCTTTTCAGAAGCCGGGTATTCCCCTCCGCTCTAGAGTATGGTGAGGTTTTTGACGGCCCCTCAGACCCTTTGGGAGAGTATCCGTCTGAGCTTTTCATCATGTTGGAGGGGTTCGAGGAGGAGGTTGAGGCCAGGAGAAGAAGGTTGGAGAGGATGATGAAGGATTACAAGGCGGTTGAGAAGGATGATCGATGGGCGGAGGAGCTCTGGGAGCACAGGCATGATGTCGCATATCGATATATGGAGCGTGTGCGGCGGGATGACTTTGACAAGTGGATGGCTGGGAGAATATTTGACTTTATACATGTCTCACTACCGGCTTCGAAGGTGCTAGAGTATAGGAGGCGCAGCGGTGAGATACTCTCCCATAATGGTTTCAAGGTCGTTGACAGGGGTATTTGGAAGAGTCCTGAAAACTTCTCAATAGCTTTCACCAAAGAATCAGAAGAAGCGGTTGGAGAGGATGTGAACGTGCCCGCCAAGACGGTGGATGAGCTTATTTCCCAGGCCCATATGATGGGGGGCTCGATGGAGTATTGTCATGGGGTTGGGGTTAAGCTGGCGGGGCATATGCTGGGAGAGCATGGGGTCGCTGGCCTCGAGCTACTCAGACGTATTAAACGGGCCCTTGATCCCAACAATATAATGAACCCTGGTAAGCTAGGTCTTTAGGGGCTGGAAAACCTTCTCCGCAACAGACTCGGCCTCCCCACTCTCGATAAACCAGATCGCCTCCATCGCCGCCATACATCCAAAACCAGCCGCTGTGATCGCCTGCCTATACCTGTGGTCATGAACATCGCCGGCCGCAAAAACACCAGCCGCACTTGTCCGTAGCCTATTATCAACGATTATGTATCCGGCATCGTCCATCGCCAGCTGCCCCCTAAATATCTGGGTGTTCGGCTCATGGCCTATAGCCACAAACACGGCCTGGCAGTCTATGGTCTGCTCCACATTCTTTACAATATCCCTCACCCTCACACCCTCAACCCGGCTATCCCCGAGAATGTCAACCACCACGCTGTTCCACAGAAACTCTATCCTCGGATTTGACAGAGCCCTCTCGGCCATCACCTTAGACGCCCTCAGCTTATCCCTACGATGGACGACCACAACCCTGCCCACCAGATTGGCCAGGAATAGCGCATATTCCATAGCGGTATCGCCGCCGCCGACGACAACCGCCCTCGGCGCGTTCCTGAATAGGGGACCATCGCATGTGGCGCAGCTTGAGACCCCACGGCCGAGAAGCCTTTTCTCAGACTCGAGTCCAAGCCACCGCGGTGAGGCGCCGGTCGCAACTATCACAGCCTTAGCAGTTATCTCACGGTCCTCAACATAGACCCTAGGAGGGTATTTGCTAAAGTCCACACCGGTCGCATCCTCGTATATGATCTCAGCACCCATTCGCTCGGCCTGCATCCTCATATTCTCCATCAGGTCGGGGCCCAAGATGCCGTTGCTGAAACCCGGATAGTTCTCCACTTCACGGGTTAGCATAAGCTGTCCTCCGCTGGTGATCCCCGCTATCACGAGGGTCTTGAGATTGGCTCTGCTGGCGTATATGGCCGCAGTGTAGCCGGCTGGGCCGCCGCCTATAATCACAATATCATAGCCTGGCTTGGACATGTCTTCCAACCCACTCTTCCGGATATAAATGTTTGTGATTATAATTAAATCCCGGCTCCATCCACTACTAGTATGGCCAAGGATCCTGTCTGTAATATGAACGTGGATGAGGGGAGGGCAAAATACAAATCCACATATGCAGGGACCACATATTACTTCTGCAGCGTTGCATGCAAGGAATCATTTGATAAGAACCCCGGGAAATATCTCAAGTAGTTGTTAATGGGAAAGGATTATCAACCTCCCGCGGTCCGCTGAATATGTGAGGAAGGTTAGGCTAGCATCCCTGGATGAGCTTCCCCCCGGGATGATGAGAACATATGAGGTTGAGGGGCGGCATATACTCTTGGCCAACGTTGGCGGAAGGATCTACGGGATGGGCGGCATATGCTCTCACGAGGAGTGGGATCTGAGCGAGGGGACGTTGCAGGGTGAGGAGGTGGTTTGCGCAGGTCATGGAGCCATATGGGATCTGAGGACTGGCCAGGCGGAGTTTATGGAACCGCTGCCACCACTCCCAACATACAGGGTGACTGTGGAGGGAGGTGATATATTCGTTGAGATCGAGTAGGTATAATAGCTGCTCCCAAGGGTCCTTGGTGGATGGAGAGGCATAGATTCGTCTGCACAAAGTGTGGGGCCGAGTATGTGCTGCAGGCTTGGAAGGCTGTCTGCCCCAGCTGCAAATCCGAGTTTACCCTGGAGAAGGTGGCTGAGAAGGAGGGGAAGGTGGGGCGCCGTACCGCCGACTACACCGCATTCCTACTACTCGCCTACCTCCTCTATGGAATCTTACTGCCAGACCATCCCACAATCTTCCAAGCTATCGCCCATCACACACCCATCCCCACACCTATAGCCTACGCATTCTTCGTAATCCTGGCCCTGCTGGTCTACGTTGCGGCTGAGCCGGCTTTAATGATCTCACCGGCCGTGGGTGTGGCCGCACTCATCATAGGCCTCCTCGGCATTACCGCTATCGGCCCCCTAGCTTTAATCTCTGCGGCGCTGGGCGGTGCCTGGGCGGTCTCTTCCGCAGTGTCTTGGATGAGGCTGAGAAGAAGGCATGAAGGGATTGGTGAGGGGCGTCTTAGGGAGTTTTCCGGCTGGGCCGGCGACTGAGCTCCTCCCTGAAGATATTGTACGTCTCGTCATCGTATAGGGTGAATATTATCTTCTCAAGGGATGTCCTCTCTCTTAACAGGTAGTCTATGATTGTGTTGATCATTATCTCGGCGCATCTCTTTTTGGGGAAGCCGAAGACCCCTGTGGATATTGCTGGGAAGGCGATGCTCTTCACATTATACTGGGTGGCCAGTTTGAGGCTGTTTATGACGGCGTTGGAGAGCTTCCGATCCTCATCGCCCTCACCCATCCTCGGACCGACTGCATGGATCACATACCTGGCCCGGAGATTCCCAGCACCAGTTATCACAGCACCGCCCACCGGACACCATCCTATACGATCACACTCCTCCTGTATCGACGGCCCACCCCTCCTGAGAATAGCCCCCGCCACACCGCCTCCCATCTTCAACATGCTGTTGGCAGCGTTCACAATAGCCTCAGCGTCGGACAGGGTTATATCACCCTTCTCGAGGGTTATCTCGGCCGAGCCTATTCTCAGCATCATATACCGGCTTGACGCTGTGCTAATTAAGATCTACGGGGTGTCCTAAGAGGATTTGTACAGGGTTGAAGTTTTTGTGCAGGGCCGTGGATGGAGGCCACTGGCCGAGGTTTATCAATATGGAGGCCCGGCCTCAAGCTATCAGGAAGCAGTCAAGCTAGCCTTAACAGCGATACTCGATAGAATCAGAAACTCCGGTGAAAACTATGGCTCAAAGCTGGGTGATCTGGTGGGCTTTAGAATCTCTAAAGCTGGAGAAGGCGAGCCCGTGAAGCTACCCCCAGAGTCCATGGCCGTAGAATGGGAAAATCATAAGCACCTCTTCTACAGGAGAGGTGACGCATTCATGCTGTACAAGTCATGGAGCTGGCCGGATTAGTCATGAGCCGGGCGGCCTTGGACCAGCACTTCCTGAGGGATGGTAGGGTTGCCGATCGCTTGGTGGAGCTGGCCGAGGTCTCCGAAAAGGATACAGTCTTGGACATTGGCGCCGGCCATGGTATCATCACAGTCGCACTCGCCAAAGCTGCTCGAAAGGTTTACGCAATTGAAAAGGATCCGAGGCTTTCATCAAGACTCATGCAGTCTCTCGCCCACTATCCCAACGTCGAGGTTCTTGAGGGTAATTTCATCCAAATGGACCTTCCCCACTTTACAAAGGTCGTGTCAAATCCACCATTCCAGATAATCGAGCCGCTGCTAAACCGTGTGCTCCTCTATAACCAGGCTCCGATGGCTCTGATACTCCCTTACCCACTGGCCCTTAGGCTGAGTAGATCCGATGCAACTCTCCTCTCCCTCAAGGTTAGCCTAGCCTATAATATCGGCCTGGCCGGGAAATTAGATCCCATCGTCTTTGAGCCGCCTCCAGGTAGAAGCACATGCATCACAATCTTCAAGCCTAGGGAGAGGACCTGGGTGGAGAATGTTATGATCGGGATGTTTAGGATGGGCGATAAGAAGGTTAGAAACGCTCTGAGGGACGCCCTCACCCCCTACATGCCCAAGCGGGAGGCCACTAGAATGGTGGAGCTCTCACCGCTGCCCGACAAAATCCTAGAGAAAAGAGTGGGGAGAATAAGCCTCCGGGAAGCCATCATAATTAGAGAAACAACTGCCCAACATTTTTATCCACGCACATCCGCTAACGGCCTGTGGCCGAGGTAGGGTAGCCTGGTTACGGATGCCAGAGAGCCCTCGGGGCTGTGGACCCCGCAGCGTGGGTTCGAATCCCACCCTCGGCCTCACAACATATTTTTATATTTTGGAACGCATCTCTTTGTCCGATGAAAAAACTATATCTATTTTTGGCTGTTGTCTTGGTTGCTGCAGTGGCTTCTTCGGCGGTTGTCTTTGCAGTGGGCTCGATGCCTGAAGCAAAGGATGTGTCCGTCAGGTTGGGCACGGGGACAGCCGGTATATTCCTCGACCTGGAAAACAGAGGCCTGCTACCTGACTGTGTTGTGGGTGTGGAGGTGATGGGTGACCCTGGTGGTGTGATGTTAAGGGCTGGGCTTCATAAAACAGTTATGGAGAACAACATCATGAAAATGGTCAAGGTTGACAAAATATGCGTAAACCCCCTGAGCATGGTGAGGATGAGGGGGGCGGAGGGAGAGGGCTACCACATAATGGTCTTCGGCGACATGGAAGACATCAAAGTATTCCACGCATATCTAAAATTTGAGAGCGGTAAAGTTCTGCACTTACACGCCGTAACAGCCGGAGCAGAACATGGTGAGCACGAACACTGAGCAGTCGAAAACCCCATCCTATTTTATGCTTCTGTGGAGATGGTCTTCCTGCCTTTCATCGGTTAGACCGGGGAGAGGGGTGTGGCTGACCCCGGCCTTAGTCGATGACGAGGGTGGAGAAAATAAGGCTTAGGTTTCCCTCGCATAAACGCTTATTATGCTTCTAAATTTGAGGCGGGTATAGAATTCGGTTGCTATCTCGTTTAGGGATGGAAACTCAGCTGTTATTATCTCGGCCCTCTCTCTCAACAAGTCTATTGCATAATCTAGGAAGGCTGCTCCAAACCCTTTTCTCCTATACTCCGGTAGGAGGTAGAACTCAACTATGTTCCCCTCAGTCTTCGGCTTGTAGAATATCCTTTCCTTGATATCTGCCTTGAGGAAGCCCACCACCCTCCCCTCATCCTCGGCAACCACCACAATAGAGTTGGGTGAGGACATGGCCTCGCTGAGATATTTCTTGGAAATCTCCGGTATATCCTCCCTGATCTTGAGTAGGGGGTCGAATTCCTCATTCAGCCTCTTCAACCTGATGTTGAGGTCGACCAGCCTGTCGAGATCCGAAGGTTGAGCCGGTCTGAAAATTGGCTTGCCCAAGTCTAATCTACCTTTGGCAGGGGTTTTATAAGGTTCTCGTTCATCAGGGCTTGGAGAATACGCCTGGATCTCTCAATAGTCTTCTTGGCCCTGACATAGGCCTCGTCATACGTTAACGGGTTTCTCGCAACGCCCTCCCTTCCAGCCTGCTCGGCGACAGCTGCTGCGACGTAGACGTAAACCTCCCAGTCGTCCATCGTGGGTATGATATAGTTTTCGTTGAGCTTGTCAGGTGGAACGTAGTCAGACAGGGCGTTTGAGGCTGCGAGAACCATCGAGTCGGTTATCCTCCTGGCCCTTGTGTCGAGGGCCCCCCTAAAGACTGATGGAAAGACGAGGCTGTTGTTGACCTGGTTGGGGAAGTCGCTCCGTCCTGTCGCCACTATCCTTGCACCAGCCTCCCTAGCCTCCCGCGGCCACATTTCTGGAACCGGATTGGCCAGTAGGAAGACAATCGAGTCATCAGCCATCTCCCGAATCCACTCCTTCTTAATCACACCAGGTCCTGGGACGGAAGCCGCTATCAGGACATCCGCATCTTTCAGCGCCTCTCTCAGATCCCCTGACAGCCGCTCCCGGTTGGTCTTGAGACCCAGCTCATACTTCCATGGATTCTTGAGCATAAGCTCATCCATATCATATCTCTCGGAATGGAGTATCCCCCTACTATCCACCATCATGAGACGGCCTAAATCAGCCCCGGCCTTTTCCAGAAGCCTGGCAGTAGCTATATTGGCCGCCCCAGCTCCAAAGAGCACAATCCTAACCTCTCCAAGCTTCTTATCCACGATCTTGAGGGCGTTGGTCAAGGCTGCTAAGGTGACTGAAGCGGTGCCCAGCTGGTCGTCATGCCAGACAGGTATGTCCATGCTGTCTCTTAGCGCGTCTAAAATACTGAAGCAGGCTGGGGATGATATATCCTCTAGGTTTACACCGCCGAGCCCAGGCTCTAGAGCCTTCACAACCTCTACGAATTTTTCAGGGCTATCGGCGTTTATACATAGTGGGAATGCATCCACCCCACCTAGATACTTGAAGATCAGGGCCTTCCCCTCCATCACTGGCATCGCCGCCTCAGGGCCTATGTCACCCAGCCCGAGGACTCTTGTCCCGTTTGTGATGACTCCGATGGTGTTCCATCTTCCAGTATATTGTAGGCTCAGCTCCTTGTTCTCCCTAATGGCCCGGCATACAGCGGCCACACCAGGCGTATACCAGACTGAGAAATCATCCAGAGATCTCACAGGTATCTTTGGAACGATCTCAAGCTTGCCGCCGTAAAATGGTGCGAGGCTGACAGCGATCTTACCATGTTTATCCGCTTCTACACCCATGTTAGAAAGTCCTATTGTCCAAGATTTAAATCCGTAGAGCCTGCCTGCTCTTCAGACTGACCAGAGCACGACGGGCCGCTTCCACGCTCCTGAATGTCTTGATAACCCTGCCCGATGTTAGGCTGTTGTATGACCCGCATCTTACACATCTGAAGGATGCGGAAGAGGTTAGCTGGAGGTTTCCACATCGGCCACAGCCAACTATCTTAACCGTATGAGCCCGGCCCATACCCGCCCTAGCTCCGTCGGCACTATAAGCTTTTCCCAACCGAGAGATGTGGAAAAACCTAAATGATCTTAATCTCCATGGGCAGCGGATTGGACACACCATTCCGAGAAACATATACCATAATGCCTGCCGGAACCGACTTGATAATGTATATCGTTCTCCTACCCTTTGCCGCCCTATTCATCTACGGCGTATACCGGCGTATGAGATTTTACGGGCTGAGGGATTTTCGTGGTGAGCTCTTCAGGGATGCGCCCGCAAGGCTTGGACTCGCCCTAAGGTATGCGCTACTCCAGAGGAAGGTCCTGTCTGAGAAGCGGGCGGGAATCATGCATGCGGCAATCTACTCGGGGGCCATAGCCCTTTTCATCGGAACAACCCTCGTCTTCGTAGACTATGACATACTCCGCCTCATGGGGGCCTCCATTCTGAGGGGGGATTTCTACCTATTCTATGAATTCAGCCTAGACCTGATGGGTCTAGCCTTTACAGCGGGGCTCTGCATACTGGTTTACAGGAGGCTAGTGGCTAGGGAGGCTAGGCTAAGGCCGAAGCTGGAGTATATCCTGACTATTTTCGGGCTTATCTTCATAGCGGGCTCGGGATATGTTATGGAGGGTCTTCGACTCAGCATACAGCCGAGAGAGTGGGGTGGCTGGAGCTTTGTGGGTAATGCCCTAGCGTCTCTAATGCATGGTGGAGATGTGGAGACCATGGTGACGGTCTATAGGGGGCTGTGGTGGAGTCACGCTGTAGTGGCGTTTACGATGGTTGCGCTGATACCCTACAGCAACCTGCTCCACATATTCACAACCGTAGCCAACATATACTTCTCCAACATTAGACCAGTCTCCCCGGGCAAGATGTCCACACCATTCCGCTTGGACCAGCTTGAACCGACTGATGAGATAAGGATAGGCGCTAGGAGGGTTTCAGAGCTAAACTGGAGGCAGAGGCTTGGGCTTGACGCATGCACAGACTGTGGGAGATGTGAGGCTGCATGCCCTGCTTATGCTGCTGGGACTCCTCTCTCACCTAGGATGGTTGTTCAGAAGCTGAGGATGGAGATGTGGGATGGTGGAGATAGGGATTTCTTTGAGGGTGTGTTGGATGAGGAGGAGGTTTGGGCCTGCACTACATGCGGGGCCTGCGTCGAAGCATGTCCTGTGCTGATAAGCCCCCTTGAGTATATTCTGGAGGCGCGCAGATCCCTCACCTTGGAGGGGCGGCTGGAGAAGAAAAAATCCTCCATGCTGATGAACCTAGCTAGGTTTCAGAATCCATACGGGCTCCCCCAGTCTGAGAGGTCTGGATTCATAGAGGAGCTTAGGTCTATGGGTGTTCCGACGATCTCAGAGAAGCCCGAGGCCGAGTATCTTTACTGGATTGGATGTGCATCCAGCTATGACTCCCGGAGTAGGGAGATTGTGAGGAGCATGGTTAGGATATTGATGAAGGCGGGTGTGTCCTTTGCAATACTGGGTGATGAGGAGTCGTGCACCGGCGATCCTGCGAGACGCATCGGTGAGGAGGGCAGGTTTCAGGAGATGGCCCTGGCCAACATAGATACTTTTAAACGCCATAACATTAGGAAGATACTGGTCCACTGCCCCCACTGCTACAACACCTTCAAGAACGAATATGATGACCTCGGGTATCGTCCTTCGGTTATCCACCACTCCCAGCTCATAGGCCAGCTATTGAGAGAGGGCCGGCTGAGGATCAAGAAGCCCATAGCGGCCCGGGTGACCCTCCATGACTCATGTTATCTGGGTAGGATGAATAATATCCTGGAGGAGCCTAGACAGGTTCTCTCAGAGTCAACCCAAGGCTTGGTGGAGATGAAGCGGGTGGGGAGGAGGAGCTTCTGCTGTGGGGCCGGAGGCAGCACCTACTGGTATGAGGTCCCGAGGCGGGAGAGGGAGAGCGTAATCAGGCTTAGGGAGGCGGTGGATACTGGGGCGGATACGCTGGCTGTGGAGTGCCCCTACTGCCTCCAGATGTTCAACGATGCTGTAAGGGTTTCAGGCTATGAGGAGAGGTTGAGACTCCGGGATATAGCTGAGATAGTTGCCGAGGCGCTGGAATAGCCGTGGCTCAAGGGTATTTTAGGCCCCTTCCAACTATGGAATTGAGGTGTAGTGGGTGCCCGATATCGTTGTATGTGTTAAGCAGACAGTTGACATATACCAGTTAAAACCCCATCCAGAGACCCTTGAGCCACAGTTTAGCCAAGCCCAGTCCAAGATAAGCGACTTCGACCTAAACGCCCTAGAGGAGGCCCTCCGCATACGTGAGAAACATGGCGGTGGAAAAGTTATCGTAGTCAGCGCCGGCCCATCCATCAACCAGCTCCTCATAAGGGAGACGCTTGCGATGGGCGCGGATGAAGCCCATGTAATATCCCATCCATCGCTGGCTTCGGCTGATGGGTATGTGACGGCTAAGGTCCTCTCCAAGCTCATCGGCAAGGCTGGTAGGTGGGATCTCATACTATGCGGTGAGGCTTCCTTGGATAACAGCGACTACCAGACCGGGCCGAGGCTTGCTGAGATCTATAAAATCCCACACCTGGCCTATGTAAGCAAGCTGGAGCTTTCAGGACAGTCCATCAAGGCATGGAGGACGATGGAGGATGGGATCCATATATCATCATGTTCCATCCCAGCTGTTGTGACGGTTGGTCTTGAGATAAACACGCCACGTCTTCCCAGCCTCCTGATGATAAGGGCCGCCTCTAAGAAACCTATCAACGAGTATAAGCTCTCCGACCTCGGCCTGGTTGAGGAAGATCTAAAACCCCATGTCCAGCTGTTGGAGCTTAAAGCCCTGAAGGTTGAGAGGCTTAGGAAAAAGCTGGAGGGCACGCCTGAGGAGCTTGCAACAACCCTAGCGGATATAATATTGGGGGAGGGGTTGGTTAAGAGATGACCGTATTAGTGTATGCTGAGAATCCACAATCATCGGCACGTCTCACCGCAACCGCCGCAGGTTATCTGCCTGACGAACACTTCAACATACTCCACACAGGTGAACTTTCTCCCCAAACTCTCAGCCTCTATGGCAGGGCTGGAGCCTCCACCGTTATCAGAGTATCCCATGAGATTGTCAGGAACGGGCCCGCCATGATTGCCGCAACACTAGCCTCCATAGCACGGGAAACCGGCTCCAAGACAATTCTCCTAAGCAGCAGTAAATACGGGAAGGAGATAGGCCCCAGATTGGCCGAGGCACTCCAAGGCTCCTACGCCACCGAATGCATCCACCTGGAGAGAACGGGATCCGGCTTCAAGGTGAGGAGGCTTGTCCTTGGGGGAGGCTTTCAGGCGACCCTGCTTTTGACCAAGGAGCCGCATGTAATCGGGCTTCAGACAACAGCTGAAGTGGCCGGAGAGGATGGGAGAACCCCAAATGTTGTAGAGCAGTCGGTGGGTGTTGAGGCTCCGAAGGTTGAGCTGGTTGAGGTTCAGAGGCCGGAGGCAAGTCATGTGGATCTTGAGAGGGCTGACTTTATCGTCGGTGTCGGCCGGGGGTTCAAGAAGAAGGAGGATCTGACGATGGTTGAGGATCTGGCCAGGGTGCTGGGAGCTGAGATTGGATGCAGCCGACCAATATCAGGTGACCTGAAGTGGATGAGCGAGGATAGACATATAGGACTCTCGGGAAAACGGGTCAGGCCCAAAACATATCTCGCCCTCGGAATCTCAGGACAGGTCCAACACCTCGTAGGCATCAGAGACTCAAAACTCATCATAGCAGTTAACACAGACCCCAACGCACCAATAATGTCCGAATCAGACTACGCCGTCGTCGGAGACATATACAAAATAATCCCACTCCTAACTGAAAAGCTGAGAGAGAGACTGGGAAGGCGTTAGAAGAAACATGGCTTACAGCTCGGTCACAGCAGCCGTGATGGCCAACATGGGCCAGAAAGGCCTCATAAAGATAGAGGACAGGCCCATGATAGAGTATGTTCTAGAAGCCATACCGGAGGATGCAGATGATATATTGATCACATGCTTGGATGAGACTGTGGAGGATTATCAGGATGTGGGTGAGGCCTACGGCGCCAGGATGCTCACGATGCCGCCTGAGACAGCCGATATACGTAGCCAGCTGGAGACCGTCTTCCAAGCATCAAGGGGTGAGGGCCTCCTCATATTCCGGTGCGATACACCCTTCGTGACCCGTAGCCTCGCAACATTCCTCCTTGAAATCACCACAAAATTCTCAGCCGGGATACCGCGTCCCAACATAGACAGGCCGGAGTATATGCCAGCCTCCTACAGGGTGAAACCATTTCTAGAGGTTATGAGGGAGAATCCAGACATCCCGATGGGGGAGGTACTCAAAAAAGTCCGAAACATACTATACATTTCGGCCGAGAGTCTGAGATTCTTTGATCCCAAGCTGAGATTCCTACAGAGGGTAAACAGTAGCGGTGATGCGGCGAAGGCGGCCGGCATACTGAGATCCCTACGGGAGGCCCGGGGGCAAAGAGTGTAATGACCGGTGGGGGTGGGGAGAAACTTCCAGTAGGCAAGCTCCCCCAAGACACACTCAAGAAAATCGTCCTCAGACACCTGGGCGCCCATAGGGATGATATCCTTTTGAAGCCGAGGGTCGGGGAGGATGCGGGAGCCGTCAGGGCTGGCGGCCGGGTTTACATCCTATCCATAGACCCGATCACCGGCTCCAGGGAGATGGTGGGCTGGCTCGCCGTTCACGCCTCGGCCAATGATGTGGCAGTCTGCGGAGGAAGGCCCGCATGGTTTTCACCCACAGTCCTACTCCCCAGCGGCAGCACTGAGGAGGATGTCGCTGATGTGGTAAGACAGATAGACAGGGCTGCCAAGTCGCTGGGAGTTGGGGTCGTCACAGGACATTCGGAGATAGCGCCGTACACCTCCTCACCGATAGTCATCGGACATATGATGGGCCCGCTTCTTGGCGGTAGGCTGATAACCTCATCCAATGCCAAGGTGGGGGACTGGATAGTAATGACCAAGTCGGCGGCTATGGAGGGGACGGCGATATTGGCTTCTGATTTTGAGGACATTCTGAGGAGGAAAGGTGTTGGAGAGTCTGACATAGCTACGGCTAGGAGATACTTTCGGAAGATCAGCGTTGTGGCCGAGGCCCTCTATCTCACGAGGAATGGCCGTGTGAATGCGATGCATGATGCGACTGAGGGCGGTGTGCTGGGAGGCTTGTATGAACTGGCCGAGGCCTCCGGGACAGGGTTCCGCGTGATGGCCGATGAGATCCCGGTGACACCTGTTACAGCCCGTATATGCAGGGCTCTTGAGATAGACCCACTCAGGCTTGTAAGCTCTGGAGCACTATTGGCGTCTGTGCCGAGACTTGACGTCAGGTTATTGAGGCGGGTAAGGGCCAAGCCGATCGGTAAGATAGTCCACCGGAGGCACGGCAGACTTGTAATAGGCAGGGATGGTGTGAGAGAGCTGGATGAACCTGTCCAAGACCACTTATGGAAGATCATAGAGAGAAAAATATAAAAAAACGATTTCTCCCCCACGAGAGAGAATGGGATACGGTGTTTACGCCACAATAGCCACCCTCTTGTTCACAGCAGGAATAGCGATTTCCATCAGCAGTAGGACGTTTGAATCAGCGGCAACACCCCTTATACTGGCTGGCGGCTTCATCTCCGGACTCCTCTACGGCCTAGCCTTCCGCTTCAAGGGACTGCTATTCTCACTCCTAATAGGATTCCTCTTTCTCATAGGGGCTCTAATAGGGGCTTTATCATATCCATCCAGCCCAGGCTCCGACTTTGGAGCCCTCATATTGCCAGCATTAATCGGCGTCGTCATACTGGTCGTCGGCTTGGCGGGTTTTGTCGCAGCCCTCATAGGTGGTGTGATAGGCGCGTTAATAGCCAGGCTTAGGAGACATTGAATGTCCTCAGCACCCTCTCCCTCTCCATGATTTCATCCTCAAACAACATACCCACAGCCTTTCTTATGCCACGTCTCAGTATCTCCCCATATGTTGAGGGTGAGAGATTAACCCGCCTAGCAAGCTTCGTCAACGGCTCGGGTCTCGGATAGTTGAAATATCCACCCAAATATGCGTGGACTAGTATAGCCTCCTGACGTGGTGTGAGGAGGCTGGTCCTCCTAGGCCTTCCAACACGGAGAAGCTCAAAGCTCACCCCAGCCTTCCTGAGTTTCCCAGTAAGATAGTTGAGCTCATGCCGATCGGGTATGAGAAGCCTCATGATGAGAGATTCGTTGAGGAGGGAGATCCCCAGTATATGATTCTCCGAGAGCCCCAACTCCCTACATGGACATCTCCTAGAGACTACAACACCTATCCCAGCCCTCTTCCCAAGCTTAGTGAAAACACAGCTTCTCACATTAGGACATTTACTGACATATGATTCCAGCTCCGACGCCATCGCACTACTATCGAACATCACGACAGCACTAGATCCAGAACCCTCAAAGACCGGCCTGCAGCTCAGGAAACGTATATTCTCCACCCTCTTATGCAGCACATCCATCCACGGACAGATGAGAGGCAGTCTGAAAGTGACCTCAAGCATACGGGACCCGCATATCTGCGGGATGATTTAAGACCATCTCCACATTTGCATACAGGTGAGGACATAGCCTAAAATTTGACGGGGAATCCGAAGTCGGTATGAGAGGTGCGTACGTACTAGTCGGTGTTCTTGTGGCTGGTTTCCTCTTCGGATATTTGACGGCAATCTACGGGCTTCCAAACCTATTTCCAGAGCTGGTGAGGGTTGAGGCACAGCCAGTCAATGTGAGGGAGTACACCATCATAATAGAGCCGGCAGATATTGAGCTGGCCCCCGGTGTCGTGTGGAAGGCTTGGACATACAACGGCACCATCCCAGGACCAACGCTATATGCCAAGGTGGGAGATATAATCAGAGTCAGGGCCATCAACAAGCTCGACCTGGTCCACAGCCTCCACCCACACCTGCCCTACTACGATCTACAACATGACGGCAGCCAAATAAACCTCCTCACGGGAATTGGGCAAGGCTCGATGATACCGCCAGGAGGGGAGTGGGTGTATGAATGGCCTGCGACGAAGGCGGGGATATGGTTCTACCACTGCCACTCAGCCGACGGAGGCCTTAGGATAGTCGATCACATGCTGATGGGGCTGTACGGTGCGATTATCGTGGACGAGGTTGACGAGCCCCCAGCGAGGAATTTCGTAATCTTCATGAGTGAAACCCCAGCTGTACGCGGTGCCATTGTGGGAGAAGGTCCTAGGCCCTTCTATATCATGAATGGAATGGCTATACCCGGTGGTGAGGCGGAGCTGGAGAGAGTCTTCGTCGGCAAAAGCACCATCTTCCCACAGCTGAGAGGCCTTGAAGGGGTTGCCCAGCTATTCAACAAGAGCATGCCTGTCTTCAAGATAAAGTCCGGCGAGAGGGTGAGGTTCCACACAATCAACATCGGAGACATCTACCACAGCCTCCACATACACGTGGGCGACATGAAGTCACAGTACGTCCTCGGCGGAAGAAGCTGGCCAGGACAGATGCTCCCGCTCGTGCCAGGTGCAGCCGACACCATAATATGGGTTTACAATAAGCCTGGTGTGTACCTGTTCCACTGCCATGTTGTAAGCCATGCGGACGCGGGAATGATAGGCCTAATAATCGTTGAATAGGCGGTTGTTGGTGCGGGTCGCCGCTGTGGCTGTGGCAGTTGTTGCTGTCGCAGCATTGTTAGTGGGCTTTGTGCTGAGGCCTGGGGGGACGACTGGGACAACCACCACCATCACTACGCCGAGGACCGACATTACTCCACGGGTGGCGACGACGCCGACTATGAGGGAGGTTGTTGTGTCAAACCCGCCCGGCTCCGCCGCTAACACAAGCCTAACCTTCGAACCATCCTATGTCCGGGTAGTGATCGGAGTTAATAATACCGTGACATGGGTCAACGATGATACTACAATCCATACAGTCACCAGCACTATACGCCTTTTCGACTACCAGCTCCAGCCAGGGCAGAGGATAAGCTACACATTCACCTCACCAGGCGTCTATCAGTATACCTGTACTCTCCATCCTTGGATGACGGGGGTTGTGGAGGTTGCTACGTCGTAGACATTTCCTGATGATAGGTGGTGGGCTTGTGGCTGTGGGAGCGGCATCGCTGATATTCTTGAACTGGAACTGTAGTGGCCTCGGTCGGAAGACAGTTGTTGGTGAGAGATGCTCCTACTGTGGTATGGAGATAAAAGATCCAGTTCTCGCCTCATATATATTGGTTGACTCTAGGGAGTTGTATTATGATGATCCCGGCTGCATGATTATCCATCACTTGGGGTTTAGAGGCCTTTTGGATGATGTGGAGGGTGTCTGGCCTGGTGCTGTGATCAAGGGGGCCTACGTCCATGACTACCGGTCTGGCGAGGTTTTGGACGCCTCTAAGGCATGGTTTGCGGTGGGTTCTGATGTGAGGACGCCGATGGGCTATGGCATAATAGCTTTCCGAGATCTTGACACGGCCTTGGATCATGTGAGGGCGCATAAGGGGAGTGTGATGGGGTGGGATGGGGCGCTTGCAGCGATGCTGGAGAGGCTTAAGGGTGTGGATACCAGCAGGCCCGAGCATGAACATCACGGCTACCATGATTTCCTAAACATCCGCCTTGAAAGTGTGAATGGAACCCATTTCACACTGGGAGAACTGCTTAACCTCGGCAGGCCTGTCCTACTAGTCTTCTTCGCAACATGGTGTCCAACATGCAGCAGGAATGTATCAGCCCTCTCCAAGGCCTATCCCCGCTTAGGCGGCCGGGTGAATGTTGTTCTCGCCAGTTTCGACCCGAGTGAGACAGGGGAGGAGATTCTCGGCTTCATGGGAAGGGTTGGGGCTCCGGATGATTGGAGGGTTGTGAAGCCCAACCTAGAACTCCTACTCGAACTACGTGTAGTCTCACAGGAGACGGTCTTCCTCATCACACCCGAGGGAGAGATAGCCTATGAGAAGAGGTTTGGAGTGCTCACGGAGAAGGAGTGGGTTGAAGTTGTGTCGGCCCACTTTCAGCCAGCTCTCTCACCATAAATATCGCATGGCCTACATCACATCATATGGGGGGCTGGCTCCTAGACCTGAACATCTCGGGGAGAGACTCCGCATCCCTCTGGATCAAGGACAGGCATGGCGGGATAATTCAACACAATATCAGGTGGATGCCGAGGATCTATGTAGCCGGCCCCCAAGAAAGGCTTGAGGATCTGGAGAGGAAGCTGGCCGAGAATTACATGGCATACCTTACTGAGAAGATTGTTAGGCCTGGCTCCGGCCCTGTTAGGGTCTTGGAGGTTGCCGTGCCCGCTGTAGAGAGAGGATGGCTTGCGGGATGGATTCAGGGGCTTGGCCTTGAGGTCTATAACGTGGACCTCCCACCACTGCAGGAGCTACTATACCGGCTTGACCTCCATCCAACAGCCCTCCTAGACCTCGGATGTCTGAAAGCCCTAGATAGCGTGGATGATATAGAATATGATGCATCAATTTTCAGAACAGCATATCTCAGCGTATCCACAGCTTCTCAGGGCCTCCTCGCAAGTTTTTCAGACAGACTCCAATCCATCAGGCTTGAGATGGATGATGAGGTGATAGAGATAGACGGCCCTGAAGACCACATCCTCGCTGGGTTGGAGAGAGCCTTGGATGGGGTGGATATACTGCTTACGGAGGGTGGGGATGGATTCACATTACCCTACATACACCATAGGGCCGCAGCCAACGGCCTCAGGATCAGGCTGGGACGCTCTGACGATATCATACAACCACCATCATCCAGGACATACCAGAGCTATGGACGGGTTCACCACAGGTTCAGAGGCTCCAAGCTCATCGGCCGAGTCCACATAGACAGATCCAACTCCATGCTATATCATGAGACCGGGCTTGAGGGCGTTATAGAGGTGGCCAGGACGACACGAGTCCCACTACAGGATGCTGCAAGATACACTATAGGCAACTGCATGTCCTCCCTCCAATACTACCAAGCCTATAAAGCTGGGATTCTATTGCCGTGGAAGGCTGGGAAGCCATCCTATATGACTGCCAGACGGCTTAACATAGCTGATAGGGGTGGGTGGATACTGGACCATGTGCCTGGGGTTTACTGGAATGTTGGTGAGCTGGATTTTCAGAGCCTCTATCCCATGCTCATGCTGAAGTATAACATAAGCGGTGAAACAGTGAACTGTGAATGCTGCGGTGGCGTGGATATACCAGAGCTGGGATACCATATATGCCGTAGATGGCGTGGCATAGTCCCCAAGGCCATAGAGATACCGCTCCGTAAGAGGCTGAAATACAAGAAGCTCTACAGGGAGACAGGCCTCAGCATATACAAGAAAAGGTCTGACTCCCTCAAATGGATACTCGTGACATCCTTCGGCTACCTCGGCTTCCGTAAAGCCAAGTTCGGCAGCCGTGAGGCCCATATGACTGTCTGCGCCCTAGCGAGGGAGGCTCTCATGAAGAGTGTGGCGATAGCCGAGGAGATGGGTTTCAGGGTTCTCCACGGGATTGTCGATTGTCTCTGGGTTGTTAAAGAGGGTGCAGGCGACAGCGAGTATATCCGCCTAGCATCGGAGATAGAGGGTAGGCTGGGGCTGCCGATAAGCTATGAGGGGAGGTATAGGTGGATAGCGTTCCTACCATCCAAGATACACTCAGGCAGGCCTGTCAACAATAGATACTTCGGCGTCTTCACAGACGGCCGTCTGAAATATAGGGGGATAGAGCTGAGGAGGGTGGACACGCCTGAGCTGGTGAAAAAGGCCCAGCTGGAGATGCTTACAAAGCTGGCCGAGGCTACGAAGCCTGAGGAGCTATACAGCAAAGCCTTTGAATGCTATCAGATTCTCAACAAGTATCTGAGGAGACTCTACTCGGGGGAGGTGGATCTAGGAGAGCTGGCCATCACCAACAGCCTATCCATGGGTATTGACAGCTACAGCCATCAGCCCAGGCATGTGATAGCTGCAAAGAGGCTCCAGTATAGGGGGGTTGAGGTGAAGCCTGGACAGCAGATCAGCTACATCATATCAGCTAACGGAGGCCCATTCAGGGCCACACCAATAGGATTGGCCGGCAACTATAGTGTGAAGGCCTATGCAGCCCTTTTGAGGCGGGCCTTCGAAACCCTCATCAATACTTATACTCTCTCTCGCCCTCATCCTCCAGCTCAACACCCAATCCCAAGACCAGCCTGTTGACGAAGTTGAAGTAGGAAACCACCAGGACTAGGTCCAGTATCTCCCTATCATTAAAACCCACAGCTCTCAGCCCATCAACATCCTCCTTGGAAACCATCCAGGGCCTTCCAGTCAGCTTCTCGGCGAAACCCAGCATGGCCTCACGCCTCTCACTGGTGATCTCAACACTATACCTGCTGAGGGCCTCCTCATGATGCTTATCACAGTATCCGCAGCCGTTATACCGGCTTACACCCGTGGCCACAAGCTCCCTTTCAGCCCTGCTGAGTGGTGACCGCCCGAACATTAAGGTCATGTAGAGGCTCAAATGCCTGTCCATAGCTTCTGGGTTGAGACTCTGGACCTTATGGATATTGGCCACATTTCCCCGCTCATCCCTTACACGTCTATAGACCCTTGCCAGCTCACCCTCGGCAGAGCCCTCATCAACAACCTCTATCCATGGCATGGGATCACATCGATAGGCCACTACATAAGCCTGTCACTCACTAATTATCTCGATGCCACGGGGTCCTATGAGATACTCACTCCATTCCGTCGAATGGGGGACACCCCTGAGAAATCTAATTCTGACAAATCGTCTCAAGGCTCCACCCATCTCCGCCAGCGACATCTCAATCACAACATCGGCCAGGGAGTAGAGGAGGTTGGTTAGCCTGGTCTCGAGTATCTCAGGGACCATGATGAGTATGCCTGATGATGAGTTGCGCCTTATATCGGATGAGATTCCCTGGAAGAATTTGAAAGCCGTCTCGGAGGGTGTGTAGTCCAGGAGTGTGCTGAGGTCGTCTATGACCAGGTGATAGCTCTCAACATCATTTGCCGCGGTCAGTATTGTCTCCCTTAGCTGGAGGAGGTTTGACTCTGGCCCGAGGGTGTATTTGCTATGGAGGAGGTGCCTGTGAACCTTGAATAACAGTCCATGATTATGAAGAGCTCCTTCTCGATGAATTCTCTGAGGTCGATTGAGATGGATGACGCTGTCTCGATCAGGGATTGGGGAGACATGGTTGTGATCACGTAGATGCAGCGTCTTCACTCCTTCATTATCCTGTAGGCTACCTGTAGTGTTAGGATTGTCTTGCCAGCACCGTTGGCGCCCGATAGGATTACGGCTCCATGCCTTGAGGCCAGAGTTGTTATGAAGTATAGGGTATTCCTCCTTCCAGCCTCCATCACCGCCTCCCACCTCTCCCAATCGGGTGTTCCATGCTAATCCTCCTCCAATCCCTAACAAGCCGAGCGAAGGCTAGCGTCAATATTATGAAGAATAGGGTTGCGGTTAATATGTCTATTCCTACTGGAGGTGCTGTAATACGGCCGTCAAGCTGGAGTAGCACCATAAGCCGGCACCCGATCGAGATAATTGCAGCCACTATGAGCAGCTTGAAGAAGCCCTTAAAGATACCGAGGTTAAGCTCCCTGAAAATGAAGAATATCAGGACCGTTGAGTATCGTGAGTCCAAGAGATATAAAAGCGAGGGTATATTCTATGACAGAACTCACATGATAGGTTGGACCGGTGCTTGAAATATAAGTATGCGGCCGCCGGGATTTGAACCCGGGATCCTCAGCGTGGAAGGCTGATGTCTTTCCAGGCTAGACCACGGCCGCCCACCTACCTCACACCTCCTCCATACTTAAGTTTTAGCCGACAGCTCCCTGTGCGTTTCTATAAATTGCTCGAGTATCTGGGATTTTATCTTCGGCCATTCCGAGTGGGTCTCATGGGTGACTAGGATGGAGACGATGTAGTTGCTCTTATCGCTCTGCTCCTCTATCGTCGGCTCCGTCACATTTACCCCCACGACGTTGCTCAATTTCTCCGAGAGCCTCTCCAAGACCTTTGAGGGTGGTATCTCTACGGGAAACTCATACCTTATCCTCCTCGCCCTCTCGGTTGACTCGGTGTAGTTCACCAAAGCCGCGCCAGTGATTAATAGGCTGTTGGGGAAGCGGATCCTCAGCCCATCATCGGTCACCATCGTGGTATACATTAGCCCCATCTCAGAGACGACGCCAGTGTAGGCGGGGAGAACATAATCCCGTGAGAAGAATTTGTAGGGTGGGAGAAATGCCCACTGATAGGGCACGCTGGAGGTTAGGATGGCAACCCTGTCGCCCAGCTTGAAAGGCCGTGAGGCTAGGATTATCAGCCCAGCTAGGATATTGGATATTGTGGCCTGCGCTCCAAAGCCTAGGACAAGTCCCGTGACTGTTCCACCAGCTAGCGCAGCCTCAGCAGGTATGCCTACCAGAGTCAGCACTAGAACCGATATCAGGATATATCCTACGATCTGGAAGAGGAGGCTCGCACCAGCGGCCTGGGCTCCCACCAGAGGCTCGAAAGCCTTTCTCAAAGAGTATGCGACGGTCCTAACGAGGTAGACACCACTTATGATTATCAGCGCAGCGTAGATCACCTGTTCCACCCTTGGTGGAAGAATCTCAAGGCTGGAAAATGCGTAGGTGATGGCTCCTATGGAAATAGATGATATGACGATGATTATTATTCTCTTACGTGACACGCCGTCAATAGTTTTAGAGTCCTTTTTTAGTTTGAACCACGCCGCCTTAAGATCATTATGAGGAGTGCTATGGCCAGGACTGCAGCCGACACCATAGCCGGGTATGGCAGCTCACGTATCCTCACCACGGGTAAATAGTATATGCCTCCAGCACTCCTATCGTCGTCGAGGGGTGGGAATCTCGAGAAAAGGATCTTCGAGCCGTCCGACGACCACGTGGGTGTCACAACCCTTCCCAGCCCAAATGTAAGCTGCTGCACCATGCTTAGATCATGGGAGGCCAGCCACAGGTCACCATCCCTCACAAAGGCTATCAGCTCCCCATCCGGCGACCATGCTGGGAAATATGCGTTGAAGATAAGAGGGCTCTTTTCACCGGATCCTGTATCAAGCAGCCATATGATCGATTGCTTGTCGGCTGTTGACGTGTATAATATCCTCCCGTTCTTTCCCGAGACTGCGTAGAGTAGCCCCTCATACTCTAGGAGAGTTCTCATCTTCTCCCCGTTTTTACTCACCTCCCATATCCACGCCTTCCACCTCAACCCGGTTCCAGCGAGGCTTGTGACCAAACCGATCTCGGAACGCTCACCCCTCTCAGGCGCCATACCACATATCAGGAGTGAATCCTCGCCGGTCCATGACTGTGGCCCGCATACATAGGTGATATCGGCTAAGGGTGGGAGGCAGCCTATTTCCATCCCATCCAATCTGGTCATGCAGACTATGGTGCGGCCTCCTGCAACCCTCTCAGATGTGAACAGGATGATGCTGCCGTCCGGTGAGGGTGAGAACCTGCTCTCCCAACTGGGCCTTGCTATCACCGCCCTTCTCTCATGGTTATCAAGGTTTACAAGCCATATGTCTCCGGCCATGTAATATGCTATGGCCCTCCCTCCCGGAAGCATGATCGGATAGGCCGAGCCCGAAGTCCCTCCCACATGTATAGGGTCGCCGGCCTCAATCACTCCATAACCCACAGCCATAACAATGGCCAGAAATAGGGAGAGCCAGCCAGCCATTCAACGTCGAAGAGGAATCCCGGCATGAAAATCTTTCCCCAATACAAGGCGCTAAACCTATGGAGTATCTTCAATATAAAAATGTTGTTTTAATGCTTTAAGTATCGTCATCTCCATCGAAATTTATATCAATCCTCGGCTTATCTCCGTTATTATTCTTCCTACCACTCTTCCTTGTCTCCGTCCCACAATTAGGACACTTGTACGCCTTATAATATCCTGTCCCACATTTAGAGCAGTAGTCTGGCCTGTTTATCTGCGGCGGATACATAGCCTTCTCATCCTGCTTATCTCAAAACCACCATTACAGACTTTAAAAACAACTTCTACCCCTCCCCCCTCACCAAGCAATAGGGGTGCGAAACCTGTCCCGAGATTCACCCTAAAAGACGATCCAGAAAAATCATATATCAACTATACACTTTCATAAGAACCATGTCATATTTCGTGACTAAGAGGACATGGGATGATTGGGCGGCTAGCCCCGCGGCAAGGCAGGGTGTCCAAGGAGGGGGGTTCGGTATTTCTGCGATGTCCACCGGAAAGCTACGAACGGTGAGGGTTATAGGATAACCTTCACCACCGATGGCGTCTCCTTCAAACATGTCGAGAGCTTCACTGACATTCCGGCAAGAGAGGGTGATACAGTGGTCGTCGATGTCCTACCATTACAGCATACTGACGGGGTATTGGAGCTTCTCAGACGAGGGGTTGAGGTCTACTATCTGAGACGGCTTACGCTGGTCAAGGAGAGGCGTGAGGGGCTTAAGCTCTCGAAGACGGCCAGAAATGACGTTAAAGTCCTGATGCCCTTGGAGGCTAAGTGGTTCCGACAGGTTTCTGAGGACTTTCTTGTGATGCGGAGGACGATAGCGGCCTATAGAACGCTGCTGAAGACACATCAGCAATTCATAAACAAATACAAGGCCGTGTCAGAGGATGAGAGGAGGAGTTTACAACCAGTCATTAAGACTTTAGAGGAGCAGATGGAGGAGATGGCAATAAAGATATCTGAGGAGGCCGGCAGGAGAAGCCCGGTCTACAACAGACTGGTTGAAGAGCTGGGGATAGACGGCAATCTTACCGCCATAGAGGCTTTAGCAGAAGTCTTGGTATTCCCAGAATGGCGTTCATGGGGGAAGACTAGGAACTATTTTGGCTTGTGGAAGAGGGACAGGAGAACATACCATTATAGGTCTAAGACAGCGAGGCAGGCGCTTGAGAGGCTTACGATGGCTCTTAGAGGATACGGCATAAAAGGCAGAGACCTCGAGGATGTCCTAAAACGCATATGGCTTGCCCAGAAGGCCGGAAACCCTTCAGCCTGACGGAGAAAAACCCAGAAGGCTGGAGCGGCCTGAATATAGCACCTTCCATCCATAGGATTGCTCTATGATTGGTGTGGTCCTAAACCTACACCTTCCGGTCTTCTGGGTTCTCAGTCGTCAGGCTGGATGTGGCCCAATCAAACCCCTTCCCCTCTTTCCCTTCCTCTTCCATGCTAATTCCTCATCCGTCCAAATGTATATCGAAATGCCTATATTCAGGCCCGACATCCCCATGATAGCCGGGGTCACCCAGACTGGCTATCCGGTCAGACCAGAGAGGGTGCCAGGCTCATAATCTGGTTGTCGAGAGCTGGAGAAAACAGCCGGCAGGGTTCAAATCCCTCCCCCGGCATATAATAGACGATAATTGTTTTAGAGTATCCGATCGTGCCCCGGGGCGGACTTGAACCGCCGACACCCCGGTCTTCAGCCGGGCGCGCTCCCAGCCTGCGCTACCGGGGCTGTTTTGGTATTTGTTTTCAGATGTTTTTAAGGTTATGGTGGAAGCCTTATATTTCATTCATGTGGGAGATTTAATGACTTGAGCCGTGAGGGTTTGAAGAGGCTGTTTTACTGGCTGTTGGTGGGTTCGAGGGGCGGTCCCACACGGTTGTTGATTATCCTGAGGCTGAAGGACGGGCCGGCCAACGCCAACCAGCTTGCGGCGCATCTCAAGCTCAACTACAAGACTGTACAGCATCACCTTGAGATCCTCACTGAGAACAGGTTGGTTGTCCCCTCGGATGGAAAGTATAATGTGGTTTATTCCCTTTCCCCCGAGCTGTTGGAGAATTTGGACATCCTGCAGTCTATCATTAATGAGGTCGGCCGTGTTAAGGGGGTTCAGTTAGAGAAATGGGCATGGGGCTTCATTGGATAATTAACATAACCATCTCCCTTCTCATTGTGACGGGGCTTCTCTACAGCCTACGGTCATATCTGATCACGAGGAAGGTGGCGCGGACAAAATTCACCAACGCCCTCGTAGCCTTGACAGGCATATTCCTCATCCAGCACATTTACGCCGCTTACATGTTCTATAAGATGGCTTGGGAGGCTACTTCTGAGATAGCGTCTCCGCTCTTGATACTCAACCTGATAGGGCTGGCGGGGTTCATGGTCTTTTTCTACCTCAGCCACACCTAAAGCTATATAGACTGAAATCTCCCCGAATCCGCTGTGAAAGCGGTGGTATTGGAGAGGCAGGGGCCGCCTGATGTGCTGACGTTTAGGGATGTGGAGGCCCCTAAGATAGGTGAGGAAGATGTTCTCGTCAGGATTGTGGCCGCTGGTGTGAACAGGCTGGATGTATGGGTGAGGAGTGGTGTCTATACGACAGAGCTGCCGAGGATTTTGGGGAGCGAGGGAGCTGGCGTTGTGGAGGCTGTCGGCAGCAGCGTTTCAAATATCTCACCCGGCGATAGGGTGCTCATAAACCCCGCCCTAACCGACGGTGTCTGCAGCTTCTGCGTCCAGGGCCGTGACTCCCTCTGCGAGAACCTGAGGCTCCTGGGCTTCGGCTCCGATGGATGTTATGCCGAGCTTGTGAGGGTGCCGGCCAGAAACATACTCCGCCTGCCAAGTGGTCTCGGCTTTGAGGAGGCCGCCTCGGTTATGGTTAATTACATGACTGTGTGGCATTGTCTGGTTGGTAGGGCTGGGCTGGAGTATGGTTCTACAGTCTTAGTGGTGGCTGCTGGAAGCGGGATCGGTGTGGCTGCGACCCAGCTTTGTAAGCTCTATGGATGTACTGTGATAGCTACTGTGGGTGAGGAGTGGAAGAGGGAGAAGGCGTTTCAGCTTGGTGCGGATTATGTGATTAACAGGCGGAGTGAGGATGTTGTGGATGGTGTGAGACGGTTTACGGGTGGTAGGGGTGTTGACCTGGTTTTTGAGCATGCCGGCGGCGCTATGTGGGAGAATGGGGTTAGATGTCTTAGGCCTGGTGGGACGATGGTCTTCTGCGGAGCCACTTCAGGTGAGATGGTTGGGTTGAACATAAGATATGCCTACAGGAGGCAGCTGAATCTCATAGGCTCATACTCATGGGATAGGGGTGAGATTGAGAAGGTCTTGAAGCTGGTGGAGAGTGGTAGGCTCCGGCCCGTAGTTGACAGCGTCTTCAGGCTGGAGGATGCGTCTAAAGCCCATGTTAGGATGGAGAGGGATGAGCATTTCGGGAAGATACTGCTGAAGCCTTGAAGCTGAAGAGCCTCGATAAACTTCGGGAGGAGAGGAGGCGAGGGTCCACAGCCCTTGCGATGATGGTGCTGGACTGCTTTAGAGAGCTGGCCCGCTCGAGGATCTCCGATGCTAGATTCGGCGTCATGGTTGAGAGGCTGGGAGATCGGCTGTCCAAAGCTAGGCCGTCGATGCCTCTCGTGGCCAGGTTCTCCCATGAGGTTGTGGATAGGTTTAGGGCTTCCCCCTCCGGCGTTGATCCGAGGAGGGCTCTTCTCCAGGCCTGCAGGGCTGTCGGGGATGAGTATAGGCTGAGGCTGGGTAGGCTTGTTGACCGGGCCGCCAGTTTCATGGATAGGTATGAGAGGGTTTTGACGCTCAGCCAAAGCGGGACAGTGGAGAAGATACTCGCATCCTCTCCCGGTGTTAGAACCGTCATAGTGCTGGAGTCTAGGCCGATGATGGAGGGCCGGCTTATGGCCCGGAGCCTGGCCGGTGTTAAGAGGGTTGAGCTGTTGGTGGATGCGGCGGTGGGATATGGTGTGTCACGCTCCGACGCATGCCTTGTAGGTGCTGATGCGGTCCTCCCAGACGGGTCTTTCGCCGGTAAGATCGGCGTATTGGCCATGGCGTCAATCGCCCAAAGTCTCGGAAAGCCATTCTATGTCGCCGCAGACCTGTGGAAGATCTCCCGTGAGCCAGACTATCATGTGGAGGAGGGTGGGGCTGATGAGGTCTGGAAGGGCAGGGGACGTGTACATGTCCTCAATCCATACTTTGAGGTGGTTGGGCCGTCCCTTGTGACAGGCTATCTAACCGAGGAAGGGTTTAGGAGGTCGTCGGAGCTTGCAAGCAATATATAGCGGTCTGGAGTGGGCGTCGGTAGAGTGATTTGACTCTCTCATATATTGTGAATGAGGTGGGTATGCTCCGTAGCAACTCCTACATAGTCTATGATGATAGGGTGGGGGAGGCCATTCTCATAGACGCTGGTGATGATGCGTGGAAGATCCTCGAGTCCATCCAAGAGAGAAAAGTTGAGGTGAGGGCGATCTACGCAACCCACTGCCACTTCGACCATGTCCTAGCCGTCCAAGATCTAAAGGACACGCTCGGCCTACCATTCTACATCCACCAGGATGATAGGGAGATACTTGAGAGGATGAAGGAGATGACAATGGGTTTTCTAGGTATAGAGGTGCCGGACCCTCCCAAGCCCGATGGATATGTTCAAGAGGGTGATAGGATAATGGTGGGAGGTGAAGTCCTCGAGGTTATCCACACGCCAGGCCACTCGCCCGGAAGCGTCTGCTACTATGGCGGCGGCCTCATCTTCAGCGGCGACACACTCTTCCGAAACTCGATAGGGAGAACCGACGCCTATGGAGGCGATATGGGGCTGATAGTCAGGTCTATAGTGGATAAGATCTTCAACCTGCCTGACACGGTTAAGGTCCTACCGGGCCATGGCCCGTCCACAACAATCGGATGGGAGAAGCGGTTTAACCCGTTTGTAGGTGAAGGCGGCCTGGCCGTGGGCAGGATCGGCTGAAGAAGATGGACTGGGAGAGTCTGAATAGGCGGGTAGTCACATGTGGTAAATGCCCCCGCCTGACATCGTATAGGGAGAGGGCCGCCCAAAACCCGCCTAAAAGATATAGGGGCCAGGTGTACTGGGCAAAGCCGCTTACAGGCTTCGGCGATCTTGATGCGAGGCTTTTGATAGTCGGATTAGCTCCTGCGGCCCATGGTGGTAATAGGACTGGTAGGATGTTTACAGGCGACTCCAGCGGCGACACACTGATGAAATCACTCTACCGGGCGGGGTTCGCCAACAAGCCCACCAGCCAGCATGCCGATGATGGGCTGATGCTTAAGGATGCCTATATCACAGCTTTGGTTAGATGCCCGCCACCCAGCAACAGGCCCAGCCCAGCCGAGATCTCCAACTGCCTACCCTATCTGAGGGAGGAGATGCGCATGCTGGAGAATGTTAGGGTCGTTGTGGCCCTTGGCGGCCTTGCCTTCAACCATATGGTCAGGATCTTCAGGGAGGAGGCTGGCGTTATTGGTGTTAGGCCGGCCTTCAGACATGGGGCTGTCTACAGGTTTTCAGGCCAGATTTACGGCCGCCCCATCCCAGTCCTCATCGCCTCATACCACCCCAGTAGGCAGAACACCCAGACAGGCAGGCTTACACAGGCCATGTTGGACAGGGTTTTCCTCAAGGCCTCACGGTATATCGGCGACCATCCCTAGTAAGCCAGTCAAAGAGGGCTCCCAGAAAACCTAGGATGGTGGCTGTGGCGAAGACCGTGGTGAAGCCATATCGGGACAGCAGGAGACCTGATACAAGGTTGCCTAGGCCGTTTCCGAGATCGATCATCGATGTCATGAGGGCGAAGCCTAGGGGGCGGGCTGCTGGCTGGAGAAGCTGGCCGGACATGGCCACGCTGGATATGACAAAGTATCCTATCCCCACCCCATAAACAGCCATGCCAGTCCACACCATGATCTCCGACGGCCATACCATGAATAGGGCGGAGGCGGCGACGAGTAGGGAGCCGGCGGTCAGCATCCTGTCTTCGTTGATCCGGGCTGAAAGGGGGCCAGCCATGAACCGGGCTGAAAGGTTGAAGACTGCGGCCAGGCTGAAGAGGAGGAAGACAGTCTGTTCGGAGAGGCCCATGGATGTGTGGGCCAAGAGGGGTAGGAATGCGGCGATGGTGCCTGAGACATAATTGACTATTAGCCTTGATCCCAGCAGGTATGCGAACCTCCTCTGGGCCACATCGCCCAGGTTAAAGGAGGGCTTCAGGTCTTCGTTGGCTGGACCATACCTGTAGAGGACCGCTGAGGCGGCGAGTGGTATGGCGGCGGCTGATGCGAAGGATGCGGTATACCCGGCCAGGGAGAAGATGGCGGCTCCCAGGGCCGGTCCAAGGATCATGCCGAGGGGTGGCGCAGATAGCATGTAGCCCAGGCCTACCGTTCTTCTTCCACCATTACCTGCCTCCGAGTAGACATAGGTGAGGACAGCGGGAAAGTATGCGCCTGACCCGAGGCCCCTCACAAGCCCTCCGAGAATAAGATGGATCGGGCTGGCGGCCACCGTGTATACTATGCCGCCGACGGAGACAGCTATGAGACCAGCCAACATCGTATTGGCTAGGCCGATCTTCCTCGAGAGCCACACAGACGGCAGCCTAAAGAGAAAAGCCGTCACAGTCTGGGCCCCGTATACAGCCCCAACCGTCACCGGATCTGCGTTGAGCCTGAGGGTTGCGTAGATCCCTATAATGGGTGATGTCATGTTGGCGGAGACCATCGTAGAAAACATCGAGAGCCAGAGTGAGACATATCTCGCACGCTCAGGCAAAGCTCACACACCAAATCTGAGAGATGAAAACCTCTGGATCCTACTAGCCATGAGATAGACGAGCCCAAACATCCCCGCCAACACAGCTGCCCTAGCAAGGGCCATGGTTTGAGGCAGCGTCCATGGGAGGGTTGGGGTTGGGGTGGTGAACCAGGTTAGGATTATGGATATGTTGGCGGCTTCGAACACCGGCCATAGTATGATGAGTTTTCCACTAGCTGGTATTAGGGGGACAAGCATGAGGGCCATTTGTGGTGTGAAGACGTAGCTGGAGAGCAGCCAAGAGGAGAGGATGAGGAATGATTTCTGGAGGAAGCCCAAGTCCGCAAGATAGGCCCTTATGAGTAGGATTAGGCCGATCCATACACCGAAAACCTTGGCCGAGGAGGAGAAAGGATCTCCCACAAGCCATAGATACCATGCGTTTTCAAGCCCCCAGCCAGCATGGAACTGTGTGAACTCCACAAGATAACTGGGATTCAGTATGATGGGGTATGTGAAAGGCGCTAGACCGAGGAGAAGCCCAAGAGCCTTCATCCTTACATGTCCACCTCCAAAGTATAGGTGGATCAGGAGAATGGGTATGGCCTTTACGGCAACAGCAACACCTAGGAAGAAGGTGGAGAGGAAAACCCTGCCCCTGAGGTGGAGGTAGAGTGATAGGGCCATGAACGCTGCGACGAAATGGTCGAAGTTGTATATCCCATATATTATGAGGCTGGGCGAGGCCAGAATGGGGTAGGCGCCGGATCGGTTTTCGGGGTATAATCTCAGGGTTGATATGGATAGGATTATGTAGGCTGGTAGGCTTAAGAGGCTGAAGGCCATGTAATAGCCTATCTCCGACGGCCCGCCTAGGATTCTTGCTGCTGTGATGATGGTGCAGGAGGCTGGAGGGTATTCGAGGAAGTAGTTGACGCATGCCACCCCTCCCTGCCTCAACCCCGGCTTGCTATGCCAGAAGCTGATGACATCGCTGTAGATGGCCCAATCCAGACTAGGGTGGTGTAGTATCACGCTTAACGTCCAGACGGCCAACCCTATGGCAGCAGCCCATATCTCTAATCGGATTCTCATACCAACACCCATAGCCGGAGCATGTGAGCGCCAGTCCTATCCGATAGCATATATTTATCGTATATTTACACCTTTGATGGGTTGAAGGAGGAGGTTATCTGCTATAGGTGTGGGGGTCAGGCTGAGGATGATGTGGAGGTTAGATGCTCACGCTGTGGCGGCCCCCTAACAGTATCATATGAGAGGAGCTTCGCTGTGGCAGGTATAAGACGCAGCATATCATCGATGTGGAGGTATATGCGGTTCCTACCACCCAGTCTCTCAGCCAAACCCATAACCTTGGGCGAGGGGTTTACGCCGATAGCAAAAATACTGGGACAGGAGATATATGTCAAGCTGGACTATCTAACACCCACAGGCTCCTTCAAGGACAGGGGCTCATCAGCCCTACTCAGCCACTATCTAGGCCGTCGAGCCACGGTGAAGACTCTTGTTGAAGACTCGTCCGGGAATGCGGGAGCCTCGTTGGCAGCTTACGCCGCCTACGCAGGGTTGGATTGTATCATTTATGTGCAGCGGGGTGCAGGGCCGTTGAAGCTCTCCCAGATCACAGCCTACGGCGGACATGTGTTGACTGTTGATGGTGGTCGTGAGGATGTGATGCGTGCTGCACAGGAGGCCGCACGTGAGGCGGGATATCTGTATGTCGGCCACTCTTGGAATCCATACTTTATCGAGGGGATGACAACCATGGCCTTTGAGATAGCCGAGCAGATGGAATGGAACCCGCCGGATAGAATATACGTCCCCACATCGGCTGGAACACTTCTCCTCGGACTGTTGCGGGGATTCAACACACTACATGCTGCCGGAGTCATAGCCGGATTGCCGAAGATACTGGCCGTCCAGCCCATGGCCAACGCACCGTTATACCATGCTTTCAAGGGTTTGGAGAGGCCGGCTCCACAGCCCAGCGTAGCCGATGCACTTTCTTTTACTGATCCACCCAGGCTTGAGCAGATGGTTAGGGAGCTTAGGATAGCGGGCGGCGATGTCGTAGCTGTCTCTGAGGATGAGATCCTGAGGGCCTATAGGGAGCTGGCTATTTCGGGAATATATGTGGAGCCATCGGCCGCAGTAGGATATGCAGCTCTCAGAAGAGAGCTCGACACCATAGTCTCATCAGGCATCAGCGTCCTCACAATAGCCACAGGCTCGGGATTGAAGAGACCCATCGGATTAAAGTGAATAGGTTGAGAGACCCCCTCACGCCATTCCTCATCACAAGCATGGTTCTCGGCCTATCCCTCTCAGCCCTGCTCCAGATGTCACCGGTTTTAGCCGCCCGTCTGGGGGCCAATTATACTGAGATTGGGCTGGCGATGGGTGCAGTCCGTCTAACACCTTACGTGATCCTCTCACCACTTGTAGGTCTGATCCTCAGACGGCTTCACGGGATGCTGGCCATAATGATCTCAGCGGCCCTCATGTCCCTCTCCCACATCCAACTAGCCTTAGCCGAAGACCTCACACTACTAACCATGGCCCAGATAACGTCGGGTATTTCCATGGCCTTCTACTACCCGGTCTCCGAGATTATTCTCGCAACCACCTACCATGGTGTTATGAGAATGAGGGTCTTCAGCAAGTTCGGAGCCACGTCAGCCACAGGATTTCTCATAGGCTCCATGGTAAGCGGAGTGCTGGCCCAATATATTGGTCTCCAGACGATGTTCCTCACCCTAGGACTGTTAACCGCATTCACCACACCCTACATAACCAAGTCAAAGCTCAGCCCGAACATAGGGGCGACCGCAAGATCAGCCCTCCCAGATTTTCTCATCAAACTATTTCCAGCCTTCTCTGTGACTATGCCCTTCTTCATGATATTCGGCATAGCCCAGGTTATCATACCCGGATACGCTGCCCTTAGCGGGATATCGGAGCTGGGAATAGGACTACTCTTCCTGGGGATGTGGGCTACAAGAATCCTCACATCAATAATGATGGCAAGGAAGCCGGTGGGGAATATCGGACGATGGTTCCTCGCCTCTGGGATAGGCCTCTCATCCCTCCTAGCCATGACAGCCCTCTACCCCGGGCCGTTATCCCTGATGACACTGCTGCTGGCCATGGGGTCGACTGTATCCATCATCTACATCCTCACCCTCTTCCTAACAGCGTCGAACTCAGAGGACAACCAGCCCCTAGCCATCGGCGTTTATGAGATGATCATAGGACTGGCCTTCCTCATAGGTCCTCCCATAGCTGGAGCTGCGGCTGATCTACTGGGCGTACAAACCCTCTTCCTCGGCATGTCAATACTGGGGCTGGCCTCGGGTCTTGTGGGATTTCTCCACAGGCGTTAGAAGGTCTTCAACTCCACAATCCGTGAAGGCGTCCTCACAAACCGGTTAAGGGTGACCTCTGCGATGATCTTACAGTTCCGGGCGACACTAATCATGCTCCAGAGTATGTTCCTCATGATTACGGCGGTGGAGGCGTTTCCAGACTCTGGGAAGAGATCTGAGAAGCTTATGTGCTCACCCCACTCCCGGCTGGTCGTCTCGATCACCTCATTCGCCAGAGCCGCATCGAGGGAGAAGAAGGCTTTCATGGTCTTCCCAAGGAGAACCTGGATAGGCTCTGTCAAATTTGCGATGCTCATACGTAGGCTGGCATCGGCGTTAAGCTGGTTGAGGAGTATGATCTCGCCAGCGGCTATCTTCACCGAGTCGGCTATCTCCTCCAAGGCCCTGGCCACAAGCCTGTCTCCGATGGCTGTGAGATAACCCTCTGTCTCCTCACCAGGGAACTTGGTTTTAACTCCCATGAAGATCTGCCTCACGCAGAGGAAGTAGAGCTCGTCAATCTTATTCTCGATCTTCTCAACATCGTATAGTAGATCGTTTCTCCCAGTTCTAGCCGCCTCGGCAAGGTCGTTAATTATCGTCGTAAGCATCACCAGTATCCTCTTTATCAAAACCTCGAAGGGAAAGCGTTCAGGGTCTACGAAGGACTGGATTATCACCCTCCTGTAGGTCTGCTCCACCACTTCGACGCCGGGAAGCATGTCAATCGTCTTGGAGATACTGCTCTGCAACTCTCCCGTAAGCCCCTCGCCGCTGATTATCCTGATCTCCTCCGCTCCCTGTAGATAGGCTCCCACGATAAGCCTGTTGAGAAGCCCCTGATCGGAGTATTTGCCAGCGTCAAATGTGACTGTGAGGTGCTTGGTCTTGGGCTTGGCCTCGGTGGATATTCGTAAGCTTCCGTCAGGCATCTCGGTGATCTCCACGACACTGCCGGAGTTAAGCCCCCGGGCCTTCACCCAGCGGCTTGGCAGGGAGACAGTCAGGGTGCCTGATCCCACCTTCTGAATCCTTCTGGCATAGGTCACGGTATTAGCCGGGTATTTTCAGTATATATACTATTTTCAGGCTTATGTTAAAGGGCCAAGAGTATATACTCTAAATAGATAAGCTATTAGAACAACCACCATCAGAAAACAACCAAGGAACATGGAGCAGAAAGCAATAATCGTACAGAAGGTATCGGCAAGGAGAAGCTACGCCAACGGCTACAAGTACTGCTCGCGCTGCAGGGTCTACCATCTGACCGACGGCGTGAGATGCCCCTACTGCGGCATACTCCTAAGGAACTCGCCTAGGAAGAAGAAGCCCAGCAGCACGAGCAGGTATGTCAAGGTGGATTAGCCTTAATTCAGGGGCTCATCTTGACGTAGCCTGATGGCGGAGCATGGGCTAGAGGGGTATATTTCCAAAGTCGCCTCCCAGCTGGTTAGGGTCAATACTGAGAATCCCCCAGGGAGGGAGCTGGAGGCGGCCAGGTATGTGGCCGAGAGGACCGCCGAGCTGGGGATGAAGACGAGGGTTTTGGAGCATGGGGGCGGCAGGGGCTCCACCCTAGCCATCCTGGAGTCAGGTTCACCAGGCCCGCTGCTTATGTTCAACACCCATCTGGATACGGTGCCGATCGGGCCGGTAGGTGACTGGCCCTTCCACCCCTTGGAGAGGGGTGTGGCTGGTGGTGTTTTGTATGGTAGGGGGGCTGTTGATGCTAAGGGCTGTCTGGCCTCTATGCTGGCCGCTATAAGGTTGGTGGATAAGCTGGATAGGGGGGCTCTAGTATTGGCCGCGGTGGCCGATGAGGAGGTGGATGGGCTGGGCTCGGTTCAGGTTGCAAAGCATCTGGAGAGGATTGACTACGCAGTCATAGGGGAGCCGACCGGTCTCAAGCCCATGATAGGCAATAGGGGAAGGGGTGAGATGGTAATTGAGGTGAAAGGTGTCCCAGCCCATGCGTCCACACCTATGAAGGGAGTGAATGCGATTAAGATCGCATCCAAGATCGTAGAGAGGCTATCACCCCTCGAAAAGGGGTTTGGAAAAGCCCACCCACTACTCGGGCCCAACACGGCGACGGTCACCATGATCTCTGGAGGTGTAAAGTCCAACATGGTTGCCGGGAGGTGTGTGATGACTGTTGATTTTAGAACCAACCCGAAAGTGTCCTTAGAGGATGTGGTTGAGGCTGTTAGGGGTAGGGTTGGACGTAGGCTGGATGGGGCGTCGGTGGAATTTAGGGTCACATCCTATCTGCCACCCGTCCTAACGGAGAGGAGCTCACCAATCGTCAAAGCCGCTGTAAAAGCCCTGAGGGAAGCCGGTCTGCCGACACGGTTATCTGCTATGAGGGCTACGACGGACTTGAGCAGGCTTGTAAAACACCATAGGGTTGATGGGATAATACTGGGGCCTGGAGACCTGTCCCTAGCCCATACGACGAGGGAGGCCGTCCCGGTAGATGAGCTTGTCAAGGCGGCCCAAGTCTACCATGGGATAGTCAGGGAGCTCCTCTCTCATAGGTAGTTGTGGAATTCGCATAGGATTAGGGCTATATGCTTCACACCCTTGATGAAATCCTCCACCCTTATGTTCTCGTTGGAGCCGTGGACGTTTGACCCCAAATACCCAACACCTGTTGAGACGCAGGGCATCTCCAAGAGGTCGGTGAAGATATACATCGGCCCCGAGGCGGGACTTGTGGGAAGGAGGACAGGCTCCATTCCATAGGCGACTCTAGCGGTGTCGGCCACGAGACCTGTTAGGAAGCTGGTGGGTGGTGTCCGGGATGCTGGATAGCCGTGTATTCTCCTCACCGTTATCCCATAGGCCTGGAAGTATCTCTCAAGGATTTTCAGTATTTTTTCAGGGTCCTGTCGTGGGACGAGCCTGAAATCAAGCCGGGCCCTCGCATCCTGTGGGATCGAAGTCTTGCTCCCGGCACCCATGTATCCCGAGGATATGCCGCATAGGTTGCAGGCCGGCTCGAGGAGAAGCCTCTTCACCATGGATCTGTCCGTTGATGCGGGCCGTATGCTCTCCGGCATTATGCTCTCCAAGTCTATCTTCTCCAGCATCTCCACAACCTCATCACCAGCCTCCTCCACATCTTCATAAAAGTCATCCAGCGTGATTCTTCCCCCGCTATCCCTCAGCCTTGATAGGGCCTCAGAGATTTTCCACGCTGGGTTTTCAACAATCCCGCCCCATGACGAGTGGACCTCCACACCATGCGACTCAAGCTCCACATATAGCATCCCCTTCACACCCAGGTTTATCACAGGCGCTCCTCTCCGGCTAACGTATCCATACTCCCAGATACAGCCGTCGGCGAAAAGCCTCTCCCTATTCTCCGAGACAAACCTCTCCAGCCCAGGGCTTCCAATCTCCTCACCACCCTCAACCACGAACTTGACATTAACCGGAAGCTCTCCCAGACATGCGAGGACAGCGTCTAGGGCGGCCAGCCGGGCCACTATATTCCCCTTGTTGTCTGCAGCGCCTCTCCCATACAGTTTTCCATTCCGCAGCGATGGTGTGAAGGGTTTGGTCTCCCATCTCTCCAGCGGCTCCGGCGGCTGAACGTCATAATGGTTGTAGAACATGATGGTGGCATGGGCCTCTGCATTAGCCTCGGCCAGCACGACGGGCCCGCCGTCACCAGCCTCATAGGATTCAACCCTCATCCCAACATCCATGAGAAGCTCCTCAACCAGGCCAGCGCACTCCCTCAACCCCTCGCCTGTCGCTGAGATGCTGGGCTGGCTGATCAGCCGGCTGGCCCACTCAACATACCTATAGCTATTCTCCTCGATATATCGGAAAAGCTCGCCATAACGCTCCATCGAGATAGCCGTCAGACAATAGTATATATGGCTTCTACCTTGTCCTATCCCCTTCCAGCAGCCCGCTCCTAATTTGCATGGGGTCTATGCTTTGCTGGAGGCTGGGTTTGGATGAGATTAGGCGTGTGATCAGGTTTCAGTTGCAGTGTTCGTCTTCGGGTCTCTTGATGACCATGGGCTTGTCTCTTATTGTGGGTCTTTCTGTAAAGATTTATATGTTCTGGTGTAGAACTATGGTTCTGGGGTAGAACATGCTACTCGATCCCAGACCAAAGATGAGAAGAGAAGACCTTTTCGGCCGTGATAGAGAACTTAGAATGCTCGCGGAAAACATCGACTCGCCTATTATATTAATAACTGGGATTAGAAGGATAGGAAAGTCTTCAATCCTAAGCGTTTTTCTAAATGAGGTCGGCGTACCAAGCGTTCTGCTCGACTTGAGGGATTTACGAAGCAACTATGGGCTTAAAGATTTTTACTCTGTGCTGTCGAAGGCTTTATCTACAAACATAGATAAGTTTAAGGAAATACTCAAGAGTCTGTCGTCAATAAAAATTTTAGGTAGCGGGGTTGAGATTAGGTGGAGGGGGAGAGATGCGTTAACACTGCCATCCTTTTTTGACACCCTAAACAAAAGGAGGACTATTATAGCCATGGATGAGGCGCAAAAACTTAGAGGGCCTAGGGCAAATGAAGTGCTTAACGCAATAGCACATGCCTATGACTATGATAGGAATCTTACGTTCATACTAACAGGCTCCGAAGTAGGCCTCCTATACGATTTCCTAAAGTTAGATGACGAGAGCTCACCTCTGTATGGAAGATACTGTTACAAGCTGGTGGTGGAGAGGTTTGACAGAGATACGGCTGTGGAGTTTCTAAGAAAGGGTTTTGAAGAGGTTAATGTGGATATAGAGGATGAAGAGTTGGAAGAAGCCGTAAATTTCTTCGATGGAATTCCCGGCTGGCTAACGTTTTTTGGAAACGAATACGCCCGTGGAAATAAAAAGATAGAGTCGATTAAAAATATTGCTGTAAATTTAGCTCTAAAAGAGATTAAAAACATAGTCAAGATAAGGGGACGCAGATATGCCTTGGTATTGAAAGTTATAGCGGAAGGTGTGGATAGCTGGAGCAAGATAAAGAGATACGTAGAAGAAAGGGAGGGTGTAACAGTATCCTCCAGCATACTTTCAAACGTTATCAACAGCCTCGAAGATATGAGCATAGTTAAAGACTACAAGTTTCTAGACCCGGTATATAGGGCTGCGTCTTTGAAGCTTGTTTAACCTGTCCTCCACATAATTGTATAGCCCTAAGTAATCCCTCATGTCCG
>Ga0197142_1000129_pt1 | contig 64759 bp, 57 predicted proteins | sample GBS60_MetaG_FD_148614 | JGI IMG/M metagenome (GOLD analysis project Ga0197142, IMG submission 148614) | Sediment microbial communities from Great Boiling Springs, Gerlach, Nevada, United States - GBS 60_MetaG | ecosystem: Environmental > Aquatic > Thermal springs > Hot (42-90C) > Sediment... | reverse complement strand
GGGACGTTAACGCCGCACTTGTCATTCTAAGAAAAGGGCTTGGCTTGAGTCCCAATCAGGCGGTAGGGCTGGACCGGTCCGAACTCAAGCCTCTGCAGAAAGCCGCTGCGCGGATCCTGGGGAGCAACCCCTATATCCGTGTAAGTTTTCCTCAATGAAAGAGGAAGCCCACCCCTTCAGGGATGGGAGGAGGTCACAAACTGTCGCTTTGCAATTTATTTTAGTGAATACAATGCCAAAAACTCTTTGTTGCCTTCGGCGCCTAAGATAGGTGATTCTGTTATGCTTTTGACTTCTAAGCCGTAAGACTTGACAAACTCATTTATTCCCTCGATGACCTTTGCGTGTTTTTCAGGTTCCTTGACAATACCACCTTTCCCAACCTCACCTTTGCCAACTTCAAATTGCGGTTTTATTAGAACTATTAACTTGCCATCATTTTTTAGCAAAGGCACGAGTGCTGGAATTATTTTTTTTACCGATATGAAGGAAACATCTACGACGATTAAGTCAAATCGCTCGCTAAAATCTTCTGGTTTGAGATATCTTGCATTTACTTTTTCGCGAACCTCTACCCGCTTGTCGTTTCTCAACTTCCATGATAATTGATTCTTCCCCACATCAACGGCAATAACTTTTTTTGCACCGTGTTGAAGAAGACAATCAGTAAATCCACCGGTAGAGGCTCCTATGTCAAGGCAAATGTAACCTTGCGGAAAAATACCAAATTCGGACAAAGCCTTTTCCAGTTTCAATCCACCTCGGCTGACATATTTTGTTTCAGAAGCTCCGTTTTTTATGCGGATTTTTACTGTTTCATCGAAAGATTCTGAAGGCTTTTCGACTCTTTTCTCATTTACTAAAACTTTTCCTGCCATTATAAGAGCTTGTGCTTTGGTGCGGGATTCGGCAAATCCCAGGTCAACGAGGAGTTTATCTATTCTGATCTTGCCCATCTCAGAAGTGTTTCAAACGATTGAATCTTCAGGTGGCGTGAAAGGATGATTCGCAAGAACTGCTCTCATGTTGATTTGCCCGAACAGAGTTTCAAGATATGTCCCAAAACGATGCAAAATCGGCACTAAATCTCTTTTTTCTTTGGTGTTCAAAACCTCCTCGATAAATCTTTCTGTGGTTTCGAGGTCTTTGAAGAAAAGGTAACGAATAGAATTGTCGGAGAAATCGTTCAGAACCTGATATAGTTTCGGAAATCCAACCTTTTCCAAATCTCGTTCAGCCGCTTTTACAACCTGCAAAACTCGCCAGAGATCTTCCCTCAGTTTCAAGGAATTACGAAGTTTTCTTTCTATGTTTGGGAATAATTCTGCCGAATTTATTTCGGGTTCAATAAGTCTAGCGATATCAACAACGGTTTGCTGGAATGAATCGTTAAGAAGTCCGTGGGCAGTTTCAACCCTTACATAAATTGCAGTTGATTGATGGCTTTCGGTAAGGCCCACTAGTTCGTAGTCATAGACTTTGCGAAGTTCCATTGAAATTGCGTAAACGGCGCAGTCTAAAGCGGCAAAAAGTTCATCGTCTTCGCTTCTTTTGCGAAGTAGATAATCATTGATGAGCCTCATTAAATCTTTTGTTTGTTCGTGCACGCTTGCAAAAATAAGAGCCGTCGGTTTGAGAGGTTCGTCTTTGTCAAGGATTTTGCCTATGGCGTCCAGCCACTTCAAAATCTTGCCAAAACGCGGTAGCAAAAGCCTTAGATCCGCTTCTAGATCGTAAGGAATCGGTTTGTTATCTAAAAGCCATAAGAGTTTTTCCGGGAGGAATTTTTCACCTTGTCTTTCAGCTATCAAGATTATCTTTCTAAAAGCGGATGTGCTTTTCAGCTTTTCTGTAAGAAAGTTGCTCCAAGCAACCCATTCAGCAAAGCGAAGAGGAGAGCCACGCAGTAGTGCTTCGTTTATGAGGGTTGAATCTATCAAAACTCTAGAAAATTCGCTTAATTCACTGACAGCAAACTCTTGGTTTTCGTTCTTCAGCTCTCTAAGCAATTGTAGGTTAAGTTTTGAGCAAAGAAGCAAGGTTGAATTCACCAAGCGAAATTCCTTTGTCCAATCTCTTGAGGTAATGCTACCTTGTTTTGAGTCGGCAAAGGATGTGTCGCGAAGTTTTAGAAAGCTTTCAAGACCAGAAAGCCAAAGCCCTAACTCGAAGCTGATGTTTTGATATGGTTCTTCCACCAAAACATCGGAAAGTTTCAATTTCTGCTTTCTTTCTGCTTTTTGCGAAGTCAATGTTGTTTCCACCAAAAAACCTCTTTTGAAGTTAAACTTCAAAATCGCTACGAAATCTTTTATAGCTTAAAAAAGCATTTTTGGCAAGAAAAACTTATATTGTCTTTAAGAAACTCTTTTTCTTCCAGTGGTTTGACCTCTTTAATCGTTATTATTAGATAATTGTTATTGTTTTTTCGCTCTTTTGAATAAAATCCTTTAGACTTTTTGAAAATGAGCTTCATAGACTTAGCGATTATTTTCGGATATTTGATCGGTGTAACGCTTTTTGGGGTGTGGCTTTCAGGGTACCAGAAAACCACAGAAGATTATTTCGTCGGCAATAGAAGCGTTCCATGGTGGGCAATTGCAATGTCAATTGTTGCAACGGAAACCTCTACAATTACGTTCATTTCAGTGCCGGGAATAGCCTTTGCAAAAGGCGGGAATTTTGAATTTTTGCAGCTTGTGTTCGGCTATATGGTCGGAAGGGTAGTCATCTCTCTGATTTTTATTCCACTTTATTTCAGAGGCAAACTGCAAAGTGTTTATCAACTCTTGGGAGAACGCTTCGGAACAAAAGTAAAAATGCTGGCTTCAGCACTTTTCGTAATAATGAGGAATACAGCTGACGGAATCAGATTATTGCTAACGGCTATAGTACTTGCCGCTGTCTATACGGCTTTTCAGCCCGATGTGAATCCCGATTTTATAATCATTGCCTGCGTCGTTGTTTTGGGAATTGTAATGATAATTTTTACTTATTATGGTGGAATGGAAGCGGTTATATGGGTTGAGGTTATCCAACTTTTGATATACTTAGGCGGGGCGACTGCGGCAGCTTTGGTAATCGTTAGCAAAATAGATGGCGGTTTGACGCAGGTAATTTCTATTGGTGAGCAGTTTCAAAAATTCAATCTCATTGATTGGGGTTTCAGACAAACAAACTATAACTTCCCACTTCCTTTTATTTCGGAAAGTGTGAGTTTCTCTTTGCCTTTTGATTTTACGAAAACTTTCACCTTTTGGGCGGGACTGATCGGTGGATGTTTTCTTACGATGTCAACGCACGGAACAGACCAATATCTTGTTCAGCGCTATCTTTGCACTGACAAGCCTAAACTTGCTGCTGTAGCTTTGCTATCTTCTGGCGCCGTGATATTGGCGCAATTTATTGGTTTTTTGTTCATAGGTGTTTTGCTTTTTGCTTTTTATCAACCTTTCAATTTACCCGAATATGCAACTGCTTCAGGGGCTTTTCCCTTTGCAAGTAGCGATAGAGTTTTTCCTGATTTTATCACCAAGCATATGCCTTCAGGACTTTCGGGATTGGTGGTAGCATCAATTTTCGCCGCCGCTCTTTCAAGTTCTTTAAATTCTATTGCCGCAACTGTGGTTAACGATCTTTACAAACCGTTTCGTCCCGAAATGGACGATGCTCACTACTTGCGCATGTCCCATCTTTTCACCTTGATAGTCGGAATTATCCAAATTGCTGTTGCTCTCGTATTTATGCATCAGGAACGCTCGGCTTTAGACTCGGCTCTTTCAGTTGCATCTTTGATCAACGGTCCGATTTTAGGTGTTTTTCTGATCGGGTCTTTTCTCCAAAAAGCCAAACAGACAGAGGCATTGGTTGCGATGACGGTTAGCATTGCCGTTGTGAGCCTTTTGATTTATTTTGAATCGGTCAAGCGCTTCGGTATCTATCCGCAAACAACGCCGATAGCTTGGACTTGGTATGTTTTGATAGGAAGTTCGACAACTTTCATTACAGCATGGCTTTTGAGTCTAATTCGTCGCCATTAAATCAAAAGTTTTAATTTTCAGCGGATTGTTCAAGATCACGAATAGCCTTTTAGAGATTCGTCCATCAGGCTTTTCTGAACTATCTGATCTAGACAAAACTTTCTTTATCTTCGTCTGCTTCTGTTGGTAATTTTCTTCTGTAGCTGTAAGAATTGTGATGAACCTAAATCGAAGCAAGTCAGGATAAGGATCTTAACAGAACTAAAGAAGATTCTTAGCTGAGAAAGCATTAATTCTTTCGGCGATAAGTTTTGCAGGATCATTGGTTATCAAAGCGTCTATGCCTATTTTCAAAGCTTTTTGAATCCAACGTGGATTATCCACAGTCCAAGTTACAACATAAAAGCCAGAAGCTTTCGCGGCTCTTATAAATTTTTCGGTCGCGAGCGAATAATGAATTGAAATCTCATCTGCGCCCAATTCCGTTGCTTTTTGAATGATTTTGATTTTTCTGCTCAAAGTTACAATCCTCGGATCAAAAAGCGCGGCAGTGCGTGCCTTTGGTAAAATTTCCTTTAATCTTTCGATGGCCTTCAATCTAAAGCTCTTGAAAACTATCTGCTTAAACAAATGATTGCTTTCGGTGATCTCTTTGATTTTCTCTGAAAGCAGCAATGTTTGTTTTTCGGTTCCTTTTATTTCAAGATAAATTTTTCCTTGAAAATCTCTCAGGAAATCCAATAGTTCTTCCAAAGTTGGTATCTTTTCATTCAAAAATTCTTCGCTTGCTTTTGTTGGAAATTTTCGATTAAACCATTCACCTATTTTTTGAATTCTTTGTAATTCTTCTAGACACAGTTTTGAAACACAGACTGCTTTATTAGAGACTTTTTTCAAAGTTGCGTCGTGAAAAACAATTGGAATCTCATCTTTTGTCAGTCGAACATCAAACTCTATGCCATCGGCATCGGATTCTATGGCTTTTTTGAAAGCAACGATTGTATTTTCAGGAGCTAGAGCTGAAGCTCCGCGATGTGCAATGATCAAGGGAAAATTCATTTCTTTTCTAAAACAAATGAGATCTTTGACCAGCCTATCGGTTTGGTAATCGGGAATTCGTGTTTCTCAATTTTGTGAAAATAACGATTGGCAGTTTCGTATATTTGCTCGGTTGGGTATGCTTTGAATTTGTATATCACTTCAAGCACAGCACTAACAGGAGATTGGAGCACAGGAATTAAAATCATTTTCGATTTTGATTTTAAAACACGGGCAAGTTCCCTAATCCCTTCATCAAGAGGAACATATTCCAAAGCACCGCAGGTTATAATGAAATCGAAAGTTTCGTCTTCAAACGGCAAATGCAAGAGATTACCCTGAATTGGCTCTATTGTATTTTTTTTTGTGTGTTTATCCTTTTGAAAATCTTCTCTAGCAACACGCAGTGAATTGAAGGATATGTCAAGTGTAAACATTATTTTTGGCTTATAACCAGCACTGTATAAGGCAAAGGTAGCAAGTCCTGTGCCACATCCGGCATCTAAAGCCATCGCAGATTCATTCAAGTTTAGTTTCAAAGACCTTAAATACTTAGCAAGTGAATTCCGATAGCCCATTAGTCTTTGCATAAACGGCTGAACGTCGGCTATCTGATCATAGAATTTCCGTGGTTCATGGACCTTATTTTTTTGACTTTTCAGCCTTATCAACTTTCTCAAAGATTTCTGCGAATCCATAAATCACTTTTCTAGAAGAAGTTTTTGAATCATTCTTTTAATTTCAGCTTCTCTAATAGGACCTGCACCGCTTTCGATATATCTTACAACACCACGACGATCAATCAACACGGTTGTTGGAAGACTTTGAACATTGTAATTATGGTGATTTATTGCATCTCTTGCAACTGCAATCGGATATTCCATGCTAAACTTTTTCTTAAATTTCGTTAAAAATTCTAATTCTGATGCGTTATTTACTGCCTGACCTTCAATTTGATTGTAATATCGAGTCAATGCTATAACCTCAAGACCATTTTTTTTGTAATTTTCTGCCCATTCGTTTAGCTGTGGAATTTGCGATATACAAAAACCACACCAAGTAGCCCAGAAATGTATCAACACAACTTTGCCCTGTAAGGACGATAACTTTTTCATCACATCTTCAGGTAGCCAGTAATCAATGTTTTCAATTTCTAGGGCCTTTTCTCCCAGAATTTCATATTGTCTCTCTTTTCTTTTTAATCTGCTTGTTATTTCTCCCTGGAGATTTTTGTCTTTGAAGTCTGTGTTTACATTTTTCAATGCCTGCCTGAGAAAATTCAAAGCTTCGTTCTTTTGACCATTTTCAATCAGATATTTTGTTTTTTGCTCGATTGCTGTCAGATAAGCACTTGCTGACTCTATGGAAACGGCTGTTTGCCTTAGATCATCGAGGATTTCAACAGCCTTTTGTGATTTGCCCGTTTCTACATAAGCCTGAAAAAGCAGTTCGTTTAGAATTACGATTTTGTCTGTAACTGACCGGCGACTATTTGGTTTTGAACTTACTAATTCTTTTGCTAAAGTGTATGCCCGCTCGGTGTGGCTTAAAACTTTGTCGTAGTTTTTCTCTTGCTCATACTTTTCCGCAAGCATCAGCCTTATTTTTATTTCTTCCTCAACCTGACTTTCACGGAAGTTTTCTAGATACTTTGAAAACCAGCTCTCAGCTTCTTCAAGATTATTTCTAATTATCGAGGCAGCCGATAAAGTTGCGTAGGTTGTGCGCCTTTGCTCGGCAAACTTTTGTGTTTTGCTCTCAGGTTCATCGAGAAACCTCTCAAAACTTCTTTTTGCATTGTCAAAATTCTCTGCCGCTATATAGATCATCCCTAAATAGAACCAATCTTCCGCCGATTTATTCTGTTTTGCTTCAACTATTGTCGCGCCCTTTGTAGCCAATTCTATTTTTTGTTTCTCCAAATCCGTCAGGTCCTCGTTACTGATATTGCCCTTTTTTTGTGAAACAAGGGTTTGCAACCTTTGCTTAATTTGCTCGTTTATCTCAATTAAGATTTCCTTTGCTGTTTTTTCCTCCGGAGAATCAAGCTCAATTTGAACTTCTTTTTTTGAATTCGGGTTGAGACGTCTCGATTGCGGATATGCAGCCAGACTAAAAACCAAAGTGATGCAAATAATTACAACCAACTGCATACTTTTTAGCCTATCAAAAAGCGAGATGGACTAAAAGCCTGTAGATATTCAGATTCAGAGTTGCTAACGATTTTTTCTGTGAGGATTTTGGCTGTAATAGGTGCAAGTAGAATCCCGTTTCTGTAATGTCCTGCTGCTACAAAAAGGTTCTTCACTTCAGGGAATTCACCTAAAACGGGTAAACCATCAGAAGCCATAGGTCTGAGGCCAGCCCATTTGTCAGAGATTTTCAGTTTGCTCAAACTCGGAGATATTTCAAGTCCAATATCTGACAAAAACTCAATACCAGAGTTTGTAACGCTTTTGTCAAAGCCGACGTTTTCCGCTGTCGCACCGACTAAGATTCTACCGTCTTTTCTTGGAACAACATAACCACGCGGGCTGTGAAGAACATGCTCAAAAAATTTTTTATTTGTTTTGAATGTTATCATCTGCCCACGAATTGGTTTAATTTCTGGAAAAGCCAAGTTTCTATTGTTAAGCTTGATGAGCGAAGTCCATGCACCAGTAGCCAAAATGATCACATCGGCAAAAATTTTTTCTCCTTTGTTTGTTTCAACAGCTTCTATTCTACCGTTTTGGGCAATCAGATTGGTTACTTCTGTATTTTGAACGATTTCAACTCCGCTCAAATGCAAAGATTTTTCCAATGCAAAAAGCAGTTTCCGATTTTCAACCTGACCGTCTTCTGGATAAATCAATCCTGCAATAACGTTGGGCGAGATGAACGGCTCTATTTTGCGGATTTCTTGCGATTGTAAGAATTCAACTTTGATTTTTGCTTTTGATTGCCACCCATAGCGATGTTTGAGTTTTTCAAGATCGTCTTCCGTGAAAGCCAGATAGATAATACCATCTGAGAAAAATTCAACATCAATGCCAGTTTCTTCGAAAATTTCAGAAACAAATGCACCGTAGAGTTTGTTTGACTCAACACAAAAATTGAAAAATATGTCTTTTTGCTCAGCTTCGACGTGAGGTGCAAGCATTCCAGCAGCAGCAAAAGAAGCTTCTTTCCCAATCTGTTGACGTTCGATGACTTTTATTCTACCAGCACCTTGTTTGTGCAAAGCTCTTGCAATACTTAAGCCGATAATGCCGGCTCCGATAACCAAAATTTCTTGCATTTTTCTAAGATTTTTTCAAGTTTGATATTGTCAAAATAAACATTATGACTCAAAATGAGTTAGGAAAAAAATTTAATTTGGGAGGCTTTCAGAATGACGAAAAAAGTTACCTTAATTCCCGGCGATGGAATTGGGCCTGAAATAATAGCGGCGACCGTTAGAGTCATTGAAGCTTCGGGAGCAAAGATTGAATGGGAAACACACATAATCGGTGCACAGGCTTTGGAAAAATTCGGCACTACACTTCCTGAATCTGCGATTGAATCCATTAAAAGGAACAAAGTCGCCCTAAAGGGCCCTTTGACAACGCCTGTTGGCAAAGGCTTTACTTCTGTCAACGTTACTCTGAGAAAAACGTTAGATTTATATGCAAATGTTCGCCCTGTCAAGGCATTTCCAAATACTTCGTGTCGTTATCCTGAATTGGATTTGGTGATAATCAGAGAAAATACCGAAGATTTGTATTCAGGTTTAGAGCATGTTGTGGTTCCGGGAGTTGTGGAGTCACTGAAAATAATCACGGAGAAGGCATCTATGCGTATTGCCCGATATGCTTTTGAATACGCTCGCAGCAACAAGCGTAAAAAGGTTACGGCAATTCACAAAGCAAACATTATGAAGCTTTCAGATGGGTTATTCTTGTCCTGCTTTTATAAAGTTGCGAAGGATTTTCCGGAAATCGAAGCTGAAGACAAAATAATTGATAATGCCTGCATGCAGTTAGTGATGAATCCAGAACAGTTTGACGTTTTGGTGTTGGAAAATCTTTACGGTGATATAGTTTCAGATCTTTGTGCAGGTTTAATCGGTGGTTTAGGACTTGCCCCGGGAGCGAACATCGGTGAACAAGGGGCAGTTTTCGAAGCAGTTCACGGTTCAGCACCCGATATTGCAGGTCAAGGTGTAGCGAATCCTACAGCTATCATGATGTCCGCCGTTATGATGCTCCGTTATATCGGCGAAAGCAAAGCAGCAGAAAAACTTGAAAATGCTCTGCTAGAGGTTTACAAGGAAGGAAAGGTTCGCACAAAAGACTTAGGCGGAACTGCTAAAACAGCCGAATTCGCAGATGCTGTTATTGCTAAACTTAAAGCTACTTCTTCCAAAGCTGCTACTGATGTTTGAATTTCGGATAGGAATTTTAGACAAAAATTTTCTGCTGGATGCTTTTGGGAAACAGATTAGACATGGCCTTAAATTTTCCCAGTAGCAAATTCATGGCTTGCTAATTGTTCGGCAAAATATAAACAATTCAAAATGAATGTGGTATTATATTTTCCGTTGGCATTGAAATAGATTTGCCTGTTTATATGGCTTGATTCTGATTTCTCTGGCAAATTTTGCTAAAAAATGCAAAAGTCTTCGGAATAAGCTGAAGAAATTAAAATTGAAGCTTTGGATTCGTAGTAAGAGCTGGCTGCTAAGGGGCAAACTGGTAGATTGCAAAGTTGCAGACTTAAAGTTGTTGACGGAGAATAGCTTTATTAGCTCAAGAAGCAATCGGCACAGAATATCGATACGGCATTTTTGTAAATCAAAGAAAAACGAATTAAGGAGCTAAAAGGGTTATGATCTTCAATGTGAAAACATCGTCCTTTCTTTTAACGAAATTGTTTCTTCTGAAGAGCTTATTTATTTTGGTAGTTGAAAACGTGCTTTGTGCTAGCACTTTATCCGGCTTTGTGTTTGACAGTAGTGGACAAACTCTTCCCGATGTAGATGTTGAGATAATGGACGAATTTTATCGTTCACTACCGAATGGAAGGACAAAAACTGATAGCACCGGAAGATATTTTTTCGGCGGACTTAAAGACGGAAGATATTACGTGCGTGCATACGGCTACAGATATGATTTGGAAGACCAAATACAAATGGTTGAAATCTATACTCAAAGCATAACCAATAGAGAGGGAGTAGGAGCTTTTTCGCAAGATTTTTATCTTTCGCCGAGAAAAGGTGGAATTGTGGCGGTTGAGCTTGCTGTAGTGTTTTCTCAGGAAGTCCCTTCTGAGGCTAAGAAGGCATACGAGAAAGCTGTGGAAGCACTTTCTAAAAAGCAACTTCAAAAGGGAATCAGCGAGCTTTTGAGAGCTATCGAGATATTTCCCGATTATTACTATGCACTCTATCGCTTGGGAAGAGAACTGTTCATGTTGAAGAAATACCAGGAGGCTATCCCTTATTTGTTGAAAGCTGTTGAAATCAATCAAAAAAGCGCAGCTTCTCTTTATTACTTAGGCTATTCGCTTAATATGCTAGGCAAAGAGTATAATAAATCCGCTTTAGTTGCTCTCAATCAAGCCTATTTGCTTGCACCTTCGTCAATTCAAATTCTTTATGTTCTTGGCAAAGTCAAACGTGAAATGGGCGATTTTCAGGAAGCAGAAAACTATCTTCTCAAGGCGAAAAAATTAAGCAGAGAGGCTATTCCAGAAATTCAAAAAGAACTATCCCAACTTTATGCTAACGATCTTAAGCGATACGATGAAGCTGCAAAAGAGTTGGCAATATACTTGAAAGTTGCCGGTTTGACGGATGCCGAGAGAAAAGAAGGCGAAAAGGTAGTAGATAACCTGAGAAGGAAAGCTAAAGAAAGCGGTGCGGTTAAAAGCCAATAATTTTCTCGCAGTCTTGCGTGTGTAGTTTTGTGAGATTTTTCGTAGTTCTTTCGTATTGTGTTTCTTGTTGTTGTCTTTCTTGTTGTCTGAAAGTGTAGTTTTGTGAGATTTTTCGTAGTTCTTTCGTAGGTCTTGCCAACGGTTTTCTGTAAACAACTTTGAAGGAGTCAAGGCAGTATCAGCTTTAGAAAATTGCCACTTCGATTTTTTCTCTGTTGCTAAAGAAAGATTGTTTGTAAAGTAGTGCATTGAATTGGGAGAGGATATTCTTGTTGAGGGGAGAAAAATAAACTTATCGGATAAAAAGTTACAGTGAGGAATTACAGATAACCCGTGATTGGTAAGTCCAACAGCTATATTGAAGCTCTTTCGTTGGATTTTGAAGCGAGTCTTGTTACCAACTTTCGGACTCCGGTGCTGTCATACTTTAGGGCAGAATATATTAAAAAATGCCAGTCTAAAAATCGCCAAAAGACTTTTCAACAGCTTTTTTGCTTTGATTTCAACAAAAAATTGTTTCGCAAAACCCAGAAAAGTTTGAATGAACCAGCTCGAAACAGAAATCAACTTTTCAGAGTCCGGTTAGTTAAGAACCTGCACCAAAGCAGTGAAAATACTGATGATAACAGCACCATTCGTTAAACTTTTCAATGCAGTGAAATCATCGGAAAAACTAGCTAAATCAAGCTAGTTTTGAAAAAGAAAGCTATCAAGAGAAGTGCAAAAATCGAATAAGCAAGTTCTGGAGCGATGAAAAGTAATACCCTGTTTTTTATGCGCAAACCGCCCAAGAAGCCGACGGTCAAAGAAAGAAGCGAAAAAGATATAGGTTTCCTAAGCTGTGGCAATCGCCTTTTCCTGCTCACTTCTAACGGCTTTTATCAGGTTTGATCTCAACCTTTTTCGCTTTTTCTGTTTCTTCTATTCTTTTCAGTCCATTCGATTCCATTTCTCAAATAGCTTTTCTAAACTGGCGATCGAGATATTTCTCAAGCTATTGATAAGCTTACGTTATTCAAACTGCCGATCAAACCGGATTTTCAAAATACAAATCAAAGCAACTTTCTTAAACCGTCAATCGAACTAGCTTTTTCAAACAACAAACTTTTACTGAAAAGTCCGGTACCGTTGGATAATTTTCTCGGTTACGATTTGCTTTTGAAGCCATTTTTTTCAGGCATGGAAAGCTTTAGGAAAGCCTATTCGTTGTAGCCACTCTTTCCAATCTCTGATTGCTAGTTCAACCTGAAGAGCATGTCTTTCGTTCTTGCTACGACATCTTTTTCTAAGCTCTTTGGGAAGCGGTTCTAGAAGTCCAAAAGTTATGTTGACGGGTTGGAAATTCTGAGTTTGGACATTTGAAATATATCGGCACAATGCGCCGATAGCTGATCTGATTGGAGCTCTGACAGGGTCTAGGTTGGCAGCGATTCTGGCAGCGTTTATTCCTGCAAGCCAACCCGTCCCGACCGATTCGAGATAACCTTCTACACCTGTAATTTGTCCTGCAAAAAACAATTTCGGATTCTTTCTGGTTTGCAAAGTCTCAAGTAAAATCCTCGGCGAATTTATGAAAGTGTTTCGATGAATCTGCCCATATTGCAGGAATTCAGCATTTTCTAATCCGGGAATCAATTGAAACACTCGTTTTTGCTCCGGGTAGCGAAGATGGTTTTGAAAACCCACCATTCCGTATGCGTCTGCCATCAGGTTTTCTTGTCTAAGTTGAACGACGGCATAAGGTTCTTTTCCGGTTCGGGGATCGATCAATCCCTTCGGTTTCATGGGACCAAATCTCAATGTGTCAATTCCTCGTCTTGCGAGTTCTTCAATCGGCAGACATGCTTCAAACCATCGAGTTTCCTCAAAACGCTTAAGCGGAACGGATTTAGCATTTATGAGTTCATAATAAAAACGCTCGTATTGTTCTCGATTCATCGGACAATTGATGTAATCATCACCACCTTTTCCGTAACGTGCCGCTTTGAAAGCAATAGACATATCAATTGAATCGGCTGCTACTATCGGTGCAATTGCATCGTAAAAATAAAGCTGATCGTTTCCGGTGAATTTTATTATTTCTTCTGTCAAGGCATCGCTTGTTAGTGGTCCTGTCGCAATGACGGCGATTTCATTGTGGGGAATTTCTTTAACTTCTTCGCGAACAACCTCGATATTCGGATGAGAAAGAATGATTGCAGTGATAAATTCTGCGAATCTGTATCGGTCAACCGCCAAAGCGGCTCCTGCAGGAACTTTGTTTGCGTCGGCCGCTTTCATTACGATTGAATTCCCAAGACGCAATTCTTGCTTGAGAAGATGCGGTGCAGTGGCTGGTTCATCTGATTTCAGAGAGTTTGAACATACGATTTCGGCAAGAAGATCAGTTCTATGTGCAGGAGTTTGCTTCAAAGGGCGCATTTCGTAAAGAATAACCTTAACGCCCATGTTAGCAGCTTGCCACGCTGCTTCAGCGCCTGCTAAACCTCCACCGATTACTTTTACTTTCGGTTGCATTTCCTTGCTCTCTCCAAAGAGTTAGCTTTCTCCCCTTTGAGTCTCTAGCTTCACATACGAAATTCTATCAGTCTGGATGATTATCAGTCTAGATGATTATCAATCTAAGCTAAGCGGAAAGAAAATCCGATTCATATTCTTCCAAATCCGCACCAAGAGTTCTTGTTATGCCATGTTATTTGAACATCTTTTGCCCTTATGGCTTCCCACCAGCTTTCAAATTCTTGGCGTGAAATGTAAACAGCAATCGGTGCCGTCAGATGGTCAAAAACTATGTGGTGCTGCTCACGCCAGCCAAATCGGCTAATGTAAATGATATAATCTCGATAAAAAAGTTTTTTTCCAAAAGTAGTATTGCCCAGAGGTTTATAGATGAGCTTTGAAGCTGCAAAAAGGAAAAGAGTCGGGATCTTTGAAAAGTGATAAAGCAGTTCTGAACTCATTTTTGAAGTTATTTTTTCTCGAATCGGACTGACATATTTAATAATCCACTCATTATTTTCAGCGCCGTAAACCCAAACTGAAATTGCTCCATTCTCTTTGACCCGCGAAGCCAGTGAAATAAAAGCATCTTTAGGCGATGGTGTATGATGCAGAACTCCGATGCTTAAAGCATAATCGAATTTTCTTTTAAGTGGTAGCTTGAAAATACCAGCTTGTATGATGTGAACGTTAGGCAAATGCCTTGTTTTTTCAAACGCCGCTTCAACAGCATCGCTCAAATCAACTGCTACAATTTCTTTTGCGCCCCATTTTGCAGCGATTAAAGTATGCCTGCCTTTTCCACACCCTCCTTCAAGAATAACCTTCCCTTCAAAAAATGAAGGCTTGACAGGTTGAAGCCAGCTTAAAAGCTGTTCTTCGTATCTTTCATCTATTTGGTCAAATCTGTTCCACTCCCACCCAAAGTTTTTGGCTGTTTGTGCTTTTTCAATCTTTGAAATATCAACGAAACGTGGCACGCCACGCTTGACCTTGTATTCACGCAAACATTTCTTGCATGATAACAAGGCTTCCATTATCTCATTACCTTCATATTTGCTTGCGTATGACATCAAAATATCCCCACCGCACTTAGGGCAAGCGAGAAAATCTAAGAGTTTCTCTTTCATAAATCAAATTCTCAAAGAATTCTAAGGTTTTGCTGTTGGGTGTGCGTTTTGTTGGGTATTCGGTGAAAGCTGAGGTTTAGGTGCTTGCTCGCTGAGACTATTTCCTGAAGTTGATTCTACAGAATTTTCCGTTCCGGAAGCTTCTGTTTCCTCTGCCGCTTCAAGTGGCTTGCTCGGCAAAGGTTTTGTTTTTATCGCAAATTCAATTCGCTTCTTCCCAGCTTTTGCCTTTTCCAAAAGATCGGCTGCGCGCAAATTGTTTTCGTCCAATTCTAAGGCTCTTTTCAAGACTTTGATTGCTTCATCGTATTCTGCCAATTTTATCAACATTGCACCTAGTTCGGTTTGGTAATCGGTATCTTCAGGACGTAGCTTCACGGCTTGCCTTAACGCTTTTTCTGCTTCTTCATCCATCTGGATTTTGTTGTATGCCCTACCGAGATTGAAAAAAGCTTCTGCATTTTCAGGCTCTTTTGCTGTTAGTTTCTCATAAGCTCTCGCTGCCATTTCAAATGCTTTGTCAGCTTCGGTCAAGATAACAGGCTTACTTTCCTTAAACTTCTGATTTTTAGGTGAAAACGACAAATCTACCCTGACACCTTCTTCACTTTCTTTCAAGGCTAGTGCAATTCCGAGATGAAAATATGCTTCGGCAAGATCGGGATCGAGTTTTGTAGCTTGCCTGAGCGATTCTATAGCCTCTTCTATTTTATTTTCGTCAAGATATTTTTTTCCCGCTTCCAATGCCTCCGTGGCGCTTGAAAAGACGGGAACCATCTGCTTTTTCTCTTCCCTTTCTCCAAAAGGCACTTTCTCCAGCGCAGTTTGATTCTTATTGCAAGCTATCAAAAACAGAATCGTAAAAGAGAGAAGAAAAATCAGTAATTTTTTGAACATTTTGTGCTTGTCCGAGATTACTTAGATTGAACAACTCAGATTATAAACCTATCCTGGCGGAAAAACGAATGTTCTTCCCGCCAAAAGATGAACATGCAAGTGAAACACGGTTTGTCCGCCATCAGCATTCGTGTTGATGACAACACGGTAGCCTTTTTGGTTGAAACCTTCACGCCGTGCGATTTGTGCAGCCGTCAGCAGTAGATGCCCAAGGGTTTCTTTGTGATTTTCCCCAGCCATATCAAGCGAATCGAAATGCTCGCGCGGCACAATTAAAACATGAAAAGGCGCTTGCGGATGAATATCTTTGAAAGCCACACAAACTTCATCTTCAAAAACTCTAGAAGACGGTAGATCACCAGAAATTATTTTGCAAAATATGCAATTTTTTCCCATATTCGGTCAGTTCATCGGGTTAATTCCAAAACTTCAGTTAGTCCAAAATTTTGTTTGAATTAGGACTTTGTTACAAATCTCAAGAATCTCAGTTTAAGTCATCTTAGCTTCTTCAGCAAAATGAATTGAGCCTGTTGTGATTCTTTCAATATCTGCACCTACGGAACGTAGCTTATTGACTATGCTTTCGTAACCTCTGTCAATGTGATAGACTCGATCAATCAAAGTCTCACCTGAAGCACAAAGAGCCGCAAGGACAAGGGAAGCAGAGGCTCTCAAATCAGAAGCTATAACGGGCGCGCCTGAAAGTTTGGTTTTGCCGTAAACTATTGCCGTATTTCCACTTATTTCTATCCTTGCTCCAAGCCTATTCAATTCAGCCGCATGCATGAAGCGATTTTCAAAAATTGTTTCGGTGATTTTGGATACACCGCTTGCTTGAGTCATCAAAGCCATAAACTGTGCCTGCATATCCGTCGGAAAACAGGGATAAGGTTCCGTTATGACGGCTGTTGATCGAAGATTTTCTAAATCACATCTAACAAAAAGCGTGCTTGGGTTCAGTTCTTCTACATGAACACCTGTTTCACGTAATTTGCTTATCACAGCTTCGAGATGTCTTGGCTGGCAATGTGTAATTTCAAGCTCGCCACCTGTTATTGCGGCTGCAACCATGTATGTTCCAGTTTCGATTCTATCTGGAATAATTGTATGTTCAGCACCTGACAAACCTTCAACTCCTTCGATTTCTATCTTTTCGGTTCCAGCACCTTTGATTCTTGCTCCCATTTTGTTCAGAAGCTCTGCTAAATCAGCAACCTCTGGCTCACGCGCAGCATTTAATAGAACGGTTTTACCCTCTGCTAAAGTCGCTGCCATCATCACATTTTCCGTTCCCGTCACCGTGATTTTTTCAAAATAAATTTCTGCTCCTCTCAACCTCCCCTTTGGGGCTTGGGCTTTTACGTTTCCAGCTTCTATCCCAATTCGAGCACCCATAGCTTCAAAAGCTTTCAGATGCAGATCAATAGGTCTTAATCCTATTGCACAACCGCCAGGAAGCGAAACTTTCGCCTTGCCGAACCTCGCAAGCAGTGGGCCTAGAACTAAAACGCTGGCTCGCATCGTTTTTACCAGATGATACGGTGCTTCGAATACGTCCACATTCGCCGCATTTATCTTATGCGTGCGAAGCTCGGGCGTTAAAACCGTTGCTCCTAAGTCTTCCAAAAGCCTTCTTTGCGTAATCAAATCTCTTACATAAGGCACATTGTGTAGAATCACGGTTTCAGAAGTTAAAAGCGCCGCTGCCATGCAGGGTAAAGCCGAATTTTTAGCTCCACTTATCGGAATCCTTCCTTTAAGCCTTCTGCCACCACGAATTAAAAATTTGTCCATACCTAAAATCTTTACTTATGAAAACTACAAGCAAATCTTATCATAGCAAGGCTTGGCAAGTCAAAAAATGGATTAGCTTTTCGGACTTTGCGTCTTGAATTTTTTAGAGCTAGGATTATCTCAGAAGTTTTTGAAAGGAGAAAAATATGAATTTACCAAGTGGATTTGATTTCACCGCAATGATGAAGCAAGCTCAAAAGCTTCAAGAAGAGATGACAAAGCAGATGAAAAGCATGGTAGTTGACGCATCGGTTGGTGGTGGTGCCGTGAACGTCAAAATGAGAGGTGACTTCGAGCTTTTAGAACTTAAAATCTCGCCTGATTTGATAAAAGATGGAGATGTTGAAATGATTCAAGACCTAGTGCTTGTAGCCATAAACGAAGCTAAACGCAAAGTTGAAGAAAAACTGAAAAGCCAAATTGGCGGTTTGTTACCACGAGGACTTGGATTTTAAGATCTCAAACAAACTTTTCATAAAAAACGAGCATTTGGTTTGGGATTAGGGCAGGAGTTCAGTCGAGAATTTAGTTGTAAGTTTGAAAAAGTCATGGGAGTATGCCGAGTCGAAAAACGAGCAAAGCGACAAAGCGCTTGAGTAGTATCAGGTAATCTGGGTTGAAACCGAGATTTTTGTGAAACAGAACAATTTTCAATCGAAGTAATGTTAATGGAATTTAAAAACCTCAGATTGGAAAATCGGACTGAATGATTGAAAGATGTTAGAATACGCTAAACCGATAGCCAAGTTAATAGATGAGTTTAAAAAACTTCCCGGAATTGGGCAAAAAAACGCTCAGAAGTTAACGTTTTTTATCTTACGCCGTCCGAAAGCTGATGTAGAACGATTTGCAAAAAGTTTACTGGAAGTCAAAGAAAAAATTGTTTTTTGTTCTGTTTGTAACAACTTGACAGATGTTGATCCATGTTTGTATTGCACTTCTTCAAGCCGTGATCGCTCGATGATTTGTGTAGTTGAAGAACCCTACAATTTGGTTGCTATCGAAAAAACACGCTCATACAAAGGGCTTTACCACATCTTGCACGGTGCGCTTTCACCGATGAGAAGAATAGGCCCAGAAGACTTAAAGCTTGCAAATCTCTTTCCCAGATTAAAACCTGAAAATAACAAAGGTGTCAAGGTCAAAGAAGTTATAATTGCGACCAATCCGACCACCGAAGGCGAAGCTACGGCGCATTACATAGCTAAACTTCTGAGGCCATTAGGGGTTAGAGTCACAAGAATAGCAATGGGAATGCCTGTTGGAAGCGACCTTGAATTCATAGATGAAGTCACTATGGATAAAGCTCTGGCGAACCGACATGAAATATGATTCTTAAAATGGCGATTTTTTAAGCCAATAGCGAATGGGGTAATCAAGGGAAAACGGTTTCTTTGACCAATAACGAACATCAATTTGGCTAATAGCAATTGTTTGAGTAAGTAAAGAGAAGTTGCTACAAAAACTTGAAAAGTTTTTCCAAAACCTTCAATTTTTAGATTTCTAGTTTCAAAGATTCTCTGGTTAAAGCCAGAACTAGAAGTTCACTACTTGTCAGAAGATTTATCCTTATTTGTTCTTTGTTGATTTGAGGGTGTTTGAATTGGCTGATTTACTACACTAGGATCAACGGGGGTATTCAATTGCCGTCTTAAAGTCTCTTCATCTGGAATTCCGGGGGTTGGAGTTTTTCCGGGTTTGAAAGGTTTGTTGAGTTCTTTAACATCGGGAATGCCGGGTGTTGGTGTCGTCCCTTTTGGAACGCTGTTGACTGCGTTTGGATCGGGTATACCTGGAGTTGTGCCTTGTATTGGGAGTGGACTCGCCGAAAACCCAGGTGGTAACTCTTTTTCTGAAGTCGAAACATTAGCTACATTTGTGGTCACATTTGCATTGACACTGGTATTTTCATTTGTTTTAGTCTTACAACCGAAATTCATGGCAATCATTGTCAATATGAGAAGCCCACAAAACTTTGTTGCCGAAAACCTCATAGCCGAACCTTCCTCACAAAAGTTTAGTATGTTTATGTTTAATACTCTAAAGATTTCAAGTTTCTCATAAGATAAAGTTACGTTCAAAAGGTCAAACGACGAAAACAACCTCCGAATTTAGAACTCCACTCATTTTTGCGAAGGCAAAGGCAGATGAGAAACTTGATTCTGGACGAAAAAAATGAGAAATTATGAGCGAAGGGATAAGCGAGCATGGGAAGGGATTTTTTTGATTTTAATGACATCTTGAAAAGTTTTGAGGAAACGGCCGCTTCGTTTTTTGAAGCAGTCGCAGAGACAGTCACGGGAAAGCCAGAGAACTTGCGAGATGGTAGTGAGTACGAGCCAGTCAAACTTCCAAGAGATTTAGCTGCTCATAAAAACGCTCAAACCGAATGGTGGTATTACACCGGACATTGCAGAACCGATTCAAACAAAGACTTTGGTTTCGAGCTTGTTTTCTTCAAACGTCGAACTGATCTTGATAAATTTAGCGTCGTCCCATTGAGACTTTTTGGAAATCCACTTTACTTTGCGCATTTTGCAATCACGGATATTGAGAAAAAGAAATTTCGGTATGCTCATCGCAAAAGCGCAAATGGGCTTTTGGATTTTCCTGCAGTAGCAAGCGAAAGAAATTTTTATGTTAGGCTAGGAAACTGGTCCTTGAGAGAATCAAACGGCAGTCATATTCTCAGAGCTACACTTGGCGATATAAGTTTTGAAGCTACTCTGACACCAGTGAAAAATGCCGTCTTGAACGGTCAAAACCAAGATGGTGTATCTTTTAAGGACGAAGGGCAGGCTTCAAGATATTTCAGCTACACCAGAATGAAGGTAGAAGGTTTTATAAGCGAAAGCAGAAAAGTTGAACATTTTAGCGGTTCGGCTTGGATGGATCGAGAATTCGGAACTTGGTTTCCGACTGAAAAACAAAAAGGCTGGGATTGGTTTTCGATCCAACTTGAAAACAATACCGAACTGATGTGCTATCAGCTTCGAGATAGCAAAAATCGTGCATCAGAATTTTCCTGTGGGACTTTTGTTGATGAACATGGGAGGTCGTATTTTCTTGAGTTTGGCGAGTTCAAGATAGATGTTCTGGATTTTTGGATTTCACCAAACACAAAAGCCAGGTATCCGAGCGGATGGCGGATAGAAGTTCCAAAATTCGGACTTGATCTAACCGTAACTCCGCTTTTGCAAGATCAAGAGTTAGACACGCGCGGAACAACTATGATCGTTTACTGGGAAGGAGCTTGCGAAGTTAAGGGCAAACCTTGCGATGGAAAAGCATACGTTGAACTTGTCGGTTACGATCGTTCGCACGAAAAACCAAACCTAGCTTTCTTCCTGATGGGAAGTGAGTTCGTTAGGTCTTGAATTCTTTTCGCTTTTAGATGACGAATAAACTGAAAAAAAATCTGCTCTCGGACTTGAAAAATCTTTTTAGATTTAACATAATCTTTAATGTCCACCTCCCCGGTGGGCATATTGGTCACGAGGGGTGAGGACTTGTGGCCAATGGAGCGGCGGTGTGGGAGACGCCGCTTCCAAATTTTTAGTAACCGATGATGTCGGTTACATAGGATTCAACAGAGAAGAAATCAACAAAGCTGTTTTCACCTATATGAGTCGGTAAAAGCATAGAGAAGAACTTGTCATTCAAGAAAAATTGCTAACCTCAGGAAACAAGGCAGAGGAAAGCAAACGACAAGAGAAAGACCTTATCCAACTGGTTTTATACCCTCTATTTCTGAAGTTTGTTGTTGGCGTTGCTTACATATCTCTTGAAGGTCTTGCAAGGAAAGTTCTTTAAAAACACCTTCAGATATCAAAACCATTTATTACAGGATTGCGAATAGAGTTTGAGTATATTAGCTAAGTAGTTACAAGGACATAGTCGTAAGAAAGTAAAAGAGAAGGAGAAGGTATTTCAAGGAAGGCAAGAGAAACACAGCACAAGGATCTCTTTGGTTTTAAGAGGCGACTTTATGCTTGTATGCAGAAGCCATCTGCATTAGGTTCTTATTCGGTCAAGAGAAAGTTGCCTTGCTTGTATGCGTTTTTGCCATTCAGGTTTTTGAACTTCTAATTCCTCAAACAAAATAGCCAAATCTTGTAGGGACTCCCCGCCTGCAAAGCGCATCTTGAAATAAAACAAAACCGTAAGAACCGTTAGAAAAGGAACTAAAAAAACAAGTATCAGCATAAAAGATACCTGAAAAATGCTATTAACGATAGTTTTTCTCAGAAGAATCTCTTTTGATTTTCTATCCTCGGCTATATTTACTCTAACTTGCAGGCCATCAACATAATTTTCTGGCGCGGCATCAGCTCTTTCATTTTTGCCCTGTGAATTTTGTGCCTTTTCAGTAGGCATATAAGCCTTTACCACAGCACCCGAAAAAATGCCAAGAAAAACACTGAAAAACACGGGGATGATAGTGGAAAACAATACTACTGCAACTGCAGTTCGATAAGATCGTTTTACCAACTCCACAGAACGCTTAAGGGCTTGTCTAACGTTGACTTTTTCTATAACAACAATACATGGAGCAAGCAGTAAAAGCACCGAAACGATAAAACCAGGAACCAAACAAAAAATTATCCCGATCCACCACAAAACAGATACCGTGAAAACAGTCAAAAACAAAGGTTTTATTCTCGAAATGACCAAACTGAAGAAACTGCTAAGATTTATCGGCCTTAGCGGCAAGATAAGATGATGTGCAACTATCAAAGTTGTTATTCCCGAAAGCATTGCCCATGAAACTTGCTGCAGAATCACATCAATAAAACCAATTGGAATGGTGGGATGCTTCATTAAGTTGAAAAAACTTAAAACACCAAAAATCATTTCCAAGGTGTGAATCAAAAAGCCAGGCAGCAAAGCTAAAAAACTGATAAAAATCAATCTAGGAAATTGCTCGCCGTAAATTATCAGCGATTTTCTTAGCAACTCTCCAATGCCTTCACTTGCCGTTCTTAACTTATCACCAAAGGCTTGAGCTGTTTGAGGACGGTCTTCAGGTTTCTTCGCCAAGGCAGAACTAATAACTTCTTTTACGGCTCTTGGTATTCCTTTCTCTTCGAGCGGTGGCGGTTGTTTTTCTTGATGTGCCTTGATAACCTCGGCGAAACTACCATCAAAAGGCACTTTCCCTGAAAGCATTCTATAAGCGATAACCCCAAGCGAATAAATGTCACTTCGTGCATCTAACTTTTCACCACGACATTGTTCAGGCGACATATACAAAGGTGTTCCTAAAACTACACCTGCGCGCGTTAAGCCTAGGCTACTAGAGTTGATCTTTTCTGCTTTTTGCTTGGTCTCGGAACCTGAAAAAAGAGCAGTAGCTTTTTCAGAAAAGTCTGCATCAGTAGCAGACGTTTCTTGCTTCAATAAAATTGTGGTCTTTTCGGTCGTAACTGGATTAGTAGTGTCAACAGATACATCAGAAATCTCAAAACTTTCTTCAATTTCTTCTTTTGTATTTTCTTCAAGCTTGGCTATGCCGAAATCCAAAACTTTAACATTGTAGCCGCCGCGCTTATTCGGTTCTAACCAGATATTTTCTGGTTTAAGGTCTCTGTGAATCACACCTTGCTGATGAGCTTGATGAACAGCCGAACAAACTTGTTCAAGAATATCAACCGTCCACGAAAGCGGTAATCTCTTTTCTTCTTCCAAAACTTCCGCAAGTGTGCATCCGTCAAGATATTCCATCACCAAATAAGCTACATTTCCGAGTGAGGTTTTTGCTATACCGAAATCAGTTACATCAACAACATTCGGATGTCTTAGTCTTCCTGCGGCGCGTGCCTCCCGTCGAAATCTTTCTATGAATTCAGAATTTCGAATAAATTCAGGCAAAATAACTTTAACCGCAACAAATCGTCCTGTTCCTACGTGAGTCGCAAGATAAACTATTCCCATCCCGCCGCGGCCAAGCTCTTTTTCTATCTCGTATTTTTCATCCAGAATCTCGCCTATCATTTCATCTATTCCAACTTATCCTGCAATTTATTTCTTACGATTCGACCAATAAACTGTTTCTTCAAATTATATCATTGTCAAGAAACGTTCTAAGCATAGCAAGGTTGTCCGGAAACAGAGCAATCCCCAGATAAACTCAATCTTATGAAAAGCCATAGCAAATCTGCTTCAGGCGCATTGCCTGCATGCGCTATCTATCAAGCCGAACTTCAATTCACACCTGACAAAAAATCCCCGGCTTCAGTGGCTTCGGAGAATTTTTTAGGCTGGCACGCTATGCTTCATCATTCGGGCGTGAGACATTCTCTTGGTGGAAGTGGTGCTTTGACTCAAGCGATGGTAAAAGGTAGTTGGTTCTGGAAATAGTGGATTTTTGCCAAACAGAAACCCACTATTTTCAGAGTTTAGTTTATTCTCTGGAACCCTGTAAGCTGTATGTTGTGAATAAACGGAGTTCCAGGTGGAAGACGATCTGGATCGAGAAATGAAGTATCGAATGACCAGTCCCTGTGTGGTGGCCAATAGACCCTACGACAGCATTTGAATGTTCCGTTATTATTTTCAGAATTAAACAGGTTTATTAGTGAACCAGTATAGTGTAAAGGAGTATTTGGTGGACGAGTACCCCAATCTTCAAGAAAACGCTTGAAATTGTGAACACCACCGTTCAGCATTTGATATAGGTAATAACCACCTTGATTCAGTGTGCTGTTGTGTAAACCGCTTCTGGTATCACCTGCAAGCATGGCGAAACGAACTGTTGTTTCGGATGGACGTCTTTGTCTCATATCGAAAGGATAGCGAAAACTAAGTGAGTCGCTCCATGCGTTCGATAAAATTGTAATTGCATCGGCGATAATCGAAGCCGGGATATGATTAACGTTGTTATAAGGCAAATATCTTTCAGGGGGAGTTACTTCTTGAGGAGAGAGACCACTTCTGTTAACTCCAGTTGCGTTATAGTTACCTCTGGACATACACTGCGTTTTCTGATGCGACGGTAAAGCCTTTTGTGTTAGCCGGGTTATCTCGATCGTATTTACCGGGCAGTAATGCCCCGTTAATTAAACGAACAGCGCGGCGATAATAAGAATGATCAATTACGACACAAGAAGGAAAATCAGTATCATAATCGGCATATCTGGGAGCCTCTGTCCCAAAACCCACGTCAAGACGACCGTTATCGTTTACATCTTCTAAGGGTGAAAGAACATTATCTGGATAAACGTCCTCCATATCGTATTGACCGTCAAAATCTCTATCACCACGCCGATCGGATATGTAAAGGACCCATCCTCTGGCTTCGGGAACATCAGCCGCTGTTAATCCTTTTCTGATTCTGTCATTCCTATCTCTATTTGCATCGGAAAAGAGAGTGCCGCTTTGTGGCATGATTGCATCGAAATCGCCCATTAAGAACTTTCGTAAGTTGGCTATGTCAATATCTATAACACTCATTACACCTGCCCAAGGCACGGTACCGTTTGGATATCTTTGCGCTAGTTGTTGATCGGTTAGGTCATCGTTATATAACCCCTCTCTAGTGTCAAACATTTTTATTGGGAAAGGAACCAAACGACGCCCGTTAAGATCTAATCTAGTAGGCTCTCCGGAATAGGTTGTGTTTTGTCCGTATATCACAAAATTTTTACCGTTAAGTGGATTTATACCGCCGCTTTCAAAGGTTAGATAACGGTTATTTTGTGGTGCTATCTCAACTCCTTGAATGTAGAACCTTTGGAGTTTGACTATAGAGCGGCTATCAGGGTCATTAGGATCACCAGGATCTAGAGGCTCGGTAACTCCTAAACTCAAAATGTCTTCAGTTACATCTTTAGTTCCGTCCATATCTACAAGCTCTATCTTTATCCAGACTTGCCTTCCGCTGGATGGTCCTCCTCTAAGCCTTATTCCGTTGACCCTTGTAGCTTGACGCCCGTCGTTCATCGGAATAGGTTGGTAACCATCATTGCCGGGGCCGGCTAATTGGACTCCACACTCTCTTCTTGGCTGACCTGTTGCGTTTGCACATCCAGGAAGTCTCCTTTGCTCGTCATCAAGAGTTATACGAATACCTTTTTTGTTGGCATACCTTTCGCTTTTAACAATCAGATTATCAGCTGTTTCTGGAGTAACGGGAACTATGGTCCCATTCACGTTATGAAGATCACCTACGTTTTTGCTTCTTTTTATCAAATCAATGTATCTAATGTTTCTACCTCCAGCTATTACCAAAGGCAAGTTAAGGCTGTCTGAATTTGAAATTAGATTTCCTTGAAAAAGGTATTTGTAGCTATTCCAGTTGTTGTTGTGATATAGTCTCGGATAAGTAGAATCTAAAACAGGAGAGCCGGTCGAAGGGCTTGAAACGAGACTTCCCATGTTGTATTTAAGCTGAACATAATTACCCGTAGCGTCTTTGATATAAACTTTGTCGCAAGCATTAGGCCGACATTGCTGATCAAATACAGAGAATCCATTTCTGAGGACGTCGGTTATTATGTATTTATGTGCTGAGATTTTCGATGAGAACCAAAGCCCGTTGATGGCCATGAAGAATATATTCCCGTTACTGTGAACACGTCCGCCGAACTGGAAAGGTGGTCCCGGGTAAAACTCTAAATCGCCATTGTAGAAAACCCCAAATTGAAACAGTGGTATTCGATTGTTGTAAATCCAGCGTCGCAAACCTACTTGCACACCAGAAGCTCTATCGGTAGTCACTGTTTCAAACATCCATTCGTCTCTTATTGCTTTCAATCCTTTCAAAAAGGTTCCAGTTAGATCAACAACTGTACTATCTTTCGTCTTAACAACATTCCTATTGAAATCATAATCGCCAAATCCAGGGATGGGGACCATTCTTACTCTTTGTAAGTCATCTGGATCGGGTGATAGTTTTCTTTCAAAAATCTTATCGAACTCACGCGTCATTACTTCTAAGCTAGCTTCTGCGGCAGCAAATGTTCGAGTTTCAATGATGTCGTTAGTAATGGCAATCGTCTCATTCGTTGCACGGTTTACTGCTAAAATTACGAATGCTCCTAAAAGGGTAAGAACTAATAATGCCAAAACTATTGTTGAACCACGCTCCTCTTCAAATCTGCTAAATCTAAATTTTGTAAAAACCTTTCTCATTCTTCCTCCTACAGGTCTAAAATTTTGTTTCGTTTGATTAACTTGCAAAAAAAACGGTCAAAAAGTTTCGAGTCTCCTGAGTTTACATAAAAAACTCTTATTAAGTTTTCTAAATCTACGAAAACTTTAGTTTTGGTATTTTCCATTTTTCGCATTTGTTTTTGCTTGATCGGATCTTCAGTGTTTTCCTATCTTGCCATCGTCTCACACTGATCTCACTTCAAAAAGGTTAGCAACAATTAGAAAATCTAATAAATACCTAGCCGGCATAAAATTGTATAAGAACCGAACTATAAAGTCAAGCCGAGAAAGATGAACTTGAAATAAAGTAGTGAGTCGGTAACTCGGTATTTATAAAACACCGTAGCAACCCTGCTTTAAGGCACATCATCATAATGCGCCATCCATCAGCCGAACTTCATTTCATCCAGAGTAACAACCAAGCCTCAACATCAAAGAACGCAGATACATCTACCTCCGAAACTCTTATCTTTACCCTTGCCTTGTTGTTTACTTTCTGGTCTCTTGTATCATATCTTCCTTTATCTTGCTCCAGAAACCTTCTGTAAAGCCTGCTTTTGTTACGGCTACCATATCTTAAACCATCTCGGACAAGCGCCAGCACTATTGAGTTGATTGTGGCAGCGCGGGATATCCGTCGTGTAAGAAACAGCCGACACTGAGAGTGGCGCAACTTGCGTTTATTCAAGTATTCGCATTATATTTACAAGAAACAGCCAACGTGCCGTTTTTTGCGTCTGTGATGTTTGTAAACGAAACGCAAAGAGAGCGATATTTTCAAACCATCTTCGAGTCCAGCTGACTTTTTCCTTTTTCTGTGGTAAAGTTTAAAACTTACATGCTTTTCTCATAAACTTTTTGCGGAGTTTATAAAATGAAGCTCAAAAGTGCTGACCTTTGCATTTTGCATAAACACGAAGATCTTAGTAAAAAAGCAAAAACAGGCGTTTCGCTGCATTGCCATACACAACGTTCAAAAGAAATGCTCGATTTTGTTCCACACTATGCCGAGAAACTCCCGATAATTTCGTATTTTTGGAAAAAAGAACGGGAAAAATACATCAAACACAAAGGAAAAGGTATAGATTTTTCAACCGCATATTGGACACCGCCCTTGCCTGAACAAGAGGTTTTCAAGATAGAAAAAGAACAGATAAACCGTGCTGGACTGAAAGCGATGGTTTCTCTGAGCGATCATGACTCAATCGAAGCCAATCTGAATGTTGCTCAAGAAGAAGACAGTGCAATTGCTCCGATTTCGATGGAATGGACTGTTCCTTTCCAGTACGGTTTCTTTCACGTCGGAGTGCATAATTTGCCGAAAGATAGAGCGATTGATTTAGCAAAACAGCTTCTTGATTACACGTTCGGAAGCGAACGAAGCAAAGAAAAACTCGACACCCTCTTTGCAATGCTTCATCAAATACCAGAAGTTTTGATTGTTTTGAACCATCCTCTTTGGGACATCGAAAGAGTTGGCAAACAGCGTCATGAAGCTTTGCTGAAAGAATTTCTGAAGGAATACGGACGTTGGATTCATGCGTTTGAAATTAACGGCTTTCGTTCGTGGTCGGAAAACAAAGCAGTTATAGAAATGGCTGAAGCCCTCGGGATTCCAGTTGTAACTGGCGGCGACCGCCACGGGTGCAAGCCGAATACGGTTATAAACTTGACAAATTCAAGCACCTTTTCGGAATTTGTCGAAGAAATCAGAATTGATAAACACAGCAAAGTTGTCTTGATGCCCGAATACAGCCAACCTCTTGCATCTAGACAGCTACAATCGTTTGCGGAAATTTTGGCTTTGTATCCGCACTTTCCTGAGGGAAGAAGACGTTGGTTTGATAGGGTATTTTTTGACATTGGTGATGGGCGTGGACTGAATTCACTTTCTGCCCATGGCTGGAAGCGTGGCGGTCCGAGATGGCTTCGTTGTGCAATCTGGACGCTGGGTTTTCTCGGTAGTGCTAAAATGCGTCCGCTCTTTTATCTCACAATGAACCAAAAAGACAGAGTTCCAAAAGACACAACAAAACTCAACTTTCAAATTCCCGATTTTGAAGGACTCCAAGAAATTGCTTCTAGCTTAGCAAACTCTAATTCTCCAAAAACCGAATTCGCTTCCTAAAATTCGATTTTTTATGTTGATTTCGACGCTAATTCTGTTTTGTATTGAATTCTAATTCAATTTCATTTTTGAACTTTGACTTTGATAGATCATTTTTCTGATTATTTTCTAGTATACGGACAAACTCGAAAAGTCGTCCGGTCTTGAATTTTATTGTTTTTGGTTCTAAGTTCGCAAAAGCCTTGTGAAACTATCGTTGAAAAGTTTAGCCGAAAGACGGAGTTAGAAGCACTTATTTTGAAATGCGGAAAAAGGTTCTTTTTCCGATTTCAGAAACTCGAAATTTCTGAAAGATACTTAATTTTGAGCGGTGAAAGTTCCTAGAGTAGCTTTTTTTGCTGATTCTTTTTTAGAAATAAACGGCGTGGCGATGACAAGCAACCGATTCGTCGAATATGCCAAAAGAAACGGTTATCCCTTTCTCTGCATATACGCTGGCGAAAAAACGCAAGAAAAAACTGAAGGAAGCGTAACTTATCTTTGTTTGAAGCGCTCCGCAGTTTCAGTCCCGATGGATGAAGGCTTAAAATACGATCCGTCTTTTCAAAGGCATCGAAAGTTTGTGAACCGCAAACTCAAAGAATTTCAACCTGACCTAATTCACATAACAGGTTTGAACGATGTCAGCATTCTCGGAGTTTTTTTGGCTTGGAAACTGAATTTGCCGATGATAGCCTCATGGCATACAAATCTTCATGAATATGCCGCAAGAAGATTCAAAAAAATGTTCTGGTTCCTTCCAGGAAAGATTATTACACCAATTGCTGATTTAATCGAGCGGAAAATTCTTCAAGGTGCAATCCTTTATTACAAAATGCCAAGAATGATCTTGGCGCCCAATCAAGAGATTTTAGATATTCTTACAAAAGGCACAAGACGCAAAGGCAAATTGATGTTGCGTGGTGTTGATACAAATCTTTTTTCGCCCGAAAAAAGAACTGTTTCCGATGATATCTTCCGCTTCGGTTATGTCGGAAGACTGCGACCTGAAAAAAACCTGCGCCTTCTGATAAAGATTGAAGAAAAACTTATACAAAACGGGAAAAGCAACTTTAAGTTTTTGATAGTCGGCGAAGGTTCCGAAAGAGAATGGCTTGAAAAAAACTTGAAAACTGCGGATTTAACCGGTTTTTTAGAAGGCGAAGCACTCGCAAATGCTTATGCTAACATGGACGTCTTCCTTTTCCCTTCAGAAACCGATACCTTCGGAAATGTTGTTCAAGAAGCAAACGCATCGGGAGTGCCAGCTATAGTTACAAACAAAGGCGGCCCTAGATTCCTAATAAAACATGGCAAAAATGGCTTCATAGCGAAAAATGAAAGTGAATTTGTTGATTTTTCCTTGAAATTGTTTGAAGATAGAAAAAAGCTCCAAGAAATGAAAAAAGCATCTCGTGAAAACCTGATGCTGAGAAGTTGGGATTCGGTATTTGCAAGTGTCTACGAAGCTTACCAAGAAACTGTGACTTCATTTCACAAATCGAAATTAGTGAAAATATGAATTTATCCAGAAATCAATGAAAGTCAGGCAAAAGCCTTAAATTTTACGGCTACCAGCGCACATACAGATTGGCGAGGACTTAACAGAAAATTTGAAAATTTATGAGTAAAAAGGAAAAACGCGTAAAGAAGACTGTTAAAGTTGGAGAAGTTTTAAGGCATTTAGCGCGCAATCCCTCACAACTGATTCATAACTGGAATTACAAAAGCGCAGTATTGAGCGGGCTTTTAAGAGCACCCATTTTTTTCTTGACTTATCTGATCGGTAAAGAAAGTATCAAAGTTGCATTCGGTGCAGCTTTAGTTCAGTTCATCTTCAGGTTTTTTTATGCTGGAATCAGCGGAGCCTTAATCCAAAATTTCAGGCATGTTGAACCCGCGTGGCACGCTTTAGTTGTTATTCTTTTGATAATCCCTTTCTTCAGCCATTTTCTGGAGTTTCTCCTTCAAAGCGCTTTTGCATACATAACAGCAACAACACAACATACTGACGAAGCAATAATTCGTTCCATTTGTGTAACCGTAATTTCAGCCCTTTTTACTCTATTCGTGATGAGACGCAGCATCATGATAGTTGGAGAACCGGAAAGCAAACCTCTAAAGAAAGATATTTCAAAACTTCCCATAATGATTTTTCAATTTTGCGCCTTTATCCCGAATGAAATCGCCTCCATGTTGCGACGCAGAGCTTTTCTTGGAGCATTTCTTAGCTTTGTGGGGTTTGGAATCTTTTCGCAGATGATGGTCTGGGCCGTAACCGGCAAATCTTCTTGGACTTACGGTGGTGGAAAATCAATTCCGTTTCTGAAATACTGGGGAATCGATGGCTTGATTCTGCTCTTGCTTGCGACTTCTGTTTCATTGATGATCCCACCGAGAAGTAGAAAAGTTGCAGTCGAAGAATTTTTGTCCATCGAAGACCTGAAGCCAGTAGAGAAATTTTAGCTTAAATTCTAAGAAAATTTGCCGTAGTAAGCTTCACCACTGAAAGTTCTACCAAAGCTTGATAGCTTTGACCAGAAGAAACTGCTCTGTTACCAAAAGCAGAACTTGTTGTTACCAAAAGCAAAACTTGTGATAAAATCCTTAATGTCTTATGAAATCTGATGTAATAATTTTCAGAATCGGATTCATCATATTGCTTGCAACATTAGGATTTCTAATAGTTCCACTCAATAAAACATCTTATCTCGCCAATCTAGAACCTTTGGCTCAAAGAATAGCCTCAGCTGTTCTGGGCGGGATAATTGCGATTTTCATAATTCTTTTTGAAGCCAGAGCGCGTCAGGCAACTTTGAAAACTCTGATTGGGGCTGCCATAGGCTCTATTTTGGGCTTGTTTGGCTCTTTTTTACTCGGTCTTTTGGTTGTTCTGCAAGAAACTGCAACCGTAAGCGGTGAAATGAAAACTTTTTTGACTGTCATTTTGGCTTTTTTCATGGGCTACACTGGCTTGATGATTGGAGCGGCAAAAGGCGAACACCTGAACTTATCGGTTTTCGGTGGTTTATTCTCCGATAAAGCTTCAAAATCCGACTACAAAATTCTTGATACTTCCGTAATCATTGACGGCAGAATCGCCGATGTCGTAGAAACAGGTTTTTTGAGCGGGACTCTAGTGGTTCCGCATTTTATTTTGCGCGAACTTCAACAAGTTGCCGATTCGCCTGATTCTCTAAAACGCCAGCGTGGACGGCGCGGATTGGACATGCTTCAGCGTCTTAGAAATAACTCCAAACTTGATGTCCAAATAATAGAAACCGATTTCCCGGGAATCAAAGAAGTCGATCTGAAACTCATAGAACTCGCCAAACAGATGGGAGCTGTCATAGTGACAAACGATTTTAACTTGAATAAAATTTCGCAACTGCGCGGTGTTCAAGTTCTGAACATAAACGAACTGGCTAATGCGCTGAAACCTGTCGTTTTGCCTGGTGAAAAAATGCAAGTTTTCATACTCAAGGAAGGCAAGGAATACAATCAAGGCGTTGGATATTTGGAAGATGGAACAATGGTTGTAGTGGATAACGCCCGAAAAATCATAGGCAAAAATGCCGATATTACGGTCACAAGTGTTCTGCAAACAACAGCAGGAAAGATGATTTTTGGTAAGCTATGTGAAGGTGAAGAAGAAGCCTTTGCCTTTCACGACTCACGCACACCTGAAAGGAGCGCTCATGATTCTCGTTCACATGAAAGAGTTATTCACGATTCCCGTTTCCCTGAAAGAAGAATATTTCGTGAATCTCAATCACCAAAACTCGAACAAAAAATAAACATAAGCGAATGAACACGGCTATAATCGTAGCGGCGGGAAGCGGAAACAGATTCGGTTCCAAACTACCGAAACAATTCGTCTCTCTTTGCGGGAAACCCTTGATTTTTCACACAATAGAAAAATTCCAAGCTTGTTCTTCGATTGACGAGATAATCTTGGTTCTTGCCGAACAAAGAATAGAGTATTTTGTAAAAATCAGCGAGAACAAAAATTTCACAAAAATAAGCAAAATAGTCTCAGGTGGAAAAACTCGCGTGGAGTCGGTTTTGAAAGGTTTAGAAGCGATTTCTGAAAAAACCGAAGTAGTAGCCATTCATGATGGTGCTCGCCCGCTCGTTTCAGTTGAAGAAATTTCTGAAGTCATCGAGCTAGCAAAAGAAAAAGGTGCAGTGTGTTTGGTTGCACCGATTACGGAAACCGTTAAACAAGTTGAAAAAGAAAAAATTATCGCCACCATAGACAGAAAAACTTTGAGACGCGCTCTAACGCCGCAGGCTTTCAAAGCGGAAATTCTGAAAAAAGCGTTCAGTCAAGCAAAACTAGACGAAAACATTACCGACGATTCACTCTTGGTCGAGCTTTGCGGTTTCAATGTTTTTACCGTTGAAGGAAATCCGAAAAACATAAAAATTACAACTCCCGAGGATTTAGACTTGGCAGAATTTTATTTGAGGAAACAAGCGCAGATGGAAATTTCAAAATAATAAATGCTTGCAAAATGAAGATTTGGTGGTCAGAAAAAACAAATGTTCAAGTAGTCAGACAAATCGATCTGTCTGAGAATGTAAATGCTTTTTAGAAATTTTAGGCCGCTTTTGAAAAATTTTGACCGACGGAATCGAACTTCAAAAAATCAAACTTTTTGAAAAACTAGATTTTTGCTTAGCAGAAATGAGTTTTCGGATCGGCTTTGGAAACGATATTCATAGGCTTGCCGTAGGAAGACCTTTGATCTTGGGCGGAATTTTAATCCCTTCAGATGTAGGTTCTGTCGGACATTCTGACGCTGATGTTTTAATACACGCAATCACAGATGCAATTTTAGGAGCTTTAGCTTTGGGCGATATAGGAACTCATTTTCCTGATAATGACGAACGATGGAGAAATGCCGACAGTCGCATCTTCTTAAAAGAGGCTTTGAAAATGATGAGAGCCCAAAACTACCGAATCGAAAACATTGATGCTACCGTCAGTCTGGAAACCCCAAAACTGAAACCTTACATAGAAAAAATTCGCCAAAACTTAGCCGAGATTTTGGAAATAGAACCCTCTTGCGTATCGGTCAAAGCAAAAACTGCTGAGGGATTAGATGCAATAGGAAAAGCAGAAGCTATCAAAGCCGAAGTTGTCGTTTTGCTCAAAGCAGAAGAACTATATCAGTAAGCACCCTCTGGAATTTCAGCACCGTATTTTTCCTTTGCAATTCTCAAAATTTCTTCCCAAGTATCCGAAATTTCTTTGTGATACTTCTTTTCTTTGCATTGCTTGTAGTCAAATTTAGAAGCACCTTCTAGAAAGTCAGCATATTTTTCCCAAGCTCTCATGTGCCTCTGCCAAGCCTCAACGAAATCATCAGGTAGACCCTTCGTTTCGATAGAATTGGAAGATTGCCAATACTTACGTGTCAACACAGCTTTTTGAGCTTCGTAATCCGAAGGTTCAACATCTTTCTCAATCAATTCAAGCAGTAACCTATCCCGAAGTCTGCCGTTTGATATATCTTCTCTGAGAAGAGCAGTAATCCTTTCAGCAGTCTGTTTGTCTTTTGTAACTCGATGTATGCAAATACTTTTTTCATTTTCCGATTGCCAGATTGAAGCTATAGTAGCCGATATTGAAAATGCAAGAACAAATGCGATAATGGAAGTCAAAGTTTTGGCTTTCATAGCAATTTCTATGTTATCCAAAACGGACAAAAGAGTAAATAGTTACAAAAAATTTCAAGAAAAAATCTTTTTCAATCTTTCAATTTTTTTAGTTCTCCGAAAATCTAACAATTTAGAGAACATGAAACCACAGGATCTAATTCGTAAAAAACGCAGTTTCTCAACAGAGCTTTCAGCCCAAGAGATAGAAGCATTTGTTGCTGGAGTTTGTGACGGAAGCTGGAGTGATGCCCAAATCGGTGCAATGCTAATGGCCATGTTCATAAACGGCTTAACTCAAGCCGAACAAAAAGCTTTAGTGCAAGCAATGATTCATTCAGGCGAAACTTTAGATTTTTCCGATATTGGCATTCCAAAAGCCGATAAACACTCTACAGGTGGTGTCGGCGATAAAACTTCTCTGATAATCGCACCGCTGGCATCGGCTTGCGGATTGGCTATTCCCATGATTTCCGGACGTGGACTCGGTCACACTGGTGGAACGCTCGATAAACTCGAATCAATCAAAGGTTACAACGTCAATCTCACAAAATCACAAATCTACGAAATAATAAAAACGTGTGGTTTCGCCCTGGCCGGACAAACCGAAAATCTTGTTCCAGCAGATAAAAAACTCTACGCCCTTCGCGACGAAACGGCAACGATCGAATCGCTTCCGCTGATTGTAGCTTCGATAATGTCGAAAAAACTCGCAGAAGGCTTGGACGCTTTAGTTTTGGACGTTAAAACTGGCAACGGAGCTTTCATGAGTGATTTTCAAGACGCCAGCCGCCTTGCACAAGCTATGGTTGAAACAGGTGAAAATTTTGGTGTCAAGACGGTTGCTTTGATTACCGACATGAATCAACCTCTCGGAAAATTTGTAGGCAATCATCTGGAAGTCTATGAATGTTTGAAAATCATGCGCGGTGAAACTGACAGTTTGATGGAATCAACAATTGAGTTATCAGTTCAACTCACAGCAAGACTTTTAGTTTTGACAAGCATTGCGAAAAGCTTGGATGAGGCTATAAAAATCTGCTACAGAAAACTCGAAGACGGCAGTGCGCTGGAAAAATTCAGATTGAACATTCAGCTTCAAGGCGGTGATCCTTCTATTTGTGACGAGGTGGAAAAATTCATGCAAGGAACAGATATTTTGAAAGTTCCCGTAAGATCAGATGAATCAGGTTTTATTGCCCAAATTCAAACGAAAGAAATCGGCGAAGCGATATGCGAAATCGGCGGTGGAAGAAGGCGTTCAAGCGATAGAATTGACCACGAAGTTGGATTTGAGTGTTTAAAGAAAATAGGTGACAGAGTCGAAACTGGTGAAGAGCTTGGTGTGATTTATTGTAGAGACAATTCACAAGCTTTGAAGATTGGCAATCGAATAAAAAATGCTTACAAAATAAGTGCCGAACAACCGCCTTCTGAAAACTTGATTAAAGCCGAAATTCCCTAGAAATCGGAAAAGCAAAAATATGTTAATCTTCCGAATTTTCTTTTTTTTCCTTCTGGCTGAAGTATTCGACAACTGCTCGCGCAGTCCTTTCGCCGACAAAAAGTTTGAGTTCTTCAAAGGACGCTTTTGAAATTTGCTCGACCGAACCGAAATTTCTGAGAAGTTTTATTTTTCGTTTCTCACCGATGCCAGAAATCATCATCAATTCCGACGTCATATCGCGCATTTGTCGTCTTTTTCTATGATACTCTACTGCCACTTTGTGAGTTTCATCGCGAATTTGCTGAATCAACCTAAACGGTGCGAGGCTTTCATCAAATTCGATTACACCCTCGGATGTAAGCAGATGCGATATTCGATTATGATGTTTAGGCGGTTTAACAACACCTACAACCGGTATTTCTAAATCAAGCTCTTTTAGTGCCGAAACAGCAGCGTTTACCTGTCCTTTCCCACCGTCAACCAAAATCAGTTGTGGCAGTTCTTTAGCTTCATTCAAAAGACGCCTGTATCTTCGATAAACAGCTTCTCTGATCGAAGCTACATCGTTTACACCTTCAACCGATTTTATGATCAAACGACGGATTTCGCTTCGGACGATTTTTCCATTTTCAACAACAACTATTCCTGCAACATTTTCTGCGCCCGAGATATTTGAAATATCAAAAGACTCTATTCTCTTAGGAAGAACAGGCAGTTCCAAAATTTCTTTCAGCTCTTCTAAAACCTTATTCGGTCCTAAAACCCGAAACCTGTTTTCAAAGGCTATTTTGGCATTTTGCTCAACTAAGGCGATCATATCAGCATTTTTGCCACGCTTCGGCACGACGATTTTAACCTTTTGCCCTCGCCTCTTGGTTAGAAATTTCTCAAGTAAAGCTCTATCCTCAAAGTCTTCAGGAACATGGATCTCCAGTGGAACATATCCCGTAGAGTAATATTGACTTAAAACTCCGCCGAAGAATTCCGAAGAATTGAAAATCTCAGCATCCAAATCTTCCCAGAAAAATTCGCGTCTTCCGATGATTTTCCCTTCACGCATAGTGAAAAGCTGAAGCGCAAGACACTGACCTTCGCGATAATATCCAAAAATATCAATATCCTTATCGGAAGCGGTAGCCATTTTTTGCTGTTCAGCTAAAGCAAGAACGGTAGCTCTAAGATCACGATATTTCGCTGCCATTTCGTATTTTTCAGCTTCCGCAAATTCCCACATTCTCCGCTCAAGCTCTTCGGCTAACTCCTTGTTTCTGCCTTCAAGAAACATTTTGGCGTCTTTTACAGCTTCTTGATATTCTTCTGGTTTGCAAAGATCGGCAACACAAGGCGCAAGGCATCTTTTTAGGTGATATTCCAAACAAGGTCGCGGAAGCTTACCGTCAATTTCAATATCACAAGTGCGAAGTTGGAATGTTCGATTCACCAAATCCAGAATTCTTCGCGCCATAGAAGCTGGCAAGAACGGACCGTAATAGTTTGCACCATCTTTTTGAATCCTTCGGGTAATGACGGCTTTTGGAAATTTTTCCTTTGTGATTTTGATGTGAGGATAATGCTTATCGTCCTTGAGCATTATGTTATAGCGCGGTCGGTGTTTTTTTATCAGATTCGCTTCAAGCACAAGAGCTTCAATTTCGTTGTCAACAACGATAAATTCCAAATCGGCAATGTTTTTGACAAGCTCTCTGGTCTTCATGCTATGTTGACCAGAAGGCTGAAAGTATTGCCGGATACGACTCCTTAGATTTTTCGACTTTCCGATGTAGATTATTTTTCCTTCGGTGTCTTTGTAAAGATAAACTCCCGGCAAATTCGGTAAAGATTCCAGCTTCTCCGTGAGATTTATCATATTGTCTGATAGTATAATTATGCTGAATTTCCTATGAAAATAGAAGATGTTATCGTAGGCGTAGATTTTTCACCTAACTCTATTAAAGCAGTAGAATTCGCCGTTTCATTGGTCGAAGGCGAAGGTGATGTCTATCTGCTTCATGTTATAGATTCCGACTTTGTCGAAAGATTGAGTCGTGAAGGTTTCAGTGAACCGGAACAAGCAATCGAAAAGCTTAAACTGTCAGCAGAAGAAAAGCTTAAACAGATAGCAAGCAAATTTTCCAATGAGAACCTGAAAATAGAAACAATGACGGTTGTGGGAAAACCATTCGCCGAAATTCTGAGAATAGCGAACGACTTAGATTTTCAGATGATAGTTGTTGGAATTCGTGGCTGGCGTGCAGGCGATATAGAGGAATTACTATTCGGTTCAACAGCTGAAAAAATCATCCGTGCATCGAAAATCCCAGTTATCTGCGTGCCTGACGTAAGCTAAACTTCCTTGATTAAAGCTGTGTTTTTGCGTTCAAGTTTATCTCTGCAAACAACTTGAAAATTTTTATCAAAAAAACGTCGAGGAAAAAGAAGGCGGCAATTTTTCAAATAATCTGGCTAACTGTATTGAAGAAATCCGCTGGATTCTTGCAAAAACGGCTAAAGAATCGTGATAAACGAAGTCCTTATTTTTCGGTAGGTCTGTCCATAGCAAAAACTTTATCGAAAACAAAAATTTGGTTTTGACGGTAACCATCTTTCTCTTTGTCTGCCCCCTTCGTCTTTTGTTACCGCCAAAACCAAACTCGTCAGTTCTCCAAAAGCAAAATAAATGCCAAAAACTCAATTTACAATTTTCTCCAAGATTACGGGAATTCTAACCATCACTGCCCCAACTAAACTCCTACAAATTTGTAGTTAGAATTCACTTAAGACAATCAAAAAGGTTGTTCTCGTGATTTGCAGAACAAAGCAATTTTCCTACAATTTTGTATTGAGAATTTTTAGCTAGCTACAATTTTGTAGAAATTTGTGAACTTTGGAAAATTGGAAAACAAAGCCTTAACAAGCCTTTCGGAATTCAGCAAGCGTCTGACGGAAACAAGTGGACTTCGCAATCAACTAAGCCGTTCGCTTTCATCACTTCATCAAAACTCTGCTTTCCTAAAAAGCTTTATTGCCCTGATCGAACCCCAAACAGAAAACATCTCTCTTTATGCAACTGAGGGCTTAGGATTTTCAGAATACAGACGTTTGGAAGCAAGGTTGAACAAAGGATTTTTGCAAGAAGTCTTTGAGGGTGAAAAAATTGCCGTAAGTCCTGTTCCCAGTGGTGAGCCCTTTGATTTCGCAAGGCATGAGGCGGATTCGGCTTTTTTTGCTGTGCCAATAGTTTTAAGTAAAAAAACTATTGGGGTTTTAGGTGTCGAGGTAAAGGCCGAGAGGGAGAAAAAATCCGAGATGATTTTTACTTTTCTCGATGTCGTAGCATCAATGATTGCACAAGCAGCAAAGTCACAATTTGAAATAATGCGAGAGAAAGAAAAAATTTTTGCCGAGACTTCGTATTTACAGCAAGAGCTGAGAGAAAAATACAATTTTGAGAATCTCATAGGGAATTCAAGCGCAATGCGACAGGTTTATGCACAAGTTGCACAAGTTGCTAGAACAAATGTCACCGTTTTGCTTCGTGGAGAAAGCGGAACAGGCAAAGAGATGATTGCAAATGCAATTCATTTTAACAGTCTGCGTGCCAAGAAACCTCTGATCAAAGTTAATTGTGCGGCATTACCAGAAACATTAATCGAATCGGAGCTTTTTGGATATGAAAAAGGCGCATTCACGGGAGCTTACAAAAGTAAAAAAGGAAGATTTGAATTGGCTGATGGTGGTACGCTTTTTCTCGACGAGATAGGCGATTTACCATTGCAAACTCAGGCAAAGCTATTGCGCGTGTTACAAGAAAAAGAATTTGAACGTCTCGGAGGGACTGAAACCATTAAGGTTAATGTTCGATTGATTGCGGCAACAAACAAAAATCTAGAAGAAGAAATAAGTCAAGGACGATTTCGTGAAGACCTTTATTATCGCCTCAATGTTTTCACTATATTTTTACCGCCACTGCGGGAGCGAAAATCAGATATTTTGTTACTCGCAGAGTATTTTTTAGAAAAATACGAGAAGATTCATGGAAAACACATCAAGCGAATCTCGACACCAGCAATAGATATGCTTACCGCATACCATTATCCGGGCAATGTTCGTGAACTCGAAAATGCTATAGAGAGGGCAGTTGTTGCCTGCGATGGGAACGTAATTCATGCTCATCATCTCCCACCAACATTACAAACTGCTGAGGTCTCAGGAACGATTCCAAAGGTTTCTTTGAGATCAGCAGTTGAAGCGCTTGAACGTGATTTGATACAAGATGCCTTAAAAACTACACGTGGAAACTGCGCAAAAGCGGCTAGCCTTTTGAATACTACTGAACGAATTCTCAACTACAAGATTAAAAAATACGGCATAAATGCAAAAAGATTCCGTCCGTAACAACAAAAACTTAAAAGCAAAACGGCTAAGGGAAATATGGTCGGGACTTGTGAGAAAATCACGAAGGCTGATTTAGGATTTTGGGGTAGCAAAATTTTAAGATTTCTACTACGAAAAGATCATTCAATGACCATCGAAAGATATTCTCTGAATCTCGGTGCAAATTGATGCCTTGATTTTCAAGCCAAAACCACGAAATAAACTAAAAGTTTTCCTCTTGCAATGCTTCTTCTATTTGAGCTTCAAGCTTGCTTCTCAATTTCTCCACCAATGCATCGGCTTTTGTTATATTTTCCTGAAGTCTGAGTTTGTGGTTTTCAATTTGAGTTAGCAAATTAAGCAGGTTATTTTTTTCAGACTCTAGCGATTTGCGCCTTTGCTCACGCAAAACTTCTGGTCTTAGGCCTCCTATCAAGGCTATACTTCGATTTATGGCCTCATCTGTTGACTCAAGCTCGATTTGATTAAGCCTCAATCTTATCGCACTTTCCTTTTCGCTCAAATCAAAAAGTTTCTGTCTTAAAGATTCAGCACGTTCTTCAGCTCTGGAAAGTATTTCCAAACTTAGCAAAAGCCTGCGTTCTTTCTCTGTCAGCTCGTTTCGGCGTGAAGATTCTAAAAGATCAAGACGAGATGTAATTTTTTCTACCTTTTTCCTAAGCTCACTAGTCTCAAGACCATCGGCTTGTCTAGATTCACTTAACCGGCCTCTTTGTTGACCTTCGATTTGCGATTTATCGGCATCAGGCTTATCAGAAAAAGATTCATCAGGCAGAGGAATCACCTCAGGTTGCGTTTGTTTAATTATTTGGTCTGTCGTTATCAAACCTGATCTATTCTTCTTCGGCAATGTCTGCTGTGCCTGAACCAAAACAGAAAGAAATCCTAATAAAAATGCACAAAAAATATGTTTCATAAAATTTTGCTCCACAACATAGCTTCTTTTGAATTTTCAAGGAAAAACGCAGAAAAAGTTGCCTTTTGATTCAGCTCTTTTTGAGAAGTTTTCTTCGTTTCATCTCGCGAACTATCAATTCAAGTTCTCTACTCATCTGTCCCATAACGGCAGTGTTTTCCTGCGCTCGTCTTATCAAGTAAGGAATCGAATCTCGAACAGGTCCGTAGGGAACGTATTTTGAAACATTGTAGCCATGTTTAGCCAAAACGTATGAAAGATTATCACTCATGCCGTAAAGTTGTGAAAAATGAACATTCGGATGATTCCGTTCTATTCGCTTTTCGTGCATTTTTCTAACAAGTAACTGAATGCTGTTTTCATTGTGAGTGCCAACAACAAACGAAATGGTTTCGATGTTTTCTAAACAATAAAGCAAAGCTTCGTTGTAATCTCTGTCGGTAGCTTCTTTAGTTTGATGTATCGGCGAAGGATAGTTGTTCTGTTCAGCTCTTTCACGCTCCTTTTCCATGTAAGCCCCACGCACCAATTTCACTGCCAGGAAATATCCTTCCGACAAGGCCTTTTGATGTGACTTTTTCAAAAAATCAAGTCTATCGGTGCGATAAAGCTGAACGGTGTTATAAATCAAAGGTCTTTCACGATTGTATTTTTTCATCATCTCTTCTGCCAGGAAGTCAATAGCACCTTGAATCCACGATTCTTCAGCATCTATGAAAACAGGTTGCCTGAGCGAATAGGCAACGCTACAGATTTCCTCAACTCTATCTTGAATCCGACGCCACTTCCACTTCCCTTTTTCCGTTAATTCGATTCCTGTGCTTATTTTCTCTAAAGTTCCGAGTGGAGCTATTCCGGAGACCTTGAAAACTGCAAACGGAATTCTCGGATCATCTTTTGCCCTACGAATAGTGCGGATTATTTCGTCTTTTGTTTTCCCGAAATCTTCTTCTTCAAATTTCCCTTCAACCGAATAATCCAAGATTGTGCCTATTCCAGAAGCACCGAGTTTCTTGATGACGTGTTCGCATTCTTCAATTGTTTCTCCACCGCAAAAATGCTTGAAAACGGTCTTTTTTATAATCCATTCAATAGGGAGGTGAAACCTAATGGCAAAGTTTGTAAGTTTGGTTATCCGATCAACCAATCTGGCTGAACTCATCATTTTGAAAAGCCGGTATTTCTGCTTTAATTCTGCATCCGTTTTATCGGCGAAAGCGGTGGCCGTATCTTGAAAATCTAGCTTATATTCCTGTGTAGGCAAGTCATTCATTTCTGCTTCAAATTTATCACCAAAATTGTAATCAAACAAACCGAGATTGTATATGGCGGGAATTTGTTTTATCATTTCTGGTTTCGAGTTATGAGTAAAGGACTGCCAAAGAGAAGCGAAAATTATTCAGAATGGTATAACGAGTTGGTAAGACGCGCAGGTTTAGCTGAAAATTCTGCCGTGCGCGGCTGCATGGTCATAAAACCTTACGGATATGCAATCTGGGAAAAAATGCAAAGAGCTTTGGACGATATGTTCAAAGCAACAGGTCATGTAAATGCTTACTTTCCGTTGTTTGTGCCGAAGAGTTTTCTAGAAAAGGAAGAAGAACACGCATCAGGATTCGCCAAAGAATGTGCCGTTGTAACTCACTATCGGCTAAAGGCAAATCCTGAAGGAAAAGGTTTGATAGTTGATCCAGAAGCAAAACTCGAAGAAGAACTCATTGTAAGACCAACTTCAGAAACGATAATTTGGAACACTTATCGCAACTGGATTCAATCTTGGCGCGATCTGCCGATTTTGATTAACCAATGGGCAAACGTTGTCCGCTGGGAGATGAGAACTAGAATTTTCTTGCGAACTGCCGAATTTCTTTGGCAAGAAGGACACACAGCACATGCAACACGCGAAGAAGCAATAGAAGAAGCCGAAAAAATGCTCAACGTCTATGCAGAATTTGCCGAAAAATGGATGGCACTACCCGTTATCAAAGGAGTCAAAACTCCGAACGAAAGATTTGCAGGAGCCGAAGAAACTTATTGTATAGAAGCTTTAATGCAAGATGGAAAAGCATTGCAAGCAGGAACTTCTCATTTTCTCGGACAGAACTTTGCAAAATCTTTTGATGTTCAATTCATGAACAAAGAAGGCAAACTGGAATATGCTTGGGCAACCTCTTGGGGCGTATCTACTCGTTTGATGGGCGCATTGATAATGGCGCATTCAGACGATCAAGGCTTAGTTTTGCCACCGCGCCTTGCACCGCTTCAAGTTGTTGTGATCCCAATCTACAAAGGCGAAGAAGAACTTGCAAAGATTTCTGAAAAAGTCGAGCCTATAATCAAAGCATTGAAAGATAAAGGGATTTCAGTTAAATACGATGATGATGACAGACAACGATCTGGTTGGAAATTTGCCGAATATGAACTTAGAGGTGTTCCCATCCGCCTTGCAATGGGCATGAGAGATTTGAAACAGAACACAATCGAAGTTGCCCGACGCGATACCCTAACAAAAGAAACTCTCCCTGTTGAAACAATAGTGGATCACGTTGGAAAACTTCTCGAAGACATACAAGAAAACATATATCGGAAAGCCTTGAAATTCACAGAAGAAAATACATTTGTTGTTGATACTTGGGAAGAATTTTTGGAAAAGATAGAAAGAGGCGGTTTTATTCTTGCACATTGGGACGGGACAAGCGAAACAGAAGAAAAAATCAAGGAAGAAACCAAAGCTACAATTCGATGTATTCCGCTTGATGCAAAAGAAGAAAGCGGCAAATGCGTTTATTCCGGCAAACCTTCAAACAAGCGTGTTTTATTTGCCAGAGCATACTGAAACTTAACCAGATTGTTTTTTTCTGGTTTGATTAGATCTTGTTATTTAACCAAAAACTCTGCTACTTGGTGGCTTGTTTTTGGGTTAGGAATCTACAAATGATTTCCGCTGCTCTTGTTGATGCGCTACCGTGTTTGGAAGAAGCAGTCTTTAAATTATCAGTAATCTGGCGTAGTTTCATTCGCATCCGCCGATTTTCTTCCTTATCCAACAAACGAAAAAGTTCATTGGCTAGATTATCTGGCGTGAAATCGTCTTGAATAAGCTCCGTTGCGACCCTTTCTCCAGCAATCAAATTAACCAAACCAAAATGCGGAACATCGATTAAGGGGCGAAGCAATTTGTAGTTTATCCACGAAGTCTTGTAAACGACCACGAGCGGAGTGCCAATCAGAGCGGTTTCAAGTGTTGCCGTTCCGCTTGCAACCGCAGCTACATCTGCTGCATTTAGTACGTCGTAGGTTTCATTTTGAACCGTTAAAATCTTGGCTTTCAATCCATTGTCGGTGCGAAGACCTTTAATCTTGGAATTATGTTTTTTCAAAACCTGTATTTTAGCCTCCTCAACTTCTTCTTCGTTCCTTGTCGTAGCGAGAGCATTCACAAACTGTAATTTTTCGTTTTTGCGAAACATTATTTCTGCAGTCTCAAGTAAAATCGGCAAAATCCGAACTATCTCTTTATGCCGACTACCACCAAGAAGTGCAATTATTGGTTCGTTCGGATTTAGTTCATGTCGCAAACAGAATTCATGTTTCGTGGTTTTCGGCACCACTTCCTCAACCAAAGGGTTCCCAACATATTCAATCTTGGTAAATCCGTGTCTTTCATACCATTCTTTTTCAAAAGGCAAAATGCTTAAAAGCAAATCAACATTTCTTTTGATCGTTGTCAGACGATACTTTCGCCACGCCCAAATTTGAGGTGAAATGTAGTAGATTACCCTCATTCCGTGCTTTTTCAGCGACTTTGCCAGCTTTAAGTTAAAATCGGGGAAATCAACCAAAACCACTGCATCTGGCTTTCTTGCTATGGCTTCGTTCTTTAAGGTTTGAAAAACTTTCCAAAACGTCGGCAATGATTTGGCGATTTCTGGCAGTCCGACAATAGAAAGTTTATCGGTTTGAACAATCGTCTCAACACCACTTTGACGGAGTTTCTGCCCCGTTGCTCCGAAAAATTCGAAATCGCCGATTTCCCGCAATCTTTCAACGAGTCTTGCCGCATGAACGTCGCCAGACGCTTCACCAACAACTATCATCAAACGATATTTCATCTTTGCCCAAAGCTTTTCAGTTCTAAGCAGAGCTTATAAAACCTGATTCTCTCAAAAAGCATCACATTAAAAAATTCAAGCGTTTGATATATTAACATTTTGCGCTTAGAATCTAGAATTTAGTTCAATTTATCGGGAGGAATTATAATCGGTGAGACTTCGCATACTATTGTTTTTCATTTCTCTACTTATTTTGACATCATCATCAAAAGCACAACTTGACGCCGTTATAGCACAAATAACCAATTCAACAAGAGAATCTTTCGTCACCGGAATTTCTGGCGACGGACGCTTTGTCGTCATAGAATCAACCGGGAACATTGCAACCTACAATCCGAGAAATGAAGATGGAAACAGAGAAATTTTTCTGTTTGACTATGCCCAGAGACAGATTTTTCAGATAACAAATACCAAAAGTCTTTTAAACGATCCTACAAGGCCACCGAGCTTCGATAATATCAAGGTTGAAATTGTAAATCAGCGTCCCGTTATCAGCAATGACGGGCGCTGGATAGCATTCAGTTCAAATGCCACATGTTCTTATCCGGGAAATCCTAACGCGAATCCGCCAATTCCACCTATAGACCCTTCTGCTACAACTAATCCCGGCAACTTTGATCCGAATACAACATCAACATCTTTTCCCTGCAATCTACCAGGACCGAACAACACCGTTATCAACAATTTGGTTAACGACGGAAACACTGAGATTTGGCTTTACCAAATCCCATCGGTTCCACCAGCAGATTTATCAAGCGGCGATGAAGTTCCTTTTGTTGATTTAAGTGCAGGCTCTTTCATAAGGGTAACGAACACACTTCCAAGCCATCTTCCCATACCAGGAACTTCAACGTCTTCAGCTGTGATAGCTGACGATAATCGCGATGCAAGCATTAACGACAACGGAAATGTTATAGCTTTTATATCAAATCGTGATCTTGTGCCCTGCCAAACAACACCATCACCAACTTGCGGGAATTCTTTTCCTGATTTTGACAATCCTGAAGTCTACGTCTATGTTCACAGTGTAAACAATCTCACCCAAATAACAGCAACACCACGGGGAAGCATTTTAAGGCCGATCTATAACGTAAATCCGAACATATCAGGTAACGGCTTAAGAGTTTCATTCCTGAGCAACGCTGACAACCCAATTGTTGGCATGACAAGCGGAAATAACAGCGACAATTCAGACGAGATTTTTTATGCAGACCTTGACGCAAACGGCAATCCTACTGGCACCAAAAGACAAGTTACCCAGACATCTGCCACGCAAACCAACGATTTTGTAAATATCTTCAGCTACGGCAGGAGAATGAGCCGCGATGGAAGGTTTATTGCTTTTGAGTCTTTTGCAGATTTAACAAACGAGAACAACGGCAATAACTACGACGCTTCTGCCGTTTTTGTGTTCGACGCAAACGCAACAACCAATCCTTTCAGACGCATCGGACCACGCGCCAATGCTGACCCAGGTGCTTCTCAAGGTGATGTTTTGCGTTTCCCGACTTTCACAGATTACGATTCAAATGGAACTCCGGCAACAGTCATACTGACGACACGGCTCAATATCACACCGAATGGCACAATTCCGTCAAATCCGCAGGACGGTCTGAACCCTGATTCATCACGCCCATCGCAGATTTATTCTTATCAGTTGAATCAACCACCGTCTTCGGCTACTTTCACCAGAATTTCAAAATTTCCTGCTAGCCCCACAGTTGTGAGCACACAAGCTTATGCAAGCAATTCTTTCCGCCGAATTGCGTTTAATTTTGCACAATCAGAACTAGGAACGGGGAATTTCGATCTTGTTACCGAAACTTATTACCTTTTAACGCCTGTTGTTACTACGTCTGCTATTGCGAATTTCAGCTTTGCTACGGGAGCAAGCCGATTGGCAGTTTCTTCTTCGCCTGTTCCAACGCCGTCACCTACTCCCACTCCATCACCATCACCGTCGCCTACTCCTACACCAATAACACCGCCTGCCGTTCAGGGTCTTTCTCCCGGAATGCTGGCAATAGTGAACTTTGACAGTAGTTTGGTAAGACCAATACCCAACAAAACCGCAGTTGGTTCCATCTCGCGAAGCCCACAACTCCCGATAGAGCTAGCTGGAGTTACGATGACAATCGGTGGAGCAACCGTCGGACTTAAATCAGTAAGCCGTAGAGAAATCACATTTGTCGTACCCTTGGGGCTTTTATCAGGTTCCTCAGATGCTTCGAGTTATCCTTTTGTTATCAACAACAACGGTGTAGTTTACAAGGGCACGGTTACAATTGTTCCATCGCGTCCCGATATCTTTACAACTTCACCTTCACCAGGTCCGAACGGAAGGGCAAGGGCGCAAAATATCACAAATCGCGTTCCGACAACTGAACCTTTCACCGTTACAACCATAAAAATAAAAGGTGGTAGAAGAGTACCGACAGTGCTAAGACTTTACGCCACTGGAATCGCCAATCTCAGTAGTGCTACAGCTAACCTTGTGGTTCGCATAAAGGATCAAAGAATAACAGTGTTAATATCATCCGAAAACATCAAGCAAATAGAACCAGGAGTTTATGCGATAGATTTCCAACTGTTACCAGGCTTAGCTGGAGCAGGTGATTGTCCTGTAGTGATATCAGTTGCAGTTTTAGGACAAGAATACACGAGCCGACTTGATGACACTGCACCGAGAATCACAATCCTCTGAATCAATCGAATCTTCCGTCAAACGCGGCAAAAGAAATTATACTTGATTCTTTTGCCGCTTACTCTTCGCCTTAGTGAATCCCATATTCGATAAAACAAATCCGATTCTCTACTTTTGGATTTACTCAATCTTCACAATATCAACCCTGGGATATCGCTTTCACCAAAGGAAAACATGTATTCGCAACAAATACAATCGGTTGCTTTGAATCATTTGATTCAATCAAACGTTTAATAGCACTAAAGACGATGTTGTAAACTGTTTCTTTGCGGTTTTATGAATCTAAGCTACCGGGAATTACTAAAAAGTAATCCTAACTTTCGCCTGCTTTTCCTTGGGCAGCTTGTTTCGGAACTCGGGAACTGGTTCAACTACATTGCAGGTCTTGGTCTGGTCAGAATCGTTTCAGATGCTTCACCTGAGGCTGCAGGAATTTTGCTTTTATGCAGAACCTTACCTTGGGCTTTGCTAATGCCGTTTGCAGGCACTTTCGCCGATTTGTTTTCACGCAAACAGATAATGATCTTGACCGATTTCGTGCGTGCACTCCTAGCTTTGGTGTTCTTATTTGTTGACTCTGCAGACGATTTGTGGCTGGCTTACACAGGTTCTTTGTTACTTTCCGCCGCATCTGCATTTTTCGATGGTGCTAAAAATGCTGCAGTCCCGAACATTACAGGAAAAGAAGGATTGCTTTCAGCCACAGCGCTGATGTTTTCATCAAGATTCCTATTCATGGCTGTCGGTGCCGCTTTAGGTGGTGTTGTATCTACTACTTTTGGATACGAAGTGGCTTTTATAATCAACTCTATCTCATTTATCATTTCGGCCCTCTCGATTATTTTAATTCCAGAGAATACAATGCACGGTAGCAAACCTAAAAAACGTGATTCGTTCTTTGACGAACTTAAAGAAGGCTTTCGCTATACGCTGGCCAATCCTTTCGCCTTAACTATCCTCTTGATGAACATTATCTGGGCTATAGGCGGTGGCGCGACTTTTTTAGTTTTCGAAGGCTTGGCAGTACAGGTTTTTTCGTTGCAAGGTAAACAAACAGATTTTGTTATTTCCTTTCTGATGACTGCAAATGGTATAGGTTTGACACTTGGAATGCTCATTGCTTACCGTATCGGCTCTTTTGTTGAATCGAAAAAAATAGAAATAAATTTCATCGGATGGACGCTCGTTATACATGGAATTTTGTTTGCCCTGGCAGGACTTACGAATTCGCTTTGGTTGTCGGCCTTTCTCGTAATGCTTTCACGAACAGTCGTAGGAGTTGAATATGCCGTTCAAGAAACGATGTTTCAAAGGTCTCTGCCTGACTATATCCGTGGTCGAATCTCAACCCTCGATAGGGGGGCTGAAGTCACCGTTTTTAGCTTGGCGAGTTACCTTGCAGGTGTTTCCTTAAATTTTGTCTCTGCAACAACTCTAGCGATCCTTGCAGGATTCTTCACCAGTAGCTCTGGCATCTTTTGGTTTGCAAGAATGAAAAATCGAGCAGTCGAAGTTCTGCGCTATTCTTGAAGATTTACATTCCCTCTTGCACCCTTTCAAAAGATTTTGCCTTCAAGGCAAGGTGTTACAAACACAAAATAACTTTTAAGTTTCAGACGATACTAACCTCTCCTCGATTCAAAATTTAGAACTCGCGCACATAACAAAAAATAGCAGTGAGTTGTTCTTCAGGATATTCCTGGAAACTAAATTTGCTAGGATCATTAAAACCCAAACAGCAAGAAGAACAATTAGAAAGTTTCATCCAAAGTCTTTTTGCATTTTTCCTTCTATTTCTTCTTTCAACTCCTCTCTAAACTCTTCTGTTGGTTCTTCCTGGATTAGAAGCCATTTTCTAGCTTGTTCTAAGTCGGTAAATACTTTACCCTTTCCGCCTCGATTGAAGAAGATTACACTTGCCAGAAGATTTGTTTCAAGATGCTCAATTCTACGGTCAACAAAAGCAACTACTATACCTTCCAAGATTGTAGGCAGCTTAGCCCCGATCTCATAAATCATAGCTTCAGAAGGATTCTCAGCAAGATTTTCTTCGACCAAAACCTTCTTGTAACCTCTACGTCGGCACTCCTCAGCTACCTCTTCCCAAAAAGAGAGCGAAATTTCAGTATTGTCCTCTTTCCCCTCAACAAAAGCATAGAGGTATTCAGGATAATAATTAAACTCAAGACGATAGGGTTTAGAACTGTTAGGTTCATTCGGAGACATGACTTTCCGCTTCTTCCTTGTTTTTGACTCAAAAGATTATATCTATTCTCAATATACAATCCAAACAGATTTAGAGTTATAATCATGCACACATTATAATCATGCACACAGGACTTACAAAAAGTTTATTGGAGGGATTCTATGACGAAGAAAGTACTTACCCCCCTGGATATAAAAGGCGATTGCGAAAAAATCCGAGAGTATCTGATTAGTTACTACAAGAAAAAACTAGGAGAAAAGGCAGTAGATATAGCGTTGAGCAAGTTGGAAAGCAAAATCGGGAAAAAATTAGGTCTAGACGCTTTTTCTTTCCTTAGGGCTAATCTACCTGGGCAAAAATTAGCTGAATTTACGTGTTTTTTCTTAAAAATTTTATACTTCGAAGGTTTTTTCTCTCTATATCAAAATGACAGTTGGAATCCATATAACCCAATCGAACAAGAAGATCAATATGTAGAATATCTTCTCTACTCTTGGGCACGCGGAAAACCCGGCTACATCTATTGGTTATCCCCATGACTAATGTTTTCAAGTAAAAGCGTATCAGAGGATTGTTTGAGAGTAAAAGTAACAGCCAATCCCATAGATGTGATAGTCAAGTTAAGTAAGTCCGAGTCCCCAGAAAGCACTACAATCTAATGAGCTATCAGAAACTGGCTAGCTTTTTGTTAGGTGTAAGTTGGCGGCAAAGGGTAACAAAATTAAGGTTTCAAATGTTAGCGAAAACGAACACACATTTTTAGATAGTTGCGTTTTTCACAAAAAGCCTTAACCCTAACCCAGGGGCTAATTAAATGCTGATACTATCTTCTTTGCAGTTTTGCTACTGCTTCGACGTGATGGGTTTGTGGAAAAAGGTCTATTGCAGTTATTGAAATAAGGTCGTATTTTTCCAGCAATTTTCGCAAGTCTCTTGCTAAGGTCGCCGGATCACACGAGACATAGCAGATGTTTTTCGGTTCCAGCCTGAGCAATTCCCCTATGACTTTCTTCTCAGTTCCTGTTCGTGGTGGGTCCAATAAAACAAAATCAAATTTTTCTGATGTTTTTCCAACAAGCTCATCTACTTTTTTCGAGAGAAACTCACCGGTTTTATTCGTGAAAAATTCTATATTTTCAAGTCCTGCGACTTTAGCATTTTTTATTGCAAATTCCACAGCTTCGGCGTTTTCTTCAATTGCTAAAACTTTCTTGAAGCGTCTCGCTAAAGGTAATGTGAAAAAACCGACTCCGCAATACAAATCCAGAGCCATCTGGCCTGAAACATCCTCTAACGCCGTTTTAATCAATTTTTCCAGCAAGAAGCGATTTGCCTGAAAAAAAACCTTGCTGCTGAAAAAGTATTCTTCTGCTCCGACTTTAATTAAAAGATCATTAGCTTTTGTGGGAAAATCCTCCGAAAAAACTGAGAGATTTTTTCCGTCAGTTGCCACTTCAATGTGGATTTTCTTATTTGCGCGAAAGCTCCAATAAATCGCCTGAGAACGAAAGTTACTGAGAAATTCTTGCAATTTCGGAGCTAAAATAGGGCAGGTTTCAACATCGACGACGTTATTGGAATTTCGCCTGAAATAACCTACTCTTCTACTTTCAACGTCTATGTGCCATTGTGCGCGCAACCGATAGCCTAATGCTTGTTCACTCGGAATAATCGTTATCTCGTTGAATTGAATCTTACCTACTCTCCGCAAACAATCACGAATTATTTCAACCTTTTTTTCCAGTTGAATCGAATATGGAAGGTGTTGAAAATCACATCCACCACACTCTCCAAAATACTGACAAATAGGTTTTTGGCGAATTTTTGAAGGCTCCTTAATTTTAACTATTTCCGCAAAAGCAGTTTGAGCACTTCTTTTATAAACCCGCACTTTGAGCTTATCACCTTCCGAAGCCAATGGAACAAAAACAGTTAGACCTTTTGCATAGCCCAATCCATAACCACCCGGCACGATTTTTTCTATATCAACTTCCAGAATTTCCGAATCTGAATACTCTGAAACTACCATTTCAGACCTTTATCTAGCAATCAACATGACTGGAGTTTTCGTAATAAGACATCCATCTTAACGCCTTGTTTCACAACTTCCGCTGCATCTTCTGGCGATTTTATCGAATCTTTTTTCGGCACAATACCGATAACATTTTCGCCACAGAGTTCTTCTATCATCGCAGGATTGGTTAGCTCGGCAACATCTGTAGTTTCTTTATTATATCCTGAGATAATCACACCCAAGATCTCAAGCCCTCGACTTCGGGCATAGTGAACAGTAAGAAAAGTATGGTTCAAAGTGCCTAGACTAGGGCGTGCAACAATCAGAATCGGTAAACCGAGATCAAGAGCTAGACTTGCCATATCGTAAGATTCTTTGATTGGGACGGAAAGACCGCCTGCTCCTTCTACAATAACCAAATCGTACTTTGAAGAAAGATATCTCCAAGATTCTTTGATCACATCCAGATCAACGGAACGCAAGGTACGACGTGCGGCAACGAGTGGAGCGAGTGGTTCTGCATACGTAAACGGAACGATCGTTTCACGTCTCTCTTCGATGCGTGCCGACCGAGCCAAAAATTCACCATCCGAAAGCATTGATTCACAAGAAACCGCGTTTGAATCAGAAAGATTCAAAACGATACCTGTTTCAATCGGTTTCATGACACCAACTTTAAGACCTTTTTCAACCAATAAACGAGCTAAGCCTGCCCCTACAACTGTTTTTCCAACTCCAGTATCCGTTCCTGTGATGAAAAAACTTCTCCACATTCTTCTTTCTCACTGATTTATCTCGAAATCTCCTCAGTCTTCGAGCTTTACAAAAAGTTATAGACCCCTTCGTAACAAACTCAAAGCAAAGAAGCCTTTATTTTGAGAAATGCCTTTTGAAATTCAGAAACACCTTCCTAGCTTATCCAGTAATAATTTCCGTTTCTGTTATCTTGCCAACCTAGCTAGCTCATTTTTTGAAGCCCGAAAAGCCTCATACAGAATTTGTGTCATTTCTTGAAGTTCTTCTTCTGTTGAAGCAAGCGGCGGCATAAAAATCAAAACATTTCCTATAGGACGCACTAACAAACCTCTTTCCCGTGCTGCATTGGCAACTTTCCACCCGGCTTGATCTCGATACGCAAAACCTTCTTTAGTTTTACGATCTTTGACCAACTCAACCCCAACCATAAACCCTGCCTGCCGCACTTCTCCAACGAAAGGTTCATCGGCAATTGGACGTAACCATAATGAAAGTTTCTTGACTTTTTCTGGTAGCTGATTTAATAGCCTTTCCAGAAGATCGAGATTTGCTAAACTTACAGCTGTCCCAAGCGGATTTCCAGCGTAGGAATGACCGTGAAAAAATGTTTTACCGGAATCAACTTCACCCAAGAAGGCTTCAAAAATTTTTTCGGTAGCCAGAGTCGCACCGATTGGCAAATAACCGCCTGAAATTCCTTTACCCAAGCACATCAAATCAGGTGTAACTTCTTCAGCGTTGCAGGCAAACATCAAACCGGTGCGACCAAATCCAGTTGCTACTTCATCTACAATGAGTAAAACATTGTATTGATCGCACAAGCTGCGCAAACCGCTCAAAAATCCGCGTGGTGGAACAATGATGCCACCAGCACCTTCCACAGGTTCAACAATCACTGCTGCAATTTCGTTTCGATGCCGACGTAATTTGTTTTCGACGGCTTCAAGGCTTTCCGCCAAAGGATCGGAACCAATGCTTCTGTAAGGATAAGGATACGGTACACGCGGATGTGGTGGTAAAAGCTTTAGAAAAGCCCAATGAAACATATCATCAGGTGCAACGCCGACTGCGCCTAAAGTATCGCCATGATAATTGTTATAAAAGCCGAGAATAAAGCGCTTGTCCTTTGCACCTTGATTTGCCCAAAATTGGACTGCAATTTTAATTGCAGCTTCTACGGCTCCGGCTCCATTATCTACGTAAAAAACGCGTTTCAAGCCCTGTGGAGCTATTTTTATCAATCTTTCCGCAAGCAAAATAGCTGGCACATTACTCATTCCGAGTAATGTTGAATGAGCGATTCGGTTAAGTTGCTGCACTAGAGCTTGGTTCAATTCAGGAACACAATGACCGTGAACATTTAACCAAATCGAAGAAGTGCCGTCGTAATAGGCACGACCGCGCGTATCGAATACTCTCACACCTTCGCCGCGCTCAATGATGATGGGATCACCATCAATGTATTGCTTCATGTGTGTAAAAGGATGCCACAAATACGCTTTATCAAGATCAACCAGTATTTCATGATTGATTTCTCCATTTTTGAAAGCAAAAGAATTCTTCGTATAACTCATTTTCGCCAGCCCACTTGATTTCTTTGAATTTTGTTTTAATTATACGCTACTAGCTTCTCGATTTTAATTCTGCATTTAGAAATGCTCGATAGATTCTCAGAAAACCTTTTTAGGTCTAAAAATCTAATTTCAAAACCACGCCAGCTTCTAGCATCCCAGCTCCGACAGCGGTAAGAAGCAAGATGTTACCTTTTTGCAAATGTCCTTCAGACCTGGCTATGTCGAAAGCAATCGGAATTGTAGCCGCAGAGCTATTGCCACATCGGTCAATAACATCAATTGTTTTCTCCATACCGATTCCCATTAGTCTCCCTGCTTCCTGAATTAGACGGCGATTAGCCTGATGCGGAATCCACCAATCAATGTCCTTTATCGTAATTCCAGCTTTTTCGAGTGTGATACGTCCAACTTCAGCCATCCGACGCACGGCATTACGGAAAAGCCTCGTTCCATCCTTCATGCACATTAGATGCTTTCCTTCAGCAACAGCTTCAGGTGTCAATGTTTGACGACTGCCACCAGCTTGAATAACTATTTCATCCCAATTTTCACCATCTGCTCCAAGATGCACGCTCAACAAACCTTCACCTGGGATCAGTAAAAAGGCACCCGCACCATCGGCAAATAAAGATGCTGTAGTCGGATCATTTTGATTAACACGGCGCGAAAGAACATTTGCTCCAATTACCAAACACGCGCTTTTAGAGGCTTCTCCATAAGAATCTGCAAGTGCAAGTGCATAAAGAAATCCAGCACAAGCACCAGCTAGATCAATGGCACCGGCACGTTTAAGCCCGATTCGATGTGCTACTTGCGGTGCTGTAGGTGGTAAAGGATAATCAGGCGTACTTGTTGCCAAAATTAACAAGCCGATTTCATCAGGGTTTATTTGCGCACTAAGCAATGCTTGTTTCCCTGCACATACTGCAAGATCGGATGTTGCTTCTTCAGGTGAAGCAATCGGTCTGATGCGCACTCCCGTTCGTTTCTCTATCCAACCCGGTTCAAGTCCAAGCGTTCGCTCAATCTCTTCGCTTTTGATAAGCATTTTGGGCAGTGCAGAACCGATACCGACCAACTTCATACCTTTACGATGTTATGCAAAAATCTAGTTTGTACAATGTTAAGCAAAAATCTTAATACCAGAATGCCGAAAACGTTTTCGAGCAGTTTTTCGTCACCGCTTCTTCGGCAGAAAAACCTGATTTTACCTAGATTTCTCGCTTGATGCACTCCGGGAAAGCGTCAACTACTTTTTCAATTTGTTCAAACGAATGCGTTGCCATCGGGGCAAGACGAATTCGACTCGTTCCTCGTGGCACCGTTGGTGGTCTTATCGCAGGTGCAAAAATCCCCTTGTTTTCAAGCTCCGAAGCCAATTTCAGCGCTTCTTCTGCCTCACCGAGCATTATCAAAAGCATTGGTGCAGCCAATTCACCTTTGATTTCATAACCCTTTTCTTGCAAACTTTTTCTCAAATACGCCCGATGTTCTTGTGCCGATTGTCTTCGCCAATTTTCTTCTTTGACGATTTCAATAGCACATAAGGCTGCAGCAGCAAGAATAGGAGAGATCGCAGTGCTGTATATAAAAGAACGAGCACGATTGACGATAAAATCAATAAGCATTTTGCTTCCGACAACGAATCCGCCCTGCAAGCCAAATGCTTTTGAGAGTGTGCCGATTTGAACGGGAATTCGTTTTTCGACCCCAAAATACTCCGCTGTTCCCCTCCCTCTTGCACCAACAATTCCCGTTCCATGTGCATCGTCAACAACTAGAATTGCATTCATTTCTTCGCAAAGCTCGATAAGTTCAGGCAGTGGCGCAAAATCACCATCCATGCTGAAAACACCATCAGTAACGACTATGCGTTCGCCTCGCACGGAAGAAGCGTTGCGGATTAATCTTCTCAAATCATCTAAATCTTTATGTTTGTAACGACGAACTTCTGCACCTGAAAGTCTTGCACCATCATGTAAACTAGCGTGAACTAGGGCATCCAAAAAAATTACATCGCGTGGTGTAGCTAATGCACTTAAAATTCCAACATTTGTTGCATATCCGCTTGAAAAAACAAGTGCTGCTTCCGCTCCTTTGAATTCGGCGAGTGCTGCCTCTAATTTTTCATGAACCTCAAGATGCCCAGAAACTAAAGGCGAAGCACCTGCTCCTAATCCGTATTTCTCAAGCGCTTCTCTTGCCGAAGATATAAGACGTGGGTCGTCAGCTAGGCCGAGATAATTGTTCGATGCAAGGTTGATAAACTGTCTGCCGTTGCGCACGATAACAGGACTTGAACGATTAAAACATCGAAGCTCACGATATAAACTTTGCGCCGATAAACGGTTGAGAGTTTGACCCCATTTGGCATACATGATTGTTTTATTCCGTCCTACAACCGACCCCGCAAGCTTGCTCCCAAATCGGTTCAAGCCCTAAATCTTTTAACATGCTCCAATCGGCTTCTGCAGCTTGTCCTTCTGCCGTTAGATAATCACCTAGAAAAAGGCTGTTAGCGATCAACATTGCCAGCGGTTGAAGCGACCGAAGATGGATTTCTCGCCCCGCTGAAGCACGCAATTCGGCTTTTGGATTTACGAGTCGAAAAACGGCTAGAACCCGAAGGCAATACCAAGGAGTTAAGCTCTTCACGCTGTGTCCGTCACCAAGTGGTGTTCCGCGAATCGGAATCAGAAAATTTACCGGAATAGAATCAGCTTCGAGTTGCCGCAAAGCATAAGCCAATTCAACTATTTCTTCATCCGTTTCACCCATGCCGACGATAATACCTGAGCAAAGCGAAATTCCAGCTTGTTTAATTATTGAAATTGTCTTGATACGGTCGGCATAGGAATGTGTTGTTGTAATCTCGCCGTAGCGAGCAGAGCTGGTGTTAAGATTGTGATTGTATGCATCAACACCAGCGCGCTTGAGCGCATGTGCTTTTTCTGGATCGTCAATAAGTCCCAAGCAAGCGCAAACTTCTATTGGAAGTTCGGTTTTAATGCGTCTTGTTGCCTCAGCAACGCGCTCGATGTCTTTCCAGGTCGGACCACGCATGGCTGTAACGATGCAGAAACGATGTGCTCCTGCTTTGTAAGCCTCATGGGCTCTTGCCACCATGCTTGCTGGATCAAGCATTGGGTAACGCGCAATTTCGCTTAATGCGTAGCGAGATTGCGAGCAATAACTACAGTCTTCAGGGCAAAATCCGCTCTTGGCATTTAGCAAAACATTGACTTTGACTTTGTTTCCGAAAAATGCCCGACGCACACGCCATGCAGCATCAATCAAAGGTAAAGTCTCTGCATCAGGAAGACGCAAAAGTGTAATTGCTTCCTCCTGCGTTGGTGGCTCATTGCGAATAGCATTTTCAACCAGTAAATTCCAGTTCACCATCATACCTCCAGACAGCCTGAGAATTTGATTTTTGAATAGTTTTTTATTCTACACGGCTTTTTCGATAGAACAAGTGCAGTTTTTAGGTCCTTGAAATTTGCACTTGTAAAAAACTCTATACCAACCATCATTCTTTGATTGACATCCTTCCCGGTTTTGAAGGCCAGAGATTCCTATCACACTATCCATCTTCTGCATAGACGTCTCAGTGAGTTCCTGTTTCCAACCTCCCGCAAGATTCATCCCACAACTCATCCAGGCTATGGTTAGCTTACCCAACCTAACTCGGGTAAGAAAATTAAGCTGTCGTGACACTCTAGCTTCAAACATCACGAACCAGCAAAGCCTCGCATCTACTACTCCTGCCAGCCCTCGAAGCAAAGCTCGAACCAAAAGGGTCGTCGAATCAGCATATCGGTATTATACCACTTTGATCTGCAGAAGATTTCAATAACCTAAGACACCACTACTTTTTCAAGGTTCGTGCGGTTTTCGTGAAGTAGTTCTGTCGTGATTTGTTCGATATTGAACCATCTCCTGCTTGGAGTTGCTCAGGACACAAGAACGGCTTCCTTCGTCTGCGGCTATACTTCCTTACCCTGAAGAATTAGTCAATCAATTTTGACAAACTGGCTGTGCGAAGACCTATTTTTTGTAAAGAAATTTTTATGAGAATTTAATCGCAAAATCTTATTTTCTATAAAATTTTGGAGCGTTTATTATGAACCCGAATTGATAACCTTTTCGAGCGTTGCATCCATTTCTGCTTTTATTTGCTCATTAAAACCTACAAATTTTCTCACCAATCTCCCTTTGCGGTCAAAGATTGCAGTTTGAGGAATTTCTGAAACTGCACCAAAAATGAATCTGACCAATTCTTCTTCAGGAGTCGCAAGCGGATAGGTTATCTGCAACCTTTTGTGGAAATCAGGAATTCTAGATCTGTCTTCTTTTCCGCCTACATGCAAACCTATAATTTGCAGATTCTCACTCCCGTAGCGTTGTTGTAAATTCTTCAGATGAGGAATTTCCTCCAAACAAGGTGAACAATATGTTGCCCAGAAATCCAATATCAACACTTTGCCTTGAAAGTCTTTTAGCTTCTGAATTTCTAAGTCTTGATTGGTTTCGGGATCGAAGATTTGCCACGTCATCAACTCAATAGGTTTAGTTGGCGGAAAAGGCTGATCGGCAATCGGGATGCCATTTATCGAACTAGGACGAGTTGAAATTTCCTTCGGCGCAGCTGGTGGCTTGCATCCTGAAAATAACAAGATTACCAAGCTAAGTAAAAAATACTTTGCCCTCATAAACTAGTATTTTAAAAACATTATTAAAGATGATTGGAAAAGTGAACGGAAAAATCCCGAATTATGCGCAGTTGGTGTTTATAATGAAATCAAGAATGTTGTATCCGCAAAAGGTAATTTTAAGGCTAGAAAGAGTGAAAAACGCAGGTATGCCTGAAAGAATTGATTGTTCGGGCAGAGATGTTTCTTTTGTATGCGGAACAGCAGCTCAGTTTGCTTTGCAGATTGACAAAACCGAGAAAAGAATAGTTCAAGCAAAATTCAAAACTAGCGGTTGTAGCTTTGCGGTAGCGGCTGCCGATCTTCTGGCAGAAATCATAACCGACAAAACCCTTTTCGATCTGAAAGGCTTAGCCCAAGAAAGACTCGCCAAAAAAATTCAAGCTCAGTTAGGTGAATTTCCTCCTGAAAGACGACAGTGTCTTGAAATGGTTTTGAAAGCCTTAAAAGCAGCTTTTATGGACTTTCGAGCCAAGCAACTTGAAGAATTTGTCGGCGAGAAAGCTCTTATATGCACCTGTTTCGGGGTATCTGAAGACACAATTGAGAAGCTTATTTCCGAAGGCAAAGCAAAGACGGTTGAAGAAGTGGGCAGAATTTGTCGAGCTGGCACTGGTTGCGGTTCATGTCAATTTTTGATCCAAGAAATACTTGATAGTATCCCGAAAAACGTTCGATGGTAACTCGAAAGAAGAGTTTTGTCAACGCAGATAATCTTCGTCTGTAATTCCCAACTAATTCCTTGATGCACTAATCTAAATACTTTACAATCTCCTAAAAAAACTTACTTTATCTGTTTGAAGTTTGCTTATGCGGTTTCATGAAAATTTTGCAATACGTAAAAGATGCTTTCGACATACCCCTGAAAAAGAGATTCAATTGAGTGGCTGTCTTGTTCGTTACATTCGGCTAATTACGTCTGCTACTTCTTTGTTATTTCTCATGGCTATTTGCTTAACTTCCTGGCGGAATTTTTCACAAGAAAATGTTGAGTTGATCAATCAGAGCATCTCAGCGCACGATAGTTTTATCCAAAAAGAGAAATCCGAACAAGAATCTAGGCTACAAAGGCGAGAAGACATTGAGCAAGTGAAAAAGCAACTTGAAATTTTATACAGGGAGTGGCTTTTGTCTAGGTGCTATTACTATTTGGACAAAAGCGAAGAATACATGACAGATGAAGAAAAGAAACTAAAAGCGTTTCAAAGAGAAAAGTGCAAGAAGATAAAGTTAGTAGAAAAACAAATAAACCAGATACTTGCAAAAACTGAATTTACTTCCTCTTTTGAAGCCATCGTAGATTCTTACAAACCAAAAACGGGTGAACTTGAAATAATTTTCAACTCAGGGGACAGAAGAATCGTTTTTGTTTCGGCTGAACAGGCAGACAAGCTAAAGCAACGAAAAAACATAAAAGGAGTCGGGGAATTTGCTCTTTTCCTAGATGCTCAAGGCAAGGCGAAAGAATACCTTATCGGCAGTGATATAGAGATAGAAGGACAATCATACAAAGTTAAGCCTGAGGACATAAATACGAAACGAGCTATGTTTTTATTGTTCGGAAACATCCATGAAGTTACCGCAAAAGGGAAAGTCCGTTCGTTTTGGAAAGGAAGTGATTGGAAAGATAGTATGGCAGAGGAAGATGAAGAATATCTAGATAATCTGTACGCAGAGGCAGTTTATACTAAACATTTTCGAGAAAACGGACTGCAAAAATTTGTAATTGTTGCGGGATCTGTTTCTGAAGAACGATATAACGAAAGAGGTAGAGAAGATGAGATATTCGGCGGCGATTGTCGTGCTTGTAGTGCTATAGCGAGCATAGCCATATTTGTCAAAAAGAACCAAACTTGGCGATTTGAAGCTTTTAATCGTAACATTGGAGAATATGGAAGTTGGGGAGCTTTGCCTTCAATGAAACTAACGAAAATTGGCTCTGATAAACATGCGCTTTTGTTTGAGGGAAAATACATGGCTCAAGGAGCAATCTCTTCGATTTACGATTACCTTTGGTACATTGACGGTGTGATGAAGAAGATGTTGAGTTTAAATTTTATGGTCAGCACATTAGGCACCTCTTGGTGTGTTCCCCTAAAGAGAGGATGCGTTGAGACAGATGTTAAAATTCAATATCTACCAAACAAAGCCTCTGAGTATTTTGACATAAAGTTTCTTTTTTCAGGGAAGAGAGCGATTAAAGTAAAAAGACGATTTGTCATGAAACCGTTTACTAGTTTCGCCGTCTATAGATTCTCTAACGGAAGTTACAAGGAGATTTTACGTAAAGGCTGGATTCCGCAAGAGTAATTAAAATTCCTTCACAAAGCAAATTTTATGAAAGCTTTGCTCAACCGGTAGAATATCTTTTTGGAAAAACTGTTTCTTAAGGATTTGCCTTTTGGGCCCAAGCTTCGTTAACGTAGGTCAACCATTTTTCGCCGTTGGGTGCAGGTCTTTTCCCGTGAACTATATCGAAGAAGACTTCTTGGAGCTTTCGCGTAATCTCACCGCGCTTGCCTGAGCCTATTTTTATTCTGTCGATCGAACGAATAGGCGTTATCTCAGCCGCAGTCCCGGTAAAGAAAACTTCATCGGCTACATAAAGTGCTGCTCTTTGAATTGAGGTTTCATGAACTACTATTCCAAGTTCTCTCGCGATCTTGATAACAGAATCGCGCGTAATTCCGGGCAAAATAGACGAGCCAAGTGGTGGTGTATAGATTTCTCCATCTTTTACAACAAAAAGATTTTCACCTGATCCCTCAGAAACATAGCCACGCTCATCGAGGGCAATTCCTTCGGCAAAACCGTTTACTATTGCTTCCATCTTTATAAGCTGAGAATTCATGTAATTCGCTGCCGCCTTTGCCATTGTCGGAAGCGAGTTCGAGGTTATTCTCGTCCAGCTTGAAATGCAAACATCTACGCCGCTTTCAACCGCTTCATCTCCCAAGTATTTTCCCCAATCCCACGCTGCGATGAAGCATTGAATAGGATTAGGAAAAGGATTAACACCGAAAGCAGGTTTTTGTTCGTCTAAACCACGAAACATAATCGGACGGATGTAGCATTGGTCTAGACCACTTTCTTTAACCACTTGAACTGACGCTTGACATAAATCTTCGCAAGTATAGTTAGGTTCCATTCGATAAATTTTTGCTGAATTCAAAAGCCTTCGAATATGATCTTTCAATCTAAAAATTGCAGGACCACGTTTTGTCGGATAGCAACGAATTCCTTCAAAAACACTCGATCCATAATGCAAGGCATGTGTCATTACATGAACACGAGCATCATTCCAGTCTATTAATTCACCATCACGCCAAATTTTCGGTGCAAGTCTCAAAGTGCTAACATCGTTTTTTGCCATAAAAATCTCCTTTTCTCGATTTTTTGTAAACCTACAGGTTTCAAGGTTACCGATACCGCCGAAAATTTCAAAAACGATAAGCTCTACTTTTTAACAGGATAAGCTAAAAGGATGGCTTTTATCAAGCTAAAAGCATGACTTTGAATCTAAGTCTACCGGCATCATTTGGCTTACGAACCTTTTCAAGAGAGTTATAATTTTTAGCCGTACCTGTCTGAAAAGCCAAATGATTTTCGAATATTATGCATCAAACAAACCTTATGAAAACGGAGATATTGAAGATGATTTTCGGCAAAGATTTTCGTAAAGTTAATTCAGATGCAGTATTTTGCGGTTGAACAGAGTAGTATTGTTTCCGTCCTGCGTAGCATAATAGACATCACACTTGTTTTTATTATTTGCTATGGTTTGCTGAAATTGCTGCAGCGAACTCGTAGCGTTCCGGTTTTGGTTGGTATCTTGGTTTTCGGTGCTCTCTACTGGCTATCGGTTTTGCAAGAATTAGTGACGCTGGAGTTTGTTTTGAGAAGTGCCTTGCCTTACGTTGGATTTGCGATTATAGTGCTTTTTCAATCAGAAATCAGACAAGCTTTGATTTACTTCGGCAATAGATTCAGAATTCCGACAATACGTAGCAGAAATCGGCATTTGGGAAAGACCATTTATGACGAGATCGTTTTAGCAGTTACCACATTATCAACTGAAAAAATCGGCGCTTTGATAGTTCTAGAACGCGAAGTCAGTTTAAGTGCGCTTGCGGAAACGGGAGTGCAATTAGATGCTAAATTCTCGTATGATTTGCTTGTAACAATTTTCAATCCATCAGTTCCGCTACATGATGGCGCTGTGATCATTCGAGATGAAAAAATAATAGCAGCCTCTGTCTTTCTACCACTGACGAAAAACCCGACCATATCGAGAGAATTAGGTACTCGACATCGAGCTGCGATAGGTATTACCGAAGACACAGATGCGGTTGCAATTGTGGTTTCTGAAGAATCCGGAATAATAAGCTTCGTTGAAAACGGAGATATTCACCGCAATTTGGATACCAACCAATTGAAAGAAATGATTTTGAAAACAATCAAATCTTCAAGGCGGTATGAGCTAAAAACCGAAGTTTCCGTAGGCTAGTTTATGAAAGATTCAAAATTTGAAAATTTTTTAATCGAACCTCTTCGGCATATTCTTTTTCAGGATTGGAAGATAAAAATCACTGCGTTGATTATAGCTGTAAGCCTTTGGCTAAGCGTAGGTGGTTTGCGAGCGCCTGTATCGAAAAGAATCTCTAATGTTCCACTTAATTTGAGTTATTCGAGCGAGTTTGAAATAACGAATTCTCCGACTAAAGAGGTTGATTTGATAGTCGTGGGCGACAAAAGCAAACTTGAACGGCTCAGACGCGAAGACTTGGTCGTGTTAGTTGATTTGAGTGACTTAAAGGCGGGTGAAAAAACTGTGACATTAACTCCTGAAGCTGTAAGTGTGGAGCTTCCAAGCGGTGTGAAGCTTGAAGAAATACTGCCCAGCAAAATTTTAGTGAGACTTGAAAAAATTGCGGAAAAAGAAGTTCCGGTGAAACCTGAAACAGAGGGTAATCTGGCGAAAGACTTTGAAATTTACAGTTATCAAGTTTTTCCGGCAAAGGTTCACGTTCGCGGACCTGAAAGTTACATCAAAACATTAGAATACGTTTCGACAGAAAAAATAAACATAGAAGATCGAAAAGAGAGTTTTACGGCAAATCAAGTTGAACTGAACATAATAAATCCTAAAATTCGAATTTTTGAGGCGTTCGTTGATGTAACCTTTACAATCGGCGAAAAGAGAATAGAAAAAATCATTTCGCTTACCGATGAAGGGAAGAAAAAACTGATTTCAATCACGCTATTTGCTCCAAAGTCGGTTTTAGAACGAATAAAACCACATGATTTAAGGATTGTCAAAAACCAAGAAAGCAATGGACATTCCGTAATCCTACCAGAAGAGTTTCAAGACAAAGTCGAAGTTAAAAAAATTAAAATTTCACCGCTTTGAGACCAAAGTTGCTGTAGGCATAGGTCCGTTTGAAACAGTTTCGCAAAAACTGTCACAGAAGACTCCTATTATAAGAAAATTGACGAAAACCCATTTATAAAATTATCGAGAAAACCTGACTTTACGATCTTCTGCCGGGAAAGCCCACCCTTAAAAGGGTGGGATGAAAGGCGGGCATCCTTGTTTGGATTGTTAGATATAATGCAGAAAACCAACACTTGTGATATAATAGTACCATGAACGGTAAACGATGGAAACCAGCAGCCACAACAGTATACAATATTGGTTATCACCTTATCTGGTGTCCAAGTACCGGCGCAAAGTTCTGGTGGGTGAAGTGGCTGAGCTGCTGA